>Ga0316192_10000019_pt1 | contig 89488 bp, 80 predicted proteins | sample MerIslwburrow_MG_FD_204931 | JGI IMG/M metagenome (GOLD analysis project Ga0316192, IMG submission 204931) | Coastal sediment microbial communities from Maine, United States - Merrow Island worm burrow | ecosystem: Environmental > Aquatic > Marine > Coastal > Sediment | place: USA: Maine...
TAATGTGAATGCCCGTCCTCGTCATTTGTTGGAATACGCTATTCTTGGGGGAGCCTTTCTAAAAAATGTTCACAAAAAAGAAAATGTTCGTGTGGGTCTTCTTAATATTGGTGAGGAAGCCGTTAAGGGGAATGACTTTGTTAAAGAGACTCATGAATTGTTTGTGAGCAACAAAGAACGTATTGGTTTTATAGGCAATGTGGAAGCTCGAGATATTTTTGATGGCAGTGTGGATGTGGTGGTGTGTGAGGGTTTTGTAGGAAATTCAATCCTCAAGGCATCAGAAGGTTTGGGCAAGATGTTTTTCAATGCTTTGAAACAGGCCGTAGGTTCAAGTATGAAGGCTAAAATTGGGGCCAGTATGATCAAAAGCTCATTAATGGACCTCAAAAAACGGGCAGACCCCAATGAACATGGGGGAGCTCCACTTCTTGGAGTTAAGGGGAATGTGATTATTTCTCACGGTTCTTCATCGGCTTGGGGCATCAGAAACGCCATTCGGACGGCACGAGAAATGGTAGAAGTTGGTTTTAACGAGAATATAGAGAGTTTATTGTAGTCTTTGCCTTTAAAATGCAGGCCTCGCTAAAAAAAGAGAAATTATGACAGTTAAAGCTTTTATTAGATCCACAGGACACTACCTTCCCGAAAGAGTAGTTGATAACAATTTTTTTGTTGATCATTTTGAGGGAACGGACACGCCCACTTCAGATGAATGGATCAAAGAACGAACAGGTATTGAGCGTCGGCATTGGGTGGCCCCTGAAGAGAGCACGGCAACCATTGCGGGTGCCGCTGCCAGACAAGCTTTAGAAATGGGCGGAATTGAAGCCAATGATATTGATTTGATTGTTGTTGGAACGGCTACGCCTGAAAGATTATTTCCCAGTACGGCCTGTTATGTGCAGCAAGAAATAGGAGCGACTAAAAAAATTCCGGGTTTTGATCTCACAGCGGCTTGTAGTGGTTTCCAATACGCAGTCAGTGTGGCTGCTCAATTTGTGAAAGCAGGAACCTATAAAAATGTGTTGGCTATTGGTGCTGAAACGCTTTCTCGTATTATGGATATGGAAGATAGGGGGTCCTGCATTTTGTTTGGTGATGGTGCGGGCGCGGCAATTATTTCATCTGAAGGTGAGCATGAAATTCTTGATACCAAAATGTATGCCGATGGAGAAAAATCAGAATTGATCACCAGTAAATTGGGTAGTCGTTATCCAGCGACGATAGAAAATATTAAAAATGGCTGTCAGCACCTCACCGTGCAAGGTAGAGAAGTTTACAAAATTGTTGTTAACTTGTTGCCTAAAGTGGTGAAGGAAAGTGTCGAATCTAATGGTTACGCCTTAGGCGATTTGAATTGGGTACTTTCCCATCAAATGAATTTACGTATTATTGAAGCCGCTGCCAAGCGATTGGATATTTCACTAGATAATTTTTTGATTAATATTCAGGATACAGGTAATACCTCAAGTGCTTCAGTTCCTGTCTTGATGGATCAAGCCAATCGATCCGGGAAGCTCAAAAAAGGAGATCTCGTCAGCATTGTGGTGTTTGGTGGAGGTTTGACTTGGGGCAGTTTATTGGTGAGGTGGTAGGAGATGAAACGATATGCATTATTTCCTGGGCAGGGAGCACAAACAATTGGTATGGCAAAAGATTTTATTGCGGACATTCCAGAGGCTAAAGCGCGTTTTGATCAGGCTTCAGATGTGTTGGGTAGAAATTTAGCTAAAATATGTTGTGAAGGTCCCGAAGAAAAATTAAATGCGACAAACAACTGTCAGCCCGCTTTGTTGGTAAGTTCACTTGTAGTTTTCGAGTTTCTTGAAAGAGAATTGGGATGGACGGCTGAATCTTATGCAGGTATGGCAGGCCTTTCTTTAGGAGAAATTACCGCATTGGTGGCTGCGGCTTCCTTAGATTTTGAAGATGGTGTGAAACTGGTAGAAGCACGAGGTCGTTTTATGCAACAGGCCTGTGATACAGCTAAATCATCAATGACATCTGTGATAGGTTTAACACGTCAGGAGGCAGAAGCTTTGGCAGATGACGTAAGAGAACCTGGAAAAATTTTGACAGTAGCCAATATCAATGCTCCCACGCAAATGGTATTTTCAGGCGATCCTCAATTGTTGGCGGTTGTTGCAGAAAAAGTAGCTCAAGCAGGCAAGAGGGCCATTCCCTTGACGGTGGCGGGTGCCTTTCATTCTGATTATATGAAACCAGCTGATTTGCAATTATCAGGGCTTCTTTCAGAAATGGATATCAAGGAACCAAAAGTTCCTGTATTGAGCAATGTTGATGCTTTAGCCCACGGAACTTCTGTATCGATTAAAGACAAGCTGTCACGACAAATTGTCTCCTCAGTGTTGTGGAACGAATGTATGCAAAATTTACCAGATGGGGCAATTTGTTACGAACTGGGAGTAGGGAAAGTTTTGACAGGGTTGATGCGCAAAATTAATCGAGCCATTAAAATAAGCCCAGTTAATACGGTTGAGGATGCCCGTAAAATAAACATTGGAGAAGCTTCCGCATGAGTGAACGTGTGATATTGGTTACAGGTGGGTCCCGTGGGATTGGGCAAGCGATTGTTCAACGTTTTGCAGAAAACGGTGATCAGGTTGTTTTTTTTCACCAACGTGAAGGCAGCGGTCAAAGCACCTGCGCTCTGTGTGAAAATATGCCAGGAAGCGTGACAGCACAGCAAGTGGATGTCAGTGATTTTGAAGCGCTATCATCAGCTGTGGCAAATGTGGCCAAAGAACAAGGGCGCTTGGATGTGTTGGTGAACAATGCAGGTGTGACTCGCGATAACGTTATGATGCGTTTGGCAGAGGAGGATTGGGATGTGGTGTTGGACACCAATCTTAAAGGAGCCTTTGCTGCAATCAAAGCGGTATCGCGACCTATGATGAAGCGGCGCTGTGGAGCAATTATTAACATTTCTTCAGTTGTGGGTTTAACAGGTAACGCTGGTCAAAGTAATTATGCGGCGAGCAAAGCGGGTTTGTTGGGTTTGACAAAATCTGTGGCCAAAGAATTGGCCTCACGAAACATTACCTGCAATGCCGTTTGCCCCGGTTTTATTGAAACAGATATGACAAAAGAATTAAATGAAGAACAAAGTACTAACATCAAAGAAAGTATCCCCCTCGGAAAGTTAGGACAAGGCAAAGATATAGCGGAAGCCGTTTTCTTTTTGGCAAGTGAGACTGCCAGCTATATCACAGGCCAATCCTTAGCCGTGGATGGAGGCATGGTTATGTGACCATGATAAAAATCAACAATTCCTGAAAGGATAAGACAAATGGCAGAGCAAAAAGAAATTTACAAAAAAGTATGCGACATCGTTGTGGAGCATTTAGGTGTCGATAAAGATAAGATCCAAGAAGGCACTTCCTTTATCAATGATCTGGGTGCCGATTCACTGGATATGGTTGAAGTGGTGATGGGTATTGAAGATACGTTCGGTATCAAAATTTCAGATGAAGACGCCGGCAAAATCCAAACAGTGGGTGAAGCGGTAGACTTTATCGTAAAAGCTTCCTAATTACTGAGTATTGATAAATGAGACGTGTTGTTGTTACGGGCTTAGGAGCAGTTACCCCCTTAGGACAAGGGGTGAAACCTTATTGGGATGGTTTACTTGCGGGCAAAAGTGCCGCAGGATTGATCACCCAGTTTGATACTTCTGAATTTACGGTGAAGATTGCTTGTGAGATCAAAGATTTTGATGCCACTGCAGTGTTGGATCATCGTCAGACCAAGCGTATGGATCGCTTTTCACAAATTGCCTTGGTTGCGGCGGATGAAGCTTTTAAAGATAGTGGTATTTTAGATGGCATTGCGCTTGAAGAAATAGGCTGTGTGACAGGGGTAGGTCTTGGTGGTTTGAACGAGATTGAAGAACAAATCCTTAAATGTCATAACAACCACAACTCTAGAGTGTCTCCTCTTTATATCCCCAAAATGATGTCTAATGCAGCGGTAGGTAATATTTCCATTCACTTTGGGTTACTCGGTCCTACCTTTGCCACGGGTTCAGCCTGTGCTTCGGCAGCTCATGCTATGGGTGTGGCGTATAAATCGATTGCTTTGGGTGAAATTGATGCCATGCTCACAGGTGGTGTTGAAAGTACCATCACACCTTCAGCCATCGCTGGCTTTCAAAATATGAAGGCGCTGTCTCGTAGAAATGAGGCTCCTGAAAATGCTAGCCGTCCCTTTGATGTGGACCGTGATGGTTTTGTGATGGGTGAAGGCTCAGGGTTGTTGGTGTTTGAAGAGTATGAAAGAGCCAAAAAACGTGGAGCCAAAATTTATGCTGAAGTATTAGGTTCTGGAGCCACTTCTGATGCGGCAGGTATTTCTGCTTCGTCACCTGATGGTTCGGGCCCTGCTCAGGCAATGTTGAATTGTTTGAAGCCTCATAATGTTAGTCTTGATCGAGTCAATTACATCAATGCTCACGGCACCTCTACGCCTTTAGGAGATGTGTCTGAAGTTAAAGCTGTCAAACGTGCCTTCGGTGAAGGGGCTAAAAATATGGCAATCTCTTCCACTAAATCTATGATTGGTCACCTTCTGGGGGGCAGTGGTGGTGTGGAGTTGGTGGCCTGTGTGCTTTCCTGCCATGAAGGCAAGGTGCATCCCACAATCAATGTCGATAATTTGGATCCCGCTTGCGATTTGGATGTGGTACCTAATGAGGCCCGCGATCTAAAAGTAGATGTCGCGTTGTGTAACTCCTTCGGCTTTGGTGGTCATAATGCGAGCATCGCTGTTTCTCGATTTGAAGGCTGATACTTTATTTCCAGAGTTAATCATTCTTCCACTTGATTTGAAATTCGATTTCTTCTTCATCATTCTCACGTTCATGTTCGATGTTGAAGGTTGCACGAACAGGTACATAAATACGTTCACCAGCTATTTGAATTTCAAATTTTTCATTGTTTTCTAAGGCATTCGCCAAACGACGAAGTTTTTCTACGAATTCTGATGTGGAGTAATTTTTTTCTATATCGCGTTCAGGTTTGTTCATTTTTTTCTTTCAGTCTTTACCTAATAGTCTTAAATGACAAGGTTTTTTTTTGGTTATGTTTCATTGAATCATTTTCTCAAATTCCACCCCCAAACAAAACCCTAAATAATGACTAATGGGGGGGGGGGATTTGAGAAATACAGTGTTTTGTGGGGCGCAAGATGTTTCTCATGCTGAAATTCACATTAAGATTAGTTTTCTGATATGCGAGGAATCGTTGATATAATGGGTCTCTGATTTTTTGTGAGAAGTAAAGGGTTTGCGGTGAAACAGATGAGACACCTATTGTTGATTTTGGTATTTGGTTGCAAAAATACGGATATTAAAGATGTGAAACGGGCTGATTTTGGAAAAGTTATTTGAGGAGAAAAATACTAAAACAGACTCTAAAAAACATTTGAAAAGATAGCGAACCCCAAATCTATTTTTTCTAAAAGAGCGAAATATTACGTTAACCTTACCCAATAATTTTGAAATGGTTGAATGAATTGGACCAAAAGAAATTCGGGCACTGGACTGTTGAAGATTTGCAAAACGTTAAAAGATTAGACTTGAGTGGAAAATATATCTCCAATGAGGATATTCAACATCTTGGAATGCTCACTTCATTGACGGGGTTGAATTTGACATCACTTAAAGATTTAAAATTGCATGATACAAATCTCAGTGATAAAGGCCTTGAACATCTTACTTCTTTAAAAACTTTAAATGAATTGAATTTAGGGCGCACTAAGATTAGCAACAAAGGTTTGAAAAAACTCAAAGCTTTAACGTTGTAAGATAAAACTTTATATTTTTTGTTAAGTTTTATAGAAGTTTTTGTGATCCGCATCAAAAATTTATATAATTCTATCTGAAAATATATTTCCTCACTGATGTTGTGTGTGAGGAAAATATTCGGAGGGCGAACTTCAGGTGGCTGGCGTCTTCACCGTGATTTTGTTAAGGTTTGCATGTTTTCTATAGAAGATATAAAATGAAATTTCTCAAAAACAAGTTGTTAAAAAGGAAGTGTTATGAAAAAAATTATATGTTTCTTTACATTTATTCTAATACTTACTTATTACCCTTTATATCCGTCGGCAGAGCAAGAGATTGATCTTATTCTGGTGGCAGGGCAGTCTAATGCGGTTGGTGCAGATTCGCCAATGGATGAATTACCAGCGGATCCATTAGATAAAAATGTGATGTTTTGGTGGCGATGTGGAAAAGCGCCTGCGGATATCAAAGATAGTAGTAGTGGTCAGAAATGGTCGACTCTGCAAGCTCAGAAACGAGGCGGTGACAAAAACTTTAATTGCAAAGGCGGTGGATTTGGTCCAGAAATGGGTTTGGCGCGTACATTGCTTAAAAATAACCCTGAGCGTAAAATTGCTATCATCAAAATTGCTTACAACGCTACAGCAATAGATGCATGGGAGCGTAAAAAACCTGTAGCTAAGCAGAAACCCGCATATGATAACTGTTACGAAGCACTATTTGTTGAGGTAAAACTCGCCATCGCAGAAGCGAAAAAAAAAGGTATAACTTTAGTACCACGGGCATTTGTTTGGGTTCAGGGAGAGAGTGATGCAAGTCAAGAACTTGTCCCCCAGTACAAAGACAAGTTGCAGCAATTGATTGAAAATGTAAAAAATGATTTTAATGCCCCAAAACTTATTTCTATGTTGGCGGTTAATACTAAATTCAGGTATAAACAGCAAAAATATGTAGGCGAAATAGCAAAAAAACAAGAGGAACTGGCAGCTGAAGATAAGCTTGTTGAGTATGTAGACAGTTCCAAACTTGACACGGTCAACAAATATCATTTTAGTGCGAAAGGCACCCTCGAATTAGGCCAACTTTTTGCTGATACTCTGATAAGGCTGGAAAAAAAATCTAAATAACACAGCACTGTTTTTCCATATAAGTCCCTATATATGTTCAAAAGTCGAAAATTTGATAAAAAACACTTTAATCACTGGTTTAAAGTCAATTTAGAATCAAAAATGACAGAGTGGATATGTCCTATGTGAAAAAGAAATATATATTTAATTTGATAAAAATATATATAATTTCTATAATGAATGGATATTTTCTGGTGATAACTATGTCAACAAAAAATAGAAAAACAATTTCTAAAACCCTAATACAAATAACGATTACAGGATTTATTCATGCCCCAAAACAATCACAGTATCGGTGTTATAAAAAAATGGTAAGTAATTCTCGTAACGCGGATTTTTACAATTTAGCTAAAGGTCAATATGAATAAAAAAATCAAATTGAAAAATAATGACGAAACGCATAAGGATAAAATTCAAGCGGAGCCATTTTTTTATTTTTTGATTGTGTCTAAATTCAAAAGTCATTTTACCAAACATCTACGCAATATAGCGGTATTGTTGCTCATTTCTTTTACTGTCACACCTTCCATTTTTTCTTCTTTTGTTTTAGCGGATGCAAAAGAACAGAGACAGAGGGCATTGGATCTAGAGATAGACAAATGGCACAATCGCCCTGTGTTGGTGAAGAGAATGGCTAAAGATCTTGAAAAAGATTTCCTTCGTCTAGGTAGATTTGAAAAGGAAATAGTAGAAGATAAAGAAGGAAAAAAAGAAATAAAAGACAAAGATGAAGAAAGTAAGGATCGGGAAGAAAACAATAAAAATCCAGAAGAAAAAGTTGAAGAAAAGAAAGTAATTGTTTTAAGTGAAGCAGAAAAAGTTGAATTACGTCAGTTAAATGAGAAATGTAATGTTAATTACAGTGGAAATATGAAATTGTTTCTGATGGAGACAAAATTTAAAGGCCAAGAATATGTGAAAATTAAAGAGCAACTAAACAAAGAAGTAAAAGATATTATAGATAAATTGGCTGTTTTGAAAAAAGATGAACGCGAGTTTGCCAAAAGAATAACTCCTAGTAAACAGTCAAAATTAAAAAAGATCAAAGAAATTATTGATAGACAATATGATGGGAATATCGAAGATTATGTCGAGGCGACGCTTCCTAAAAAAGTTAATATCTTAGATAAAAAATATTTTTATTTGCTTTACATATTCCGTCCTCATACAAATGGCATTCGTAGTGAAGAATATAAGTTAATATCTAAAATTCAAGAGGATTATCGCGATAAAGGATTATTAGTTCTAGGCGTGACTCCAGAGTATCTCGCTGGTCCAGGAACAGCTCAAGAGGAACGTTTTAAAAAAAATGTTGCAGAATTAGAAAGACGTTTGTTGATAATGGATGAAGAAATGCCTCGTTTTTTAGTAGGTGTAGATGAAACAGCAACAATAATTAGTCCACCAGTGTATCGCGATTATTTAAATATCAGTAAATTAATGACACCTGCCGGGCTCATAAGCCAGAAAGTGCCACAGATTTTTATGATCAACAAACGATCTGAAATTGTGCGAACATGTGAGGTTAAAGACATTCATTATTACCTTGATGATGCGATTGAAGGCAATTGTAAATGGAGTGAATATTTAAAATCACATGCGGCACGTAGTCACATGTATGCCTATGCTCGAGAGGCATCTCGGCCTGGTCGTAACAATAAAGATATGGCTAATAAAATTTATGAACTTGGTGAAAATGATCCGGTGGTACTGATTGAATTTGCCAAAACGCTGTTGTCTTTACCTAAAATAAATAAAGGTAGGGATCCTCAATTCGCATTAAAATGTTGCCGTAGAGCGTTTCAGATCACACAGAGCAAAAACATTGTTCACCCAGACCCACAAGTATCAGTGGCTTTGGCTCAAGCTTATTTTGAAAATGGCGAATTGGTTGAAGCGCTTAAGTATGCGGCGTTGGCAAAAAAAAGTAATTTTAAAGAAGTTCTCAGACGTGAGGAAGGAAGGCTACCGTACTATTTTCTAGATGAATGGATGGTTGCCTGGAAAGAAATTCAAAAAAGAGTAGGGAATGAAGGGTTCAGGAAGGTTAAAGAAGCAGAAAGGTTGTTTGCGGTGAAATATTGGTCATTGGCTATTTCAAGAGCTCAACAAAATGACGAAACCAAAACTCAATTGAAAAATCTAGCTGAACAAATCTATAACGGCCTTCAATATGATGTAGGAATGGTTACAGAATTACTATATTTTATGTGTAGTAGATCTGATCCTATGACGAAAAAAAAAATTGTCAAACTATTATGTACTAAAATGTTCAAACGATTAAATAAAAGTTTGTCAGATGAAATTAATGCATCACCGCTAAAAAAGTTGACGGCCAAACATCAAGATCAATTAGCGACACTAGCTTATTATGAATATAAATTTGGCACAGATCTAAATGCTGTGGCAACACAACTAGAAAAAGCAATTAGGCTAAATCCATCTTCTGAAAAAGCTAGGCATCAGTATTCGTTTCTGTTAAAGAAAATTAAAACAGCATTAAAAAGGAGGCAATAAAATGAATTTTATGAAACTTCGTAAAAACTCTGGATTTATTTTAATGTTAGTTTTGTCAATTTTAGCAGTTTTGGTTATTTTGGTCATTAACCTTGTGCAAATCGTAGCTCTTGAGCGTCAATTGAGTGCGGATCATATAAATAAATCTCGTTCACGGTTGTTGGCTTATTCAGGAGTGGAGTATGTCAAAGCGCAATTTCTTAATGTTTCAAGTAGTTTGGTAGAAATCAAAGATGATAAGTATTTTTTAGGTCGAGGTACCTTTGCTTTAGATGCAGATGGGTTTACGGTATCAGCTAAAGATAGTTCAGGCATGATTAATATCAACGATGGCATAATAGCAGGGCAACTAGAAAGCACTTATGACTCTGACAAAAGAAGCTCAATGTATAAGTGGGATTATATAGCCTCAGCCGTTAATCCATGGCCTATCGCTGGGTCCAGCGAGAATGTTATCAACAAAAATTTAGAAAACCCAGACAAGTCAGGTTTAGTTAATTTAAGATTGAGGCGCTTACTAAATGCTTTTGGAGACAGCCACTTATATGAGTGTAAAGTGGGTGAGGCGCCTTATAATGGATCTGAAAGTTTAGATAGTTTTTCTTTCACATCAACGGCGTATAAAGACAAGGGTGAATCAATTCCACTGGAAACTGTGAGTAAGCGCGGTTTGGGAGATGAAATTATCAATAATCGCCCACAACTTGGTTATGATGTTGTAGATGAAGTGAAAAACATTGTGAATAACTGGGCAACTCGTCATAAAATTCCTTCAACATATTATACAGATGAAGGTTGGGATACTTTTTTTGATAAAGTTAAAGATGATTTAGCGGTAGAGGCTTTTGAAGATGATAAATTCTACAGGTTGCGTACAGAGACAGCGTCAACATTAGATTACGCAGCAGTGGATAATCCTTTTAACACCGCAGAATCACCTTATATGTGGAAGATGCAAAATGACTATGCGGATTGTCGATTCTATCCCAATTATTTAGACCGTTTTCCTATAGATTTAACAGACGACAGTGGCAATGGCACACTTGATGAAAATGGGGCTAAGATACTTGCCGTTAACAATCTTTGGGCACCTCACAGTGTGTCATTGATTAATTTGAATATGGCCAGCCCGCATGTGAGAGCGGCGGTGTTTTATGCGCCTACTAATGTTAGTTATTTGTGCGAAGGGGCTGTAACTCATCATGCATCAGGTTCTGAAAAGCAGTATGGTACTAGACGTGCTAATTCAGGAAGGTGGGATGCTACTTCAGAAAGAGGAATGGCGCGCAGCAGTATTGGTGTGCGAGGCGTTTGTTTTAACCCAGATCGTATGACTGAAAATGGGTTTTCAATAGATGATGATCCAGAAAAAGTTCAAAAGAATCGTTTGATGTCTTTAAGAGATGCCAAAACCTTGGCTTCACATTATGAAAATTATGTGAAAGACCTTACGAAACCCATTTATAATTTTGATGATTTCAAGACTTTTTTAATTGATTATCGCAGAAGGCACTCGCCCAATGACCCAAACCCAATAGATGGCCCTGCATTTGAGCGTGCTGAAATAATACCATTGGATGCGTCAGGTAATATTGAATTACCCTCATCAGGTTCAAGTTATTATGACAAACATATCAAACTACTTTATGGTAATGAAACAGTTAATCCTTACAAACCAGGTGATCCACAATTCGATCCACATAGAGACGATGTTGTTTGGGTCAGTCATTACTGGCCTAAAGAAAGTGGTTCTGGGGGAGAATTTGAAGGAGGTTGGTTTTTAGATGATTATGTAGAAAGAACCTTGCCACATATATTCAGCTGTATTAGGCGTATTCCAGGGTATCTTGGAGCCCCAATGGCTTTAACTTCACCGTATATGATTGTTGAACCTTTTAATTATAAGGATCCTATTAATCAACAACGTGCAACAGGAAGTGCATCAGACAATCATTCAACTCCAACAAAGCCTGGATTTGTTGAAAATTTTATGGATTTACCCGATGCAGAGCCTTTACCCAAAATGTTAGGTACTCAGCCCAAAATATCAGTAGAAGATCTGGTAACTCGGCATACCATACCAAAAGTTTGTTTTACTCCAATGGGCGTTTTAGATATTTCGTCAATAGGTTTTGTAGATAATCCTCATAAAGAACGAGTGGCTCAAACTACTATCAGAGCATCTTTGCAATTGTTTGAAAGTAGATATTTTAGAACGCAGGAAGATTTTGTTAAATTGCTAAAAAAAGGCATAGGAACAGGTTCAGACCAAACCAATCCAAACATTGTATTTGGACCAGAATTTAAAGTGGATACTGGTGTCGTAGCGTCACCTAGCGTTATGCCATCGGAACGAGTTCAATCCAAGTACTGGTTGGCTATGGGCTTAGCTGATATGAAATCATCGCAAATGGGCAAAGTTGATCCCTCACACAATGTGGAAGGTAATGAAAATGTAAAAGGCTGGGATCTTTACATGGAAGCTGATCCCTATGACAAAAATGGAGGTCTTGGTCAAACAACCAACAGTGACATCACTACTTTTTTACCAGATTACGGGAGTAGTGAGTGGAAAGATCTCTATGATGACAGTTTTACACTGTCACCCATAGCACTTGGTGGATCAAGTCTTCCAGGCATGTCTTCCAAAACCAACCTTAGTAAGATTGATGCCAGAAAGCGGGCACCTTATGGGACTACCCTATTAAAAACAGGAGATATGGAAAGGGCAGATAAAACCTTATGGGCCCAACAAGATGGTCATGATCTAGACCCTTGGGGTCAAGGTATTTTTTTTGGCCAATCAGGCAGTGGCTTTGGCGCTTTACGTGATATAAGCGAGTTTGATCCTACAGTAGATCCACCAAAACACCCTGACACATTTAGAGATTCAATGTATTGGAATTTGAATAATAAATTGAAAACATGGAGTTTATTAACCAGTGATCCTAGAGCTAAAGATTCTAATGGTAATTATCTATTTGCTGTTGATATTAATAATGGGACACCTGGCCAAGTGGGTCCTTTCGAAGATGGTGATGATATAAATCCTGTAGGTTTAAGTTTTCACCGTTCATTTTTTTCAACTTGGTTTCGTATTCCTACCTCATATCCATTTCCTCACAGTGTTTCCTGGAGTCGTTATGATTGGGATCCTTCTTATAAAGCAGGACTTATTTTTCCGCCTCATGGAGTTGTGGCTCACAAAAGACAACTTTTTAAAAACATTATGTCTTTGGAGTTCCATAGTTTGGATAATTGGTATTTGAACAGATCACCCAGAAATACGGATGTGACATATAGCCGCGGTATTATTGATGTTAAAGTGGGTGCAGATAAAGAGCATCCAAAGAATTATTCAAGTGGCGGACACTGTTATTTGATTAATGTGGGTTATTATTCAGGTTATGATGATAAGACTAATAATTTTGATTTTGAACACGGGATACGAGGAAGTCTTAATGCCACAAGATTTGAAGGAGGTTTGCCCACTTATCGTCCATCAAGCACTAAATGGGCGGACAAAAATCATCAACATCCCTTGTATTATCATGCTAAGCGAATAAACCGCGCAAAAAATGCACAACTTTTTGGTGATGTAGGAACTGAAGTCGAGGGTTTTACTGCTATGACTGCAAAACCTACCCGCCCGCCAAATATGGGTTTCCCCACACAAAGTGCAGAGCTTAATCCCTATTATGGAAAATCTCATGGTTATTTCTGGGATTATGATCATTTGGTTCCAGTTCAATTTCGTTTTGATGAATTTGGATACGATGAATCTTTTATTCTGGAAAAACCATCAACATGGGCTGGAGGGTCTATTGATTTAGGGTATCAGGTACAAACGAATGGTAATGATTATCAAAATTACAATGAGAATACAATAGTCGGTACTTTTATTTGCTGGAAACAGGATTATGGTACTCTCAGAAAAATTCTTAATAACGGTAATAGAAATAGGGGCTATTTGAATAACGGATACGAAGATGAGAGTGGGCCTGAAATTATGGGATTTCCACCTCAAAATAATATGCTGTACGCTTCGTACGAATTGACTCAAGAAGCGGGATTATCAACAGGATGTCGCATTATTCATGATTTAAGAATGAACGATAGTCCGGAATGCGCACCAGGATCATGGCATCGTATTTATGCCTTCTGGTTTTTACGGTTTAATCCCGGACAAATGGGTATTAATGACCCTACTCATTCAGAGATGGGCGATACATTTAAGTACAGTCGGTCTGAATGGTGGGATGAAAGATATTATGACACATATCATAATGGCACAGGCACAATCCTAGATCGTGATGGGCCATATCAGTACCCGCCTAAGCCAACTGCGACAGACCCTGGAGGGCTTTATTTGCCTCATGGTGGTACAGGCCCAAAGGGCATAAATCCAGGTCTTACGGCGGAATTTGGTGCGACTTCTGATAATCCTGAGTGTGTTTCAAGATATGCCAAAGATGACCAAGATATAGGTTCACATGTCAATACTAATGCCGCTTTTGATGTAGATGGCCTTGATCAATTTGGGATATGGTTCCGCGATGACTCTAACTATACAGAGTGGTGTAGCAATCAAATGAATCCTTTCGCGAATTTAGATGTTAAGCCAAAATTTTATACTTTCTGGATAAGTAATCTTACTCGACATGCTGTACGCCCTGATAGTATTGGTCCTAAACGTGTCTATTTGGCGAGAACAGAAAATGATGCAGTTCTATTATCAATTGGTGATGTGCAACAGAGGCGTTATGGAAGTTATATACCAGAATCTGGGGAAATTGTAGATGTTCCTAACGTTAGAAATCGCACACTTATCGATTACGCTTGGATGCATTATCCAGCATTTAGGTTTGATTCAACTATTGATAACATAATTTTTGGCTACGGTTCAGATATTTCAGTGCCAGGGCAATCTTATTTTCGCGGACTTTTTCATAACGCTCAGTGGTTGGCTGATAACACTGATAATTATGATGATGAGAGACATCCAGATGAACTTCGTTATGATGTAGAAGAAGAACCTCTCATAAATTTTGAATTGGTCTCTCCTGATCCTGGTTCGAATGCGATACCTCTATATTCAAATATATTTCATGTGGGATGCCGCATTTATAATCCGCGTGATGATTATTACAATTACAGTGCATTAGAATTTAACGCTTACCATGAAGATACTTTGGTGACAGAGGCATCTTTAGCGAAGAGTTCTAACAATGGTCAAAACCACTTTTTTTATACGCCAGTCAATACAAATGATTTTCGTTGTCAGTTCCAATACAAAAATCATACACCTGAACAAGCTGGCGGTTTAGATATTGAGTATCAATCGAGGATCATTAATTTTAATCAAGAAGATGGTTTGGAGAAAAAGTACGAATTTGCAGGTGGTGATAGCTTTACTAACATCCCATATCCTCAAGAAATGATGGTTCAGTTTCATTCTTCAAGTGGCCTAAAATATTTGCGCTGGTTAGAAAATTAAGAAACACAAATAAATAATTGTGTTCTGAGGTATAAAGATACCAGTGACTATTCTGGAAAGTTATGCTGGAGAGATAGCTGCCTTCGGAGCAGTGTTTTGTTGGACCTTGGGTTCTCAAACAATTGAAGCGGCCAGTAAGAGAGTCGGTTCTCAAAGTGTTAATTTACTTCGGTTAGTTGTTTCAGTTGTCGTATTGACGACCTATCTTTTTATCACTCAAGGTGAAGTTCTTCCATGTGATTTTCCTGAGGATGCTTGGGGCTGGCTGGCTCTTTCGGGATTTCTTGGCTTGTTTCTTGGGGACATGTGTTTGTTTGCAGCTTTTGTGGAAATTGGTCCCCGGCTCACTATGTTGATTATGTGTTTGACTGCTCCATTATCTGCTTTTATAGATTGGATCTTCCGTCACGAAATTTATTCGAATATGCAATGGATTGGTATGCTGCTCACAATTTTGGGGGTAGCTTGGGTGATTTTGGAACGACCACCCGCTAAAAACAAACTCGGACAAAAGAAATTTAGAACGCTATCAGTTAAAGGAGTTCTTCTGGCATTAGGTGGGGTTATTGGTCAATCATTTGGATCGGTGGTGGGTAAACATGGGATGGGTCAGCTCAGTTATATGCAGGCTACTCAGATAAGATTGATTGCCGCACTGGTGGCCTTTATTGTTTTATTCACTATTTTAGGCTGGTGGTCACGCATTGTATTAGCCATCAAATTCAAAACATCAATGGTATATATCACCTTCTCAGGAATTGTTGGAACTACTCTGGGAATTGGTTTATCAATGAAGGCTTTTCAACTTACCTCTATGGGAAACGCGACAACAATTATTTCAACAGTGCCTATTTTTTTAATACCATTTGCCATTTTTTTGCATAAAGAACATGTATCACCTAAGAATGTTTTAGCTACTTTTTTGGCTTTTGCTGGAATTTATTTGATGGTAAACGGTGGATAGCCTTAAGTTTTTTGGTGATTTGCAAGCAAAAATCTGACATATACCGGTTTATTCGGTTTATTTGAACGACTGCTGTCTTAAATCAATCAAATACTAGAGACCTGAGTGGTTACGGGAAATTTAACAAAGATATAACATATTTTCATAACATTTAATGTCCCTCTCTATAATATAATCGATCAAGGATCAAGGATCAAATCATGGCTAAGAAAATAAAATATTTTCTATTCGTTGGACTTATAGTTTTGGGAACGATAGCGCAAAACACGATCTCAGGTGAGGATAAAATGTCTGAATCGTTAGCTCACTACAAATCAGATATTAAACCCCTTCTCGAAAAATATTGTGTTGAATGTCACGGGCCAGATAAGCAAAAAGCAGATTTACGGATTGATACGCTTGACCCTGATTTGTCAAAAAGCTTTAGCGGTGGTCATTGGGAAGAAGTTCTTAACCAAATGAATGTCGGTGAGATGCCTCCTAAAAAAAATAAACAACCAAGTGCCGAAGAGCGTGTGTTGATAACCTCGTGGATCAACGAGCAAATCAAACATTCGGTAGAGCTCAGTCGCTCTACAGGTGGACGAAATGTTCTTCGTCGTATGACAGCGAATGAGTATGAAAATACAATGCAAGATTTATTGGGAGTCTCACTTAAGTTTGCAAGTGTTTTCCCTCCTGAATCGGCCGCTAAAGAAGGATTTAAAAACAACAATTCAGTATTAACTATTTCTTCAATGCATATAGAGCATTACCAAAAGATAGCAGAAGATGCTTTGACCAAAGCCCTTATGTTTGGTGAAAAGCCCACGGCTATAACTAACAAAAAAGTGGAAATGGGCGGAATTGTGATGAAAGATGCAAAAGATAAAAAATTTCGAGAGATGCTATTGAAGAGTAAAGGTTTTCGCTTTGTTGGGAAGATCGACACAAATGCTCAAGGAGTTATTTTACCCCCTGAAGTTTTCCCTGAGTTGCCGCTTGACTACGCCCAACGGAATGCAAGATTAAAAACCGGTAGAAGTCAACCGTGGCGTCCTAAAATCGTGGTCGGCACTCATGACATCACAGGGGCAGGTCAATTTCTTGTTCGGGTTAAAATGGGAAGTATTAATTCAAAACCAGGCCATGTTCCTTGTTTCCGGATGGAATTAGGCCTTGCAGGTACAAAATTACCAAACAAAACTTACAAATTTGTGAAAGCATTGGATATTGAATCTGCCAATGGCGAAACCAAGGTTTACGAGTTTCTTTTACGTACAGAAGAATTTGAATTTGTCGGTTTTAATAAAAAAAGCCAAGAAATTTTTGGCAGTGTACGTATGATGAATGCCTACGATCCTGGAACTTCTGACTTACCATATGAAGACCAGCCCAAATTACTTATAGAAAGTGTTGAAATAATTGCTCCATATTATACTTCATGGCCACCATCATCTCGAAATAATATCCTGCACGATTCTCCGCTCAAGGGTAAGGATGACAAGGCTTATGCTAGAGAAGTTATTGAGCGATTCATGTATAAAGCTTTCCGTCGACCTGTGAATTCTGAAGAACTTAATAGAATGCATAACTTGTTTCTTGCTTTATATAAGCGAGAACAGTCATTTGAAGAATCAATAATAGGCACTCTTTCAGGAGTTTTGAGTTCTCCAGATTTCATTATGTTAGTTGAGCCTATACCTCCATCAGCAAACGGTGATCAAAAACAACGCTTTCTTAATGATTATGAACTGGCCACTCGTCTTTCCTATTTTCTGTGGTCTACGATGCCTGATGATGAACTTTTTGATTTGGCAGCTAAAAAGAAACTGTCTGACACAAAGGTATTACTCGCTCAAGTACAACGAATGTTAAAAGACCCAAAGATCGATCATTTTATCAGAAACTTTTCTTCTCAGTGGTTAGGGCTTTCTAAAATACATACGGTTGCAGTTAATGAGCGTGCTTTCCCGTATTTTGACAGTGATCTTATGAAGGATATTTTTGTAGAAGAGACGCAACAGTACTTTGCTACAATTTTGAATGAAAATATGAATTGTCTAAAATTGATAGATTCAGATTTTGCGGTTTTAAATGGTCCAATGGCTCGATTTTATGGCATTCCAGATGTTTCAGGAGCCCTTTTTCATAAGGTTCCGGTTAAACCAGAAATCCATCGTAATGGAGTACTCACCCAAGCATGTATGCTGACTGCTAATTCGACAGGTCAAACCACACATCCTATCAAGCGTGGGATTTGGGTATTAGAGAGGCTTTTGGGCGATCCACCTCCACCCGCTCCACCATCAGTGCCCACACTTTCAGAGATAAGACAAGAAAGTAAAGATAAAACTCTTTCGCTTAAAAAAACGTTGGAATTACATCGAACAGATGAGGCGTGTATGGATTGCCATCGTAAAATTGATCCTTGGGGATTAGCATTTGAAAATTTTGATGGGGTAGGAAATTGGCGCGATACAACGGCATCGTCACAAGGTGCTTCTAATGCTTCGAAGAAAAAATTCCTTCCTGTTGAAAAAAGTAAGGAGAAAAAGAAAAAGAAAGAGAAAAAGAAGAAGGTAAAGAAGGCTGTAGAAGTGGACCCCACCACTATTTTGAATGGTGTTAAAATTAACAATATTGATGACCTCAGGAATTACATAATTAAGGAAAAAAAAGATATGTTCGTAGAGAATCTTGTTCGTAAAGTTTTTAGTTACTCTCTAGGTCGTTATCTTGATTTTACAGATACTGAAGAGGTAAAAAAAATATGTGAACAATTCAGCAAGAGAGATTATAAAATGCATGATTTACTTGAGCTGATTGTGATTAGTGATAACTTTAAAACGAAATAGAAGGAGATCCATATGAGGCCTTGGAACATTGATCGTAGAGCTTTCCTTAGAGGTGTAGGGGTAAGTATTGCTTTGCCTTGGTTGGAAGGCATGTCTTGGGCAGCTGAAGCCAAAAAGGTCACTCCACGGATGTGCTTTACTTTTTTTCCTTTTGGAGTTCCGGCACCACCAGATAGTAGCCCTGATCGGTTGAAACTTGGTTGGTTTCCTTTGGGAGAAGGAGCTAACTACAAATTGTCAGATGCACATAAAGCTATGGAAACCTTTCGAAAAAAAATCACATACTTTCGTGGTTTGTCTCATCCCTTGGGCCGAAAGGTGCAAGGGCATTCAGCGGGAGATGTTTATCTTACCGGTGCCGATATTAGTGGTGGTGTTTATCGCCAGTCTATTTCTGTAGATCAAGTAGCTGCCGCAGTGGTTGGCAACCACACCAGACATCCTTCCTTGATTTTTTCATCAAATGGAGGATTTAATTTTCCTCATCGTTCAACAACTTTATCCTATGATAAAAATGGTCGACCGATTCCATCGGAACATCGCCCTAAAGAAATATTTGATAAATTATTCACGCCAGTGACAAGCAGCTCTCTTGAAAAACAACGTGCTAAATTAGAAGATCGTGTCACCATTCTTGATGCAGTGAGAGATCAAACATCCAGTTTAAATAAACGTTTAGGTCTGCGAGATAAAGAGAAAATGGATGAATACCTGACTTCAGTTAGGGATGTTGAAAAGAGAATTAAAAAAGCTCAGGAATGGCTTGATGTTCAAAAACCAAAGGTTGATCCTGAATCTGTTAATACGAAGGCAAAAGGTGATGAAGTTAAGGAATATATTCGAGTTAAATATGATTTGATGGCACTTGCTTTTCAAACTGACAGCACCCGAATTGCCACGTACCAGGTTGGGACAGAAGGCGATGGTATTGATAGCAAGTTCCCTCTGGGTGCTGGCGTGGGTAAGGCAGCGCACGCCATTTCTCATAGCCATTGGAGTGAAGAAACAGCAAAATACAGTCGTTTTTTAACCGATCAACATGCTTATTTTTTAGAACGACTGAATTCTATGCGGGAGGGAGATGGCACATTGTTGGATAATACGATGGTGCTTTATGGTTGTTGTACAAGTAGAACGCATCTTAGTAGAGACTATCCTCTTATTCTTGCAGGTGGTAGTAATTTAGGGATTAAACATGGACGTTGTATCAAATACAGTGAAGATGTACCTTTTTCTAATCTTTTTGTGACTATGCTTGATCGCATGGAAATTCCTGTAAAATCGTTCAAAGACAGTACGGGAGAGCTCTCGGAAATAATTTAATAATTGACTGTTTAGGAATAAAAACGTTGTTTTACAGGGAAATATGAACAAATATTTACCTAATTTTTTAAAATAATATATTTATATTTTTATAAATATCTATGATTTGCATTATAATATGCCTTTTCAAACTAAATTAACTTTAAAATTTATAGTTGCCAAAAAGCACAGAATGGAAAAGGTATCTGAATGACAGGGAAAATCGTGTTATTTTTTTTGATGACATTGTCACTAATATTTCAAATTGAATCAAACGTTAAGGCAGAAGATGAAGATGCGTTGCGTATGATTATTTACAACAATGAACGACATAATTATAAAATTAAAAATGATTCTTTTTTCAATATTCCAGAAAAACTTGTTGCAACCGATCGATTGTTTGGAACTGGAGTGTCTCCTGAAAGTCTTTTGAAAGGTAATAATTTCACATACTGTCCAGGGGCTCGATACGGCTTTATTCATCCTAGTTATGTTGGATTTGCAAACGGTCAAGAAAAGGAAGTGCAAATCAATCATCCATTTTCCTTGGGTAAACTCAAAGCAAAAGGATCTTTGGACTCATCTTCGCTTACATTGGTAGGTAAGGCAAAATGGACGTCTTCCAGTTGGAAATACGAGCTAGAGACGCCAAAGAATAGTACAGATCAGATTTATCTTAGAGTGGAGGTAGAGGGACAAGTATTTTTAGCCAAAATTATTAAATGTGAACTTGATATTTCAACCAGTTTTGACACAAAAAATGAACGTATCAGATCTACAAAAGTAAGGCATAAATGGTCTTTAGAAAAACCAGCGGAAGCTACTAATAATGATAAAAAAAAACAGAAAAGCCTTGAAAGAGAAAACATTCTCAAAAAGTGGAAGAGAGACCTTTCTCACACGGTGACCTGGAGTTATGGGGGGAAAGAAAAGGTTGATAAAGTAAAAAGTAAAAATAAAGGTAAAGAAGTTGTTGTGAGCGATCCCCGGCACGCCAGAGCTATCGATTTGGGGAAAAAATACTTATGGGATCAAATAAAGCAAGAATCTAATTGGGGAAGTGGTAAGGGCAAAGGAAAGGATTCAGGTATATACCGTGTTGGTTCTCTGGCATTGGCATTTTTTGCAATTTTAAGAGCGGATGACGATCCTAACGATCCGGAAGTTGAGAAGTATTTACTTAAGTACTGTAATTATGCCAGAACTGTAGGTTATACAAGAGAAAATTTGAAAACGGGTAAACCCATTGATCGTTGTGGCTATGCGGCAGGTTGTGCACTGATGATGATTGAAGCAGCTTTAAACAGCAATGATACAGATGGTAATATAGTTAAAGGTGCTGACTCGAAAAAGTCAAATAGATTCAGAGGATCTAAAAAATTACAAGAAGAACTTTTAGAATTAGCTAAAGTTTGTGTGCAAGCGTTAAACGCTCAAGGAAAATCGCTTGCAAACTATGGTAAAGATAATGATGATGAAGAATCAACACAACGGGGCCATCTCTGGAGTTATATGGGGACCCGCAGTTTTGCATCAGAAGGTGATAGAACTCCTTTTCACACACACCGTTCTCCAGCTCAGTATGCGGTTTTGGGTTTACGTTGCGCGAAACTTATAGGGCTGAGCGTCGTGGACAATGTTTGGGTGGACATTCATAAAGGATCTATTGAAGATTTCCAGACAATACAAGAAGGTGTTAGAATTGCCAAGACGGGTAAAAAGATTCTTGAGATCTCACAAACAAGTACGCTTCAAATGGAATTCGATAATGGAATTATCAAAACAGGATACAAGGCAAAGAACAACGGTGTTGGTTTATGGGGATATACAAAAAAAGGTAGGTCGCATGGTTATGCGAATTTCAATATGGTTTGTGCCGCTTTAGGTAATATTGCAATGGCCTATAGTTTTATGCCTGAAGCAGCTGATCCTAAAATGAAAGACGTTGTTGCTATGGGATTACATTATTGCCAGATTGTTCTTGATGATTTGTATGAAAATTTGAGTTATTATGACTATTACAGTTGGGAAAGAGTTGCTGTGTTTTATGGAGTCAAAAAAGTAAAAGGTAAAAATTGGCACCACGATATGTCAGAAAAAATATGTGATGCTCAAAATATGGCTACGGGTGAATTTGTGATCAATTTTAGTTTAGACAATGACCATTCTTCACTGGGTGAGTTTATGTCAACTTCTTATGCGGTTCTTTTTTTGAAAAAGGCAACTAAAAAACTCCGCTATTCCATAAATTAATTTCAACATGTTAAGTATCTGCTTCTGTCGGAGATGATCTGTTAAATAATATGTGTGATAAGAAGATGAGCTTTACTGTATCAAGAATACAACTTATTTAAATATCGAGCATTCCACGTTAGATTTTTTGAGGCATTTTTTCAAATCCTCTATAAATATCGCACGCTCACTCGTAACAATGTTCCATAAATCTTGAGATTTTTTTGATATTTTTTGCATTTCTATTTTTAATGCGTTTATTTTTTTTTGAATCTCATCCCGTGCATTTTCGTATTTAGGATTGTTCACTAATCCTTCACTCACCTTCTTGAAATTAAGGGCTTCGTTTTTATATTCTGCTTGTTCAGTGCGTAGCTTTGAAAGATCTTCTTGATATCGTTCAATTTTTTTTTGCTCATAGGTTTTTTTCGTGGAAGAGGTTTTTTTGGGAGGTTTGTTAGTCGAATTTTGCACAGCTCTTTCCTGTGCCTCTTTTTTTTGTATGTCCCGTTGAATTTTGATAATTTGTTCGTTTGTGGAGCTTATTTTTTTTTCAATGGATTTTTCTTTTTTTTCCAAAGACTTCCACTCTCTCTCAGCTAATCTTCGATAACTCGATTTGGGATTGCTTTTTTCATCATTCATTTTTTTAATCACTGCATTAATTTTGAGTTGTTCACTTTCAATAGATTTAAGCGTTTTAGATTTTTCTTGATTACTTTTTACATATTTATATATGGATTTGACCCAAGTTTGACAGATTTTTTTCACTTTCAAAGTGTCAACATGAATAGATTTTTGTGTGAAGATGCTGTTTATTTCAGTTTGTAGACGGGATATTTCAGTGCTTGACCTAGTTTTCTGTAACCATGTAATACCTCGATTTTGATCGGGCGTTATTACATCCATGTAGTGTTCAAAGGAGTCTAAAAGATGTTCAGTGGATTCTTCTACAGACAAGGTTTTATTTTCGACATTCTCTTCTATATAGGTCTTAATTAACTTTGCTGACAAATGTTTTTCGTGTAGGTTTAATATTTTTTTGAGATCGGGTAATAGTTCTTTTTTGTCAGCATCTTCATTTTTCAAAATTTCGCTTACTCGGTCATAAATAGCTGACGCTTTTGTGAAGTTAACCCCCCTGTTTTTTTGACACATATTCCATAATTCTTCAGGGGATGTAAAGCTATACAATTCCACATCAGATAAAAACGATGGCCCATATAAGGCCACTTTTTTTAATAATTGTTTTTCTGAAGAAGGGGGCAGTGCAACGATACGACACTTTCCCTGTTTGGCTCTCATTATTTTGTAATACAAATTCTCTTGAATAGTTGTGGGCTTTCCTTCAATCAACCGTCCGGTAAGGGCAAAATTTTCATCGATATCAACTTTATTTACCGCTGATTTGAGTAAAATGTAATATGCGGCTTCAGAAGATATTCCATCTTTGATGATGGCACTTGATGGAACATATAGAACAACTCGCCCAAAAATATTTTTTAGATCGTCCGTGTGATCCATTTTGTATTTTTCGAAAACATTAGAAGGGTCTAAATCTAAGTGATTGAATAACGTAGTTTTGGGTTGGCTTAGTTTGAAATCAATTTTTAAATGAGGGGGATCTTTTTTGTCAGTTTTTACAAAAAGGGCAGAAATTTGACAGGGGTAATTGACACTATTGCCTGTGCTTGAATTGATCATCAAGCTTAAATCTTTAACAGAAGTTTTGTAAGACGTTTCAATTTCTTTTTCTTTGGTAGGGGGTAAGGTCTCTTCGGCAGAAATCAAATTTAGATAACAGATAAACAACAATAATATGGTTAACTTAGTTTTCATAAATCCCTATTTCACAGTAAATTTTATTTATTGTATTGTTTTATTATTGTTCTGTCCAATATGCAATTCTATCCAATTTTTAAAGGTCTAATGATCAAATTGATTAAGTGTAGTTTAATAGAAAAAGTTAACATCTGGCTTAAGAATTTGAGGAGGGTTTTCCTAGATTGTCTTAATACGATTTCTTCCTTCATTTTTGGCTTGGTAAAGAGCTTGGTCGGCTCGGGTGATGGCAGCTTCTAGTGTTTCTTCGCTGTTGCAGTAGGTGACACCGCCAGAGACTCGGCAGTTGATTGTGTTATTGTTGATCCTGTGTTGGTATTGTTCGATGTTTTTACGTGTCCTTTCAGCAAATTCGTGAGCAACATCGGTATTGCTACCAGGCAGCAGTACGAGAAATTCTTCTCCACCCCAACGGGATACCACATCATAAGATCGACAATTTTTTTGAAGTAAATGCGAGATGTTTTTTAAAATTTCATCGCCTGCTTGATGCCCATATTTATCGTTGACACTTTTAAAATGATCAATGTCAAAAAGAACGATGCTTAAAGGCCGATTTTCTCGAATCATTCGTTCGTGTTCGATGTTGTAGATTTCCACGAGTCGTCTTCGGTTAGTTAAGCCTGTGAGGATGTCACAGTGCGCTTCCTTTTTCAATTGTTGTAGTAAATGGTTGATCACACGATTTTTTTCCTGCCTGATATTTCCAAATATGCCAAAGATAATAGCAAAAATTATGGGGTGCGAGGGAAAGATCCATAACAAGGGATATTCTTGCAGAAAGAAGGAGATGTTTTCATAGTTGATCTTTTCCCTTTTAGACCATAATCCAATAGTAAATACCACAATAGGAATAGGCAGTCCCCAGAAAAAACCCAGAAAAAACCAAGTGTTACAAAAAGGATTCCAGACAAATGGTTTTTTACTGGTCTTTTCAGGCTCATTAGGTAGAGAGGGGAATGTCATGGTAAAATAGCACCTGCAGAAAAAAGGTTGCGTGTTGGGTTGGGGAAGGTTGTAAGAATTATGGAAGAATCTATTAAGGCATTAGAAGGTATTTTTGACTTTATCCAAAAAGTGAATCTTGAGAAAGTAAAAGAGTATAAAGGAACGCCACGATGCGAGCTTAAGGCAGGAATGATCATGTCAAGAAAGGTGGTCACGGTTCCTATGGAGGCTTCTCTCTTAGAAGCAACTGAAATAATCATAAAAGAAAATATTTCTTCAGTCGTGGTGTTGGATCCTGATGATGTGGCTCAAGGGGTGTTTTCCAGTACGGATTTAGCCAATTTTTATATTCAACAAAAGAAAAATAACGCATTGGAAAACGGTGAGAATGAAAAGGTGGCTGATTGGATGTCATCTCAGGTCCACACGGCTTTGGTGGAAGATAAGATTGAAGATATTTGTAAAAAAATAATTACAGAGCATATTCATCGTGTTTATATTAAGGATGAAAAAAAGATTGTCGGTGTCATCAGTACCATAGACATTGTTTGTCTGTTTTCTCCTGGAGTGGAATGGGGAGATGAGGAAGAAAAAAAAGTGGAATACTTTCCCACTAAGTCTGATCCTCTTGAGGTTTCAGAGTGATCACGGGAATGGAAGAATGTTGTATGACTCTTTCAGCTACAGAGCCTAAAATATATTTGTCCAAGCCTGAATAGCCGTGGGTGGACATCACGATAAGTGATTCCACATCACAAGCACATTGCTCCACAATCGCTTCATCGGCGGGGCCTTCCAATACCATGTTCACCACGGTAATTTCAGGGTGTTTGTTGAGGATGTTTTGGGTAAGCTGGTCTATTTTCTTTTTGGCTTCTTTCTCTTGTTCTTTTAAAAAGCCATTGAATGAACCGTATTGCCCAACAATACTAAAGGCATCTCCGTAGATGCCCACCCATTCATTGACATTGGTGAGTACATGGAGAAGGCAGAGAGATGCCCCTAATTTTTTGGTCAGACCTATGCCAAACTCAATGGCACTATTAGAGTGGTCTGAAAAATCAGTGGGGACAAAAACATTTTCTACCTTGTTCATATTAAAGCCGGCTTGCTTTTCAGGATTAGAAATACATACAGGTACTGTTGCGTGACGTATAAATTTGTTGGCGATACTTCCCAAGATAATTTTTTTCAAACCTGAATAGCCGTGAGTGGAAACAAAAAGAAGATCAATGGCATTGTGTGAACAGTATTTGTTTGTTTCGTCAACAATGTCACCTCTCAAACAAGTAATGTGTATATTGTCTGACGGGCTTGTGTGGTTTTCTTTGATACGAGTAAAGTGGGCTTCAGCAGATTTTTGATGTTCATCTTCAAGTAAATTGTCTCCAGAAATGAGTGAAATTTCGGATGTGATCACATGGATCAAATGCAACTCTGCATGTAGTTTTTCTGTAAGTGATAGAGCTACAGGTAAATTTTTTATTGAGAGTTCTGAAAAGTCAGTTGGAAAACAAATTTTTTTCATAGTTGTCCTTAAGTTTTTCGGTTTTATTTCTACTGTTTCTATTCGCAAAAGAGATACCGTAGCTATTTGGACCTCCTAAAGATCAAAAGAATAGAAGTGCCTCAGTATTTTACAGTCAAAGAGGGGGGAATATTCACCATTTTCTGTAAAAAGTACATGATTATACTAATCAGAACCGTGGAAAATCAATGTATCTTGATTTTTTGCTTAGGCACAATCTTTGCTATTTTTTAATTAACTAAAAAGGAGTGTGACAGATGAGTAAAACGGCACAGATTTTGGAAATTAATGAGTATTATTATGAAAAAAGTTTGAATGCTAAAGAAAAACCGGATGTTTCAGTCGTTACAGATTTGCGAGCTTTAGATATCATGACTTTCAATGTGGTGACGATTTCTCAAAAAGCTACGATTGATGAGGCAGTTAAGCTTTTTTTAGATGAAAGGGTAACAGCTCTGGCGGTTGTGGATCATAATGATAACCCTGTAGGAGTTTTTTCAGAAACTGATTTGGCTAGATTTGAGAGGGAGCGCCCTCATATTGCTATGGATGATAGTGATGTTGCGATAGTCAATCAGCTGAATGCAGACGACAGTGGGCAAGGCGATCATTTTCATGTTGAATCAGTGGCCAATCCTTGTATTGCTGACTGGATGACACCTTTGGTGTTGACGGTCAATGGTGATGACTCGTTGAAATATATTTGTCAGACATTGGCAGAGAACCGCATTCATCGTGTTTTTGTCAAGGAAAATGATAAATTGGTTGGAGTGATTAGTTCTATGGACATCACTTCTACTTTAGCGATGATATTGAGTGCAGTTTGAGCTTGTGATACGGGTATGGGTTTGAATGAATCTACTTGGATGAAATGTTTAAGGCCTGAGAAAATTAGGAGTGGTCTTCGTTTTCGATAAGTTTAGTAATTAGTTGTCGAATGTATTCGACGGTAAAGGGTTTGTGAACAAATTCACCGATATTTTGCACCAGATCCAAATCTTTTTTGAGTTCGTCTGTCACATAACCACTGATCACAATAACTTTAGGTCTTTTATTGATGAAGTCGAGAGATTTAATCGCTTCGATACCATCCCAACCAGGCATCATGATATCTAAGAGCATTAGGTCATAATCGCCTTGAGAAGCTGCTCTGAAAGCTTTTTGTCCATCTTCGACGCAATGTACTTCAAAACCCATATCTTCACAGATGTACCGCAACATTTTGCGAAGTTCAGCCTCGTCATCGACAATGAGAATTTTTTTCTTGTTAGTTTGATTCATGTTGTTTTCTTCAAATATCCTTATTTTTTTTCCAAAAATTAGCTAAATCTATCCCTCCCCAGTCCATAAAATCCTTTGGTAACGGGGCTTTAATTGTTAATTTCTTGCCATTTATCAATGGAAGTTCTAATGTATAAGCGTGCAAAAGCTGCCTTTTTGGCCTATGAGCTTCACACTGAGGTTTTTCTCCCTCTGTCCATCTAATAATATCCTCATCTTTGGGGTTGTAAAGCGAATCCCCAAAAACAGGATAGGTTAAATGGGCCGCATGAACACGTATTTGATGTAGACGTCCAGTTTCGATTTTTATTTTACAAAAAGTAAGGCCGTTAACAAAAAATAAGGGCTGAAAAAAAGAAATAGCCTCTTTTCCATCAGTTGTAACTGTTTGGGCCATTTGTATCAAATGAGTTGGGTGTTTGCCTATTTTTTTTCGGCAATCCATATTTTTTTTCATTTGCCCCTCTAGAAGGGCTAGGTAGGTTTTTGTCGTTTTACGTTGTTCAAAAAGTTGGCCGTAGTAACCAGCATTTGTACCTTTTGCAAAAACGAGTACGCCAGAAGTTTCTTGATCTAGGCGATGCAACACTTTAGGCAGATTTTTGGGATGGCCATCATTGTTGTTGTGTCGTGCGTGAAGGGCGTTCAAAACTGTGCCACCTTGAGTTTGTCCTGTGGGGTGAACGATTTGCCAGGGAGCTTTGTTTACGGCAACTAGATCATTGTTTTCGAAAAGGATTTCCAAAGGGATGTTAGAAGGATCCACCCAACTATCGCTGATATTGATGTTGATTAAAATTTTATCTTTCCATTGAACTTGGTGACTGGGCCGAACAGTTTTGTCGTTGACTAAAACTTTGCCATTGCGAATAATTTTCTGAAAATAAGATCGGGAGCGGTGAGGAAATTTTTGATGTAAAGCAAGATCCAGGCGTTGCTGGCATTTTTCTCTTTCCAACAACAATTCAATTTCTGTTTGAGGTACAGAGTGATCGCGTACCACTTTAGAGTTTGGAAAAAATTTCCCGAACGTGATCGGCTCTCACTTTGTTTTTTTGTAGGTCGTTTAATGTGAGATGAGATTTTTTTTGAAGGTGGGCTGGCAAGGATAAAATAAATAATTCATTGAGGCTGGCGAGGGGGATATCTTTGAGTATGTCAAGGTTCACTCCCAAGCGTAATGTGCTCATGTGTTCCAGACATTCTTCCAGAGAAAGAACGCGAGCATTTTTCATAATACCCCAAGCTCTGAAGATTTTATCTTCAAGGTTATTTCGATCGTCGTGAAATAATTTCTGACGGGCTTCTCGCTCGTAGCGGATAATCTGAGGGATTACGGATTTGAGATTGTCTAACAGTTGTTCTTCTGTTTTACCTAGGGTGATCTGATTGGATATTTGATAAAAATCAGAGGAGGCATTGGAGCCTTCTCCATAGAGTCCGCGAACTGCCAAAGAAATTTTGCTCACGGCATAAAATACTTTTTCAATTTGATTGGTGATTGCCAAACCAGGTAGGTGTAACATAACACTTACCCGCATTCCCGTGCCTACGTTGGTGGGGCAAGCGGTAAGGTAACCAAACTGAGGGTGAAAAGAATAAGGTAAAACAGAATCTAAAATGTCATCAACTTGATCGCTCAATTTCCAGAGGCGGTCTAGCTGAAAGCCACTGAGTAAGGTTTGTATGCGTAAGTGATCTTCTTCGTTGATCATAATTGAAGTGATTTCATGTTCCCCAATGGCGACGGCTTTAGCTCCTTCAACTTGAGCAAGGTCTCTGCTGATGAGGTGTCTTTCTACTAAATATTCCAGATCCATTTCAGTGGCGTTGTCCAGAGAATAATAGGTGAGTTTGGAGGGAAATGTGAGGTTCATAATTCGACTACGAACAAATTCTTCCAATTCACTACGTTGTTTCACGTCCATCCGTGCCATAAAAGGAAAAATATTAATGTTGCGAGCCAAGCGAATGCGAGAAGAGATCACAATATCACTTTCTGGCCCTTCGCCACTGAGCCATTCCCCTGAAGTTTTATCGAAATTAATGTTGTCGCTGGTCATTATATTTTTTCTTCATATTGTTTGAGTTCGTCTCGGATGCGGGCAGCGGCTTCGTAATCTTCACTTTCGACAGCTTCATTTAAAGATTTGCGTAAGCGCACAATTTTTTGAGCATCTTTTACCTGATCCTGAGTGTTACAAGGTACTTTGCCGCAATGGAACAAAGAGTTGTGTACCTTTTCTAAAAAAGGATGGAGCTGTTTTTTGAAACTGTCATAGTCTTTGGCGCAGCCCAAACGACCATTTTGACGGAAGTCACTGTAAGAGATGCCACAGTGTTCGCAACTGGGTGTTTCATCAATGGGAAAGTCTTCTTCGGCGGCCAAGGATCCCAAAACATCGTTCAGCACGTAGAAGGGTTTTAATGTAATGCCTTTTTCCTGCGCACAGTCATTACATAGATGGATTTCTTTTTTGTCTTGTTTGATAATTTCTGTCAAATGCACTGTTGCGACATTTTGATGACAGTTTTCACAAAGTACCATGTTTCATCCTTTTCAACTCACTATAATAATTTTGTGCGCACCTGTGTATGCTACATTTATTACTGATCAAACAAAAGAAATAACCTATGACTAATAATATAGTAAAAAATGAGGTTTTCCAAGAGATCCCTCTAAAAAATGCCATAAGATTGACAGATGTTGAGCTGCGTGGAGACCGAGGCATTGGGGATCCTCATCTCAGGAAAAAGGTGGTGGCTATTCTCAAAATAACCTTGGAAGAAGTGGACGAATTTCGTGTTCTACGGCGTAGTTTAGATCGGCGACCCCGTCCGCCACGGACCCGTTTCAATGTGGCACTGACATTTAAAAACCCCGAACTTTCCGGAAAACTTCTCAAAAAAATTCCCCCTCAACACAAGGCCCGTTTGTTGCAAACGGATGAATCGGGGACATTGCGTCCCCAGGTTCCTGAGGGAAAAAATATTATTGTTGGGGCAGGTCCTGCGGGTCTTTCTTTGGCATGGTCGTTGGCTTTGGAAGGTAAAGAAGTGGTCTTGCTGGAGCGCGGGGAAGATGTGCAGCGCCGCCTGAAAAAGGTGGGTCATCTTTGGTCTCGAGGTCAATTGGATCCGGAATCCAACACCTGCTTTGGTGAAGGGGGGGCGGGGACCTTCAGTGATGGTAAATTGATCACGCGTAGTAAGAGCCCTTACCGTGACTTTTTTATGAGGACTCTCGTGCGTTTTGGAGCCGATCCCCATATTTTAGTGGAAGCTCAAGCTCATGTGGGGAGTAATCATTTGAGACGTATCACGAGTAATTGGAGAAAAACCTTGATTGAGAAGGGCGTGGACTATCGTTTCAATAGTAAAGTAGTGGATCTTGTTGTTGAAGAAGATTGTGTTAAAGGTGTGGAATTGGCCAGTGGTGAAGAAATCCGTGGAGACCGCGTGTTTTATGCCGTGGGAGGACACGCCCGAGACAGTATGGAAATTTTATTGAAGCATGGGGTGGCCATAAAGCCAAGAGGATTAGCGGTGGGTTTGCGTATTGAGCATCCCCAAAGTCTAATCAACCAGTCATTAGCAGGTTATGAAAAAGGTCCTGCCTGTGAATACCGTTTGAAAACCCAAGTAGAGGATCATGGAGTATATTCGTTTTGTATGTGCCCAGGAGGTGTGGTGGTGGCGGCCATTTCTCAAGAGGGGCAGCAGGTGGTGAATGGCATGAGTTACCATGGTAAAAAAAGTCCCTATGCCAATTCGGCTTTGGTGGTGACGGTGGGTCCCGAGTATTTCCCTGAAGGTCCTTTAGGAGGATTGGATTATCAAAGAGAATTGGAACGCAAAGCTTTTGCCTTAAGCGGGGGAAGTTACAATGCTCCGGCTCAAAAACTAGGTGATTTTATTGCCAATCGCCCCAGTGTTTCCTTCCCCAAGTCAAGTTATCGTCCGGCGCTTTTCCCCTGTAATTTACGTGATCTATTACCAGCCTATGTGAGTTTTTCCTTACTCAAAGCTTTGCCACAGTTTGATAAAAAACTCAAAGGTTACCTTGATGAAAACGCCGTTTTGATAGCTCCCGAAACCCGCACTAGTTGCCCACTTACGGTGTTACGTGGCGAAAATCTTAATGCGACATTGAAAAATTTATATTGTGTGGGTGAAGGAGCGGGTTATTCGGGAGGTATACTTTCTTCAGCATTTGATGCGATGAAAGTACTCAATACTGTTGGAAAGAATTAAAATAGATTGATGCTCAAAAAAATTATGCTTATGTTGACCCTTGCCCCGTTAATGTCATGTATGTGGGTGGACCATTTTGACGTGTCTGACCGCCTGAATGATGAGGAATTAGAATTCATAAAAACCAAAAAAACCTTGGTTAGCCAATACGATTATCTCTTAGAAAATAACCTTTTTACTGAAAAAGATTTTTATTCACCTGCTTTTTTTAGATTGAAAGCTGAGAAAAGAATCGAGATTTATCTGAAAATGTTTCCTAATATGAACGAAGACGATAAAAAATTGATCACCAACAAATATATCTACAATGGGGTAGAAAAACTGTGGGTGTTGGCCATTTTGGGACCTCCAATTAGCAAAAGTGAATCCGCTGGTGGTTTTGATACCTGGTATTACGCTAAAGATCGGCATATTCAGTTTCACCAAGGGCTGATGGTGTCAGATCAAGGCTCTTGATTGAGTCTTATTTTCAAAAGTCACAGCTAGGGTCTGGAAATTGAGCTATATTCCCTATAACCTTATATATATTGAAAAAACGGCAATTTAGGAAAGACCAATGACCGCTGCATCTAATAAGACCCATTTTTTTCTCCGTAAATTACACTCCCTGACGGGTTTGGCGATTTGCGGCTTCATATTGGAACATTTTTTTACTAATTCGGCATCCATCCATGCTTTATTAGGAAACAGTGACAAGGCTGCTGAAACCTTTAACACTCATGTCCATTTTTTGCATTCTTTACCTGCTTTACAAGCCATTGAAATAGGGGCTTTATTAATGCCTTTTGTTTTCCATATTTTTTATGGTCTTTACATTTGGTTTTTTACAGGTGCGGGAAATGTGGCTTCTTTCCAATATGCTCGTAATTTTTGTTATACCGCTCAGCGTATTTCAGGTATTCTAATTTTTGTGTTTTTACTTGTTCACGTGATTGAACTGAGATTTGGTGGAGAAGTGATACCAGCGGATGGCAAAGAAGTTAGGGTAGAAACAAGTACGAATGACACTCAATACACTATAGAAAAGCAAGTTAAGCGATATAAGGGTGAAGAGGCTGCTTTAGAAGCTGATTTTGTGGTTGAAACAGAGCATGATTATTATAGTCATGTGGTGAATTACTTTGAAAAGTTACCCACAGCGGGTCTTGTTCTTTATGTGTTGGGAATTATCACCACCGCATTTCATTTCGCTAATGGATTATTTTTGGCAGGTATCACTTGGGGATTATGGACACGCAGCAACGCACAAAAAATGGCTTTCAATGTCTGCATGATTGTGGGTGTGGGTGTGGCTATTGTAGGATTTTTATCAATCTTGGGATTTAAAGGGATCGTGTTATTATGAAGGAGAATTTCTAAATGGCCAATTCCAAAGTGCTTGTTGTTGGTGGTGGTTTGGCCGGACTTGCGGCAACCATTAAAATTTGTGAAGCAGGTGGTGAAGTTGAACTTTTTTCATTGGTTCCTGTTAAACGTTCACACTCGGTGTGCGCTCAAGGCGGTATCAATGGAGCAGTAAACACCAAAGGAGAAGGCGATACTCCCTGGGAACATTTTGATGACACTGTCTATGGGGGTGATTTTTTAGCGAATCAAACACCCACCAAGGGCATGTGTGAAGCCGCTCCAGGAATTATTTATTTATTTGATCGCATGGGAGTCACATTCAATAGAACGCCCGAAGGTTTGTTGGATTTCAGACGTTTTGGTGGTACCAAACATCATCGAACCGCTTTTGCCGGAGCTTCTACAGGTCAGCAACTTCTTTACGCTTTAGATGAACAGGTGCGTAAATGGGAAGTGGCCGGAAAAGTAAAAAAATTCGAATTTTGGGAATTTGTTGATTTGATTCAAGACAGTGATGGACATGCCTGTGGTATTGTGGCCACCGATCTTCATCATATGGAGACTCGCGCCTTTAGAGGTGACAGTGTGATTTTTGCAACAGGTGGCCCAGGTTTGGTTTTTGGTCGCAGCACCAATTCCATGATCAACACAGGTTCCGCCACAAGTATTTTGTACCAAAGAGGAGCCAAGTACGGTAATGGAGAATTTATTCAAGTTCACCCAACGGCTATACCTGGAGATGACAAGCTTCGTTTGATGTCTGAGAGTGCTCGAGGCGAAGGGGGCCGCGTGTGGACAAATGGCGATAGCGCAAAAGTGTGGAAAGACAGTGGCGGAAACGAGCATCCTTGCGGTAAAATGGGCGAACCTTGGTACTTCTTAGAAGACATGTATCCTTCCTACGGTAACCTTGTTCCCCGTGATATTGCCACACGTGCGATTTTCAGGGTGGTACATGAATTGGGTATGGGGGTGGAAGGTCAGCCTCAGGTTCATTTGGATCTCAGTCATTTACCCACAGATTTTTTAAACAATCGTTTGGGAGCTATCCTTAATATTTATCAGAAATTTACAGGTGATGATCCTCGCAAATTGCCTATGCGTATTTTTCCAGGTGTGCATTATTCCATGGGAGGATTGTGGACTGATTACAATACCCAAACCAATATTCCAGGGGCCTTTGCGGCAGGTGAATGCAACTATATGCATCATGGTGCCAACCGTTTGGGAGCGAACTCACTACTTTCCTGTATCTACGATGGATTTACATCGGGACCCAATGCGGTAGCCGCAGGTCAAGGCAGAAGTGGTTCGGTAGAAGATTTACCCAGTTCCATTTATGAAAATGCGGTGAAGAAAGTGGAAGCACAGTTTGACAAACTCAAGGCTAACCGTGGCAATGAAAATCCTTTTGTCTTGCAACGCGAACTGGGTGACAGTATGACAGCTAATGTGACAGTGGTCAGAGAGAATGATAGGATTCAGAAAACCTTAGAAAAAATTTCTGAAATTGAAGAGCGGTTTGGAAATGTTTCTGTTCCTGATACCAACTCTAGCAGTAATCAGCCTTTGTTAGCTTCCTACCAAATTGAAAATATGTTCAAGCTGGCTAGGGTGATTGCCAAGGGAGCGTTGTTGCGTGATGAAAGTCGTGGAGCTCATTACAAACCCGCTTTTCCCAAAAGAAACGATGCCGATTTTCTTAAAACGACAATCGCCACCTATGGAGAGGCGGATAATTCCTGCAATATTTCCTACGAAGATGTGGACCTCAGTTTGATAGAACCTCGGGAACGCAACTATGAAGTAGACAAGAAAGCCTAAGGAAGACTTATGGGTCATGCAACAAATGAAGATGTTATTGTTTTAAAAGTCAAACGTCAGGATAGCCCTGAGGGTAATCCTTACTGGGAAACGTTCTCTTTACCCAAGTTGCCTAATGCTAATATTGTGAGCTACTTGCAGTATATTCAGAGAAATCCCACAAACGCTAGTGGTCAGAAAGTGGCCCCCATCGTTTGGGAATCTTCTTGTTTGGAAGAAGTGTGTGGCGCATGTACGATGAATATTAATGGCAAACCTCGTCAGAGTTGCACCGCATTGGTGGTTAATTTAGGCTCTGAAATCACTTTAGAACCCGCAGGCAGTTTCCCTGTGGTGCGTGATTTGATTGTGGATCGTAGCCGTATGTTTAAAGCTCTCAAAAAAGTTAAGGGTTGGGTAGAAGTGGACGGTTACCATGATTTAGGTCCAGGTCCACGTATCCCTAGAAAAACACAGCAGGAAGCTTATAAATATTCAGAGTGTATGACCTGTGGCTGTTGTTTGGAAGCTTGCCCCCAAGTTACTCTCAACAACGATTTTGTGGGGCCTGCGGCGTTAGGTCAAGTGAATCTTTTTAATATGGATCCTACAGGCCAGTTTGATGCGGATGAACGTTTGGATGCGTTGATGGGTGAAGGTGGTATCCACCGTTGCGGTAATGCCCAAAACTGTGTTGAGGTCTGTCCTAAAGAAATACCTTTGACAGATGCCATTGGTTCGTTGAACCGTCAGTTGACCAAAAAGATGTTCAAAGACTTTTTTGGCGGGTGAAACAGTTTAAGTGGGTGATATATGTGGCGATGGCTGCAGGATTTCTTTATGCGGCACGTAATTTTAGAAATGATTCCAGCGATATAAAGCCGACATCCCCTACAACTCCCGTTGTCGAAAAATCAGCCTTAGATAATGTCATTAAAGTCAATATTGAGTATTCTCGCAAAGGTAATTTTTGGCCCACCCAGTTCAAGTTGATATCAGCAAAAGATGATGTGTTGGATGTGATACATGCTGAACAAGGATTGGTGGTGTTGTCTAAACGAAGTGATGTGGATCACATTGTGGTGGAGGCTCAAGGTCATGTCTCGAAAACAATCCTTTGGCCTGACAAAAAGCAATTAGTACTCACCTTAGAACCAGATTTGAAGATCCTCGAGAGTTCGCCTAAACTGCCTAAAACAAGTGAAGATAAGATTTGTGCCCTTAAAGTGTCACAGATCAACACCCGCCACATTTTGCCAATGGTGGATGTGTATTTGGATGGTGAATTAGTAGGCAATACGGGCAATACCGGTGTGTTTATCAGTAGTCAAATGGCACTCAGAAAAGCAAAAGAAATTGTATTCAAGAAAAAAGGCTTCAAAACAAAAAAAATGACCCTTTCTCAAGGCAAGATTGACGAATTTAATGTCGAAGGTATTTATCTCGAAGCAGAGTGATTTTGATAATATTATCCTTGATACTCAAAACGTTTAACGGATATCCCCTCTTTTTCGATGGTTTCATCAAACATAGTTAAAGGCCTGATCCAAACACTGAAATCGCCATAGAGAGTTTTGTAAACCACATATTCTTCTTGGGTTTCAGAATGTTTGGCAATTTCCAATACTTCATATAAACCACCTTTGTGATGTTTGTAGGTTCCTTTTTTAAGGCTCATGAATCATTCTCCTGATTTGGCAAATTTCGTGTTAATGGATGAGATGAAATCTTTTAACGCATCTCGTGACTCTTGGGGGTCAAAAATATTTTCATGACCTGTGCCATCAATTTCGACAAAGCGACAGTTTTTTAGTTGTTGGGAAAGCATTTTTCCTTGGCTGCTGGGAACAATGCGGTCATTTTTCCCATGAATGATGAGGGAAGGGCATAATATTTTATCGGCATCTGCGACAGAGTCAAAATTATCCCAGAGAAAAAGATTCACTAGAGGATCCCAGAAATTTACTTTGGCCGCATTTTTTAATGAGCTATAAGGGGAATATAAAAGTAAACCACATACATTGTTGTCGTTTTTGGCAACTTGAACGGCAACACCACTTCCCAATGACCACCCACTCACGATAATGGGATTGTTTGGGAATCTATTTTTTACCCATTTTAAGCATTGCTCGCCTGCTTCTATCAAACGTTTATCGTTTGCGGGGCCTTCAGAATTTCCGTATCCTGGGTAATCGATGCTGATCATATGGCAGTGATAACTGTTGAATTTTGAAAAAATAGATTTTTGATAAAGGCCATGCAACGATTGAGCATTGCCATAAAAAAAAATTAAAACAGGATCTTCTGAAGAGCTTGTTGTTTTGAGCCACGCTTCCACAGTACTGCCATCTTTCAAATGAAGCGATACAGTTTCTATACCAGATGGAGCTTTTTTTAAAGTAGAGATGTCAGGATTGTTAACGTATAAAAAATGACGAGTGAGACAACAGCCTGATGTTATTGCTGTGAGACAAATAAACAAGGGTATAAAAAAAATATGTTTGTGAAGTTTTATCAATCTACTCCTAATATTTCCCCGGTGTTAGCATTCATCATCAGGTGGCCAAAAACTTCATTTTTGATTAAGTCCAGTATCAATACCATAAACACATTCTCTTCTTTGCTTTCTATTAATAAATGTAAATAGGTTTGATCGGCATTGCTGTAGACACAGGCGACCAGCCGGTTGGGACAGTGGTATTCTCCAAAGTGTTCTTGTGGGATCTTTTCAAAATAAGGCCAAAAATCAAAAGGTGGTTGAGCTTCAGGGCCTAACTGTGTCATGGGGTTGACGAAGGTGGATTGGAATTGTTCCGCAGTCAAAAGGGGCATAAAGATCCTTATGTGTTAACCAAATGTTAAAAAGTGATAAATTTTTAATAAGTATAGCAAAAGCTTACGCATTTATTGACAGGGTTAAAGAATTGTCTTCAAATGAAATCATCAAAACAGCAAGAGAGACTCCATGATGACAATCACATTACATCCTCCACTTTCTACGAAAATTAAAGAAGGATTGCCCTGTTTGTACTGGGATAGATTGCCAATATCAGAGACGCAAAATGTCGGAGGATGGTTGAGATTGGAAAATGAACAAGGAGAGTTTTTATCTTGGGGTTTTGTGGATACTTCTAATAATCTTGTGCATTTGATTTCAGATTTGGAAGAAGAGCCACAACAAGGAGTGATCTCTCGTTTTTCTCAGGCTATAGAACGTCGTAGACAACCAAATGGGGCAGAAGTGTGCCGTTGGGTGAATGCGGCGGGAGATAGATTGTCTGGTTTTCAACTAGACAGTTACGGAGGAACTTTTGTATTAGCTTTATCGGGAGCCGCATTACAGCCTTTAGTGTCAGAGGTCAAAGATTTTTTAATAGAAGAGCTCAAGCCTGAAAGATTGTTGTTGAAGTTGCGTGAAAAAGGGCGTGGTCCTGAAGAGGGGGTGCCCGAAGAGTTACTCTATGGAGGACCACTTAGGGAAAAATTACAGGTGAGTGAAAATAACCTTAACTATCTGGTGCAGCCCATGGAGTTGTTGAATGTCGGTCTTTTTTTTGATCTTCGTGGAGTGAGAAAGCATTTATCTGAGGCGGTCAACAACAGTACCTCACTTTTAAATTTATTTTCTTATACGGCATCTTTTTCATTAGTAGCGGCTGTGGCAGGGGCTTGCAAAGTGGTGTCGGTAGACACGTCCTCTTCCTGCCATGCTTGGGCCAAAGAAAATTTTCGGCTCAATCAATTGGATCCCGATGCCCCAGCATACACATTTGAAAAGGCCGATGTGTTTCGTTATCTCGAAAAACAACTAAAAAAATCACAACTCTTTGATTGTATTGTGTTGGATCCACCCGCTCGAGCACGTTTGGGCACAGGACGTTTTTTTCTAAAAAGTGATTTGCCTAAATTACTAGCAATGTGTTTGTCTGTTTTGAAACCCGGAGGTCGTATTATTGTTACAGACAATACACTGCAAGGTAGTGAAAGTAAGTTAAAAAAAATGATAGACAAAGGCGCCCACAAAGCTCAGGCGACTTACCGCATAGAAAAAGTATTTGAGCCTGAATCCGATTTCCCCGTTCATCCTTTGTGGCCCAAAGGTCGCGGAGTTATTGCGATGGAATTTGTGAAGACACTTTGAAAGTAGCGTAGAGCAGGTAGTGGTTAGAGTAGGCAAAAAGAGAGAGCCACTCCAGATTTCAATCGAGATTTTTTTATAAGTGATAGTAGAGATAGAATGATTCCTAGGCCGGCCAACACCAAAAGGGGAGTGGCATAAAAAAGATAAGCGATGCTTATTATGCTATCGTGTAGGCTGATGCGTAACAGTGATCCTGCGATCAGGGCGAATCATAAAGAAATTTTTGTGAATAATAAGGTGTTGGCAAGGGTGAGGTGTTGCTTTAGATTCCCAGAGATGACTAGTCTGTGTTTTTCTTTTTTAGCTTGGCGATGATCATAAAACCAAAATTGAGTTCAAGAAATCGGTGAATGAAAAAGGGGAGTTTAAATGGCAGGGACTGGACGGGGAAGTAGTGAAGGAAGGTTTCTTCGATTTCAAAGTAAGGTTCTAACATGTCTCGGTATTCTTGTGTTGAATAATACTTGCCTATAGGATTGTCAGCGCCATCATAATACCTCACCACTTCGGCAGGGTCATCCATATTGTAAATATCTTCTCGTCCACGCCCTTTCATTTTGGCGCCAAGGGCGTGGAGGAATTTGGCGACATACTTGAGAATAGGCCAGTAACGTAGAATAACATTTTTGTAATATACGGAAACGGTGGCCGTTCCATTAGGTTTGAGTACACGGTGGATTTCGCGAACACAGGCAGGTGTGTCTGGGGTATGGTGGATCACGCCAAAACTGTGAACATGGCTAAAAGTTTCATCATCGAAAGAAAGAGCTTCGGCATTTTCTCTTTGGCAAGTAGCTTCAATGCCATAGTGTTGGCAACGTTGTTGGGTGATGGCAATACCGCGGTCAGTGAGGTCAATTGCCGTGATTTTTTTGAGTCCATTGAGTGCCAGCTCAACTGTCCACAATCCTGGTCCACAGCCTAAATCAAGCACGTGTTCCTGATTTTCTTCAGTGGGAAATATGCGGGCATCGATTTCTTTGGCAAAGAGCACACTGCGGCATAGTGCGCGTTGCTCGTCAAAAAAGGCGGCGGAACCTTCGCTTTCATCTGTGACGCAATTATGTAGGGGATTGGATTCCCAGAAATGGCGTACATCTTTTACAGAGGGCTCTGTCATGGCTGGTATTTCAATTTAAGCATTTTGTTTGTCATCTTTTTCATTATCTCTATTTTGTGACATCTTGTTTAGTCTAAAAGTCATCATTATCTGAGCCGTGGGAAAAAAGGGACGACGCAAAAAATCAAAGGCCGCCCCAAGAGTGCAAATAGGGACATAAAGAGGGTGATAGTACATAGGGCGCTGTTCCGTTATTTTCACCCATCCCCTTTTTGCCATAATTCCCATAATACTGTTTCCCCATTGAGGACCTCCTTGGGTATACTCGGATTGGGCGATTTCCAAACCACATTTTTGGGCCAGTTGAGACAAATTCTTGATCGTGAATAAGACCCAATGTCGCGGGCAATGGAACCCTCCCCAATTACGGTGACGAAAAATTCTTTGATCTAAAGTATCTGTATTAGGAGTTTGGATCAGAATCAAGCCATCGGGAGAGAGCAGTTGCGAAAGATTTTCCAATACTTTTGTGGGATTCTCAACATGTTCAATCAGGTTTAAAGCTAGGATTAAGTCAAAACGTTTTTTAGAGTCAAAGGTTTCTATTCTTGAGGTATGAAAATGATGCCCCTGTTGTTCAGCATTTTTTTTGGCGGCATCATTCATGTCAATAATATGTGTGTCCTTGACCCGAGGAGAGCAGTCACGGGCCACCGACAGCAGCCAGCCCCAACCGCCTCCCACATCCAAAACTGAAAGTTGTTCACCGGGAATTTGATGCAGTAGTTTTTTTATCAGCCGGGCATCTAGTTTTCTTTTGACTCTTTCAAAAAAAGATACTTTGGTTGCGCTACTGTAGGAATAATAGTTTGGGGGATAAATTTCTTTCAAACGATCCACGGGCGGAGGATTGATAAAAACTAGTCGACAATCTTGGCATTCATCATAACGAAACATTTCATCACTTGTGCAATATTCCGCGTCATAGGCATCGGCAAAATGTTGAATATTGTTGGATTGGCAAGTGGGACAATAGTTCAAGTTTTTATTTTCCATATGCCATTCAACTCTTGAAGAGTTTGAAAAAGGTTTGCATATAGCTACAGCGGTAGTTGTCTAGTTGTTCTTTAAGAACGCTGTCCATAAAAAAGTTTTCCATTTCACTAAAACGAGTGTAAGAGATGCTAGGGTCCCAATGATGGATGGCGTGTTTGTCAAAACCTGCTGTGCCAAAGGTGAGTGATAGAAGGCCAGGGTGGAACAGACGATTGACAATGCCATAATCTTCTTCCTTGAAATTTGTTCCCGCTTTGGCGTCTGGGGAACTATGTTCCACGATTTGCCTGAGGGCGAGAAAGGCGGGGTAAAACAAAAAAGCGCCAACGAGCCACGTAGCTACGAGGGCATAACATTGGAAATAAAGACTAGCAGTTATAATTGAGCTATGTAAAACAAGGGCACGGATCAAGGCCGTATAACGCCGCAGGGATTCTCCTTGCTTTACTTGTTTCGTTGAGTGTTCTTTTTTGTTGTCGTAGATGTAAGGTATAATGGATTTGAGAAAGTAGATACCTGTGAGGGTTTGAAGTAAAAAAAGGGGAGTTAACCGGTTGTGATAACTTACCTCGCTGTCTTGAGTGTTGCCGAGATTCAAATGATGTGTCCAATGGTATTGTCGGCTCCATTTCACATCTAAACCAATCAGTGAAAAAATCAGAAGATTAGCCAAGACATCATTCATTTTTTTGTTGGGTGCAATGTTGTGATGGAGGGCTTCGTGACCAAAGTTGAGTAAGGCTTGCATCCAATACCCCATCCACAAGGCAGCCATAGGAGCGAGGACCCATGCCATATTTTCACCTTGAGTGTGATGCATGACTGCAATAAGAACAGGGCTCAGTAAGATCATCAAGTGACAACATAAAATGTCTCGCCAAACAATAGCGTATTTAGGCTTAAGAGTTTTTCGAAATTCACTCCAGCTTTCACCTGAGTGGGTTGTTAGGTGACCTAGCTCAGGGCAGCCAGGGAATATTTTTGAAGCGCTTAATTTTGTATCGTCCATAGGATATCTGCTATTTTATAGAATCGACGTAGTAAACGATATAATCAGAGGGTCCTGCAATTTCTGCGGGTGGATAATCAGCAGATTTGATCCAATTATGTGTTCTTTTGGGGATCATATGAACGGTCACCTGACCATAATCTTTCAAATTCTTCAAACACTCTTCCTTAAGTTGAAGTTGTGTGCGGTTGTCGCCAGGAATAAAAGGGGTGACGGCCCAAAAGGGCAATCGTGCTTTGCTGAGCAGGGAATTAGGGAAGTTTTTATGGTAGTTGTTTTCTGCGGGAAAGAGAGCCGTTGTGGGCATATTATCTTTCCAGGCCAAGTGAGCCATGATGCTGTCGCGACTTACCTCATACAAAATATGATCACCTTCTTTTTTATGAGAACGGATGTAATGACACACTGCATCAATTTCTGTCCATTTGCGGTGTTGAGATTCAAACAGGGCTCGGGAGGGTGTGCGGCGCACAATTTCTTCACCCACATAACTTTGGTCGTAAAAATGATCAGGAGCTTTGTAATTGATCAGTTGATTGAAGGGATAACTCAAACAAGTGCTCAGAATAACGATGCCCATTACGGGCAAACTCCAGATCTTAGGCCAATGACTGAAATGCTTGACAAATTCCACAAAGAGTACGGGGGTGAAGGCAATCAAGTACACAGCTCGAAAATTGGGAAAGGTCAGCGGAGCGAGGACAAGCAGAAAGAGCAACAAATAGCGGAAGTGGGGGCTTACCTTATCGCGTTTCCATAACATAAGAGGGAGAACAAGAATTAAGGGAATTACAAAATTGTTAAAGGTTAAGGAAATGATTTGCAAGCGATTAGCTGTTGAAGAAAAAACAGGTATAAGATCATTGTTATGACTGTTGTTGAATAAACGATAATTGAAGGTGTATTGGAATACAGCGATGGCCACATAAAATATAACAAGAGGAACCAATTTTTTTAGGGTTGTATTTTTCTGTCTGTATTGGGTGATGAGGTGAGTGAAATGTAGAAAGGCGAAGCAGATAAAAGTTAACAGGTTGATTTGCCAAAGAGCCACAAGACAGATCCAAAAATATTTTCGTTTGGAAGATTGTAGTAATAAAAGGCAGCCAACGAATAACAAACAAGAAAGATTGTAATTTCGTACCATTCCTGCCGAACGAAATACAAATTCTGAAAAAAAGGCCAAGAGTAAGGGGGCGAGTAGCCATAGGCCTTTCAAACGAAAAAAAGAGTAGAGAGCCAGAGCGCTGACAAAAAAAATCACATTGATGGTTCTCCATAGGCCATGGGGCATTTCCAAAGCGTCTATCCAGGAATTGACAGTGACCCAACCTATTTGAAAAAGGTCATTTTTACCTTCACCGTTGATGACCAAGGGGTGAAGGGGGTAGGCGTGTGCGTCGTCTATGACTCCATCGTTCAAACGTTCGGCACGACCAATCAGAAGAAGGTCTAGATCGTCATACCATAAATTCTTATTGAGAGCGGGTAAGAGTATTTCAAGAGTTAGAAGAAGAAGACCAAAGACCCAGAGAGAATAAATAATTTTTTTATTCATGTGCGCTATTTTTTTCTCAGGATAATGGTTTCAAAACTATCGCTTGCCCCTTGGGTTAGCAGGGATAAAACTTTATCAATCATTCTCATCACAGGATAAAGAAAAGTGGGGATAAAAGAGCGGTAAGAGAGGCCTCCTGTAGAAAGAAAGGCAAAGCCCGTATGTGTTTGTTTATAGAAAATATCAAATTGAGAGTATTTCTCTTTGAAAATGTGAATGTCTCGGTGAAAGATAATCCAAGGGAGGGCTTCATTGGCGCAAGAGACAGGGCCGCTAGAGGTGAAGTGCCATTCTCCCTCGGGGTCAAAAGGTTCGTGGTGAAATTTTTTCCAGATAAAAGAAGACCATAAACTGTAATGGGGCTCCATCATAAAGATTTGCCCTTCTGGTTTGAGGACGCGGTCGGCTTCTTTAAAGAAGTCGTGAGCATTGGGGATATGATGTAGTACGTTGGTGAGAAATATGGCAGAGAGTGAAGAATCTTTGAAGGGGAAGTGAAGGCCACTGATGCATAGTTGGATATCGGGAGCCGTCAGGATATCGGTTTTGATAATATCAGGAACATATTCTTCAAGAAAACTCCAGCCTGAAGAACCCAACTCAATTTTGGGGCCTTCAATCAATTGGGAAAGGCCGGGAGTGAAGGTTTTGTAAAAATCTCGGTGCACACGTCGCAGAATGGTTTTTTTAACCATCAAATCACGGTGGGCTTGCAAACGTTCAGGGGAATCAATAGGCAAATTTTCAATGTTTGAATAACGCAAAAATTTAAGTAATGAGTTGAGCATTGTGTTATCGTTTAGGTTTCATTTCGAGTTGGTTGTCTTGTCCATATATTCTACTATATAAGGGACCTGTAAAGAAATAAGGGTATGGAAATGAGGGATTTTTATGGTAAATTAATACATGCTGTTTAACTCATTCAATTTTATTGTTTTCCTTCTTATATTCCTCCCCACATTTTTTTTTATTCCCAAAAAATACAAACCTCTATTTTTATTGCTGTCCAGTTATGTCTTTTATTCGTTTTGGAGTTGGAAGTTACTTTCACTTATCGTTTTTTCTACTTTAACAGATTTTTATTGTGCCAAAGCCATCTACCGTCACAGTGACCCAGCAAAGCGTAAAGCTTTTTTGTTGTTGAGTTGTATGGTTAACCTTGGGGTGTTGGCCTTATTCAAGTACGCTAATTTTTTTATAGAGAACTTCAATCAATTATTTTCAAAATTTGAGACTTCCATACATTTCAACTATCTTGAACTTCCTTTGGTGGTGGGCATTTCGTTTTATACGTTTCAAACCTTGGGTTATACCATTGATGTGTACCGCAAAACAAAAACACCTGAAGACAATCTGATTAATTTTGCCACTTTTGTGACCTTCTTCCCTCAATTGGTGGCAGGTCCTATTGAGAAGGCGGCCACGTTATTGCCACAAATCAAAAAAAAATCTCAATTCAATGCCCATCAATTTAATACAGGCTTGCAATTGATGCTGTGGGGTTTTTTCAAAAAGTGTGTGGTGGCTGATCGTTTGTCTATTTTTGTTGATCATATGTACGATGACCCTTCAGCGGCGACCAGTGCGCAAATCCTTATGGCCGTTATTTTCTTCTCCTTTCAAATTTACGCTGATTTTTCAGGTTATTGTGACATTGCTATTGGGCTATCGCGGTGTATAGGCATTAATTTGTCACGTAATTTTAACCAACCATATATTGCGGCTTCGATTTGTGAATTTTGGAAGAGATGGCATATCACCCTCACGTGTTGGTTTCGCGATTATGTGTACATCAGTTTAGGGGGGAATCGATTGGGATACAAACGCACGTTGTTGAATGTGTTCATCGTATTTCTACTCAGTGGTTTATGGCACGGCGCCGCTTGGATGTTTGTGGTGTGGGCCATGATTCATGTGTTGATTTATATCGTGGAATTAACCTTCACTAAAATATTTTCAGATAAATTTGATAAAGTACTGAACATTCCGATTGTTTATGCGATTCGCATCCTACTAACCTTTAGCATTGTTAGTAGTGCTTGGATTTTTTTTAGATCTGAAAGTATGACAGAGGCGATGGCTGTCTTCAAGGGTTTATTGTTGTTTACCTCTGAGGTTAAAGGTTTGGAGTTGAATATGTTTGAACTCACTATTGCTTGTGTTGCCATTGCTGTAATGTTGATGACGGAGTACGTTCATAGTAAAACAGCTCTTTGGCTGAGGTGGAGAGCGACAAGCGTTTTTGTTCGCTGGCCCGTGTATTACAGTGTTATTTTTTCCATTCTGTTATTTGGAGAGTTTCAATTAAAACCCTTTATCTATTTTCAATTTTGATATGAGCAATCGTAACAAATCTATTTTTTTTGTGCTGATTGCTGTGATTCTTTACATGGTCATTCATGTGATAGGAAAACATGTTTACCCACATTACCCTCAACGTGATATAAAAATTAATCGCTTGTTAGAAAATGCCAGTAGCTTTAAAAGTATTACCATAGGACATTCTCACGGATGCTCGATAGACTATAAGGAATTAGGTCGCGTAGGTTACCATGTTTGGGAGGGTTCCAATGATTTTTCTGAATCAGAATACCAACTCCGTGCAATACTTCCCCTGTTGCCCAATGTCAAAGAAGTGTTTTTTGTTATTTCGCCAGGACATTTTTATTTTTACAACAACTTAGGATCGGATAGGGCTGAGGTAAGGCGTATTTACTATTCTCTCCTTCCTGGTGATGAATATGTTGAAAATGATTTTAGAAACTATCTTGTGGCGCAAACAGCCCCCGTGGTGCGCAGCGACCACTGGAAGCCTTATATCACAGGAGTTAAGACGGAAGGCGACCTTTTTACCGATACAGGAAAGCTGGATTTGAAAGAAACCTTTTCAAAAGAAAGGCTTGAAAAAACCTATGAAGTATTTGATGGCTGGACAAAACTTTTTGCTAAGCGTCAAGCATCTAAAATACATGACATCTTTCAATACAATGTTAGGATGTTAAAGAAAATAATCACATTAACCAAAGAAAAAAACATTCGTTTGATTTTATATACGCCTCCCTATACACATGCCTACCTAAATTTGTTGGAAACAAATTGTCCTGAAGTCTTGAAAGAATTTGATAGAACACTCAAATCAATCAGTGAAGAAGAAAAAATAAAATATTACGATTTTTCAAGAACACTTCCCTTCAATAGAAATAATACCCCCTATTTCGCCGATCAAACTCACCTGACAAGAGAAGGCTCTCGATTGTTTTCACAACAATTTAAAAAGATTATGGATAAGGATGGATTGTTACCATTCTAATTTATCTCTAATGGTATTAGTGGTCACTGTCTCTTGTAAATAGCCGTTGCGGGGGAAACTCCGATTTTTTTAAATTCGACCACTTTTTCCCAAGAAGGATCCTTGAGAATGATTTGGTTAACGAGTTCTTTCATTAGGGTGGGGGTTTTGAAGTGTTCTTCTTCGTACATGGGGGGGGCGACAACAATCCATTTGATATTGATGTCTTTGAAATATTGTGTGGCCAATTGAGGATCTTTGCAGGCGGCATCGCTCATGCGATAAAATACTTCATCAGCTCTAATGCCATTGAGTTGACAGTGATAATAGGGGTTCATGGGCCAGAGAACCAGATCATTTTTTTCACCATTTTCATTGAGCCAACGGCAAGCGGGGTAGAGGCGGACACGGTTTTCCAGCAAATATTCTTGGCCATGTCGCAGATCACGTAATAGACTAAATGTTTGATGGACCTGAAGATTAAGAGGTTTTAAGCTCAAAGCCAAAACAAATAACAACATTATTATACGTAGAAAGATATTTTTAAATATTTCTTTCTCACAGTTCAAAACGATAGCAATAAAAATTAAGAGTGCTAAATATTGAAAGCGCCATTGAGATGTTATAATACTCATCAATGTAAAGCAGCCACAAGCATAAATAAGAAGAGTTCGGTGTTTGGTTTTTATGAAAGCCCATAAAAGGAAAGGGAACAAAAAAGAGAGATAGCCCAAATTTATAAGGTAAACCCACAAATTTTCCAAAGAACGTAGGCCTTTGAAATGGCTGACATGAATGTTGGATGAACTGTAATCGTTTAATAAGGCTTCATTCAAAGGGCTTCCGCCAAAAAAATCGATAAAATTAGGATACACTGGGTTTCCATGGGTGACGGTGAACCAAATATGCCACACACAACCTAAAACCAGTGGCCAGAACGTAGCTCTTAGAAGGTTTTTGCCTTTCAAGTGATTATATTTCCAGGCGACGGCAAGCAACAGAAAAAAAATTACGGGGCCTGTCCAGCGTGTGTTAATTAGGCAAATTGAAAGGGGTAGCCATGACAAGGGGTGAAATGATTTTTCACAAATCACCTCAAAACATATCAACATGATAAGACAGATAAAAAGATCATTTCCTCCAATAGCCGTTGAGCTGAGCAGCAAAGGTTTGTCCCATGTGCAAAGCGAGATGAGTAAGATCATCAATACAAATTTAAAACGGTTTAAATTGATTTTTTCAGCCACCCATATTATTCCACCGAGTAGAAAAAAAAGATCCATCAATTGACAGGTTTTGCCATTACCCCAATAATAACCCCAGGTATAAACAATACTTATGATTTGTGGTCGTTGAGCAAAACAATGCCACAATCTTGTATCGTTTAAACTGTGTTGGTTTTGCCAAAAACGAGCGTTGTACAAGTAACTGGACTGCGCATCCCATTCACTTATGGGGCTGAGTACGTAAGATACAAATAATAAAATGGCAAAAATAATCAGAGGCGATTTAAAGTTTTTGATACCTGAAAAATCAAAAGGTTGCTGACATTTAAAAAGGAGAAGAAGGCATAAGGCGTTGAGATGAATCAAGAGGCCCAAAGAAAAAGCGAGCATCAAGGTGTTGAGTATGGCAAGAACAGAAAGCCCTAAGGCCCAACGTGTCACAAAAGAAAATGATTTCTTTATCCATCGTTGATCTAGATAGGTGCCCAAAGAAAGTTGACATAAAAAAATTAATATGGCTGATATCACACCATAAAAGATCTCAAATAACATATACGTATTTTATGACATTAACAAGAACAATAAAATTATAAATATAACAATATTATTAAAGTATGATTTTTAGTATCATCGTTCTTGTATGAGTTTTAGCGTTGTTATTCCTGTGTATAACGAAGAAGCGAAGATCAAATCTGTTGTTGAACGCCTATTGGCCTGTGGTATAGAAAATATTGTGGTGGTTGATGATGGAAGTAGCGACAGATCAGCCGAAGTCGCTTCTACTTTAGGGGCACATATTATTGACTTGGGCGCGACTTTAGGAGTAGGGCGGGCTTTGGAACGGGGCATGAAATATGTTCAGGAAAAAGGGCACGAGTACTGCGTCATTATGGCTGGCAATAATAAAGATGAGCCTAAAGAAATCCCCCGTTTATTAGCGGCTCTTCGCAAGGATGAAGCAGATTTTGTACAAGGTTCTCGTTGGCTCAAAGAGGGGAAGGCCGGCGGTGACATGCCGTATTACCGACGTTTTGCAACTCAGTTGCATCCTTTCTTATTTTCCCTGTTTGTTGGTAAAAAAATAACAGAAAGCACCAATGGTTTTCGGGCTTTCCGCTGCACAATCCTTGATGATCCACAAATTAATTTACAGCAATCATGGTTGGATGGTTATGAATTGGAGCCTTATTTTCTTTTTAAAGTGATCAAATTGAAATACCGACATATTGAGGTTCCCTGCACTAAAATTTACCCTAATAAAAAACTGGGTATCACTAAAATGCGCCCTTTTTATGATTGGTGGAATATAATGAGGCCCATATTTTTATTGGGTTTAGGACTTAAAAAATGAATGTTGTTGTTTTGGGTGCGGGCCGTTGGGGACCTAACCATATACGTAATTTTCACTCGATGAAGTGTGTGACTTCCTGTGTTGTGGTGGATACCAATCCCGATTGTCTTAAGGAGATTGTTAAACTTTTCCCTGATATTGTAACGTATCAATCTTTTGACGAAGCATTAAAAAAAGAAGAACTGGATGCCGTTGTGATTGCGACACCAGTATTTACTCATTTTGATATTGCCCAAAAAGCTTTGGAACGGGGCCTGCATACCCTTGTTGAAAAACCCATGTGCGCTAAATCAGATGAAATCAAAACACTCAATAAGTTGGCTAAAAAAGTTGGCAAGGTGTTGATGGTCAATCATGTGTTCTTATACAACAACAGTATACGCGCCGTAAAAGAGGTATTACAAAGTGGAACTTTAGGTGACATTTTGTATCTCAAAAGTAACCGTACCAATTTGGGTCCTGTGCGTTTGGATGTTAATGCGCTTTGGGATTTGGCCTCTCATGATATTTCTATTTTCAATTATTGGTTGGATGATAAGCCCCTAGATGCTTTTGTGACGGGAATTCAAACTCTCAATAAAGGTATAGATGATATGAACACGGGGATTTTCAGCTATAAAGGAGGAGTGGTTGCGGAGGTGCATGCCAGTTGGTTGAATCCTTTTAAAACCAGAGAAATTACGGTGGTGGGTTCAGAAAAAATGTTGTCTTGGAATGATTTAGATGAGGTGCAGGTCCGTATTTTTGATAAAGGAGTCACAGCGGGAGATCAACGAACCGATTCTTTTGATGCCCATAAAACGGTGGTGCATAGTGGTGGAATTGTTATCCCCACATTTGATGTCAACGAACCTTTGCTCACGGCTTGTGAGCATTTCATGGATTGTATTTACGATAATAAGCCTTGCCTTACGGATGGGGCCAACGCCTATGAGGTAGTTCGCATTTTAGAAGTGGCGGACCAGTCTCGAGAAAAGGGTCAAGTAATCTCAATTGATTGGACAAATCTTTAATGAAAACGTTTATTCACCCTAAGGCTTGTGTGGAAACAGAACGACTTGGGGAAGGTACAACGGTTTGGGCGGGAGTACATATTTTGCAAGGGGCGGTGATTGGTAAATGCTGCAAGTTTGGTGAAAACGTGTATGTTGAGAGTAAGGTTGTGTTAGGGAATGGTGTGACGGTTAAGAATAATGTCTGCTTGTGGGAAGGTCTTACTGTGGGAAACGATGTTTTTATCGGTCCAAATGTGGCTTTCACGAATGATGTCTTGCCTAGAGCTTGGAAAGAATTTACAGAAAAAGATCTCTGCGCGACCTTGGTAGAAGAAGGTGCTTCTATTGGGGCCAATGCCACAATATTATGCCCTTTGCGTATTGGTAAAAATGCGCTTATTGCTGCCGGTTCTGTGCTGACCCGTGATGTTAATCCCCATGAAAAAATGTTGGGCAATCCGGCAAGGCACCATGGATTTGTCTGTCGCTGTGGGCTTAAAATTCAAGTGGATGCTACAGGTGATGCTTTATGTGATTGCGGTTATGAAATGAAAGGCTTGATAAAAGGAAAATGAAAGTCCCTCTTGTTGATGTTGGTTTGCAGAATGCTTCACTTGTTCATGAGCTACGCAGTGTTTTTGAATCGGCTTTGAACGTATCGGCATTTATAGGGGGGCAACCCGTTGCGGCATTCGAAGAGTCTTTTGCTTCGTTGATAGGTGGTCGGCATGCGGTTGGTACATCGTCGGGAACTTCAGCACTTTTTTTGGCTTACAAAGCTTTAGGTGTAGGAACTGGAGATGAAGTGATTGTGCCAGCTAATACCTATGTGGCCACAGCAGAAGCGGTAGTTCTTTGTGGGGCCACGCCTGTTTTTGCTGATGTGAGAGAAGGAGATTTTCATATAGATCCCTCTTCGATTGAAAGTAAACTGACAAGAAAAACCAAATTGATTGTGCCGGTGCATCTTTACGGACAGTCCTGTGATATGAAACCTCTGCTGAAATTGGCTAAAGATCATTCGATTAATATTGTCAACGATACGGCTCAAGCACACTTGTCCACTTACCGCAACCAATCCTTGAGTCACTATGGGGAAGCGTGTTGTTATAGTTTTTATCCTGGAAAAAACTTAGGAGCTCTGGGAGATGCGGGAGCTGTTGTGAGCGATCATAAAGAATTGATGCAAAAAGTCAAGTTGATTTCTGATCACGGTTGCCGTAAAAAATATCACCACGAGATGATGGGCTACAACGAACGACTGGACGCTTTGCAAGCGGCTTTTTTATCTGTTAAGCTCAAACATCTTAGTGGGTGGACGCAAAAACGGCAAGAAAAGGCGGCCATATATGACAGCTTGATAAAAGATATGCCCCTGGTGAAAATCCCACAACAGCACAAAGACCGCAGCCACGTGTACCATCTTTACGTGATCCGCGTCCCTGAAAGAGATAAGGTTGTGGCACAACTCAATGAGGTTGGAATTGGTGCGGGTATTCATTATCCCTTTGCCCTCACGCAAACCCCCTCGATGAAAAATTATGTTACAGAGCCTTGCCCCGTTGCCGAAACATTAGCGACAGAAATTATGAGTCTCCCACTTTTTCCAGAACTCAACAATACTCAGCAAGAATATGTGGTGGAACAATTAAAAAAATGTTTTTAGATACTATGAATTTTAACATTTTTACGAATCACTCCGTAGGGGCACCCTTACAAAAACAATGTACTGTTAGTTTGAATAACTGAGTTCAAGATTTTCAAGCACCTTAGGAAGTGGCGCGGGTGAATATGAAGTTGAAAAATCGATATCGAAAAAATCTTCTCGGTAATAGTTGAGCCAGTCTTTGTGTGACGTGCCGCGTTTGGTAAATTTGGCCTTGAGAATGATCTGTGAAAAGGCCTCAAAACTATCTTTGAATTGACGAAGAGACTGAATTTTAGTGAAGCGCTTCCAGTACATTTTGGGCCGGTTGTAAAAAGTTTTGAAGGCTTTTTGATACGCATCAATCAAGGCTTCTTGAGGGATAGAGGGCATGTTAACAATGGCTCTGCCCAATTCATAATCCCACCAATCATGGGTGGTGAGTAGATTTTTTTTGAGAGCCCAATTGTAGAGTTGAGTTCCAGGGTAGGGGGTGGTGATGTTGAAAATTGCCAAATCGGGATCCATTTTCAAGGCGTATGCCAAAGTTTCTTGAATGGTTTCAAGGGTTTCACCGGGAGTGCCAAAGGTGAAAGCGGCACGTACTTCAAGGCCTACTTTTTTGGCGAGTTTCACAACACCTAGGGTTTTATCGAGGTCAATGTCTTTACGTAATATCTTGAGCATGTCTTGGCTACCTGATTCCACGCCAAACATTACTTGATGACATCCTGCTTCTTTGAGAGCTAAAGCAACTTTTTCGCTGAAGCAATCGGTTCGGGCGAAACAACTGAACGTCACACCCACTTTTTTCTCCACCATGAGTCGACAGAATTCCAACACATTCTGTTTCATCACAGTGAAGGTGTCATCGTAAAATTGAATTTCTTTAATGCCGTAAGTATCGCGTAAATGGATTATTTCATCCACCACTTGATCGGCAGGTCGTGTGCGTAAGGTGGTTTCAGCGGAATTGCAAAAAATACATTTTCCCGGGCATCCTCTTGTCATGAGCATGTTGATCGCGGGCCATTTTTTGTAAGCTCCAACGGCTGGATAATATCTGTTGATATCGATCAAGTGATAAGCATAAGTGGGTAAAGCGCCTAGATTTTTGATGTCGGCGCGATTAACGGTTTGTACCAATTGATTGCCTTCGCGGAAGGAGAGGCCATGAATGGAGTGAGGGTTTTTACCTTGGCAGAGATCAAGCAAGGTGTATTCCCGATCACCACGTACCACGTAATCAACGGCTGTGTTGCGTAAGGTTTCTTCTGGCATACTGCTGACATGAACGCCACCCATCACCACAAGAGTTGTGGGATTAACTTCTTTCACAATTTGAGCGATACGGTGTGAAGCGATAGCGGTGGCTGTCATCACTGTTAATCCTACGAGATCAGGATCTAATTTTTTGATTTCAGCGGCGACTTCTTTTTCGGTATACTTTTCAACATGCACATCAAGTATAGACACCTCATATCCTTCAGCTTCTAACACGGCTCCGATGGAAAGAATACTCAGTGGAGGCATAGCCCCCTTGATGCCGTGCCAGACGTTATCGTCACGGGTGATCCAGGGGGGATTGATTAGGGTTATTTTTTTGATTGTCGAGGCCATGGGCATATATCGGTATTTTTACTCCCTAAATATAGAAACTATTTTGATCTCATTAGAATGTACCTCCAAAAAAATTAAAATCAGGAGAATTTTTACTTTTTTTTCAGGGTTTTAGGAGCTGTAATCGACTACTATAAGAGTTACGAATGAAAGACTTCTTTACTATTTCAGATAGAAAACTAATGAGAGCTTGGCAGCTTGTGGCCTTGTTGTTGGGGATGTTGGAATTATGGTACTTTAGAAATTACATACGTCTGGATGGCATTACATACCTTGATATGAGTGATGCTTTGATGCAAGGCGACTGGAAAACGGGAATCAATGCTTTTTGGTATCCCATTTATCCACTAATTTTAGGTGTTTTTCAGCAACTTTTAGGGCCTTCGGCCTATTGGCAGTATTTTGTGGTGCATGTGAGTAATTTCTTTTTGTATGTGCTGGCTTTAATGGCTTTTCAATGTTTTTTGAAGCAACTTTTGAAGTTTTATAAAAATCATGTTTTCGATATGGTGCGCCCGGAGAGCTCACGTATTCCCGATAAGATTTGGATTTCTTTTGGCCATTTGCTTTTTATCTGGACGTCTTTGTATCTCACCAAAATTTCAGAAGTTACTCCAGATTTACTTATTGAGGTTTTGATCTTGTGCGTATTCGTTTTGTTGCTAAAAGTGAGTATGGGAGAGAGTTCAAAAAAAGTATTTGTTGCGATGGGCATTCTTTTAGGTATTGGCTTTTTGACTAAGGCATTTATGTTGTATTTGTCTGTATTGGTTGTGTGTTCGCTTTTGATTTTACTATGGAAGAGAAAAGAGAATCTATGGCAAGTAACTATCACGGTACTGTTTTTTGTTGTGTTGGCCTTACCTTATGTGGTTAAAAATTCGATGGATAAAGGTTTTGTGACTTATGGAGAAAATGGCCGGATCAACACGATATTTCATATCAATGAGGTGACACCTTTGTTTCATTGGAGGGGGGGGCCTGAAGGAAATGGGCATCCCGTTCATCCATTGAACGCGTTGAGTGAAAAACCTTTGGTATTTGAATACGCATCCCCCATATCGGGCACCTATCCTTTGTGGTACGACCCTTCGTATTATTATGAGGGTGCTACGTTGCAGTTTGCAGCAAAAAAACATTGCGCGTTATTACTGAAGAACTTACGTAAATACAGTTCCCTATTTTTTGACAGGCAACCTGCTTTATTGATGGGATTGCTGATTTTATTTTTGTATAGCCGTAGGAAAAAACACAGCTACATTCGGTTTAAAAATCTTTGGTTTCTATTTGCGCCTTGTCTTTTTGTGTTGGCAGGTTATTTTTTTGTGTATATCGACTGGCGTTATATGGGGCCATTTGTGTTGGTGTTTTTCCTTGGTCTTTATTCCTGCATTTGTCTGGAAGAAAGTCCCGCTAGTCAACGTGTGTTTGAAGCCACCTTTATTGTGATTTGTTTAATGATGGCCAAGACTATTGTGTTCCCCAGTATTGAAAAGGGGAGGGCGATAATAACGGAATATTCGCAAGGCTTACAGCATGAACAATGGCAGATTGCCGAAGGTGTTAAGAAAGTTGGGGTGAAAGAGGGGGATCACATCGCTTTTATCGGGGATGCTTCAAGTGCGGCTTTTTGGGCGAGGTTGGCGAAATTGAGAATTACGGCTGAAGTTCCGCCAACAGCGGTGTTGGATTATCAAGCTTTGAATGTGAGGGAAGAAAATAAATTATTAATGCTGATAAAAAACAGCGGTGTGAAGGCTGTATGCACAAACCGTTTTGTTCCATCAACCTCAGGATGGCAGAAAATTGAAAAGACGCAACACTATATTTATTTGTTTCCTTAAATTTGTTTATAATAAAATTAAATGAGATGTGAATGAAATGAATCCTATTAATTCCCGAAAATACTGTCAGGCAATTGTTCAGAAACGGGCCAAAAGTTTTTATGTGGCCTTGAAATTTTTGCCTAAAGAAAAACGTCAGGCCCTTTATGCTCTATATGCCTTTGCTCGTCTGGCAGATGATATTGTAGATGGCAGTGTGTTGCATATGGATTTGAGTTTACTTAGAAAGAATCTGGATCATCTTTACGACAAACCCGTGGTCACTGATAGCACAGATTATATGGCGTCTTTGTCACATAGTATCCAACGTTTTTCTTTGCCCCGAAAACCGTTTGATGATTTACTTGAAGGTATGGAAATGGATGAGGGCGAGATTCATTTTAAAAGCTGGGAGGAAACTAAGGATTATTGTTATAAAGCGGCCAGTACAGTGGGATTGTTATGTGTGGAAGTATTTGAATATGATGACCCCAATGCCCGCATTTATGCGAATGAACTGGGTATTGCCATGCAGCTGACTAATATTTTAAGAGATCTTAAAGAAGATTTTGATCGAGGTCGTCAGTACCTGCCCGAAGATGATTTTGAAGCTTTTGGTTTGAGTTATAAAGAACTAGTGGGTCAAGGTAAGCAAGAAGAGACGGAAAAATTTATCCGCTTTCAAGCGGATAGGGCAGAGGTGCATTATGAGAGAGCCGCCAAATTATTTCCAATGGTCAAAAAAAATGCCAGGCATTGCCCTAAAGCTTTGAGTTATCTTTATCAAGAAATACTGAAAGAAATAAAAAAAGAACCTCTGAAAGCTTTACATCAAAAAATATCTTTATCGAAGAAGACCAAGGTGAAAGTAGTCTTAAAAGCGATGTTTGGGCGTTAATAGAGTTTCAGAATCAACGAGATAATATCCATCCCGCAATCTTTTTTCTAACAGGATTTAATTTTTCTGAGCTGGGGGAAAAATGCCCCCAATCGATAAAAGCTTTAGGATCAACAGGTTCTTTGCTGAGATCAAGGAAGGGAATGTTATTTGTCGCGCAGGTGTTTTGGAAGCTTTTAATGTTGTTGACGAGTGGACTTTGGTACTCAAAAAAAATTTTTTGTACAGGAAGGATAATCACCATTAATTGTGAGCTGTTTTTTCTGAGGTAGTCAGAAAATTCTTTGAAGTAGGCGAGCTCTTTTTCAAAGAGTTGATCTGTATGATCGTTGTCCCGGGATTGTTTGATAAAGGCAATGCTATTGTCTTCTATAAGTTGTAGATCTTTTTTATTTTTGACTTCATCGAGACTGTGACTCATGGCGTCATCGTTGACAATAAAATATTTCGATCCGGTCATCATGTTGTAGGCGCTCAATCGCCAACTGAGTGCCCGATTGCGACGTAGGAAGCTAAAAGAGTCAAGGTCTTCAAATCGAGAAAAATTGATTAATAGATCAGGACTGACTAAAAAAACAAAGGCGGGAGGAGGTTTGAGAAGGCCTTTTTCACCGAAGATAGCATTTAAGTGTTGCAATTTGATAAAGGTGAGGTGAAACGTATTTGTTTGAGTTTTGCCAAAATGGCTGTCTAATTTTTTTGAGGGAAACAGAGAACTCGCTACACTAGAACCTACCAACCACAAATCTGCTTGAGTAGGCGCGTCGTATTCCTTGATGACTTGTAAATCTCCTGGGGCCCACTTCTTTCGGGAATGAAGACGGTGTGGGTTGAGTCCTTCCATAGCCGGTATGGGGAGGAATAAATAAATAAGATAAGCGATTAGAAGTAAAAACAAAGTAACATTCATTCGTAGCATTCTTTTATAATATCATATAATTTTAAAATTGCTTGAAAAGAAAGAGTGCAATTGCAATTCCATTCCTTTGAATTTGCCTGTTTTCTAGCGGTTGTTTCCCTGTTTGTATTTGGCTTTCGAGCCTCGGGTATTCAGAAATTTATTCTGATTGTTGCGAGTTTGTTTTTCTATTCTTGGGACCACAGCCATTATATTTGGTTGTTACTGTATTCTACCTGCTTGGATTATTGGCTGGGTCATAAAATAGCGTCGGTAGAAAAATCACGCAAAAGATTTTATTTGACCATCAGCATTGTGGGAAATTTATCTGTTTTGGTCTATTTTAAGTACCTAGGTTTTTTTAATGAATTATTGTTGGATATGGGGGGCAAGTGGGAATGGCGACCCCAGTTGATTTTGCCCATTGGCATTAGCTTTTATACCTTTCAAACCATGAGTTACAGTATCGATATTTATCGTGGACGCTTAAAACCTTGCAAAAACATTTGGAATTTTGCTCTCTATGTCTGCTTCTTTCCTCAATTGATAGCAGGCCCCATCGTCAGGGCCAGTCATTTTTTACCTCAGTTGAAAGAAAAAATTGTTTTTTGTCCAGACAATATACGTCGCGGGGTGGAGTTGTTGGTGCTGGGTTTGTTTAAAAAATCTATGGGAGATTTGTTGTTGAACGCCAGTTCAGAGATTTCGGCGTTGTCAGATGATTATTCAGGGGCTTGGGTGTGGTTTGCTATTTATTCCTGGACATTTCATATTTATTTGGATTTTAGTGGTTATTCCGATATGGCCATTGGTCTAGCGAGAATGTTTGGTTTGCGCTTGCCAGAGAATTTCCGCTTTCCTTTTTTGGCGGCCAGTTTCAGTGATCTGTGGAAGAGATGGCATATTACCTTGTCTAGTTGGATGAGAGATTACCTGTATATTCCGTTAGGAGGGAATCGTTGTTCGAAGTGGAGACAGGGATTTAATTTGATCGTGACGATGTCACTGTCAGGCCTGTGGCATGGGGCTTCTTTGAATTTTTTACTTTGGGGATTTTTTCACGGTCTCTTATTGTTTTTTGAACGTACCATTGTTTGGAAATGGATAGCTCAGTCGCGTGCGTTGGCTACATTTTTGGTATTTAATGCGATGTCTTTTTTGTTCCTTGTTTTTAATCTAGGTGAGAGTTCTCTATGGTTTCTTAAAAAGTTTTTGCTCAGTTTGTTTTCAGAAACCAGAGGAAATATGACACATTCAATAGGTTTAGGGATGTATGTGATGGCGGCTGCTGTCGTTGTTCATTTTTTGGCGTATAGGGATGAGCATTTTGCTGAAAAAATTATGGCTAACAAGCTATTGAGGTACGTGGCTTTGTTTGTGGCCTTTTTGATAGGGTTGATTTTTGTGGAACATACACCTAATGTTTATTTTAGATTCTAAGGTGAAGGGGTATAATACATCTTGTTATGAGTACAAAAAAAATAAAAAAAAATAAGAGAAAGAAACTTATTTTTAAAATTTTCGTTTTACTTATGATGTATGTGGCCATAGAGATTATGGCTTTGCTTTATTATGGTATCACTAAAGATAAGATGTTTTCATTTTCACAGATGCAAGCCTATCGTCAGAAAGTGATCGAAGATCCTCATTTTTTCAGTTATAACAATAATTCTGAAAAGATAGTACATAAAATAGACCCTCAATCTATTCATCCTTATTTGGGTTATGTCCGTGATGCTGCTAAATTAGAAGACACTTCTCCTTATGGTTTTTTGGGCGAAAATACTCCTTTTGTAAAAAAGACAAAAGACAATCTGGTGGTGGGGGTTTTTGGAGGTTCTTTTGCCATGGGAGTTTCAAGACGTCGTGAAACTTTTGTTACGATGTTGAAGAAGATATCTCAGTTTAAAGATAAAGAAATCATTATTCAACCATTGACCTTAGGGGGATATAAGCAGCCTCAGCAATTGATGACCTTGAGTTATTTTTTGTCTTTAGGAGTCCATTTTGATGTTGTGATTAATATTGATGGGTTCAATGAGGTGGCTCTGCCTTTATCCGACAATATACCCAAAAAAATCCACCCTCTTTATCCACGGTTATGGTTTACCCGGTTCAAAAAATCTTTTAACTCCGAGCTTCTTAAGATGATGACGCGATCTCAAATGCAACTAGACAAGCGTTGTGAGTGGGCTAAAACTTTTTCTGGATTTTTTACTGATTTCAATGTGAGTTTGAATGTGATTTATCAAATCTATGATGAAAAATATCACAATATCTGGAACAAAATGCAAAATGATTTGGCCAACTATACGGTGTCAGATGTGAAGAATATGGAATATGATGTCTCAGGCCCTCCTTTTGATTACGAAAATAAATCCTTGTTGTTTGATACGGTCATTGAAAACTGGTTTAATTCTTCTTTACAAATGAATCACTTGTGTGCAGCTAATCACATGGAATATTTTCATTTTCTTCAGCCTAATCAATATGTGCCGGGTTCCAAAAAAATGACAGAGAAAGAGAAAAAAATTGCTTTTTATCGTGATGAAAGCCACCCTTATTGTCAGGGAGTTTTACAAGGTTACCCTTTACTTATTGAAAAAGGAAAAGAACTGAAAGCGAGAGATATTCCTTTTTATGATCTAACAAGGATATTTGTAGATGAGGATGAAATACTCTATGCAGATAGTTGCTGCCATCTCAATGAGAGAGGCTATGATTTAATTATTGAAGAAATAGTCCGAAAAATGTCTGAGAAGATGAAATGAGCTATTTTTTTTCAACCACCGGTTTCGAAATTTTCAATCTTTTTAACATAGGTGTTACCGCTTCAGAAGGTTGAGCTCCAACCGACAACCAGTACTCAATCCGTGCCTTATCAAACTTAAATTTTGTTTCATCTGTTGTGGCATAAGGATCATAATGCCCTAAGTTTTCAATAGCTTTACCGTCACGTCTTGTACGGGTGTCATAGGCACCTAAGCGATGAAAGGGTTTGTTGCGTCGTCCGGTACGAGTTAGTCTAATTTTTACAGCCATGGTTCTCCATCATTTTTCTGTGAGGCGTCAAATTATAAGATTTTTTAGATCAGGTGCAAGGGTTTATTTTTCTATAAGTTTTTTGAATTGATCTAAACCTCTCAGATTTTTTAAATCGCTGTCGGTTTTGAGCATTTCGGGCTTATTCCAGCCTGATTCCAGCGCTTTTTTTAGCCATTTGATGGCTAATTTCGTATTATTTGCTAAAGAATAGCAGCAAGCTGCGTTGTAGTAGCCTTTTTGAGTATATGGTACGGATTCGGCACTTTTTATGTATTTTTCTGCGGCTTCTTCAAATTTTTTCTCGTCATAAAGCCTGTCAGCTTCTTTGTAAAGAGCCACATATTTGTCTTTTTTCAGAATAATTTTTTCATCAATCTTTTTTTCTCCCAGTAGTTCTAGATAACCAGGTTCATTACGAATATTGTTTAGGTCACTGTCAGTTTTCATGTGGTCTTTATTTTTTTTGCTATCAGCGAAACCAAACTTCTTAACAGCTAGGGTGAGAAATTTAACAGCTTCAGAATTTTTATGGAGAAGGGAGTAACAACAGGCCGTATTGTAGAGGCAATTAGCTCTGAATCCAGCATAAAAATCTTTATCAGGCAAACGACTGGCCTTAATAAACAACTTTGCAGCCGATTTTAAGTGAATAGTCACATTTTTTCCTTCATTAGCGATGCCCATGTACTCAAAAGCCTGTTCATGATCAGCTTTTAATCTTCTCATGATTTTGCTATCGAGAGGGGTGTTGATGTTCCATGGAGTGGGGCCAAAATCCTCATTTGAGGCAATCAGTACAGGTTTTTCTATAATAATGGGTGTTTCAGATACTTTTTTAGGTGTTGTTTTTATTTTTGTGGATTTTTCACTTTCTAATTCTTTAATGTTGAGATACTGGGTAGCGTCATTGTATTCGGGGCTTGAGGGGATTCCAGACGCTTCAAATAAAGACTGAGAGTTTGTACTAGAGGTTGTGTCAAAAGCGGTGTTTTTTTTATTACTTCCAGTACAGGCCATCATTAGACAAGTAGTGATTAAAAGATATGCGTATTTCATAAACCCTCCCTAACTAGCATTCTTAAGTATTATAGCATTTCTTGTTAATGAGCCAATTTTCGCTCAAACATTTCAATAAATAGTTGAAATAGAGCGTTTTTTTGGCTTCCGCCCTGGCGGCTGGCTCGCAGTGTCTCATGTATCAGGCGATGCCAGTTAATGAGAGTTTTCAAACGAATTTTCTGCGAGGCGCCAATATATTTCTCTGATTTGCTCTTGGTATTCGTGCTGTCGTTCCTGTTAGCAGAAACCGAAAAAATTTTAGGATTTTCTTTCAAAAAATCTTGAGCCAAAGTTCTACTTTCACCGTGTCGTGTGCAGAAACGCTTTGCGGTGATGATCCATCTTACTGTGTCTTGTAGTTGATTCAAGATAATCGGAATTTGTACTTCTCTTTGGTGAATATCACTTGTGCCCAATACCAATCCCGATATTTCAATATGATGCAGTGTTTTGAATATTTTTTTGACGTTAAGAGTCATTACCGCATCGATGAGAGTTTGAACGGGGGAAGAGTGAAGGTCAGGGATTAAAGACACAATAGTTTCTTGATTAACCTTGCGAGCGGCTCCCAGATAAAGATGGAGTTTTTCCAGTTCACCTGCGAGGCGACCGGGATCATTGCCGGTTCTTTCAGTGAGGGTGACAAGATCATTGCCACGGATTTCTAAACCGAATTTTGCTTTGGCCCGTTTGCTCACCCACTGACACAGTTCAGAGTCCCATGGGTACTTGCCCCAAGGCGGTGTGTTTTCGAATAGTTTTCGGCTGTTGATACAACAGTCAGCGGGTGTGAGAATTTTTTTAGCGAAGGCTAATTTTAAAGAGTTTCTATTTTTGAAATGCCAGTCCACAATTTCTATCACAAGAAGGCGGTCTTTATTTGCGTTGTTCCAATAATGTTCCAAATGTTTTTGTGTTTTTTTGAAAGCTTCGTGGGGAAGTTTGAGGTGCAAGCCCAATCGTTCGCTGAAGATACCCTGTGAATAAAATTCATCAATGAGATCTTTGAGGGGGCTATTTTTTTTGCTCCACTCGCGGCTTTCCCACTCGCTATTTTCTTTTTCACGAAAAATATTTTTTAATGTCTGCACACAGTCGTAGCTGATAAAGTTCTCATCTCCTGCAATGAGGTAGATAGGTTTGAGTTGAGAAGCTTTTTTGACTTTAATAAGAGAATCATTACTTGCCATAGGGTGTATTTTAACAGACAGTAAAAGTCTAATTCTAGTTTTTCGTTATCAATTTAGATTTACTTTAACATTGATTGCACAAGGGCCCTTTTGACCTTCTCCGATTTCAAAGTCAACTTTATCACCTTCATTCAGTGACTTTCCATCAAAACCTGTGTGATGAACAAAAAGGTCGTCTTCCCCATCGCGTTCAATAAACCCAAATCCTTTTTTGCGGTTGTACCACTTAATTGTGCCTTGCTGCATATCGCGCTCCTTAAATTTGAAAAGAAATAAATTGTAACCTGAAATTCCAATATATGAAAATTTCTAAAATAGTTCAAAAAATGTATGTTTTTAGGTGAATATTGGGGATTTTAGATATCTATTTGTCAAAGAAAATGACGGGATGGCTTTTATCCAACATTTAGGTAAACTTCTCTCCAAATGGCACTACAACTATACAATACCTTAGAGCGCAAAAAAATGAAGTTTACTCCCCTTGATGAAGGAAAAGTGAAGCTTTATACCTGTGGTCCTACGGTTTACAACTACGCCCATATCGGGAATTTTAGGACCTATATTTTTGAGGATCTTCTCAAGCGTGTTTTGTTGCGAGAGGGTTACCAAGTCAATCACGTGATCAATGTCACCGATGTGGGGCATTTGGAAAGTGATGGCGATGAAGGCGAAGATAAATTATCTCTACAAGCGGCGAAAGAAAAAAAAGATCCTTGGGAATTAGCCAAATACTACACTCAGGCTTTCTTTGATGATTTCGCTCAACTCAATTTACTTGAAGCCAATACGGTTTGCTTGGCAACAGAGCATATTCAAGAAATGATTGATATGGTTAAAACGCTGGAGGATAAAGGTTTTACGTACACCGTGGAGGGTAATGTTTATTTCGATATCAGCAAGTTTGAAGACTACAGTAAGTTAGGCAAACTTAATCTTGAAGAAATGATGTCAGGCAAACGTGTTGTGGTGGATAGTAGAAAAAAGCACCCTGCAGATTTTTCTCTGTGGTTTTCCATAGAAGGTAGTAAATTCAAAAATCAGATCATGAGGTGGGAAAGTCCATGGGGAGTAGGTTTTCCAGGCTGGCATATTGAATGTTCAGCGATGTCGAGCAAATACCTAGGGGAGACCATTGATATCCATTGTGGAGGTATCGATCACGTTCCTGTTCATCACACAAATGAAATTGCTCAAAGTGAATGTGCCCACGGGCACAAGTGGGTGAACTGGTGGGTACACGGCGAATTTTTGATTATGGGCGACAGTAAGAAGATGAGTAAGTCTTCAGGAGAATTTCTTACCTTAAGGGTTTTTTGTGATAAAGGGTTTCTTCCTTTGCATTACCGTTACTTTTGTTTGGGTGCGCATTATCGCTCACAACTTTCTTTTAACTGGGAGGCTGTAGAAGGGGCTCGTAGTGCCTATGAGGGTTTGTGTCAGCGAGTTTTGGCTTGGAAGTTTGCTACGGGCAAAGTTGATCAGGCTAAAGTGAAAAGTTATATAGAACGCTTTGATAGTTGTGTGAACGACGACCTTAATATCGCACAAGGATTAGCCTTATTATGGGAAGTGGCCAAAAGCCAGGAACTGAACGATCCCACAAAATTGGCTATTGCTTTAGATTATGATCAAGTCTTAGGTCTCAAATTGGATGAAGTCAAAAAACCTGAGCTAGATCAAGAAACGATGAATTTGATTGAGAAACGGACGCAGGCGCGTAACAACAAAGAATGGGCTGCCTCAGATGCCATTCGTGATCAGCTCTTAGAAAAAAATCTCATTCTAAAAGACACTGCTTTAGGGACAGATTGGTACTATAAAATAGATTCGTAGGGGGTTGGACTGATCAACACTAAATATCTATTTTTCCTTGATTAGTGGGTGATGATAGGTTGATATCGAAAATAAAGATTATATGAGCCAAGGATTATCGATTATTAGTTTGTTGAAAATTGCTAAATCTTTTTTCTTTATACCATCGTTTGTCCCATTTTTTTGATGTCGTTTGATCTCTTTCGTGACATTAACGATAAGAGTCTTTGCCTTTTCATTGTTGTTTAAGGCAAGGTGGCAGCGTGAGAGAGCGATCTCGAATCCAAGGTATCGTGGTATATCGAGTTGCTTTCGTGTGTTGATGGATTGTTCGAGATTATTGCGGGCATTTTTTAATGAAATATCAGTGGTTTCTTTTTCTTGGGCGTCCAGAATTTTTTCCACATACACATAACCAATGTTTCCTAGAAGCATGGCTTCATCAATTCTATTTCCTAATCTTTGAGCAATTTTCAAAGATTGATTAAAAATGTCAAGAGCTTTGTTGGAATCGTTTTGTGTCCAATACGTAAATCCCAAACGTGATAAGATAGAAGTTTCAAGTAGTGAGTTTTCGATTTTCCGGCTTATGATTAAAGCTTGGTTGAAATAGTCAGTTGCCATGACGAAATCTTTGTTATTAAGATGAATATTTGATTGAGAAAAAAGAACAGCCGTTTGGCCTTCTTGGTTGTCGATTTTTTGATAAATGCCCATGGCTTGATCAAGATAATCTAATGATAATTTTGTTTTGTCTTGCATATAATAAACAGATGCTATTTTTTCCAAGGTGCAAGCTTCTTTGTTTTGATTTTTATTTTCCTGATAAATGGGTAAAGCTTGGAGGTAATACTTAAGAGCTTCATGACTTTTTACTCGTTTGCGGTATGATACGCCACTTAGAAATAAAGCGTCAGCAAAAACAGGTGAATCGTGGGGAATAATAGAAGCTAAAGTTTCGGCTGTTGTTGGTTCTGAATTCAAATAGTAGTGTGATAATTGTAAGATGAGTCGATGAATAATTTCTATTTGAGCGGTGTTGGTTGAGTCTATCGTATATTGATCATTCAAATCTTCTTCAGAAATATTAAACCTTTTCAAACAGTCATAGATCATGGGTTTGATCAAGTGAACAGGCCCCTGTTGGTGGAGTATGGGGTAGGTAAAAATAGTGGCCCAAGAAGAACGTTCTTTTGAAACATGCGGATTTTGAGTAAGGCTGATTAATTCATCGTGGATTTGTTTCAGGCGTTGTCTTGCTTCGTCATGGCCTTTTTTTTCATATTCCTCCCACCATTGTTTGCCATAGTCAAAAAGCCAGTTTTCCCATCGTTTTTGTGTGGTCTGTGTCAGTTGCATATCATTTAGTTTTTCAGCAGCGTATTCTCTGATCATCTGATAAGTGCTGAAGAATGATTCTTGGTTGAATTGTTGTAACTCGGTAACGTTGAGAAAACTTTTTTCTCTCAAACTTTGAATCACATCCATCACCATGGGAGCGTCGTCAAAGTTGTTTAGGTCGACAACTTTTTCAGCTGCTTCAAGAAGAAAACCTCCGCTGAATACGGAGAGTTGAGAAAGTGTCGATTGTTCATAGTCGCTAAGTAGTTCCCATCCCCAATCAATGGTCTTACGTAGCGTAGAGTGTCGTTGGCTTATATCTCTTCGTGAGCTTTTCAAAATGTCAAAACGATCTTCAAGGCGTTCCAATAATTTTTTCGGGCTGAGAATTTTACTTCTTGAAGCAGCCAGTTCAATGCACAGGGGAATACCATCAAGCTTGTAACAAATACGGGCAATGTCTTGAAGATCGTTGTCTTTTATCTGGAGTTGAGGATTGATTTCTTGGCTTCGTTTGATAAAAAGTTGGACTGAAATAAATGAAGATAGATTTCGTTGTTCCTCAATATCTTTGAGAGTAGGCGTGCTCAAATGTTTTAGAGGGAGTTCTACTTCATCATCGATATTGAGTGTGATACGACTGGTTAATAAAAATTTGACATCAGGGCATAGGTTCAGCCATTGTTTGACCACATCGGCAACATCATCAATAACCTGTTCACAGTTATCCAGTAAAATCAGTACAGCACCATTTGAAGAACGGCACAAACCATCGAGACAGTGACCGATTTGTGTGACGGGGTCTAATGAGGTGAGTGGGATATTGAGAGCGTGTGCTAGATCACAACAGACTTCATCTTTTGAACGGGCATTGCTGATATCTGCAAGCCATACACCTGCAGGAAAGTCTCCAATACTGACAGCTGACCAAGCTTGAGACAAACGAGTTTTCCCAGTGCCCCCGGGACCTGTGATGGTGACTAAACGTTTGTTTTTTGAATGAAAACTATGGTTGAGATTCAGAATTTCATTTTCTCGGCCAATAAATGATGAAGGATTTTTCTGGAGATTGGTTTTTTTTGTATCTATTGATTTGATGGGGGGAAAGGTTCTATTAGCTAAAGAGAGAGGTGATATCTGATGAATCAACTCAGTTTTTTCAATACCTTTAAAACGATGTTCTCCCAAATTTTTGACGTCGACCTGTGCGAGGTTGTGTTGAGATAAGATATAAGTGCTGTTTGATAAGATGATTTGTCCACCATGAGCCGCTGAAGAAATGCGGGCAGCAAGGTTGACGGTTGGACCAAAATAGTCGATTTGTTTCTGCTCGTTTTCTCTGGTGATCACCGATCCTGTGTGAAGACCTATGCGTACAAGTATTTCGCCAGATTCTTCGGGCCAATCATGTTGTTGCAGTTTTTCTTGAACGCTGAGAGCAAATTGAGTGGCATCGTTAGCTTGTTGGAAGGCGATCATAAATGAATCCCCTTCGGTTTTAACCTCATAACCATTGTGTTCTTTGAGGGTGTTACGTATCAGGGTGTTATGAGTTTCAAGAATAGTTTCAAACGTATTTCCTAAAGAATCCCATAATTTCGTTGATCCTTGAATATCGGTAAAAACTAATGTGATGGTTCCCTGTGGGTGATTCATAATTTTTTTCTTTGAAAAAATGTAATAAGCTATAGTATAAAGAATTTTGTATTAAAGTAAATTTCTTTTTAATTTAGGTTGTTTTGCGCTTGAATACTTCAAATCCACTTCAATTTTAGCTTTTGAAATACTTATCTAAGCCAGATAGAAAAATGGAAATTGCGGAGGTGGGGAATCCACTTTTTTTGAGATCTGTTTTTAATGAGGTTTTTTCAGATTCGTAGCTGCGTTTTGATTTTTTACTGAGTTTGTCCCAGATGTGGTCAAAATCTTTCATGGATCCAGTGCTGATTTTTTGCCAAGTGGCTTTTTGTTTTTTGGGGATAGTTTTTAATTTTTTCTTCCAGTAAGATTCCAAATCCTTTCGTGTATTTTGTTTGAAATTTTTGGGATTGGACAAGCGCTCTTTTATTTTTTTAGCTTCCAATGTGTTGCGGATGGATTCTAAAGCTGTTTTACGAGTTTTGTATTCCAGATAGAGCCATTCCTTCCAAGTGACGGCGGCTTCTCCAAGGAAGGAATCAGGACAATGTTTGAAGACATATGATTGTTTGGCTATGTCGCTTGCGGCTTTCATGAAGAGGATATTTCTTTCTTGATTTTTTTGAGAATCTTCGATGGAAATTAAAGCGGTTTCAATTTTAAGTTCCATGCTGACAAGGGTGTTGAGAGGGGATCCTGAAAGCCCTTTTTTTGTCAGGCGTTCTGTGATATTTTTTCTGGCTTCTGCGATACGTTCTCTTTTTAGAACAATGATAATTTTTCTGAGTTCGGTTTTTTGTTTTTTTTCATCCATGTGCAACCATTGGGGCCACATATTTTTCAATTTGTTAAAGTAATAATTGTCAATTTTTAATTGCTGTGTGGTTAGAATTTTCTCAGCTTCGATGACGTGTAAAGCTTGGTTGCGAATTTCTCTTTTATTTACAGGTGTTTCTAATAATTCTTTGTAAATTTTTACTTCTATGGCCAGAATTTTTTTCAGATATTCGCCATCAAGGGTTTTGAGTATTAATGTATTTGTCATTGATTTTTTGAAGTTTTGTATTTTTTTGTTTTTAAGGTTTTGGTATAGTTTTTTTATGGCTGCAATGCGTTTGATTTCATTGTTATAGAAGGTAGATTCCCAGAGTGTGCAGAGTTCTTTAATGTCTTCTTTCATATTTTTTTCAATAATGTTATGTTCTTCTATAAATTCGGCCGTATTTATGGCGTGAAGTTGATTGTTCTTTTGGCCGTATTCTGAGAGCGGAACGTTCATGGCTTCTTCTTGAATGGCGTATTCGATATCGTAAACAAATTTGTAGTCTTCTTCTGTCAGATTTTGGGGTTTTAGGCGTTGCTCAATAAGATGGTGGATGCGCTCCTGTTTCTTTTTAGCTTCTTTTTTAGCTTGAGCTTTTTCCCGTTCTTTTTTTTCCTTGGCTTGGCGTTTGTTGGCTAATTCCATTTTCATAGGGTAGAGAGAGGATAGATCTTTTATTTTGGAGTCAAAGAGCCATGATTCCCAAGTGGCGGCAATCTCTGTGATGTCGTCTTTATGTAGGGTGTTAAAATTTCCATCTTGCTCAAGCAGTTGCCCAGCGTAGTTCTGGTTGAGTCGGTTGAACGCGTCCAGTTGTCCACCCATGCCATGCCCAGCGGCTTCGATGAGAAAGTTATATTGAATTCTGCTGAAGGTATTTAATTTGCTATCTTTAAATCCTATCGAGGTTAAGTAGTGGATTACGGCTTTTTCCAAACCTTTGTTGGCTTCCTCCACAAGGGTGTCACGTTCCTGATTGAGGCGGGTTGTTAGTTTTTCACCCTTTAGACCTTCTGCCATCAGAGCTTTTTTACGACGTCTTTCCCAACCTGCATTGGCTTTAGATTCCCTAATAAGGTCTGTCATTTTTTTGGCATTTTCTCCAGCTTCAAAAAAAGTGCCTGTTCCCAAAATGAAGCTAAGTAGTAATAACAAAGAGAGAAATTTATTTGGGTGAGCGAAGAACATAATTCCTTTTTCTTTTAGATTTAAAGAGTTTACATAAAAAACCTTATGAATCAAGGAATTATTTGTATTTTTATGAGCGTTTGATCAGTGTACTTTGCTTTCTGTAAATCTTACGGAAGAGTAAAAATATTAGATAGATAAAAATTAAGAAGGGAAGGCCCGTTAGTAGGTATTTCATGATGATTTGGAAGCCGTTAGACACTGTCAGCCAAATTTGACTGAAATAATTACCAGTTTGCGCAGGAGACAGTAACCCTTTTCTGTCGTTGGTCACATTCAAGATAATTTGCCCGACCTTCCATTCATTTTTGTAACGTGGATCTTCGGGATTATTGGCTCCATCTTTATCGCTGATGATATCTTCTTCAGGCACATAATTTTTGAATGTGGCCAAAAAAGTATCATAGTCCGCAATTTCCATTTGCACTTCCACATTTCCCAAACGGGTGTAATCATCATTGGTGCGTAAAAAAGATTCTTTAAGTTGACCATTTTTGAGCGAATAAGCACTGGCCTTTTTGATGATGTCTGCGGGATTTTTGCTGTACAATTTGATTTCAGAGACCTTAATAACGGCAGGGGTGAAGGCTGCAAAAGTTAAAGACAACTGTCCTATTTTTTTAGCATGTTGAGAGAGTGCTTGATCCGAGTTTTCTTCTTGTAGCCATTTTTCAATTTCAATAAATTTACCTACACCCTCGGCTTTGGTTGTCAACTCATGTACAAGGGTGCTGAACTGTTCTTCAGGAACGGTTACCGAAAATTGAACGTTGCCTTGCTTGGGATTGAACGTGCTATGGCTGAGTTTTGCCCCTACAATAGATTTTGCGATTTTTCTAAATGAACTGTAGTTTTGTGACAACACATCTTCTTTGACCTTTAAAAGATAGATACGTTTTTCCACAATAACAGGATTTAATTTCCTAAGGTTAATTTCAACCCTGGCCAAACGTGTTTGAAAATAGGGAATGTTTTTCATTTTTTCGGGTGTGTCTTCGAGGCTCCAGGATTTACGAGCGTTGATAAAACCTAAAGGCTCTTTGTTAGCCGTGAGAGAGAGCATGAATTCTGCGTACGTCTCGTAAGGCAGTTCGTAAACTAATCGGGCTGTGGTGGCGCGGGGGGATTCGTCATTGATATGTTGTTCCATAATCTTAAATTTTCCTTCGCGAGCTAAGGATTTGATGGCGTGGTAGGATCGCTGCACATTTTCACTGTCTAAAACGATGTCTAGAGTTTGAATTGTGATAGGGTTTAGAGTATTGAAGCTGATATCCAGCTGCACCACTTGTTTTTGAAAGTCAGGTAAAGGTTCACCTTCAGGAGTGCGAGGTAAAATGGGTTGACCATTTTCTAAGTGCACGGTGCCTAAGCTGCGTAATTGGGCTACTTTTTCAATGTAACTGTTTTTGTTGATGTTGATTCTAAAACGGCAATTTTTAGCATCTTCGGTGAAGCTGTCGATTTCTTTGTTGCTGATGTCAAAGTTGTCATCCGTCATATCAGAAACTTTGCGATACACCTCGGGAATGCTTTTGACCCACACCACCAATTGATTTTTTTCCACTACAAATTCAGGCAGATGATAAAAAGAAAGGCTGAGAGTGCCCAAACCTTCTTCACGGCTGGCGTTGTGAGTGATTTGCTTACCTTGAACGGCTTGGTCATCGCTGTGGCGTTCTAGTTTAGAGACGTGACCTAATTGAGAAAGCAGTTTGATTAGGTTGTCAAATTGAGATGATTTGGCTTGGAAGTTGAGAAAGGCGGTGGTGGCTTGTGGGGTTTTGCCACGCAAAACTTTTGAAGAAAGAATATTGACTTTCAGCTCTTTGGCGATATTTTTGGCTTCCACAAAAGCGGTTTGCACATCAGGTACGGCTTCGTCCATCGTGGCTTTTTCACTGTGGATAAGAACGGCGGCCAAATTGAGACCTGTTTCGATAAGTGTAAGATTAAGGGTGGAAAAAGAAACTTGGTGTTTGAGGTACTTGAGGCTGCCTTTGATACGGTTGAGTTCTTCTAACACTTCAGCGAGTTTGCTTTCAAATTCAACGTAGGCTTTAAGGTCGCCTTTGCGTTCTTCTAAGGCTTTCAGCAAAGAACCTTTGCGAACAGTGAGGGATTCCATTTTGCTTTCCATATCAAAATAAGATTTGGTGACGTCTTGTACTCTGACGTTATGGTGTTTGACTTCTCCTATGCCTTTAAGGCTTTCCATAAATGAGCTGAAGTTGTCGGCTTTGATTCTAAAAATAAGGCTGCCTTCTAATTTGCCGTTGGATTTGCGGCTGCTGCTTTCACTAGCGAGGTAGCCTTCGTTTTCTAGGGCGAGGCGGGTGAGGCGTTTGACGGTGCTGGAGTAGTTTTCTACTTCGTAGGAAGCGTTGCCGCTGCGGACGAGTTTTAGGGTGGGGTTGTTGGGTTGTTGGGGGGCTGGAGGTTTGGGTTTGGATTGTTGGATCTCTTGGTTTTGACCTGGTTGTTTGTGATCGTCGTCAGCCACGGTTAAAGTTTTTTTGGTTTTTTTAATATCCATGAGTTCGGCTATTTTTTTCTCTCTGGATAAAATTGATTTACTCTTTTCAGCATCGTATAGTTTTTGATCAGTTTGTTTTTGGATTTCATTTATTTTTTGATTGCTGGTGTTGGCCCATGCAATGGATTGTTTCATTTTGTTAGTTACCGAGTTGTATTTTTTGCGAAGGTCTCTAATAATTTTGTCTTTTTCAACTTCGGTGTTTTTGAATTTTTCAAAATAGGTTTTTTGGATTTTTGTGTAGTCAAATTTTTTGGCGGGAAGTTTTGTGGCGAAGTCTACTTGAGATATGTTGTCAGGATCATCTTTGGCTTCGGCAAAAATTTCATCGTCAGCAGTTCCGTCGTGATCTAAAACATCAATTTCTTTTCCTTTAGAAATGTTGGTAATATTGCGAGGTCTAGTGTTTCTCTGAACTATAGTTTGTTTATAAGTTTTAGCTGTGCCATCAACAGGTGTAGAATCTCCTAAAAGTCCATTCATATTTTTTCTATATCGCGATTTATCAGAATCCTTTCCCCATTGATATTCACCTTTTTTTCCATTTCGTCCTTCAGATAATTTTCCATCTTCTAAAAGGGTATCTAATTTTTTATTCAATGAACCAATAGCTGTAGTCGCTCGAGCATATGGAGGTTCTAAGTCAACACTTCTGCCTCCGCCCAATGTTGACAAAATATTTTTTCGTGAGAATTTGGTGGATTCTGTTTTTGTTTGAGACCTTGGGAATGATTCGTCTGGAGTGGCTAAGGGTGAAGATTTGTTTAGGCTTAAGGTTTGTTCTTGTAGGGAGTTTCCTTTTTCGATGATAAATCCGGTGAGGATGGCGAAGCAGAAGCAGGCGGCTATTTTCATGAGGAGGGGGAGGTTGAGGCGGGAGTGGGGGTTGAGGTGTTTGTGGAAGGCGTGGATCAGGCGTTCTTCTAGGTCGGGGATTGAGGCGGGGTGTAGGGAATCTTTTATAAAGGTGTCCATGTTTTTGATCCTTTCAAAATGATATCGGCAATCAGTACAGAGTGTGAGGTGATCTTCAATAAGTTGTTTGTCATCGGTATCCAGTTGGTTTTCGATGTAGAGATCGTATAAACCGTTGTTTTTAAAATCTTCGCAATCAGACTTCTTCATGGAGATTTCCTTTATCTTGTAGATTGTTGATTTCGTTGTAGAGAGGGGTGAGTTGTTCCCTTAATTTTTTGATGCCTCGATTGAGCATTCCTTTAAGGCTGCCTTCCGCTAGTCCAGTGGCCTCTTGGATTTGTTTGTGGTTGTAACCTTCCATATACCTCAACATCAAAGGCTCTTTGTACTTTTCTTCTAAACTATCGATGCTGTCGAGAATCTTTTGTTGAATTTCTTGTTGAAAGAGATGATGATCAGGGGGAGGAAGAGGGGATTCTTTTTCGTTGTCTAAGATTTCGAGTATTAATTTTTTCTTTTTGAGTTGGTCCAATCCCTGATGTCGCACAATGGTCATCAACCAGGATTTGAAATTTGTGGGATCATTGAGGGTAGAAATTCTATCCCACGCTTTAAAAAATGCATCCTGTGTGAGATCTTCGGCTTCATGCTTATCTCTAGTCATCAAATAAGCCTTGGCAAACACCATTCGGGAATAATGCCTAATCAAGGTCTCAAATGAGGATCTCTGTCCCTTTTGAGCGTTTTCAACCAATTCTGATAAATTATCCATCTACATACATAGACGATAGTTTTTACGAGAAGTTGCGAAATGTATGAAAAAAAGTGATAAATTTTTTGAGTTGTCAGATAGTGATTGATTTTTTACTCATTTATTTATGGGGAAAAGCGAGTACAATGTGGCGAATTATTAGAAATTTGGGATAAACACCCTTAGAAAGCGATTGTGATGAAAATTAGTAATAACAGTGTTGTCAGTATCAATTACACCTTAAAAAATGACAAAGGTGAAATTTTAGACAGTTGTGAAGGGCAAGGTCCTATGCCTTATATTCATGGCACAGGCAATATTATCCCAGGACTGGAAAAAGAATTATCAGATAAAGAGGTGGGTGCCAAAATAGTAGCAGTTATCCCTCCTGAAGAAGCCTATGGCCAATTGGAAGAAGGTTTGGTTCAAGTGGTGCCGTTAGCAGATTTTGATAATAAGGATGAAGTTAAGGTGGGCATTCAATTTCATGCCCAAACAAGTGAAGATTCGGCAAGTATTGCTACTATTGTTAAGGTTGAAGGTGAAGAGGTCACCATTGATTTGAATCATCCTTTAGCTGGAGAAACCTTACACTTTGATGTGGAAGTGGTGGATATCCGCGCGGCAACCGAAGAAGAGTTGGCCCACGGTCATGTTCACGGCCCTGGAGGGCATGAGCACTAAGTTAATTGTTATGGTGATACTACTTGTGCTGGTGATTGTCAGCGTAAGTAGTTTGATCTCCTCAGACCCTGTTGTTGCTAGCCAACGTATTCTCTGTTTCGGAGATTCCATAACAAAAGCCGGAGGCTGGGTAGAGAGGGTGGGAGAAAACTCCGCCTTTGAAACCATCAATGCAGGTTACAGTGGGCGTCAGGCCCAAGGTTCCGAAAAATACTTAGCCGAGTATTTGAAAAAATATTCAGATCTTGATCAACTTATTTTGTTTCTTGGGGTGAATGATTTGCCGGCGAGAGACAAGCGGCCAGACGAAGAAAAACTCTCTGCCTGTGTTAACGCTATGGAAAAAACGATTGATCTGGCCTTGAAGAGTTTTGAGCCAAAACATATTATTCTTGTGGCACCTTGCACGGTTAATCCCAAAACGATGAGCCCAAAAAATATCAACCAAGGGTATCACCTGACACCACCTTTACTGATGGAGCTGGAGGCGAGGTATAAAGGGCTGGCCCAAAAAAAAGGGGTGTCATTTGTGAGTTTGTTGGATGTGGTGAGTTCAGGTAATTATTTGGATGGTCTTCATCCTAGCAAAGCGGGGCATAGAGAAATGGCTCAGGCTATTTTAAGTTTTCTTCAAAGGCCTTGATAGTGTCGCGAAAACTATCAGGAACTTTTATAGGTGAAAAATTGTTATCGGTAGCACAATGAATGGTGTGGCCTGTGGCGATCAATCGTTTTTCTTCTGAATGAATGAGAGCAAACTCAAAGGTGAAGCTGGAGTTTTTAATGTGACTGACACGAACATGAATGTTGATTGGGTCATCCAGTCGAGCAGGAAATTTGCAATCAAGGTGACAACTCACCACCACATTATCAAAATCGTTGATAGGCCGTTTGTCTCCGAGTAAATTAAGGTTGCGAAGATAATCCACTCTCCCTACTTCAAAATAGGTAAAAAAAAATCCATGAAACACCACGCCCATGGTATCGGTTTCAGGTAACCGCACCCTAACGTCGGTGACAAAATTAAAGGGAGAGAGATCAGTTTCCGCCATAATTTTCCAAGTAGTTGAGAACTTTTTGTTTTTGGTTGGCATCGATCACTACCTTGCCATTCACTTCTTCACCTTCCATCAGGGCCACCACTTCATCGAGTTTGATAAGGGAATGAAGGGGAACGCCTTCTTCTTGCTCTACTTCGCGAGCGGCAGAGAGATCTGATTTTCTCCCTTTTTCTTGGCGGTCAACTGCCACCAGAGAAAAAGCGGGGGTGATATTGAATGATTTTTTGATAAGTTGAATGGAATCTTGCAGGCTGATACCGCTAGAGATCACATCATCAACGAGAATGAGTTGACTTGTGGCTTCAGGTGTTCTGCCCACAAACAAACCGCCATCGCCATGATCTTTAACTTCTTTGCGATCAAAGAGCACGCCTGTTTCTGTGTCAAAAAGCCTGTCGTAGGCATTTGCCACGGTTACGGCTAAAGGAATACCTTTGTAGGCGGGACCAAAGATAATATCTGTACTGCCGAGTTCTTTGATTTTTTGAGCGTAGTACTTCCCTAGGCAATTAAGAGCGCGGCCACTATCGAAGCGTCCGGAGTTGAAAAAATGTGGAGACTGTCGACCAGATTTTAAGGTGAATTCACCGAAAAGCAGCACGCCTTCGGCAATAAGAAAATGAGCCAGTTCTTTTTTGTCCAATGCCATTAAAATTCCTTTGTTAGTTTTAGAATTCAGTTTACTTTTTTCTGCGTCGTCCCACAACCAAAGCACTGACTTCTTTGGCTCCTGCTTCCAAAAGAACTTGAGCACAAGCGTTGGCGGTGCCACCGGTTGTAAAAATGTCATCCACTAAAGCAATGCGTGCGCCCTTGATCTTTTGGATGACTTTAAAAAAATCAGCCGAGGCATGGCGGCGCTTTTCAGCTTTTAAAGAAAGTTGGCTGGGGCGCCAGCGACAAGCCAAGGCTCGTTTGGAAGGCAGAGAGATGATCTTTCCTAGTTCTCGCGACAACAATTCAGCTTGATTGTAACCTCGTTTTAATTGACGCCAAAAAGGATTGGGAACGGGTACCAGGCAATCAAAGTCCTGAACATTGAGGCGGTTGTGTAAGGCCGCCGCTAGTTGAGAAACTCCCTTTGCGTGACCGCCAAATTTGAGTTGTAGCAAGGCTTCACGGATGGGACTTTCATAGGAGGCCACAGCCAGTACTTTTTTGAGCTTCCAATTATTGTGTCGGCAGCTGGGACAACTTTCGGGCCTAAGGTAAGGGCCGTGATCTTCCAAACAGCGTTGGCAACCGCTGTTATTTAAGTAAATTATTTTTTCACTACAGATTCCACAGAAATAATTTTCACTGGCCTTGCCGCAACCAGGGCAAAGTTGTGGAAACAGAGAGTCAAATATTTTTAGGGTCACGTTTTCTTAAACCAAGAATCAGTTCTACTTCTCCGTGCCGCTGAGAAAGTTTTTCTGATATTTCCTTTGCGTCATAACCTTCATCGGCCAGTTGGTAGATGTTTTTTTGAAGTTCGGTAGGTTGGCTCTTAGGGCTAATCTTTTTTTTGGTTTCTATTATTGTTTCAGTTGATGTGGGAGGTGGTGATTTTTTTTGAAGTTGTTCCAAGCGCGAAATTGTGGCATCAGCTTGAGAGAGTAACTCTTTGAGTACTGAAATTTTGTTGTCGATTTGGCTGGTGATTTGTCTACCCAGTTCCGCCATTTCCACCATTAGTCCATCGGTGGCTTCACGATTTTTGATAATGTCATGTCGTTGACGTTGGTTGTCAATTTGACGTTGGCTGCGATTTTTTCGTAATCGCATGGGGATCACGATAGCGATCAGTATGACCCCAATAAGTAGTGCGGCTATTCCTGCTATGACCTGTGTTTCCATTGCTAACATATATCAATGCTAACATGAAAGAGTTCGCATTAGTATCTTATAGTCATTTAAGTTTGTCACAGTATTTGTTTATTTAAGTTGAAGTAAATTATTGCAGTCAGTCAATAAAGATATAAAAAACATCAAACTAGAAGAAAAAAAGAATGATTTTCAAAAATATCTACGGTATTGAAAAGAAAGCTTCACAATTCTCCGATAAAAGTAATGCAATAATAGGAGAACACATGCAGGGATTAAAACGCTTCGATTTCACTAAAGGACAACATCACTTCAGTTTTTATTATGACGATGTGAAGGAACTGATCAATCATTTGGTGGATGTCGCTGATAGCGATGGCTGTAATTTGGATTTGATGGATATCTTCTCTTTGGTGCGTCGTTTGGCTAACGATACAACAAAAGTTAGTAAAAGCGTTTAATAAGCCTGTTTTCTTTATTTTAATTGGTATTTCCTCTTATAGTCTCTTCGGAAGATTTGTATATAATACCTCTCCCTGAAAAAATAGGAAAAAAGGATACAACATGGCTGTAACAATTGAAACTTTGACAACCCGTAAGGACAAACTAAAAGATTTGGCTTCTAAGGCTGAAAAAGAGTACCGTAAGAAAGATTTGGGAAAGCAGTTAAAACGCGTACAACGTCGTCTTGCTGTATTGAATAAAGTCGCCGCTGAAAAAGCTGCCGCAAAAGCTAAAGCAGCAGAAAAGTCCGCTGACGCTGAGTAATCCCTTATCGATTTTCTGCTCTATCCTCTAAGTCGTCTCTACGGCTTAGTCCAATCCCTAGATCGTTTGCGTTACTACTTCTCAACGCCTTGGTCCACAGAGATACCTGTGATTTCAGTGGGTAATCTTGTGGCCGGTGGAACGGGAAAAACAGTTCTTGTCGACTATCTATTGAATGCTTTTTCTGAAAAAAAGAAAATGGCGGTGGCTAGCCGAGGATACCGAGCGGGCACAGATGGTTTGAATGATGAGATGCGTTTGCTGTTGCGCCATTATCCACAGTTGATTTGTGAAGCCCATCCCGAACGACGTATTGCCATTCAAGCTTGCATTGATAAGGGGGCCACAATGGTGTTGCTGGATGATGGGTTTCAACACCGTAAAGTAGCTCGTGATCTTGATCTTGTTATTTTGGATGCCACGGATCCCTATTCAAAAGATTTGATTCCCCGTGGTCGTCGCCGTGAACCGTTGTCTTCTTTAGAACGAGCCGATATGATTGTGCTCAGCCATGCCAATTGTCTGGAGCCCAATGATTTAAAAAATCTGATCAGTGAGCTGGAAACCAAGTGGGGTAAGCCTATTGTGTTGGGTCGACATGCTTTGCAAAAACCGATGAATGCCAAAGGAGAAGAGCTTCCTGTAGGCCCCGTTCATCTATTGGCGGGTATTGGTTCTCCTCAACATTTTGAAGCGGGATTAAAAACTCTAGGTTATGATGTTAAAGCCCGAACTTTACCCGGAGATCACCGTGCCCCCACGTCAGAACACCTGAAAACACTAGAAAACAGTGAGTGGCCGATTGTTTGTACAGAAAAAGACATCGTCAAACAGTCTATGCCTAGGACTTGGTACGTGGCTGAAGTAAAATGGAAATTCCTCAGCGGAGAGGATGTGTTGAAAAAGAAAATAGAGGAATTGGTGCCCAACCATGCTTGATCTCGTTGTTCAGTTAAAGAACCCAAAGATTATTGTGATTGGTGATCTTATTTTAGATCGTTATATACATGGGGAGGTGAATCGTATTTCGCCTGAAGGACCTATCCCTGTTTTGCGTTTCAAAAAACAACACGATGCTCCGGGAGGTGCGGCCAATGTAGCGGTTAATCTTCAAGCAATGGGGGCTCGTGTTTCTTTGGCGGGATTTGTGGGCAAAGATGAGTCAGGCCATGTACTTAAAAAATTAATTGCGGACAGTGGCGTGAAGACCTCTCTTTTTTTAGCGGATTCTCGTCCAACCAGCCTCAAGACGCGTTTTCTTTCAGGGGGGCAGCAATTATTACGTTTGGATGAAGAGGAAGTGCATTCCATTACAGGCAGTCGCTTTGAATCGTGGTCGGTTAAGGTGACAAAAGCCATTGCGGCCAGCGATCTAGTGGTGTTGAGTGATTATGCCAAAGGAGTGTTGAGCCAGAATTTACTGAATACTATTTTTAAAATATGTCGTCAACAAAAAAAGCAAGTGCTGGTGGATCCTAAAGGACAAGATTATTCATGTTACAAGGGGGCTACCCTAATTACGCCTAATTTCAAAGAATGTGAATTGGCTAGTCAAACCACCATTCATAACGAAAAAGATTTCAAACTAGCGGCTAAAAAATTAATGAAAGTGACGGGTTGTTCTCAAATACTGGTGACCTGTGGGGCAGAGGGTATGAAGTTGGTGAGCAAAAATCGTATTGTGCATCAGCCTACTCAGGCTCGCACGGTGTTTGATGTGTCGGGTGCGGGGGATAGTTCCTTGGCAGCGCTGGCTATTGGCTGGGCCAGTGGTTATGGGGCTGAAGAATGTATGCATTTAGCTAATCTTGCCGGAGGTATTGCCGTCAGCCGTTTGGGAGCACATCCAGTTTCAAGGAATGATCTATTAGCTCAACTAGATGGGGAAGAAGAACGCAAATTGTTGACACGTCGTCGTTTGGCTGAACTGTGTGAAGAATATCGCCGTCTCGGAAAAAAAGTGGTGTTGACCACGGGTTGTTTTGATTTGTTACATACAGGCCATCTTTCACTGCTCAAAGAATCTGCTAGTCAGGGTGATATTTTGGTGGTGGGGATTAATACAGATAAATCCATCAAAAAACTAGATGAAAAAAGTGATGATAGGCCCATCACAGATGAAAGTCAACGAGCTCATATGATTTCTGGTTTTGGCATGGTGGATCATGTGGTGTTGTTTGGTGAACAAAGTCCCCAAAAATTGATCGAAACTCTTAAACCTGATATTTGGGTGAAGGGCGGAGATTACAAAAATGCCCCTAAAAATTCAGTTTTTGCACGGGAGGCGGCGGCTGTGCGACACTATGGAGGCCGAGTTCATCTGGTGGATTTGGTGGCGGGTCAGTCCACCTCAAATCTTGTGAATAAAATTCGCGGTTCATGAGCCAAAAAGCGATTTTTTTGGATCGCGATGGCACTCTTATTTATGATGCCCATTACTTGTCACAGGTGTCAGAGATTCAATGGCTCCCGCAGGTGTTTGAAGACTTGCGTCAACTCTCTTCTTGGGGGTATCTTCTGGTGCTGATCACGAATCAATCGGGAATTGGGCGGGGTTATTTTTCCCAGGCCGATTACGAGAAGGTGAACGAAGCGTTGAGGTGTCAGGCCGAGGTAGAAAATGTTATTTTTTCAGGTGTTTATCATTGTCCTCATTGGCCTGAAAAAGATGGGCCATGTTTGTGCCGAAAACCGGGAACAGAAATGTTTGAAAAAGCGATAAAAGAACTTGGCATTGATGTTTCTCAATCTCTTGCGGTGGGGGACAGAGAACGCGATGTGCTTCCTGCAAAAAAATTGGGAGTGAAACAAAGCTTTGTGGTTCCGGCCAATGAAGGACTCAAAGAGATGATGAGAAATTTGATCAAGTAAATTTTTATAAACTTGTCGTGGTGGCTATGACAGACTGGGGCCATACAGTATCATGCACTCATGTGCGGATTTGTTGGTCTTTTAGAAAGTGAAAGTAAGTCGGTTGCTCCTGTCATATATGACGGATTAATCGCGTTACAGCATCGAGGCCAGGATGCCGCAGGAATTACAACCTTTAACGGGACATTTCATATAAAAAAAGGTCAAGGTTTGGTGCAGGATGTTTTGCAATCCAAACACATGGAGCGTCTTCAAGGTTCAATGGGGGTCGGGCATGTTCGTTATCCGACCATGGGAAGTAATTCAGAATTAGATGCACAACCGTTGCACCTGTTTTACCCCTATGGCATCGTGATGGCGCATAATGGCAATGTTGCCAATTATCATCGCCTGAGAGAAGAAGTACAAAACGAATTCAAACGACATATGAATACCAGTTCAGATCTTGAGGTCATCCTCAATGTCTTTGCGGATAGTTTGTCTAAGAGTTCAGAATTGACCGATGAAGCGGTTTTTGAAGCGGTCAATAAAGTGTTCAAAAGCGCTAAGGGGGCGTATTCTGTGGTGGCAATGATTGCGGGATATGGTTTAGTGGCTTTTCGTGATCCTTCGGGGATTAAACCATGCGCTGTGGGGAAGCGTGTTTCAGAAGAATCAACAAATTGGGCTGTGGCCAGTGAGAGTATTTCATTTGGTTTGATGGGTTATGAACATGTCGGAGACTTGGAGGCGGGAGAGGCCATTATTGTGCGTTTGGATGATCCCGATCATCCACGTCGTCAGGTGCTTGAAACGATAGAGCATACCCCTTGTATCTTTGAGCATATTTATTTTGCTAGGCCAGATAGTGTGCTGGATGGTATCTCAGTGAATGCCGTGCGTGAACAGCAAGGTAAAGCACTTGCAAAAAAAATAAAAGAGGCAGGTTTCACCATAGATGTGGTGGTTCCGGTTCCTGATTCTGCGAGAACCGCCGCTTATGCTTTGTCAAAAGAATTGGGTTTGGACTTCAGTGAAGCTCTAGTAAAAAACCGTTATGTGGGCCGTACTTTTATTATGCCCGATCAAAAAGCCCGTCGCAGTTCAGTGCGCAGCAAACTCAGTCCCATCAAAAGAGAAATTGAAGGCAAACATGTGTTGTTGCTGGATGATTCTATTGTGCGGGGGAATACCTCAGCCCAGATTGTGGAGATGGTGAGAAAGTGTGGGGCTAAATCAGTGAATTTTGCTTCTTACTCTTCACCCATTCGTTACCCTTGTGTTTACGGTATTGATATGAGTCGTTTTGAAGAATTTGTGGCTCATGAAAAAGAAGAAGAAGAAATCCGTGAAGTGATTGGCTGTGATAACCTTGTGTATCAGGATGTGGATACGATGAATGAAGCGGCCCTTTCTGTCACCAGCTGCGTGGGTAAATTCTGCGACGCTTGTTTCACAGGTAACTACCCTGTGGGGGGCATCAAAAAAGAAGATTTTGCCAATATCGCCAGCGATAGAGACCGCGGTGATTCTTTTTCTATTTCAATCAAATAAAACCAGATTAACACTCTAGAGATTTAAGTTTTTTTTATAATTAATATTTTTTTATCGACGAAATGTGTCATCGCCTGTATTTTATAGTGAGATTGGTTTATGAACGAAAAACAAATTATTGAAGAAGGCCTTGTCCATCATATTCCTTATATTCGAAGAGTTGTGGGAAGGTTGTCTAAAAGGGATGATGTTGTGGATGATATTTCCCAAGAGGTATGTGTACGTATTATTGAAAAAGAAAAATTATGGAACAAAAATATAAGTCAATTGCATACGTGGATGAATGCGATCACAAGGAATGTGACAATCAATTGCCTTTCAAAAAAAACAGTAACCATATTACCTATTTCCGAAAGTTTGTTAGCGATAGAAGAAAAAGAAACATTTTCAGAAGATCAGATTCAATGGGTGTTAGAGCAGTTTGCGTTGTTATCACAGAAAAAGCAAAGAATATTAAGAATGCGTTATTTTCAAGATATGAAAGTGACGGAAATTGCTACTCAACTTGGTTTGGCGCATTCTACGGTGTCACATCACATAGAATCATCTCTCAATGTTTTTCGGAAAAAATTAAAAAATCAAAAACTTCTTTTATTTTTGATGCCATGGAATTGGGACATTAATTTTTTAACAAAGGTGAGTTTAATGAGTTCAAGTAAAAAAATATCAATAGCATTGATCGTATTAGTAACTGGATCTCTTGGTGGGTTTGTTTATAGCCGTTCTTTTTCTGAAGGTGCTGTGTTAGATGATGATATTAAAGTTATAGTACCCTCATTTAATACGTCAACTCAACCCTCAATACCTGTTGGTGAGCTAGATAGTCAGGCAGGTGATCAGGTAGTTGCCGTTTCAAATGAGCCTGTGAATACAATGGATGTGAATCACAACCCTGATTTGGTCGTGGTGTTGGAAGGTCTCAAAAAATTAGGGAAAGAAAATTCATCGGGTCATTCAGAAGAAGATTTTGAAGGTTGGGAAGTTGAAGACCTGTTAGATGCAAGAGAATTGCAGATGACGTGCTGGAAAGTAACTGACGCTGATATGGATTATATTAAAAAATTGTCTTTTATTACTGAATTATTTGTGGGAGGAACAGAAATCACTGATGAAGGTATAAAGGGATTGTCTTCAATGACCTCCTTGAAAAAATTGAGTTTAGGGGAAACAAACATTACAGATGAAGGATTGAGAGAGCTATCTGCAATGACGTCTCTGGAATCGTTGAGTTTAGCATTTAATCGCCGTATTTCGGGTACGGGTTTGAGAGAATTATCTTCATTGAGCGCACTGAAATTATTGAATTTGTCATATTCAGATATTACTAATGAAGATTTGCGAGAATTACGCCCTTTGCTTTCACTAGAAAAGTTATATTTGAATAGTTCAAATGTAGACAGCGAGGGATTGGATGAATTATTGCATATGACTTACTTAACCTCGTTAGGTTTAGGGGAAACAAACATTACAGATGAAGGTTTGAAAAAAATAGCCACTTTGAAATCTTTGAGTTATCTAGGTTTAGAGAACACAAACATTACAGATGGAGGATTTGAAGAATTAGCTTCTATGAAATCATTGCGGCATTTATCTCTTTGGGGAACATGGATGTCTGAAGAAAAAATTGAACAACTTAAAAAAATATTGCCCGATTGTAAAATAAAAGACTCTGAATACAATTAAAGATCGAGTCTATGTGTTTACTAAAATCTAGAAAGAAAAGCATTTATGAAAATATGGGCAATTGTAATAACATTACTTCTATTAGGAGGCATGTGGTATGTTGTTGTCTCACAGGGAGATGAAGACACACCCATGTTGAAACTTTCATCAGGTGCTTCAAAAAAAATGAGCAATGACGTAGAGATGTCAACTCAGCAATCAAATTCTCAGAATCAAAATGATGTATCTGGAGCGTTGAATGTAATGGCTGTCTCTGAAGAAAAATTGCAAAAAACTTTGCAATGGATTCAGAAATTGACTCCCTATAGGTTTGTGGATTGGACAGCAGATGATTTGAAAAATCTCAAAGAATTAGATTTAAGTTCTCATCATGGCGAAAATATTGTTGTAAAAGATTCGGATTTAAAATATTTGAAAGTTCTTACCTCACTAACATCATTGAATTTGGAGGGAGCAGGCATCAGCAATGAAGGCCTCAAAGAGTTATCGATTCTGTTTAGGTTGGTTAAATTGAATTTAAGTTATACTAAAATTTCAGCTGGATTTAAAGAAATGTCTTCCCTAACTCAATTAAAAGAGCTGAATTTGAAATATACTAAAGTCACCAATAAAACACTTCAGGAATTGGCTGTTTTACCATCTCTAACCACATTGAATTTGGAATCCACTAATATAACCAGTAATGGCATGAAGCATTTATTCGTGCTGAAATCTTTATCGTCGTTAAATTTGGGGCGTAACAAACTGACAGACAAAGGCTTGAAAGGTTTGTCAACTCTGTCGTCGTTGACCGAATTGGATTTAAATCATAATAAAAAGATTACAAGTGAGGGTTTGAAAGCATTATCTTCACTAAAAAAATTATCTTCATTGGATTTAAAGTGGTGTAACATAACGGATGACAAACTGAAAGGATTATCTTCCATAAGCTCTTTGACAGATTTAGACTTGAGTGTCAGTTTTATCACAAGTAAAAGTTTAAAAGAATTATCGAACTTGAATTCGTTAAGATCTTTAAATTTATCTAGTTCAGAGGTTGCATATGAAGGCATAGAAGAATTGTCTTCTCTAAAACATTTATCTTCATTAAATTTGAATTCAACTAAAGTTACAGATGAAGGTATAAAAGCATTGTCATCGTTAACATCTTTATCTTCACTGGACCTTGAACATAGTCAGATCACTAATGAAGCCCTTAAGGAATTATCATATTTCCCTAATTTGAAAACATTGAATCTTAAAAATAACAAGATAGATGGTGGCAATAATTTGAGTTTGCTAACTTCCTTAACGTCGTTAGACTTGTCTTTGACAGATTTAAAAGATGACGACATAAGAGAATTGTTCTTTTTAAAATCATTGAAGGTTTTAGAGATGAATCACGTAAGAATAGCGGAAGAAACATTGCAAGAATTAAAGGAAGCATTGCCTAATTGTGATATGTATATCAAGCACTTACGACCGAAGTAGGATAGAGTTTTTGATCTTTTTTCTCTGATAATATCGGAGAAAACAATTTTATTACATTATTGTTGAGTTTTTCTAAAATCAATTTATTTATTAAAAAATTAATGGGAGCATAGGGCGTGGCCCTGTACCCATTCGCTGTCGCCACCCACATAATGTTCTTTTTTCCATACGGGGGAACGTTTTTTGATTTCTTCAATCACGTAGCGACAAGCTTTGAAAGATTCGTCGCGGTGTGGGGTGCCGGCAGCAATGACGATGCTCACGCCGCCAATGTCTAGTCGACCTTTGGCGTGGATGATGTAGAGTTTGAGTTGTTCTCCCCATTGTTGGCGGGCTTCTTCGCATATTTCCTTAAATGAGTTTTTGGCCAGTTCATCGTAAACATCGTAGCTCACGCCTAATACTTGTTTGCCATGATTGAGGTTGCGTACCACACCCAAAAACAAGGCATTAGCGCCGTTGCTGCCGTTTTGAACAAAGGCGATGGCTTTGTTGGTATCAATGGTTTGGGTGTTGATATCCCATACGTCTACGTAAATATCGTTCATGATGTTCCTCCTGAAACGGGGGGTAAAATTGCTAAATGACTGAGGTTGTTATAGCTTTGGTTGTCATCTAATATGGCTTTGTTGGTAGCTAGTCGTGAAATGGAGATTAATTTTTCTAAGGCGACGGTATCACTTTCACTGTCTTTAAGTTTTTCAAATAATTTTTTTTTAATATCGTTAACTAGGCAGTTGTCGGGCAACGCAAGTTCTATGTGGCTACCATAATTTTTAAAGGTTCCAAAAAAATCAATCGTGATGTTCAACTTATCCTCCTATGGAAGCCAGATGGGGGGTTCCTCCAGGGTTGCCATCTGAAAGAAAATGGGCCGGTACTTTTTCGTCCAGATGTGTGAGGATGCTTTGTTTGAGTTCTTCTTTTTGGCTGTCTGCTTGTAAGAGTTGGCGTAGAGGAATGCCATTGTTGCCAAAAAGACAGAGATGTAAATCTCCCGTAGCTGAAATTCTCAAACGGTTACAGCCTTCGCAAAAAGAAGGGGAATAGGCAGCAATGATCCCCACATTACCTGTGTGATCGGGATGATTGTAAACAATGGCAGGACCCGCACTGGCTGTGCGTTTACTGGGTGTCCATCCCGTATTCAAAAAGTGTTGACGGAGATTGTCGGCAGAACTGTGGTAACGTTGAAAATATTCTTTGTTTTCACCGGTTTGCATCAATTCAATAAAACAAACGCAGATTTTTTTGTTTTTTGTCCAGTTAAAAAAATCCTTCAAGGATTTTTCATCATCGTTGATGCCTTTGTGTAACACCACATTGGCTTTGACTTGATCGAAATCAAGATCCATTGCTTGATCAATTCCTTTTAAAATATCTGGCAAACGATTATGACCTGTAATTTCGTTGAAAGTGGCCGGATTCAAACTGTCCACACTCACATTCAAACGATTGATCCCAACTGCCCGCCAGTGATGGGCATTGTTGAGTAGGCGAAAACCATTGGTGGTTACTGCGATACGATCAATGCCAGGTACTTGAGAAATGGTTTTGGCAATCTGTTGAAAATCTTTTCTTACTGTTGGTTCACCGCCAGTGATACGTACTTTCCATACACCTAGTTCAGCAAAGGCCGTGGTGACACGCCTTATTTCATCCACATTCATAAAAGAAGGTTTGTCATCGCATTGATAACCATCAGGCAAGCAGTACTGACACTTAAAATTACAGAGATCTGTGATGGATAGCCTGAGATAGGAAATGCGGCGTTGGTGGGGGTCGATCAACATAGGAGCATTTTATACCCAAAGCAAACCATTTTTTAGTGGTCAGGGTATATGTTGGGTAAAATAAGTCATTGTTAGGGAATATTTAGCTTACCTATAGAGTTAAAATGTGACAAGATAGGATGAATTGGAGGTAAGACAGATGAAAACAATAGCCGTATTTTTACTATTTATTTTACTGTTATCGGATTTGACAGCTCAGGAAGAAAAAAAATCTGACTCAGTAGATAAAGAACCTATATATCAGCCGAAAAGATTACTCCCTAAAGATAGAATCCCAGCGATTTTTAAGCCGACATTCAAAACAGCCAGTGAATCAACTATCTCCAAAAAAGCTCCAGTTATTGGGGTGGAAATTGAGGGCGAAGCTCATTGTTATTCTATTTATTTGTTGAATCGTCATGAAATTGTGAATGATGAGATCAAAGGACATCCTTTTGCGGTGACATGGTGACCTCTTTGCAACAGTGCTGTCGTGTACAGTAGAAAAGTAAAGGGGAAAACGCTGAACTTTGGAGTCAGTGGTATGCTGTGGCGTAATGCGTTGATTATGTATGATAAAGAAACGGGGTCAGAATGGTCGCATTACACAGGTTTGTGTATGAAAGGAGAACACAAAGGTGAAACTCTTAAGGTGATACAAAGTATCCCTCGGGTCAATTATGGAGATTGGCTCAAGCTACACAAAAACACTAAAGTGTTGACGCATCAGAATCGTGATGAAGATGTAAAAGATGTTTACAAAAAATATCATGAATCAGATAGAATAGGCAGAGTTCCTCTAGAACATAAAGATGAAAGACTTTCCTTAAAATCAAAAATCATTGGTGTGTGGAATGATAAAGGTGCTTTGGCCGTACCTTACGAATATTTTGTGGGCAAAGATTTTGTTGAAACATCATTTCAGAACGAAAAAATTATTATTTATAAAAATGAAAAAAGCCAAATTTCAACGGTATGGAAAATACAAGTTGATAAAGATATCACTTTACTTAGCAACAGTGTTGATAAATCTTTGATCAAAGACAATCAGGGGAATAGTTGGGATCTTAGAACGGGCAAAGCCTTAAAAGGCGATGGTAAGCTTGTAGCTGTTAATCATATGTTGACGTATTGGTTTTCTTGGAGGGATTTTTATCCCCAAAGTGTGGTGCTTGAAGTGGCAAGTGATGACAAGGTGAAAACCAAATAAAAGATTTATTTGGTGTGAGGGTGTTCTTTTAAAAGCTCATCAGGATTATAGAAACTTTGTACATTTTTTGTGGCCTCACGAATTGTTTTGACTTTGCTTGGATGTATAGCTTTGGCTTTGTTTCCAAAAGAATTTCTAATATAAGTCAGGACACTGGCAATCTCCTGATCACTCAGATTTTTGAAGGCTGTCATGGGGACAAGGCCTTTGTACGGCACACCATTGACCTCAATAGGGCCAAGAAGACCGTGGAGGGTGAGTTTGATAAGGCGATCTTCATCACCAGTTGCCCATTTCGATAGGGCTAAGGGGGGGAATTGAGCGGCCGGTAATCCTTTACCATCTTTTTGATGACAGGTGATACAGTGACCCTCTCTTCCATAAATTTCTTTGCCTTTAACATATAGCTTACGTTCGGCGCCCTTGAGATGTTTTGGGACGGCGACATTAGATTTTTGATTAGTGTCGATAGTGA
>Ga0316192_10000020_pt1 | contig 89393 bp, 66 predicted proteins | sample MerIslwburrow_MG_FD_204931 | JGI IMG/M metagenome (GOLD analysis project Ga0316192, IMG submission 204931) | Coastal sediment microbial communities from Maine, United States - Merrow Island worm burrow | ecosystem: Environmental > Aquatic > Marine > Coastal > Sediment | place: USA: Maine...
GAGTGGTTTGGCAGCTTGGCAGCCAGTAGCTACACCCTGTTTCAGGTGATGACGCTGGAGTCCTGGTCGATGGGGATTGTACGACCGGTGATGGAGATCCATCCCAATGCCTGGCTTTTCTTTATCATCTTTATCCTGATTGCTACGTTTACCATGTTGAACCTGTTTATTGCGGTCATCGTCAATGCGGTGCAGATGGAGCAGCACAGTGAGTTTGAGGAGACTCAGCAGGTTGTTACTACTCGGGTGGATGAAGATGCAGAGACGCTACGCAGTGAGATTGTCTCACTGCGTAGTGAACTTCGGGATATTAAAGCGTTGCTAAAACAGCAGCAGTAGATGATTTTTTATGATTCAAAAGCCTTACTGTCTTCCAGAAAGGCTTTCATTCCTTCATCAGTGAGCGGGTGATCAGCTACGCCCATCAGAATAGGAGCGGGGATGGTTAGGATGTCTGCGCCACAGAGCAGGCACTCTGGAATCTGCACACCGTTACGGAATGAGGCGGCGAGCACTTCGGTAGTAATGTCGTAGTTGGCGAAGATGGTGGCGATTTCATGGATCAGCCGGACACCGGCATCCATGCGTGTACCAGAGGCCGCGACATAGGCGGTGTTGTGCAGTTTGGTATTCTCTTTGCCCCCTTTGTGATCCTCCATGTAGTAGAGCGAGTTACCGGCAGGCATCTCAACCGCATCATGTTTGTACATGTAGTCTGCCACTCTTCCCAAGAAAGGGGATACATAAGAGGCCCCAGCCTGTGCAGCAAATAGCGCTTGAGTGCTGTTGAAGATCAGCGTGGCGTTGGTTTGGATATCTCGCTTCCAAAGCTCATGCAGTACTTTGAGCCCTGTGTTTTTATCTAGCGTGGGATCAACGGCCTCATAACCACCGATCGGTACCTTGATGACGACATTGTCGCCATAGGAGGCCAGCTCCTCAGCCTGGATGATCATCTTGTCAGCTTGTAGCTCTGTCAGCTCTAGCGAGACAGGATGGGGAGCCATCAGTTTTACAATCTCCTGCATCATATCTTTGGCCATTTGCCAGGAGGTGGCACCGGCTCGCTTCATCAGTGTGGGGTTGGTGGTGACACCGTTGATGATGCCAGCCTCCCACAGAGGACGGATTTCATCAATGGTTCCTGTGTCGGCAAAGATTTTGGGGGCTTTGGCGGCGGGGTGTTTTAGTGATTTTCCCTCTGCTGTCAGATTGTTGACCGGCATGGCTTGTCTGCGTGCACCAATGTGGGCGGGTATTTGGTCTGGTTTCAGCATGTTCTTGCCTCTGTTATTTTGTTGCCATAGTGTGGCCAATGGCCAAGTGTTGTTATGTGACCATGAAGCATGCAATGCTGCAAGATGTTGAGGCTGTATTCTGTAAATTTTAAAGCTATAAAAAGCATTAATGGCCTGGGTTTGACTTAATATGCAGTTGTTAATTTAACTGACATTGCCAGATCAAGGATGGCTGTAATGTTGCGTAAGCGGTCTTTCATCTTTAATCATCAAATGAGGGCAATGTGCCAAGAGCGGCCATTTAGAGCTTTACTCTGATCCTGAATTATTATGATCTATCGTTGGATTATTTTGACTGGCACATCGAGATAATATTCAGGGTCTTCTGGATTCCACAGCCTCTTTGATGGCGACAATCCTGCTATACCATGTGTTGAATTGAGCTTTTGTTTTCGTGATGTAGAAATTTCTGATGTCATCATGTTCTGGCGGGCTAAGATGCGAAAAGAGGTCTCGCAGTTCATCGGCCTCTTGAACCAGCAGGGGAACAACTTTGGTGAATTTCCTGAATTCAGAGACTGATAATGACTTTACTTTGTGCTGGTGGCGCTGCTCGTTAAAGACATAGGCATTTGTGAGACGCTCAATCAAACGCCGCATAAGACCTGATACCCTTTCTTTTTCAATATCACTTGGTTCATTGGCTGGGAGTAGAATCTCTGCTATTTGTTGGCAGAGTTCATCCCATTTCTCACAATATTCCTCAACGGTTGCACAATCCTCCAGCACCTGAATTGAGAGCCTCGCATTTAAACCATGCGTTCTATTTATGGTGGATTGAAGGTTGGCGAAGAAATCCCAATTGTGGGTAAGTACAATCACTTGTGTTTGAGCCTGGTCTCTTATGTGGTTACGCAACCGTTCACAAAAGTTGGAGGCATAGTTGTAGTCAAAGCTTGTTACCGGATCATCAAAGATAAGTACCTGATGCGGTGAAGTGGCCGCTTCACACATGAATAGCGCAAGGGCATGAACCTTCTGCTCACCTTCACTGAGCACCCGGTGTACCGGATTATCACCAATTTTTGGGGTAACAATCACATCTTGATCATCGCCTCGGGTGGCGAGACGAACACCCATGTCGCCATGCGTCACACCACTCAGGGCGACGTATTCCTCCGCCAGTTTCTGTTCAAAGCTGTCCATCACCAGATCATTGTGTGCCTCTTTACCCTTGATGCTCATATTTCGTAGTAGGGTGGTGAAGTCAATGAATCGAACTCTTCTCCCAAAGGGGGCAAAGGCTTGTCCCTCCTGACAGAGGACTTCAATTGCCGGTCGATTTATGCAAACTGCCTGATGAGCACGAAGCTGTCCAATTTGCGTCTGAAGCTGCCTGATGGCCTCATCCAATGCCTCCTTGCTCTCTGTCGCTGTTTTAATTGTTGCTTCGATTTGCTCCTTTACCCAATTTACTGTTTGCAGGTACTGGGTAATCTCGGTCGATCTTTCATATGCGGTTGCATTGGCCGTTTCCAGAGAAGCATCTTCTGCTGGAATAGTGTTTTGCACGATACCAACCAGTTCTCCTAAAGCAGCAAAGAAACCACTTGAGAATTTATCCTGGCAAGCACTGAAATCACCTAATTCAAAAAAACGAATATGCCCTAGGTTCTCTTTTCCAACTCTTAATGTTTCGGCAAGAGTGGTTATCTCTGACTGGAGGGTTGAGGTTAGATGGGCATGGTAAGCTTTGAAGAGCCTTTCCCCTTGGGCATTGAGTGCATGCCGACAGAGTGGGCATTCTGTGCTGTCTACGGTTGCATTTTCATAGTCTGTTAGCGAAGAGGCTGATGTGACCAGGGCATGATATTGGGTAGCATTTGAGCCTGCTGGAAATATGTTTGATGAAAGCTCATGGGCAGCAGCCTGTTTTTGTATGAGCTGCTGTTCAGCCTCTTGCAGGGATCTTAATGGTGCATTTATGCAATATTGATTCAGTTGAGTGAGTTTCGTTTTCAACTGATTTATAAGTATGAGTTGCGCCCGTAATGCTTTTAGCCCCTCTTCACTTGCTGCTGCAAAATGCTGTTCCAAGGTTGTTGTCAGCTGATTAAGTTCTGCTTCTTTTTCAGCATCAAATACTTGAAGATTTGCCAGCCATGTTGCCAGTGGTTGTGAATTTGTGGGAGTCCAGCTTAAAAAAAACTCTTGTTCTACATCAACAGATGCGCTCAGTGTTCTCTTTAGATCCTGTATCGCAGTTTGGATGAGTGACTCTTCCGCATTCACCCATTGCAGACAGTAAGTTTTAAAAGCTCTAAGAAAATTGCGCGCATATTCGAAAACTTCCTGACGAAAAGCTGAGACCTCTACTGACTCTTCGGGCTGTATATTTCCGGTTGTGTGCCTCAGGGCAATAGTCGAATCAAAATACTTGATTACCTGACTGTGGCTTCCAAATCCGTTAGCTTCTAACCAGTTATTAGAAGTAGCCGCACCCCTGAAACGATAAGCAAAGGATGGTGCTGTAGTGGTATTTGAACGGGCATTATGTAGAGGTGCATCTGGTCTTTCCGGGTTTGCCAGCACTTTTAGTGCCTGACAAATACTCGATTTTCCTGATCCATTCTTACCAAAGATAAGGGTAACTTGCTTATCAAGCCGAAGCCGCAATCCCCCAGATAGTTTCTTGAACCCATCGAAACTGGATAGTTCTTCTATAAAAACTGGCTGTTGATCCCCACCAGTAGCAGTTGTAACAGGGGGGGGAGCTACTGCAACAGGGTTATATGGCTGTAATTGGTGAAGGAGATTCCATAAAATTTCCAGTTGCTCTGTTGTTGGAGGCTGGCCATTTGAGTTCAGCGCCATATCACATAAAGCACTGAACCAGCCTAAGTTGACTGAGGTACGCAGTTCTAGGAGGTAGCCAGCGGCATCTTGATAGCGTGGCATCTATTTGTATTTCCTTATTTTGAGTAATCAGGGACAAACTACAGTTTAGAGGTCAGGGGCTGAGTAAAACCCTTAAAGTCCGCTTAGGGTCGACTCCTGCCTATCACTGCCTGCATCTATAATGACGGCTTTGTGTATTGAAGAGCCGTCCAGCTGAAACCTCTAATCAGCAGTAACTTGGTAGCAACAAACGAATCAATGGGGTCATCAGACCTCTTTGATCCCTGTTGATGACATTGGTTTTTTTCTTATTAGCCCAAACAGGCCAATCAAACCAGAACCAAATAACCAGACTGCTGCTGGCACAGGGACAGCTGATACGGTATCAAACCCCACTTCATGGGCACTGTAATAGAAGCCATCACCATAATTGCTTAGCACGTTTAGATTTACCCCTGTTACACCCGTGAAGTTAAAACCGCTAAAACTTTCACTCCCATATGTTGGTTGATTAGGTGCATATTGAGTAGCAGTCATTACGGAAGTTAACCCCAATGAATTGGCACCATTAAAGAATTCAAGCGTAAAATCTTGAATCCCTCTATTTGTTTGACCGCCCTGGTGAACGGCAGACCACAAATAGAAACCACTAATATTAAGTGGAGCATTAAAAGAGAAGTTAAGAGTTCCCGTTTGGTTTAAAATAGTCGGGTAAAATGCGGTGTTATTATTTGCATCTATAGTCCCCGCTAACACGCCAGTTTCATTGTGTACGTTTAAGCCTGAGCCATCGATGAGGTTACCTGCATCATGGTACCCACCATAATCTCCACCAACCAATGCAACAGCATTGTCAGGTGCAACAAATGCTGCTCCAGCAGAGCTGGATATCAAAAGCCCAAATACTAATCCCAATACAAGTTTGTTTTTCATATTACTTCCCCTCTTACCCTAAATGAATCAATGGGTTTTGGCCACATTGGCCATAGTACTTCGTAATATTGAAAACTGATTGTGAGGGCATCAATTAAGCAGCATTTCAGGAAATAGAGGACTTTATTGATGGCACACGGGGTAAATATGTGTCTTTGGTCTTACGCTTTGCCTTCTTTCAGCGCTATAGTCAGGGTCAGCTCTAGGCAATCTAAATGACTGCAATGTGTACAGACTGAGTGAAAATTCAGCAGAGGTCTGACAGCAAGAGCGGGCATCAAATATAGTGTGTCACGTGATTAGGTAGTGCTGGCTACGATAGCATTTTCACGGTAGTAATACGGGCCCATTTGAAATTATGGCGAGCTTAAAAACGATCTGAGGAGACCATTTTTGAGTTTTCACAGCCTGTGTATAGAGCAGACAGTGCATGTCAGGATAAATGCCGACTCATATAATGAGTCATATGGAAGCGAGGAAAAGAGGATGAAATACTGTTCATGCGTAAACCGTCGGGTGCTGCTTAAGCTGGGGTTTGGCACTGCTGTATCGCTGTTTTCTGGATTTGTCTTTTCAGCGAACAAAGCGCTTAGACTGGCACGAACCCCAAGACATACGGAGGGCCCTTTCTACCCGCTTCAAGATCAAGCTGACAAGGATGCCAATCTGGTGCAGATAATTGGGCTGCAGGGTGAGGCGGCGGGTGATCGCATCGAGGTGCGGGGTCGCGTGCTTGATAAAAGGGGCGCACCAGTTTCTGGGGTGCTGGTTGAGATATGGCATGCCAATAAGTGGGGACGTTATGATCATCGACGGGATCGGAACAGTGCACCATTGGATCCCAATTTCCAAGGCTGGGGCCAGCTACTGAGTAGCGAGGATGGTAGCTACTCTTTTCAGAGCATCTTTCCAGGAATTTATCCGGCAGCCCCGGACTGGAAGCGCCCACCGCATATTCACTTCAAGGTCTCCAGGCGTGGCTTTCATCTCTTAACCACACAGATGTATTTTCCCGGTCAGGAGCTCAATGCAAAGGATCTGCTGCTCCAGCGTTTACCTGCAGCTGAACAAGCGCTGTTGATTGCTAAAGAGGAAGGTATTCACCAGCTGAACGGTGACCCGGTGGCACGCTATATTTTTGATATTGTGTTGCGCAAATAATCTACCAAATTCAGTACACATTGCGGGTGGCGGTTTTGTTACAATGCCCGCCCTTTTTTCGTTGCAGATCTCTTTCATGAATATACATCAAACTATCGCCAGTGAACTGAACGCCAGATCGCAGCAGGTTGAAGCTGCCATTGGACTGTTGGATGAAGGTGCCACAGTCCCGTTTATTGCACGTTACCGCAAAGAGGTAACAGGTGGATTGGATGACACTCAGCTGCGCTCTTTGGAAGAGCGGCTGAGGTATTTGCGTGAATTGGATGAGCGACGGATTACGGTTCTTAGCCGCATTCAGGAGCAGGGTAAGCTCACCCCTGAATTAAAGACGGCTATTCAGGCAGCAGATTCCAAAACCCGTCTGGAAGACCTCTATCTCCCCTACAAACAGAAGCGTCGAACCAAGGCGCAGATTGCACGCGAGGCGGGTCTGGAGCCGTTGGCAAAGCAATTGCTAGCAGATCCTGGACTGGTGCCTGAAGCCACCGCTACCGCCTATGTTGATGCGGATAAAGGTGTGGCAGATGCAACTGCTGCACTGGATGGTGCCCGTCAGATTTTAATGGAGCAGTTTGCCGAAGATGCTGAGCTGGTGGGGCAGCTGCGTGAGATGCTCTGGAATGATGCCAGTATCAAGTGTGCCGTGGTTGAAGGCAAAGAGGAGCAGGGGGCGAAATTTACGGATTACTTCGATTTTTCTGAGGCGCTGAAGAAGATACCGTCGCACCGCGCACTGGCGCTCTTTCGCGGCCGCAAAGAGGGCGTGCTCTCTTTCTCCATTGAGATGCCAGCTGATGTTGATAAACAGACATCTGAGCCTTCAGTCGCTGAGGGAGTGATTGCCAACCATTTGGGGATCAGTGAGCAGGGTCGTCCGGCTGATCGTTGGTTGAAGGATACGGTGCGCTGGGCCTGGCGAGTAAAGATCCAGACCCATCTAAATACTGATCTGCTGGGGCGTCTCAGTGAAGCGGCAGAGGAGGAGGCGATAAAGGTCTTTGCCAGAAACCTGCATGATCTGTTGCTCTCTGCACCTGCTGGGCCGCGTGCCACGCTGGGTCTTGATCCTGGTCTGCGCACCGGGGTCAAGGTTGCCGTGGTTGATGCCACTGGAAAGCTGTTGGATACCGCCACCATCTACCCTCATGCGCCAAAGAAGCAGTGGGATCAATCGATTGCACAGTTGGCAAAACTGGCGGCAGCACACAAGGTTGATCTGATTGCCATCGGCAATGGCACCGCCTCCAGAGAGACCGACAAGCTGGCGGCGGATCTAATCAAACGTCACCCGGAACTGCGTGTGACCAAGGTGATGGTGAGTGAAGCGGGTGCTTCAGTCTATTCTGCATCTGAGTTGGCGGCTAAGGAGTTTCCCGGTCTGGACGTGAGTCTGCGTGGTGCAGTCTCGATTGCACGGCGATTGCAGGATCCACTGGCTGAACTGGTGAAGATAGAGCCTAAATCGATTGGAGTTGGCCAGTATCAGCATGACGTTAGCCAGTCCCGTCTGGCGCGCATGCTGGTTGCAGTTGTTGAAGACTGTGTGAATGCAGTGGGGGTTGATATCAATATGGCCTCTGTGCCACTGCTAAAGCAGGTATCTGGTTTAAGTACTACCCTGGCAGAGAATATCGTCGCCTACCGCGATCAGAATGGTGCCTTTAAAAACCGTAAGGAACTACTCAAAGTGCCGCGCCTGGGACAGAAAGCATTTGAACAGGGCGCAGGGTTTTTACGGGTTATGAACGGTGAGAATCCACTGGATGCATCCTCAGTGCATCCTGAAGCCTATTCGGTGGTGGAGCGCATTGTTGATGCCAGTGGGCATAATATAAAAAGCCTGGTTGGAGATATTAAATTTATCCGCAGCCTTAAACCGGCTGATTACACTGATGAATGCTTTGGTGAGCCCACGGTAAAAGATATCTTGGGCGAGCTGGAAAAACCCGGGCGTGATCCGCGGCCAGAGTTTAAAACCGCCCAATTTGCTGATGGTGTTGAAGAGGTGAAGGATCTACAGCCCGGCATGGTGCTGGAAGGTGTTGTCACCAATGTCACCAACTTTGGTGCTTTTGTGGATGTGGGTGTGCATCAGGATGGGCTGGTCCATATCTCTGCACTGTCGGACAAATTTGTAAAAGATCCTCACCAAGTGGTCAAGGCTGGTGATTTGGTGAAGGTGAAGGTGATGCAGGTTGATATTAAAAGAAAACGTATTGGCCTCAGTATGCGACTTGGTGATGACCATCGCAATCAAGTATCGGAGAAGCCGCAACAATGTGATCGAGTGCACAGCAAGCCACGACATAAAAAGTCCCAGCCAGCACCTCAAGGTGCAATGGCCGATGCGTTTGCGAAATTAAAACGCTAGAGAAAGCTGATGTTATATTCAGGACAATAGATAGATCAATGCTTAAGCATTATCCGGTGCGTCAAGCAGGTTACGGATCTGAGTAAGTAATGCATTTGATGTATAAGGTTTATGAATAAGGTGATCCTGCAATATTTTATCTCTAGCCTCAATATTGGCATGATTGTCAAAGCCGCTTGTAAGTTGAATTTTTATTTTTGGGTGACGTTTTTGAACCTCATGAGCCAACTGGTAGCCATCCATTTTGGGCATAATGATGTCAGACAGAAGCAGGTCAAAATGATTTTTAGATAACTTTTCTAGTGCGATTTCTGCATTTTCAGCAGTCTCAATCTGATATCCCTTAGATAAGAGGATATCTTCAGCCAATTGGCATAAGGAAGGTTCATCGTCCACCACTAATATATGTTCATCTCCCCGTAGAAGCTCGTCACTCTCAGTCTTCTGAAGAACATAGTCATTCTCACTGCTGTAATATCTAGGTAATAGAATAGAAACACGAGTTCCATGATCCAAAGCAGAGTAGATATGTATGACTCCTCCTGCTTTGTGGATTAAGCCATATACCTGAAACATTCCTAATCCAGTGCCTTTTTCGCCTTTGGTTGAAAAGAAGGGGTCAAATATTTTCTCCTGGGTTGTCTTGTCCATGCCAGTGCCGTCATCAGTGACAGAGACGCTAACATAGCTTCCTTCAGTTAATTGGTAGTGTTTTCCTTCAAAACTGTTTAATGAAATATTGTTTGTAGTGATCTCTAGTTTTCCGCCAGTTGGCATGGCATGCATAGCATTAATAGAAAGATTTAAAATTGCATCCTCCAAGCCGCCCTTATCAATATAAACTTGGCCTAAATCTTCCTTCAGACTTAATGTGAGTGTTATTTTAGGAGTAAGTGTTTTTGCCAGCATATCTTCATTATCTTTAAGCAGCTCGTTTATAGAACAGTTTTCAGCTGCAGCCCCACTTTTTTTAGAGAACTGTAGAAGTTTTTTGGTTAACTGTGTGCCACGCTTTCCTGCTTGATAAATACGATCAACATGCTTTGTGAGTTTAGGGTTGTCTGCTACCTGCTCTGCTAACATTTCAGAATAACCCATAATGATGCCTAGCATATTATTGTAGTCGTGGGCTATGCCTCCTGTGAGGGTGCCAATAGCATCCATCTTCTGGGTGTGTCGTAAAATATTTTCTCGATACTGATGAGCTGTGATATCAAACATAAAGCCTCGCAGGCTGGAAGGTTTTCCATCTACTTTAACTACTTTTACATAGTCAAGAATCCAAACCTCAGAGCCATTCTTGGCAATCATGCGATATTTAAAATCATGATCTTCACCTCTGTTTGTGGCTGTCTGGCAATATTCCATTGCTGCAACTGCATCTTCAGGGTGAAGGTGTTCAGACCAAAAACGTTCCTTGTACCACTCTTCAACTGGATACCCTAATACAGCAACAGCCTGTGGCCCCACATAGGTAAAGCGATATGAAGCTATATCCATTTCCCATGGAATAGCTGCTGAAGACTCAATTAATGTGCGATAGTGAGTTTGGCTTTCTATTAGTTTTTTCTGAGTGCGCCGGTGAATTATTATATTCCACATGCTTTGGGTATAGAGGCGAAGCTGTTTGACATCCTCATTGGTATAGGGCTGATCTTTATTAGCAGCTCCAACAATCCCTACATTCTTTTCTCCATGGGTTATCGGAACACTCATGTGGCATTTGATATTTATTTGATCTTCAAATAGTTCCTTATAGTCCTTTAGGTTGGCGTTGTTATTTTGGATAACAGTTTTTGCCAGATAAATTTTACCTGTCCAATATAAAATATCTTTGGCCGAGTTGAGTTGCGTATGTTTTGGTGGCGTATTGTTTTTGATAGAACAATTGTGAGTAATGGAAAAAAGAGTTTTCTCATTATTATGGAGAAAGTGAATATAACCTATTTGACTGCCTGTTAATTGAATGGATGATTGCAAGGCTTTTTTGATAAAATCATCCTCATCATCAATGGTGCTTTCTACCAGATTTAATAGTAGCTGACTTCGTTCTTTATCAAGTTTCAATGCTTTAGTGGCGGCTGCTTTATCAGTAATATCTAAAACAATAGAAGAGACACCAACCACCTCACCATCTATATCGACTATTGATGAGTTAAACCATTCGCATGTTATAAGATCACCTGATTTTGTGTTATTTATAGTAATGCTGTGTGTTCCGCCAGATTGATCCATTAATTCTTGCCATAGATGCGCCATGGTATGGGGTGATATATTTTGTGATATTAAATTATCAATCTGTTGTTTTAATGCTTCTTCACGGGCGTAACCAAATATTTTTTCGCAGGCAATATTCCATTCACTGATGCATGCATTTTTATCAATTGTCATCATGCCTACAACATGTTGATTGTAATGCAGTCGCAATTTCTGCTCGAAACGTTTTAGCTCTCTTAGGCTGTTTCTCAGGTTAATTATTATGGGGTTGCCCAGGCGGGTAATTAGAAAACTACCAATTATCACTAACAGAGAGATGACGGCGCTAAGATAGAGGGCAGATTTGATAAAAGGTGCTCTAATAGCTGTGATATTTATTTTTTCAACTAACCCTAAATTTCTATCATCAAAGCTTTCATAGGCCGCCAATACCAGCTCTCCCTTGTAGTCACGACCAATTACAGTGCCAGATTTACCTTGTAAGGCTAATCGCATGGGTTCTGCATTTTGTGAATGAAAGAGAACTACTTTAGTTTTTCCAGTTTGGCTCTTGTGGTGGCTAAAGAAGAATTCGATATTTTCTCCATTCTTTTTTGCCAATTCTAATTCTTGATTTGGATTTTCTGTTCGGGTATTGGCAATTAATTCAATGTATTCACTAAGTACAGATTTATGTTGCTTGGATGAGGTTTTGGCTATGAAATTATCCTCGTGCATTATCAATGCTTGAATAGCTGACTTATGCAGTTTAACGCTGTCAATTAGCTGTGTTCTGGTGGACTCGAAAGCACTTTGATAGAACATGGATGTTGCACTAAGCACACTGCCAATAATAACGACCACAATGGTGCTTATTATGAGCAGTGCCCGGCTGTGCTCACTCATTTTTTGTGATTCTGTAGATCCTTCTGTAGTAATTGGCCCGATAGAAGTGTGTGTGATAAAGGGGGTTTTCTGAATTAGTCCCAATCGTATTGCGCAAAAAGCCAATAGAAGGCCTATGCATAAAGTGCCCATAACAATCAGGCTTGGTGATATTTCTACAGGTTTTGACGTATGTTTCCAGCGTTTTTCTAGTGCTTTGTATTGCGGGGAAGCAAGGTATATTTCTAGATTCTCATTGAGTTTATTTAATAGCGCTTTATTGTTTTTTTTAACAGCCATGGCGCGTGTTACATGCATTAATGGACGTCCCACAATTTTTAAATGATCAGCTATACCTGCTTCAGTGGCGCGAGCCCATACCCATGGCTCAGGGTATATAATTGCAGCAACTTTGTGGGACAGCAGTGGAGTGAACCCATCTGCTATATCTTTAACTATCATGAGATCTATAGAGGGATGTTTTTTAAGCTCTTGGATAGCAATATTCTTTTTGACTGCGATCACTTTTTTACCAAACAGATCTTCGATGGAGTGAATGGAGGAGTTATCACTAGTAACAAAAATTGAGATGGGCAACTGCTCGATGGGTATGGTGAAGTCTAAATAAGTTTCTCTATATTTTGAGATTCCAACATTTGGAAGCAATATGGCTTCACCATTTTCAATCGCCAAGAAAACCTCGTCCCAGCTGGGCTTAACTAAGTATTCAATATTAAGATTAGCTTTTGCAGCAACGGCATTAAGCATCTCAACAGCAAAACCAGAAGGCTTACCTTGTTTATCGAGTTGATACTGAGGAGGAAAATCTTCGGGTATGACCGCTAAAATCCGTTCAGGCTTAATTGCCTCGCTTTGAGCGAGAGGAGCCCACATGCATAATATAAAAAGAAGTGGAAATAGAGTTTTCATTCGAAACTGACTGGTCCGTTTTGAGTCTTCTTTTAGTCTGCCCATCTGATTACAGATTTGGGCTGAATATTGACCACATGCAGCATTCTATCCAGTTGCGCTGTAGGATTATGAATAATTACTAGGAAGGTATTATGGGATTAGCCGCCTTCCCTGGTGCTTTAATGTACTATTAAGTTTAGTCAAAATAGTGAGTTATAAAAGAGCTTATTTGCCATAAAATGATAACCAAATGCTGATCACCGTGGCTAGCTTGTATATTCAGGGAGTGGATCTGGTTTAACTGTAATGGAAAAGGTTGTGGTCTCTATTCTTGAGTAAAAATGTCAATTTTAGTACGCAAGTATTGCCATTTTTTATGCGGAAGATTCATTGGTGAGGATTTACTGTTTTGCATTCCACTGTTCTCGTAAATCAAGAATCTCGGATTGAATGGAAAAAAAGGCTTCAACAAGCCGTGGCTCAAAGTGGGTGCCTGCTTTTTTCTGGATGGTGTCAAATGCTTTATCAAGAGGCCAGACTTCTTTGTATACGCGTTTCATGGTTAATGCATCGAATACATCAGCAATGGCTGTTATCCGGGAGGCTTCTGGAATGCTGTTCCCTTTAAGCTGATGCGGATATCCGCTGCCATCCCAGCGTTCATGGTGGCCAAGGGCAATCTCTGCGGCCATCTGAAAGAGAGGAGAATCACTCTTTTTGAGAATGGCATGACCAATGGTAGTGTGGGTTTTCATGAGTTCCATCTCTTCGGTGGTAAGTTTGCGAGGCGCTTTTAAGATGGTGTCAGATATACCGATTTTTCCTGTATCGTGCATTGTGGCGGAAAGTTCAAGCGTTGTTGTTTTTGCAACAGGCCAATGGATAGCGCGTGCAATGGCTGCAGCATAAGAGGCCATACGAAAGATATGCACGCCGGTGTCGGTGTCGTTAAAATGTCCTGCTTCACCTAACATGGAAACAGCGGCCCGTTGGCTTGCTTCGAGTTGTTGAGTGCGCTTTATGACCTGTTGTTCACATGCTTTCTGCTGGTTGGCAAGAGCCAGATGGGTTTTGACTCTAGCCTGAACAATTTCAGGTTGAATGGGCTTGGTTATGTAATCCACGGCGCCAACACTAAAGCCTTGTTTCTCGTCAATTGTGTCACTCATGGCAGTGACAAAAATGATAGGGATTTTTGCGGTTATTGGATTAGCTTTAAGTTGCCTGCATACTTGATAGCCATCCATCTCTGGCATCATGATGTCGAGTAGAATGAGATCAGGTGGCTGTTTTATAGCAATTTTAAGGGCGATTTTTCCGGTAATAGCTGCTTTAACAGAATATTCAGGTGTAAGGATGCCCTTTAATACATCCAGATTCTCTGGTGTGTCATCTACAGCAAGAATGGTCTGCTTAAGCTCTTCTTGTTGGTCCATAATGGTATATCTATTTTAAGTTAATATTTAGGATCGATTGATCAAATTTCTTAGATCAACAGCAGCAGATTCAAAATCATATTGGGCTATCTTTTTCATAATAGCCTTAAAAGATGCTTTCATCATAGGATCAGAGGTTTGATTGATAATTTCATCTAAAAAATCTTCAGATTCTGAATTATATTCATCAAGGTACTGTAGGAGTATTTTGAGCTTTTCTGCTATGTTAATGCTATCAATAGCATGGCTATCACTTGTGATGGCTTCTTGAGTTTTTTTGCTAGTTTGAATAACGGTCAGAATATAATTAAGTTCGGTGGCTGTTGCATCCAGCAGTTGTAAATAGTTGTTGGATTGTTTGCTATTTAGTTTTGTTTCCAGTTGGGCTGCTATTTTTTGCAGCTTTATAGCACCAATGCTCCCGGCAGTTCCTTTTAATGTATGAGCAGAACGAACCGCAGTGACATGATCATTGTTCAGCATAGCCTGGCTTATATCTGTAATAACATGCTGTTGGTTATCAGCAAATTTTTCTAGAAGTCTGATATAGGATTTAATATTACCCCCCACACGTTTAAGCCCAGACTGGGTATCAATACCGGGAAGGGATGGGAGTGTTTCTGTATCAGTATTTAATTGTGGTGCAGCTGCTTTTCTCAATGGCATAGGTCGCTTGCCGGGAGTTATCCATTTAGCCAGCGTGGCAAACATATCCTTTGGATTGATTGGTTTTGCGATATGATCATTCATACCTGAAGCCAGGCAACGTTCACGATCTTCCATCATTGCATTGGCCGTCATAGCAATGATTGGTGTGGTGCTATATTCTTCCTTACTGCGAATAATTGCTGTTGCCTGGTATCCATCCATTATTGGCATTTGTAGATCCATCAGTATGCAGTCAAATTTCTGCTTGCTCAGTGCATCTACTGCTTTCTGGCCGTTGTTGGCGACTGTGATAGCCATTTGTGCTTGATCTAATAATTCATAGGCAACTTGTTGGTTAACCACATTATCCTCAACAAGAAGTATTTGTGCTCCTTGAATACCAGTAACTAAGTGAAAGCCTAGGTCTGATTTTGTTTCCAAAATTCCTGAGTGATCTTTTTCAAGCTTATAGCTGAATGCTTCCATAATGGCATCACAGAGTGTTGAGGGTGTAACGGGCTTATATAAATAACCATCAAGTTGAGTATGACCTGTAAGATACAGTGCTTCATCACGGCTGTATGCTGTCACCATAATAATTGCAGGAGGAGGTGTTAGTGAAATGTGTGTCTTTATTTTATTAGTGGCCTCAATGCCATCCATTTCAGGCATTCTCCAGTCCATAAATACAAGCTTAAAAGGTTTGCCGTTATCTTGGGCGTTGAGCAATATATCAATGCCTTCTTTGCCAGAAGAGGCCGTTGTTACTTGAAAAGAGAAGGTGGTTAATAGGCTCTCAAGGATCTCTCTTGAATTTGGGCTGTCATCAATGACAAGGACAGGCATGTTGCGCAGGTCGCTTGGTATAAAAAACTGTGCTGCCTTATTTTGTTCTTTGTGTATGTTGAAGGCGACTGAAAATGTAAATATGCTGCTCTTGCCATGTGTACTTTTAACCTTAATCTCTCCACCCATCATTGAAACCAGGTGGTTGCAAATGCTCAAGCCAAGACCAGTGCCGCCAAACTTGCGAGTGGTAGAACTATCGGCTTGTGAAAAAGCTTTAAATAGCTTGGACATCTGCTCATCGGACATGCCAATACCAGTGTCAGTAATAGAAAATTGGAGCGTTGTTTTATCTGCTGCTTGTTCTTGAACCTTAATCTTTACTATGACCTCTCCCTCTTGTGTGAATTTGATGGCGTTGCTAACCAGGTTTATAAGCACCTGCCCAAGTCGGAGTGGGTCACCCAGTAGCCCATTAGGCACGTTAGACGCTACAGAAACTAAAAATTCAACATCTTTATTGCGGATGTATGCTGTGGTGAGGTTGGTTAGGTTTTCTAATACTTCATCCAGGTAGAAGGGGATTGTTTCAATGCTTAGTTTTCCAGCCTCAATTTTTGAAAAATCAAGTATGTCGTTGATGATGCCAAGTAGTGCATTGGAAGCGTTATAAATCTTTCGCACATAGTCCCGTTGCTTTGGTTGCAAATGGGTTTGCATTGTGAGATGGCTCATGCCAATGATGGCATTCATCGGTGTGCGAATTTCATGGCTCATATTGGCTAGAAAACTACTCTTGGCTTGAGTTGCCTCTTCTGCCTCTGTGAATGCTTTCTGTAATGCTTGTCTGTTGTAGTGAAGTGATATGCCCATGCTAAGCACGCCAGCTGTTTGCCCTATGTAATCTTGTGCATGAGGTTCTACTATGTAATCTGGAGGCAGATAGAGCGCAATTACACCAAGGACAAGCTCTCCTTTTAAAATTGGGATATTGATGTGACCATGATTGATCATACCGTCAAAATGAATGTGATGGCGATCATCTAAGTTCTGAGTGGTTTGGATTCTACCTGCTTCGGCTGCCTGCCCACAGATACAGTGGCCAAAAGGAACATTATTGCAGAGAGTTAATAGTTGAGATGCAAGATTCTTATGGGCAGTGAGCTTGAGTATTTTTCCATGCCCCTCATTTTCAGTGAGAAAAATAGCCCCTTTTGGCTGTAGTTTTAGCCAGGGTATGTTTTCAATGAGTACATCAAGTGCATTGTTGAGATATTTGCTCAGTTCAGTGTCAGCAATGGAAAGTCTAAGCAGTAATTCCAGCACTTTTGTCTCATTAGCTCTACTGTCTGAATCCTTTTTTGCTTGACGAAGACGCTGCTCCATCTCTTTACGCTCGCTGATGTCTTCTTTAAGTGCCAGGTAATGTGTGATCTCATTGGTGGGTGAATGTATAGGCGCGATAATAGATTTTTCCCAGTAGAGTGTTCCATTTTTTTTGCGATTTCGAAATTCACCTTCCCACTTGTTTCCAGCGGCAATAACTTTCCATACATCACTGTATTGCTCTTTGGGTGTTTGTTCAGATTTTAATATGCGCGGGTTTTTGCCAATGACCTCTTCAAGACTATATCCGGTATCAATCGTAAAAGCTGGGTTAACGTACTCTATATCACCCTGTGTGTTTGTGATCATGACTGCAACGGGGCTTTGTTCTACTGCTTGGTTCAGTTTAAACAGCTCGGCGGTTCTTTTTTTGATTCTATCTTCCAGTTCATCATGTGCTTGCCTTAAGGCATAGTTGGCATGTTCACCAATAAATAAAGTAAATAATACGCTGCTAATCAGAATAAAAAGTGTAAAACCCAAAACACCCACTGTTGTTTCGCGAAGGGCGTAGTAGTTTGCAAGTGCCTCTTCAACATCCATTTCAGATGCAAAGCCAAGCTCTAGCTCTTTGTTCCATAGCCAAGCGCCAAACACAGGCACCCCTCGGTAATCCCGATAACCATTAAGGTCTGTGCCTGCCGCGCCCTTTAATGCGCTATTTGCCATTCGGGTGAATGGCATTTTAGCTCTTGGAGTGAGTGTGGTTTCCTTTAATTTAAGATTAACGCCAGGATCGCGAAGCTCAATATGCAGTGCGCTGGATTGATTTGGTTGAATAAGGCCGATTGATTTTAAGTCATTATTAAATCGGCTTTCAGATATTAACCGCCCATGTTTGTCAAAGGCGTAGGTTTCACCAGTATGGCCTATTTGCCCAAGTTGGGTGACACGTGAAAACGCATTGGCAGGCTTTAATTGTTGAGTCATTACAGCAAGGACTTCACCTTTGATGTTTTTTATTGGAGCTGCAATAAACATGGCTGGAGAGAGAGTAGTGTTACTCTCAGTATTTAATGGCGTATCAGACCAGGTGGGTGGGATGAATACTGTGCTGCCCTGAAAGACTCTTTTCAGCAGGTCTGGGCGCTGCTTGGCAATAAGGTTGATCTGGCCGAGATTAGCGCTGTTCTTTGAGCTGATGCAGATCCCATCTTTATTGAGAATAAAAAAGTCAGTATCTCCAATCAATCGTTGTTCCATTAGAAAGAGTTTATGTATCTCACGTTGATATAGAGAGTCGACCAGTGTGTCCTGATTTACAGATTCCTTAAGTAATAGCTCTGTTAAGGCGACTAATTCATGCTCATGAGCCAGGTGTTCCAGAATGACTTTTTTGTTTTTTACCCAAATGCTCAACCCTTCAACCGTGGTCGTTAGAACTGTTTCCAGGGAGTGTTGTACGTTGCCCAATAGTTTGTTTTTGTTGTAATCCAGGGTCAGCCATGACAGTAAAATAATAATGGCAGCAAAAAGAGTTAGTAGTGAAACGCTCAAGATGCGGAATTTTTGTGTTCCAAACTGGAGGAAAGCAAAAATTTTATGGGAAGGCAGAAATGTAATTTGGGATGATGTCATTGTTTTAAAGCTTAGCTTTATTTGCGCAGATGTTTACCTATATATGAATTACTTCTTACAATTTATTAAGATAGCAGGGTTTTATTGTACTTATGGCGATGTATCCTCGCTAAGAGGAATAAGGTGCTGTTTTTGTTTGATTTATATGGAAAGTTTGTTGTGCGGAAATTAAACTAATAATGCGGTGGCAGAGTGGATATGGGAGGTAAATACTAAAATTTAGCGGTTACTATCCCCTAATGCTTTTCGGACATCTAACATAATGGCATTAATTTCATCGCCTAAACCCAGGCTGCTTTCATAGAGGGCCGTGGTAGGCTCAAGAATGGTTTTGGCGGCCTCGAGAAGCTGTTCTTCTTCTTCACCACTGAGGTGGATATTCTGGTTTACAAGATTCTGGAAGGAGGCCTCCATTGTCTCTGATAGACCATCCATAAGCTCAGATTGCGTCTGTTGCTGTTTTTCGTGATGCTGAGTGACCTTTTTCAGTGCGCTTTCGGTTTGTTCTATTACTTGCCATAAAAGAGTCTTTTTATGATCTACTTCAATCTGTAGTAGAAGCGCTTCGAGTCTGGCCTGAATGCCTTCTGCAAGAATAGCAATATTATCCCGATGCCTGCCTTGGAGCGCCTCATCATCCATCGGCATGTTTTTTACAAGTATGATAACCGGGTTGAAGTTGAATATTGAGCGTGTTCCAAAGCTATGAATACGGCAGTCGCTGGAGGCTACCAATTCAAAGAGCTCATGTTCAATATCAGGTACTTGCTTGTCATGCCCTATAGTGAGATTCTTTTTTTGGGTTCTTAACTGTATGGTGCTAGATAGCCCATATTGTTCAAGCGCCTCCAGTGCTTTACCCGTCAGTGAAGTCAGGGTTTTGCAGAGAAAGCTCTCTCGAAGAAAATGCAGTACGACGCCAAGTTCGCCCGCACTGCTCATTGCCGCCATGGCTGTTCCAGTGGCGTATTGCACATTTTTATTTAGATCCAACACTTTAGATCGTATATCTACCAGTAGCTGGATCTTTGCTTTTAACTCTTCTTGATTAAAGGGTTTATTTATATAATCCTGAGCACCCGCATTGAACCCATTCAGTCGCTCTTTTGTAGATGTTAATGCTGAGACAAAGATAATTGGAAGGTCTTGTGTCGATGGATCGGCCTTCAATTGTCTACAGGCATCCAATCCACTGATTCCAGGTAGTCCTACATCCAGTAGAACCAAATCAAAAGTTGTTTGGCTAGCGAGGGCAATGCACTCCTCTCCTGTTGTTGCATAACTGAGGTCGTACGTTTCTTCCAGTAGCTCTTTTAGAATGTCCAGGTTGATGGGTTCATCGTCAACAGCAAGAATGTGGTGTTTTTCACTCATCTATCTATCCCTGTTTATTACTGCTGTGCTAGTAGCCTGAAGATGACCTATCTATTGAATTAGTGAAGTTTTTAAGATGAAGAACCTTGGTGATGATGGTTCCATCTGGTAACAGTGTAAGCCACCTGTAGCCGGGTGATTTATTGTCAATATCAAAGTATGTGGAGTGTGGTGTAAATTGGAAACAGGTGGATGGAGATCCCATTAGGAGAGCGCCATTGCGTTTTGTTTCAAATGACTGGTGAATATGGCCGCAGGTTATGCCTTTTATCTGCGGGTGCCGGTCGGTGACAGCAAAAAACTCACCTGCATTGTCCAGTATCATGGTATCAAGCCACTTGCTTTTGACGGGTACAGCGTGATGATGCAGGCAGATTAGGGTGTGGTGATTGGGATGGCTTGAGAGGCACTCTTGAAGTTTTGTGAGTTGTGTATCGTTAAGGTGCCCTTTTGCGCTGTTGGGGAGGTTGGAATCAAGCAGTATGATCGACCAGTTGTTTTTCTGTATTGAAAAAAGTGTGTCAATGGGGTTCCCGGAGAGCGTTTTTTTTAATTCTTTTGGGTCGTCGTGATTACCTGGTAGACAGTAAGTGGGAGTGCCTAAGCTGGTAAGCTGTTTTTTTAGCAGGGCATAGCCCGCTGGAGAGGCATCATGCACCAAATCCCCTGTAACCAGAGTCATATCAATTGAAGAGAGATTTTCAGTGACATCTGTTATGACATGCTGGAGTGAAGCAAGTGTGCGCATACCCAGGAGCCGCCCTTCTGGATCGGCAAAAAGGTGGGGGTCTGACAATTGCAATACACTCAGTGAATCAGGCGGGAGATTCCTGTTATCGTCGATTGTATTTTTGCTACTGCGTTCTGGTCTTGTCATGAAGTAGTATCGCTGAGTGTTAGTCTGCGATATAGCATTTAAATCCAGTTATATTTTTTATTGATATGTCTGCTTGCGTTACGGATATTCTATTTATATTAGCCTAATTTTATTTGTACTTGGTATTTTGCGGCCTTAAAAACTATCGGTTGATGTAAAGAGGCCAACCCGAAGATCCTTTGCAACGTATATTTCGCGCCCATCCACTTCAACCACGCCATCTGCCACGCCAAGAACCAGTTTGCGGCTGATGACCCGTTTCATATCGATTCGATAGGTTACCTTTTTCGCAGTGGGCAGTACCTGGCCAGTAAATTTAACCTCACCAACACCCAGCGCTCGACCGCGGCCGGGATTGCCAACCCAAGCGAGGAAAAAGCCAACGATCTGCCACATGGCATCGAGGCCAAGGCAGCCAGGCATGACAGGATCGCCTGGGAAGTGGCATTGAAAAAACCAGAGATCCGGGTTGATGTCGAGTTCACCGATAATCTCACCTTTTCCGTATTTACCGCCCTCATCTGAGATTTTAATGACCCGATCCATCATCAACATATTAGGTGTGGGCAACTGGGCATTGCCAGGGCCAAACATGTCGCCGTAGCCGCATTTCAGAAGGTCGTCGCGATCAAATGAGGTTTGTTTTGTCATGTTGCCCTATTGTCTCTGTGGTTGTTTATTGTTGGTGAATCAGCAAACGGCCTGCTAGGGCTTTGTTGGGTGCTGAACGGCGCAAGCGCAATAGTTTCCGGTTGCCTCTGGCTGCTGTCAACCGAGAATCCTTGATTTATGGGTTTATTTACCGTTTTGTGCCGAATCTTTTGATAATTGCTCTCTTATGTAGGAGATAATGTTATCAAGGGGAATCAGTTGAGTCTCAGTGTCTTGACGTCCACGGTATTCAACTTGGCCATCATCCAGGCCCCGCTCGCCCAATACGATTCGATGGGGGATGCCGGTTAGCTCCATATCTGCAAACATAAAACCGGGTCTTACATTGCGATCATCGAGAAGTACCTCAATGCCAAGATCCTGGAACTCGTTATAAAGCTTCTCAATGGCCTCTTGCACCCGATAGGATTTGTTGAGTTTCATGGGAAGTAGCGCAACCTGGAAAGGGGCGAGAGCGGTAGGCCAGATAATGCCACGCTCATCATGGTTTTGTTCAATGGCAGCAGCGACTACACGGGATACGCCAATACCGTAGCAGCCCATTGTCATAGTGACGGACTGGCCTTTTTCGTTGAGTACATTGGCCTTCATAGCTTCGCTGTAGTTTTTTCCCAGCTGGAATATGTGGCCAACTTCGATGCCACGGGCAATGGTGAGGGTGCCCTGGCCATCTGGACTGGGGTCGCCTTCCTGCACATTTCGGAGGTCTGCACATAGGGGTTCTGGCAGATCACGTTCCCAATTGACCCCGGTGAGATGCTTGCCGTCGGTATTGGCGCCACAGATAAAATCGGCCGCCTGCAAGGCGCTGCGGTCGGCAATTATGGGGATGCTGAGATCCACAGGACCAATGGAGCCTACACCGCAACCGATAGCGGTGCGGATCTTTTCATCGCTGGCCATGGTGAGCGGTGCGGCTACCTGCTCCAGCTTTTCTGCTTTGATTTCGTTAAGTTCGTGATCTCCGCGCAGCACCAGGGCAACCAGGCTCTCTTCTTCTGTGCCTTTAACAATCAGGCTTTTGAGGCAGCTTGAGGCAGCTACATTGAGAAAACCGCTAACCTCTTCAATGCTGTGCTGATTGGGTGTGTCGATGGTTGTGAGTTCCTGGCTTGGAGCAGAGCGCTCGCCAGCAGGTGCTACGGCCTCAGCCAGCTCTTGGTTTGCCGCGTAATCACTCTCGGTGGAGAAGGCGATGGCATCTTCACCAGAATCAGCCAGTACGTGAAATTCATGTGAAGCCTGTCCACCTATGCTGCCGGTGTCGGCCTGCACGGCTCTGAAATCCAGCCCGCAACGGCTGAAGATGCGGGAGTAGGCCTGATACATCTTGTCGTAGGTCTCTTGCAGCGAGGCCTGATCCAGATGAAAGGAGTAGGCATCCTTCATCAGAAACTCTCTGGCGCGCATTATGCCGAACCGTGGGCGGATCTCATCACGGAATTTGGTTTGGATCTGATAATAGGTGGTGGGCAGCTGTTTGTAGCTGCGCAGATCGTTACGAGCCAAGTCGGTAATGATCTCTTCGTGAGTGGGGCCAAAGCAGAATTCGCGATTATGTCGATCAGTAATGCGTAGCAATTCTGGGCCGTACTTTTCCCAGCGGCCTGACTCCTGCCACAGCTCAGCGGGCTGCACGGCAGGCATCAGTACTTCGCGTGCGCCAACACGTTCCATCTCTTCACGCACAATGACCTCTACCTTGCGCAGGGTGCGGAGACCGAGAGGGAGCCAGGTGTAAAGCCCTGAGGCCAGTTTGCGGATCAATCCGGCACGCAGCATCAGCTGGTGGCTGGCGATCTCGGCATCGGCGGGGGTCTCTTTGACGGTCTGAAGGGGAAACTGGGATGTGCGCATGATGGTTCCGGGTGGTTAAAAAATATCCGTGCATTCTAACGGGGTGGGCCAATTGGAACAATTCCTAGGGTACTGATTTTTAAGTTTAACTGGCTGTGGACGAAAAACTCTTTAGGGCATGTGTGTACCGATGGTGTGCTTGTGCGCGGAGATTTTTCATGAGTGACAGGGGCTGTGAGTGACGGCATTCTCAATTCAAGCTAATGTTTTGGTGATCTGCTGGCCGGATAGAAAGGCACAGTATTTCCTATTGCTTCTGTTTGTGTCGTTGTTTTTTTTCTCCATCGTCATTGCTGATGGCGGCGGGGTCAGCCCCAAGGTAATGGCCTGGGTAGAGAGCAAGTATGGAGAATCTGCAAAAACCCGAATTATGGACTGGCAGGAGCTGATTGCACGCAATCAAGGTGTGGATGAGCTGAGCCAGCTGAAACTGGTTAATGATTTCTTCAATGAGACGCCCTATTACCCGGATGATGAGATTTGGGGCAAAGAGGATTATTGGGCCACCCCGGTGGAGATGCTCTCCATTGATGGTGCTGATTGTGAGGATTACTCCATTGCCAAATATTTTACCCTGCGTGAAATGGGCGTACCGGTTGAAAAACTTCGTATAACCTATGTTAAAGCACTAGACTTAAATCAGGCGCATATGGTCTTGGCTTACTATGCATATCCTGATGCTGAACCTGTGGTGCTGGATAATCTTATAGGTCAGATAAAAGCAGCATCTAAACGCCAGGATTTGGCGCCGATTTACAGCTTTAATGGTGATGGGCTATGGCTTGCCAAAAGTCGCGGTAAAGGAAGACGAGTTGGCCAGTCTGATCGTATTAGCCTGTGGCAAGATCTCATTACAAAAATGGAAAATGAAAGTGACTAATATCTCTGTAACAAATGGGGGAGTGTCATGACATTGTCACGACAGCTGGTAACACTGCTGGCGGTTCTATTGTTGTTGGTGTTTATTGGAACATTCTTTATCAGTGTACAAAATGCCAGAACATATCTGGAAGTGCAGCTTGAATCCCATGCTCAGGATGCTGCAACCTCACTTGGACTGTCTGTTTCACCCTATATGGTGGATGATGATTTGGTCACAGTTGCGCGAATGGTTGATGCTATTTTTGACCGGGGCTATTACCAAATTATCAAGCTTGAAGATATCCAGGGTGAAGTCCTGATTAATCGTGAACTATCTGTTCAGGTAAAAGATGTGCCTGCCTGGTTTATTGAGTATCTGCCACTGAAAGCACCGGAGGGTGAGGCGTTAATAATGGCAGGTTGGCACCAGGCAGGTCGGATATTGGTGCAGAGTCATCCGGGTTTTGCCTATAGGCAGTTGTGGGGAAATGTGAGTGAAATCCTTGGTTGGTTTTTAGTGAGCGCCCTGTTTGTAATCGGTTTGGGGCTGTTGCTACTGCGTGTGGTGCTTAGCCCGCTAAAAGATGTTGAATGGCAGGCGGAGTCCATCTGTAATCGTGAATTTCCAATTTTAGATAAATTGCCTCGCACTCGTGATCTAAGGCTTATTGTGGAAGCTATGAATCGCCTATCAGCCAAGCTTCAGGGTATGTTGACTGAGCATGAGGATTTGGCTGCCAAATTACGTGAACAGGCCCATCAGCACCCTGTTACAGCTCTAGCGAACAAGCACCACTTTATGGCTACATTAAATTATCGCATAGCTTCACCTGAAGTGTGCTCACATGCGGTACTGTGCCTTATTCAGCTGCGTGATCTGCAAGGATATAACCACAAACGCGGCTATGCAGCCGGTGACAAATTGTTGTGCCAAATGGCAGATACGCTACGTGATATTGCCGCCGATATTCCCCGTCATACACTAGCCCATCTATCGGGTGGTGATTTTGCTTTGCTGGCGGAGGATTATCGTATTGCTGAAGGTGAGGCTATAGGGCTGCGATTGTCAGATGCACTGGCAGGATTATATGGTAACAATACATTGCTGCCTGTAGATAATGGTCATGTTGGTATCGCTTATTTTGATGGCAAACAGGATGCCTCCCAGCTGCTGATAGAGGCGGATGAAGCATTGCGTGTGGCGCAATCCAAAGAGGCTAATAGCTGGTCTCTTGCTGTGCCGGAAGGGGTTGAAAAAGAGATAGCCCGCAGTGCATCAGAGTGGCACTCTTTCATCCAACAGGCACTGGCAGACGACAGAGTTGCCTTACATCTCCAACCCGTCTACAGCTGCCCGCATAAAGAGATGCTTCATCATGAGGTATTGGTGCGTTTGATCCATGACCAAGATGCAGGGCAACTGCTGGTTGCTGGCGCATTCATGCCCATGGCCGAAAATATTGGATTAAGTGCAGAGATTGATAAAGCGGTTATTGAACGGGTATTGCTGCTTCTGGCGGAGTCTGCTGACCCAGCTTTTCGCTTAGCTGTAAATCTCTCGCCTTCTTCACTTCAGACAGAAGGCTTTCTGGACTGGATTGAAGAGAAGTTGTGGGCAAATGAGAGGCTTGCCAAGCAGCTTATTTTTGAATTGCCGGAATATGGTGCAGTCTCCATGCTAGAGCAGGTGCATGACCTGATTAAGCGAGTAACCCGTTTTGAAACCCAGGTTGCGCTGGATCATTTTGGGCGAGGCTTTAGCTCGTTTGCCTATCTGCATTCATTGAAGATTAATTATATAAAAATCGATGGAAGCTACTTAAATCAGATTGATGAAAATACGGATAACCGATTTTTTATTCAGGCGCTAACTGATATTGCACACGGGCTGGAGATGAAGGTGATTGCAGAAGCGGTTGAGTCAGAAACGATCTGGCAGTCGTTGCAGACTTTGAATGTTGATGGTGGACAGGGGTACTGTTTGGGAAGACCGGCTGCCTGGCAGGATGTGTAAATATATAGTGCCTGTGGAAAGAGTGTAAAATATCTCCTTTTAAATGCACCAGGGGCATAACTATTGCCTTGATGTATTTTAAACGGCGTGGAAATATCTCTGCCGTCACCTTACTTTTATTTATAAAACCAAAATACCACCGTGACTGTGGTTGAGATTAGTTAAGCTTCATGCAAAAAAGCATCTCCTGTATCGTGATTGTTTGCGTATTGTTATTGATGGCGTGTGGACAACCTTCTGGTGATGCAATACGCATGGGTATTGCCAATGCCCCGGTGAATCTTGACCCCCGTTTTGCTACGGATGCAACATCTAGTCGAATCAACCGACTGCTCTATGAACGACTGGTAGATTTTGATGATGCTAGCCGCCCCATTCCTGCATTGGCCCAGGGGCAACAGTTATCCCCCATTCACTATCGTTTTATCCTAAAAGAGGAAGGGCGAGCATTTCATAATGATGGACGCCTGACAGCCAAAGATGTGAAGGCGACCTATGACTTTATTCTTGATCAGGATAATGCCTCCCCGCATCGTGCAACCTTGGCCATGATTGATAGAGTTGAGATTCAGGGTGATGATCAGATCGATTTTTTCCTCACACGTGCTGACTCGCTCTTTCCGGCCTATCTGGCCATAGGTATTCTGCCGGCAGATCTGATGAGCAAAAACCATCCGTTTCAGAATCAACCTGTGGGTAGTGGTTCATTCCAGTTTATTGACTGGCCGGAAGAGGGGCGGCTGATATTAAAGCGTCGCCGTGATGGGCAGCGTTTGGAGTTTCTAAAGGTCTCTGAGGGGACGGTTCGAATTTTGAAGTTGCTGCGGGGTGAGATCGATATGATCCAGAACGATCTGTCGCCCGAATTGCTGGCCTACCTGAAACAGAAGCAGGGTGTGCATATTGAGCAGGTGGCAGGTTCCAATTTTTCCTATTTGGGCTTTAATCTGCAAGATGCGGAGACAGGACAGTTGAAGGTACGTCAGGCTATTGCGCATGCCATTGATCGTGATGCCATTATTCATTACGTGATGCAGGGTGCTGCCAGCCAGGCACAGGCGATGTTCCCATCGTCACATTGGGCCGGAGCAAAAAACCTTCCACCCTATAACCGTGATTTAAAGAAGGCTAAGGCGTTGTTGCAAGAGGCCGGTTATGATGAGCAGCATCCATTGCAGCTGGTGTATAAAACTTCCAGTGATCCCTTTCGGGTGAGATTGGCGACGGTGATCCAGAGCCAGTTGGCAGAGGCGGGGGTTGAGGTTGATCTGCGCAGTTATGATTGGGCGACTGTTTATGGTGATATCAAGGCTGGACGGTTTCAAATGTACAGCCTGGCTTGGGTGGGGGTTAAAACACCAGATATCTTCCGCTATGTGTTTCACAGTGACGCGGTGCCACCAAATGGTGCTAACCGGGGGCGCTTTAAGCATGCGCAGGTTGATCGATTGATTGAGCAGGCAGAGAGGGAGGTGGATGAGGCACGACAAGCTGACCTCTATCGGCAGTTGCAGGCACTGCTGTTGCAGGAGCTACCCTATGTGCCGCTTTGGTATGAAAACCAGATCTTTGTCAGCCGTAGTGATATTCAGGGCTACCATCTTGCCAGCGATGGGAATTATGATGGGTTGAAGCATGTTGAACGGCGTAAATAATCAATGAACTCCAGCAGGCAGATCAAAATTAATCTGGCAGAACAGACGCTATCGCTACTGGATGGTGCAGCGGTGATCTGTAGCTACTCTATTTCCAGTGCATTGAATGGCCCGGGTGAAACGATGGGCAGTGAATGCACCCCCCGTGGATTGCACCGTATCAAAATAAAAGTAGGGGCAGGGCAGCCGGAGAATGCGGTCTTTGTCGGTCGGCGTGCAACGGGTGAGATCTATTCGTCAGAGCTTGCAGCAGCGCATCCGGGGCGTGATTGGGTGCTGTGCCGCATCCTATGGCTGACCGGGGAGGAGTCAGGCCGTAATCGTGGAGGCCGGGTGGATAGCCTGCGCCGTTATATCTATATCCATGGTTGCCCTGATTCTGAACCAATGGGACGGCCGTTGTCGCATGGCTGCATCCGTATGCGCAATAGAGATTTGGTAACCCTGTTTGAGCAGGTTGAAGCCGGAATGCGGGTGGATATTCAGGAAGAGGCTGGTGGGTAATTTTCTACTCTCCCGACTGATCAGCGCGCTGCTGGTGATTGTTGGTGTGGTTTGCATGGTTTTTCTGCTGATCCATCTGGTGCCCGGTGATCCTGTTGAGGTGATGTTGGGTGAATCAGCGCGCCCGGCAGATCGTGAGGCGCTACGTGCAGCACTGGGGCTAAATCAGCCCCTTGCAACTCAGCTGTGGCATTACTTTTCTGGCTTGTTGCAGTTGGATCTGGGAACGTCACTCCATTCACAACGGCCTATTGCGGATATTCTGGCTGAGAGGCTGCCTGCGACCATCGAGTTAGCTGCCATGTCGCTGCTGTTGGCGATGGCTATTGCGCTGCCCTTGGGCGTTATGGCGGCCATACATAAGGATCGTGGCTGGGATATCGGGGCGATGAGCTTTTCGCTGCTGGGTGTTTCGATCCCCAACTTCTGGATGGGGCCCATGCTGATTTTGGTTTTCTCTCTCTGGCTGGGTTGGACACCCGTCAGCGGGCGTGAGGGTGTGGGGAGTTTCATCCTGCCAACCATTACGCTGGGAACTGCGTTGGCAGCTATCCTGGCGCGCATGGTACGCAGCAGTCTGTTGGAGGTGTTAACGGAAGATTATATCCGCACTGCACGGGCCAAAGGGCTGTCAGAAAGGGCGGTTATCTGGCAGCACGCGCTACGCAATGCCTGGTTGCCGGTGGTGACTTTGGTGGGCCTACAATTGGGTGCGCTGTTGGGTGGAGCTGTGATTACAGAGACAGTCTTTTCCTGGCCGGGCATTGGCTCACTGCTGGTTGAATCCATCCAAAAACGTGACTACCCCGTGGTGCAGGCCTGTGTGCTGGTGATCAGTCTCATCTATGTGCTGGTGAATACGGCAACTGATCTGGTCTATGCTTGGGTCGATCCTCGTATTCGCCTTGGAAAAGTGTGATTGATAAACGGGATATTTCAGGCTCTGGAAAGCTGTTGGATTAAACTGATTTTATTGAAAACTATTCAAAGAGTCGTGGAAATTACCTCCTACTTAAACTAATGGTAAAGAAAAACGCCTCTGAACCTTAAGGCTATAGTCCTCCAGAGATGAGTGGCTGGTTTTGATGATAGGCGCCCCCCGGCTGTCGAGATACTTCTCAATTAACCCTATGTAGCAGACCTTATTCAAAAAAGATGAGGTAGACAGTGTGAAAGAAATCAGGACTCAAAGTACAGATAGAGGCATGCAAACATTTGATCAATCTTTGTATCAATTATACAAAAATGGAAGAATTAGCCAGGGTGATGCATTGCATAATACCGACTTACGTAATGACTTGGGTTTAAAGATTCGGTTGGATAAAGGTGGTTCCATACTCGATGATGGATTATCCATGGAGGAACCTCAATTTTGCTACTCAATATATTGCAGGTATTGATTAGTTATATGTTATTTGGTTGTTAAACAGGGTTTATCTTCACGTATCTCAGAAATAGCATTCATATAGAACTAGTTGAAATTTGTTGATCCCAGATTGAATTCATTAACCAGTGTTCCAGTTTATGCCCGGGCATTGGATCGCTGATGTGATAACCTTGGGCAATATCGCAGTTCAATGTGGCCAAATATTCTAATGTGTCTTGGTTTTCTACGCCTTCTGCAACAACAAGTAGCCCTAAGTTGTGAGCAAGGTCGATGGTTGAGCGCACAATAACCGAGTCCTTGCTATTTGCGGTTAAGCCAAAAATAAAAGATTGATCAATCTTTAATTCATGTACCGGCATTTCTTTTAGATAGGTCAATGATGAATAGCCTGTACCAAAGTCATCGATGGATATTTTAATCCCCATCTCGTTTAATTCGAAGAGTGTCTTTAACGCGTTTTTTGGCCTGGACATAATCGCAGACTCTGTGATTTCTACTGAGAGACAAGCAGGGCTGATTTTGTGTGACTCAAGCAGTTTTCCAATATGGCCTGGTAAGCCGGGATCGAGCAGATTGCGGGCGGATAGGTTAATGGCGATGGTAAGATTAATGCCAGACTGAGCCCAGAGTTTGCTTTGCTCAATGGCTTGCTCTAATACCCAAAATGTAAATGGCTGAATCATGCCTGATTGCTCAATCATCGGTATGAATTCTATAGGTGAGATCATTCCATTTGTTGGGTGTGGCCAACGGGCTAAGGCTTCTACGCTTGTGATTCTACCCGTTTTGATATTGATCTTTGGTTGATAATAGAGCGTTAGCATTTCCTCATTGATTGCTTGACGCAGCTCTCCATGAAGTTTCAGGCGGAGCAAGCTAGAAGGATCGTCTTCAGGGTTATAAATGCTATATGCAGTTGTTTCATATTTAGCCAAGCGCATAGCGATATCTGCGTGTCGTAGTAGAGTGGTTGGGGTATCACCATGATCTGGGTACAGTGCAATGCCGATTGCAACTTCAATTTCAAGTGGAGTATCTTCGATGAGGATTGGCTGCTCGAAGAGTCTGCCCATTTTTTCTGCTGCTACATGTATATGTGTGATATCTACTGCGGGCAAAATAATGGAAAACTCATCGCTACCAAGATGAGCTACTGTATCAGATTCCCGTAATGCTTTTTGTAAGCGACTGCCTACTTCACGTAATATAAGATCCCCGTTTTGATAACCCATAAGGTTATTGATATCACCCAGGCGTATTATATCTATAGTAATTACTGCGAGTTGTGATGCTTCCCGGCGCGCTATCTTTAATGCTTGTTTCAGACGTTCTTGTAATAAAGAACGGTTGGGCAGCTCAGTTAGTGTGTCATATAAAGCTTTGTGTTTTAGCTCACTGATATAATGCATGCGCACACTAATATCTTGGATGATGGCCACAAAGACTGGTGGTGTCTCTTGATTGAATAGGTGAAGACGTACTTCAACAGGATACTGAGTTCCGTCTTTGCGTTGTTGGGTTGCCTCGAAGACAATTTGAGCATCACTGTCTTGGCGTAGTGGGTTAATTAATGCTTCAAATTGATCGTGTGTAAATTCAGGCTCTAAATCAAGCAAGGTTAATTGCTTCAACTCATCTACAGAGTAACCGAGATTTTGACGCGCTATTTCGCTGACCTCTATGAAGTGGAATGTGTCTGCCCTGAAGATGTAAACCTCGTTCCAGGAATGATCAAGAATGTGTCCCAGATTTAGAATGGTTTGCTCTAAGTCATGGGTGGCTACCATGTGCCGGATCATCGGATTTATTTTTAATATAAAGGCAATAGATCCGAGTATTATCACTACTAATGTAATGCCGCTCGCAAGTAGGATGGCACGGAAAAATGGACGCTGGATTTCCTCCAAGTCCACCTTGATGACCAACCCCATGCTCAGACTTTTAATGGGATGGTACGCAGCTAGTACTTTCTCTCCTCGGTAGTCCTTCCCGACCAGTATCCCTATCTGACCGGCCAATGCCTTGCGCATGGGTTCGGCCCAATCGGGTGCTGTCTGCACATACTCGGGTCTGGATTTGCGCTTTCCCTGCTGCAGCTCGAGCAAAAATTTAATTCCTTCAGTTTCCTGTTTTGCCAGTATGATTTCCCCGGTTTCCCTAAAACCACCGAATGCTTTATAAGCATCTATAACCGCACTAAGGATGAGTGCCTCACTATTGCTGGGATGTTCTTGTTGATGATGCTTGGCTTGTACATTGATCAATTCAGCCCAGCTGTCGACGGTGTGAGAGAGAGTGGCCCGTTCCTGTTTTAAGGCTGTATGGTAAAGCTCCCGCACCATGGAGATGCTAACTGACAGAGATGCAATACACATGATTAAAATGGAAGCCGAGATAATCTGACGGTGCCCAGTAATTATTGGTGGAGTTGAATCGGTGTCTTGAAAATCTGTTTTTATACTAGCATTGGGTGCTGTGATAACAGGCCCCCATGCCATTATGAGGATAGTGGCACCCAGCAGAATAAATCCGAATGCTGTATGCACCGCCATGCGGGTAAATTGCCCCCAGCCATAGGCTGTTTCTGCTCCGACTATATAACCCACAAATGCTAGTGTACCCAATACCAGAACAGCAGCACCGAAGAATCCAACAATAGGCCGGTGCCACTTGGCTTGCTGACTATAGGCAACCCTAAGGATGCATGCTGCACCGGCCAGCAAAAAACAGAGAGCTGTGTTGGGTGCCATACGGCCAGGGTGAGAGGTTTTTACTAAGATGTAATGCTCCATGAATAGCTGATCAAGTCCAAAATTGAGTCCTGTCAAATATTGGGTCAGAGTCACTAGACTTATAATTGTTACTAACCCTAGGCAGGCTGCCCCCATCAAAGAGCGATTGAGGGTTAGGAATACAACGCCAAACCCACTTAACATAAAGCAGAGAGCCGTGTTGTATTGCATTGGCACCATAGAGGGCAATACTTGGATAAGTAAAATTATGTGGGTATACCAGCCTATTAATACTGTGCATCCCATGAGAGCAATAGTTGCTCCTATGAGAATAACAATGGGCTTCAGCCACTGCTGAGGCCAATTAGTAGTTTTACTGGTTTTGGCTTTAACCAAATGCTGATAAAACATTTCAACATCCTTTTACTTGATTGATTAGCTTGCTTTGGTAGCTCTGGTAAAGAGATTGTTGTCCGTATAGATAGTGGATTGCCTAAGAATTTTATTTGAACGCCCAGCTTTTTTAGACTGGTTGCACATCGAAATAATCCTTTCAGAAACTCCGTTGATCTTTGAATTGCTTGATTGTTGGTGTTTTACCTTGCTGAGCTGTATATGGTGTATTAAGGCAGATGGCCTTGAGGATATCTCGCCAAGTTAAAATCCCTGCTATGTGCCCATCCTTATCTAACACCGGCAAACAGGATATTTTGTTAGCTATGAAAGAATGAGCGGCCTCAAGTACATTAGCATCACTGTTTATAGTGATTGGATTTCTGCTCATTATTTGGTGTGCTTTTTTTCTAAAGGTAGCAGCATCTCTAGGCAGTTCAGCAAGGCTATTTGCATAGGGACTTATTGCTTTTAGCAGGTCTCTGTCAGAGATTACGCCCACCAATTTCGTGTCCCCTGTGACCAATAAGTGATGAAATTGAGCGGTTTCAAAAATCTCATCGATGACTTTAAGCGTATCATCCATGTTTACAGTTACGATATGCTTGGTGATTATTTTTTCCACTTTCATTTTGGCTTCTTCCATGGGTTGATGGCTGTTTTTGTCCTTTTTGCGTTTGTAACAGTTTTATTTTGCAGTATTGACGTGCCAGGGATATAACAAGATGCTGGGTAATCAGCATGACGAAAAGAAAGCATTTTGTGCCTAAACATATCTCTGTTCATAATAATTGCATCCATTAAAAAGCACTATTAATCAATGGTTTGTTATTGCCTATTTGAGGGGTATACCGGGGTATATTATCGGCTAAAGATATCGCATCTTTAGTATGAAATTGATATAAAGAGTGCCTGACAATTTAGCTTGGCAGTTTTAAGTGGTTGTTATCAATTCTATTTTGGCTCAATGCGAGACAGCTTAGAAGGGAGATTATTTCATATCGTTAATCGTGAGTTGGTAACCTTAAGATTCATATTTTCATACTATTGTTAACATGATGCGTCTCTATCTACCCGCTGGAATTCTGCTGCTTTGGTGCCTGATGGCGCTGTTTGGGCCACTGTTGCCATTAGAGCCTGACCGTATCGACCTGCCACATATCCTGAATGGCCCAGGGGCTGAATACTGGCTGGGTACGGACGATTTAGGGCGCTCTGTTTTAGATCGTCTGGTGGTGGGCGCTGCAACCTCTTTTACTGTGGCATTGGGTGTGATGTGTATATCAAGCCTGGTGGGCATTCTGGTGGGTGCCTTTGCTGCCTATATTGGGGGAGCAGTGGATCTGCTGCTGATGCGCATCATCGATGTCTTTCTTGCTTTTCCAGGCATCCTGCTGGCGATTGCTCTGGCTGGAGTGATGGGGTCGGGTATAGATAATGTCATCATTGCTTTGTCAGTTGTGGGGTGGGTGGGATATGCCCGGCTGGCAAGAGCGCAGGTGCTTTCGTTTAAACATCGGGATCATGTGACAGCGGCGATTGCACTGGGTACAGGGCATGTGCGAATTGTAATGCGGCATCTTTTACCGCTCATTGCAGCGCCGTTGATTATTGAAGCCACTTTTGGCGTGGCAAGTATTGTCATTGCTGAAGCAGGGCTATCCTTTCTTGGGTTGGGGGTACAACCCCCGGAAGCGTCATGGGGCAGTATGATTCGGGATGGCACCCGTTACATGTTGGTTGCGCCACATATGGTGTTGGCACCTGGAATGGCTATTCTGCTGGTGGTGTTGGCGGTTAACCTGTTGGGTGATTACCTGCGGGATTGGCTGGACGTACGAAATACTACTGAACAAAAAAACTGGTGAAAAATAGGTCATCAATACTGGCTGTGCCTGTTAGCTCTTCAACGACTTGTTGAGCGGTAGTGATAGCGGCCTGACGAAATGCCTCTTGTCCCTCGGGTGTTTTAAGTTCTTTGCCTTTTTGCTCGGAGAGTAGCAATATCAACGCATGTCGGATGGCGGGTGCATGTAGCTTAAGATTTCCAAGCTCTACTGCGTTCCGGGTCATGACCTGAATATCGACACGGCAAAAGTTTCCGCCGCTTTTTAGGTTGACCACAATAGAGGGGTCAAGAGAAAAATAGGAAGCTTTCGCTAATGCGCTCTCCTCTTCGTTTTCAGCGTCGTCGGTCTCTTCTTCAGCATAGGTATAACAGGGCAACATGAGCATGACTGAAAGAAGTGTGTATAGAGCAAAACGCATTCTTGTACCTATCTTTGGTTTGGAGATCTTTGTATGAAAAACAGTTTTTGTGCAAAGATCTCTTTTTGTATTTAAAGTTTCTGAATTAGTTTGAATATAGTGCAAACTGACCTTTTTTATAGACTACGGTGAACAATATTATGACACGTGGCCCCTTAATGCTCGATTTAGAAGGCACTGAACTGACTTCAACGGAGCGTGAAACGCTTCTGCATCCTGCGGCCGGTGGAGTCATTCTGTTCAGTCGTAATTTTAAGTCACCTGCTCAGGTTTGTCGGCTGATTTCTGAAATACATGAGCTGCGTAATCCGGCTTTATTGATTGCTGTTGATCAGGAGGGTGGGCGAGTCCAGCGTTTTCAAGAGGGCTTTACTCGGCTGCCACCTGCTGCCTGGTTTGGGAAACTATATGAAACCGATAAAAAGCATGCGCATGATGTAACGCGTGAAACGGGTTGGTTAATGGCTACAGAGCTTCGGTCTGTTGGCGTTGACTTTAGTTTTGCCCCGGTTTTGGATTTGGGTGGTGAACTGAGCCAGGTCATTGGAGATAGGGCCTTCTCATCCAAGTCGGCAGTTATTGCTGAGCTTGCTCAAGCATGGAGGCTGGGTGCGAATGAAGCGGGTATGGCGACAGTGGGTAAACACTTTCCAGGGCATGGTGGCGTGCGGGAAGACTCACACCATGAGTTGCCTGTAGATCGGCGCAGTATGGATGAAATAATGACCGATCTTCTGCCTTTTGATCGTATGATCCATTATGGTTTGGAGGCTATTATGCCCGCCCATGTTATCTACGAGCAGGTTGATCCTGGATTGGCTGGTTTTTCATCCTATTGGCTGAAGGATGTTCTGCGGGGACGGTTTCGGTTTCAGGGTGCCATATTCAGTGATGACCTCTCCATGGCAGCGGCAGACAGCGCTGGTGGTTATGGTGATCGTGCCTTGACTGCATTGGAAGCGGGTTGTGATATGGTGCTGGTCTGCAATAACCCTGATGGGGCCGCCCAGGTACTGGAAGCATTAAAGACATATAAAGATCCAGTGGCGCAAATGCGCCTGATGCGCATGCATGGCCATAGTGCGATTACACGTGATGAAATGCATCTTAATCCGCGTTGGAAAGCAGCTGTCACTATGCTGGGTGAATATGATGAGACGCTTTCATTGTCCCTCGATCTGTAGCTCTGTGATAACCTTGCACTATTTTTAGAATCCATAATCTTATACAGGAACCAATATGACAATTAGCGCATTAGAGGCTAAGGATATATTCCATGCCGCAGATCAGCTCTACTCTCGTGAACAGGTAGAGGCCGCTATGGACCGTATGGCTACAGAAATTACCGAGAAGCTTGCGGATTCTGATCCGATCGTATTGAGTGTAATGAACGGCGGTTTGGTAATGGGAGGGCAACTGTTAACCCGCCTGAACTTCCCCCTGCGCTCAGACTATGTACATGCCACTCGCTATCGGAATGGTACATCGGGTGGCTCACTGCACTGGCTTCGTCCTCCGGAAGAGCTAATGGATGGAAAAGACGTACTCATTGTTGATGATATTCTGGATGAAGGCGTTACCCTGGCGGCCATTGTTGAAGGGTGCCGCAACCAGGGAGCAAGGAGCGTATCGACCGCTGTATTGGTGGAAAAAGTGCATGATCGCACCAATGGATTTAAAGCAGACTTTGTGGGTGTGCAGGCGGAAGATCGCTACCTGTTCGGCTACGGTATGGATTACAAAGGCTACTTGCGAAATGCTGCAGGCATTTATGCCGTAGCGGGGAGCTAGTACATAGTCTTATGGCAGCATTTGCAATTATTGGTGGCTCAGGTTTTGGGCAGATAAAAGAGCTGAAAATCACTCAGCAAAAGACAGTGCAAACCCCTTTCGGTGAACCCTCTGCGCCTTTGGTGTTGGGTGAGTTTGGCGGAAAAGAGATCATCTTTCTTCCGCGTCATGGTGCAGAGCATAGTATTCCACCGCACCAGATTAACTATCGAGCCAATATCTGGGCGCTAAAGGATGCCGGGATCAAAAATATTGTCGGCATGGGAGCTGTCGGCGGTATTCGTCAGGATATGGCACCTGGCCGAGTGGTCATTCCACATCAGATTATTGATTACACTTGGGGCCGTGAACATACCTTTTTTGAGCAGCAACAGGGCAAAGTGGTGCATGTGGATTTTACTGATCCCTACTGCGAAAAACTGCGAGCCTGTTTGATTGAAGCGGGGCAATTAGCTGGAGCAGACCTTATCTCCGATGGCACCTACGGAGCTACGCAAGGGCCACGTTTGGAATCTACCATGGAGATCAATCGAATGGAGAGAGATGGCAGTGATCTGGTAGGTATGACCGGCATGCCGGAAGCTGCGTTGGCTCGTGAGTTGGAGCTGAGCTATGCCTCCTGCGCTGTGGTGGCAAATTGGGCGGCAGGGCGTGGAGATGGCCCCATTACTTGGGAAGAGATAGAGGCTTCTTTAGATGAAGGAATGGATAGAGCAAAAAAAGTGCTTTTGGCTTTAGTAGCAAACCTATAGTGGGTTTTATCTCTCCTTTTTTGTTGTGATGAGATTCTGCATTGTTGCAATCAACTCTGGAATATCAAAGGGTTTTGTTAGGTAGCTATTGAATCCGGCGCTTATGCCTTGCTTGATCTGATTGGGCATGGCATCAGCTGTAATAGCAATGACAGGGATGTGTGCCGTGATCGTATTCTGTTTTAGTTTCTTTAAGGCTGTTGTGCCATCCATCCCCGGTAGATTGAGATCCATTAAAATCAGCTGTGGCAGCTCTTGTTCTGCGATGGTGAGTCCTTTCTCTGCTGTTTGAGTGGTGATGAGTGACAGCGTGGGAAGCTTGCTAAAAACTTGTTTCATTAAAGTGACATTGGCTGGGTTGTCTTCCACATAAAGCACTGTTTGGATATTGTCTGAACTGCTGGTTGTATCTGCTTTTTTGAGTTCACTGTTGTTTTTGTCTGAGTCACTTTCTTGTATATCTGTTGAGTCACTCTCTTCTGCCAGTGGCAGATCCACCCAAAAACAACTGCCAACACCGGCTGTACTTTCAAAGCCGATCTTTCCATTCATGAGTTCAATCAGATGTTTGCTGATGGTTAAACCAATGCCAGTACCTTCAATGGCTAGCTTTTCATGTCCAAGACGGTGGAAGGGTTCAAAAAGCTCATGCTGTCTATCCGCAGGTATGCCGGGGCCGTTGTCCGAGATAGTAATATGCAGCACCTGTTCTGTCTTCACTGTTTTGCAAGCCAGCGTGGCAGTGCCTCCTTCCTTGTTGTATTTAATGGCGTTGGACAATAGGTTGAGTAAGATTTGATAAAGGCGGGTTTCGTTACCCTGTATAGAGGGTAAATCATCAGGCAGTTCTGATTTGACCGTGACATTATATCGCTGGGATATGATGACTGCTGTGCTCAGCGCTTGTGTGAGAATGGCGCCCGGACTGAAAGCTTCAATTGTAATATCAAGCTTGCCCGCTTCGATCTTTGCCAGATCCAGTACTTGATCTATAAGCTCCAGAAGATGCTTGCCACCATGAAGTATGTGAGCCGTGCTTTCTTGTTGGCTTTCGGTTAATGGTTGATCTGGATCCGTACTCAGTAGTTGGCCAAAGCCCATGATAGCGTTGAGTGGTGTGCGTAGCTCATGGCTCATGGATGAGAGGAATTCGGTTTTAGCTTTGTTAGCAGCCTCGGCATATTCTTTAGCAGCAAGAAACTGTTGCTGTGTTGTCTTATGTTCAGCTATCTCTGTTGAGAGATATTGCGTGCGTTTTTTTACTTCATCCTGAAGATGTTGCTGATGTTTCAGTAGTCGTTCTTTGTCGGCGACGATCTGATCAAGCATGGCATCGACAGACTGGCCAATCTGTGCCAGTTCATCAGTTCCTGCAAGGTTTGTACGCCTCTTTGTTTCACCTGAAGAGAATTGTTTGGTTGCCAATAGTAGCTTTTCAAGTCGACTGCTCAGCAGGAAATGAACAATAAGCAGTATGAGTCCGGTAAAAAACAGAATAGAGAGACCACTGCGAATGGCTTGGGTTTGTATGATGGTGAGCGCTTCTTGAATTTGGTGATCAAGTTTTTCTTCAAGAAAAACAAAGCCACACTTAGCATGCCTAAGAGAGGTGTTGTCTGGTGTTTTGCAGATTTCAGCATAGCCTCTGAGTACTATATGATCGTCACTAAAAACCTGAATGCCCTGAGATTGATGGAATTGTTGCAGTTGGTCTTGCTGTTGGCTGGATAGTATGTTTTGCCATCTGTTTCCGATGGAGGCGAGTTTGGTTGCAGCGATGATGAAACCCTGCTGATTAACAAGCAGCATTTGACTATGCTTGAGATCTGCACCGAATGAAGCAATAAAGCGCCGAGCTTCTGGAATACGCCCATCTCTGAAAAAAATTTCCAATACCCCTTGAGCTTTGTTCAGGTTAGCGCGTAGCTCTCTCAAACCATTAGTCTCAATATTATTTAGCACGGCGTGTTTTGTGTGGATGTATGAGGCTGTGACTGAGATAAGTGCAAAGCTGCCTACTAGCACGGGCAGCAGTAGTCTGATTGGGAGGATAAAGAGATGTTTCATTAATGGGTAAGGCCAGGTGGATGAGTCTTGAATAGCCTATGAGCTTGGATATCTTTCTGGAGGAGTTTGTTGGTTGCCATTATACTTTGCAGGCGTTGTGCGGTTGAGAGCAGTGCTGGATTGCTCCCGGTGATAAGGCGAATATTCTCTTCCCTATTAGGAAAATAGAGGCCTTTAAAGCTACTGAGTATTTCCTCAGGTGTCATTTTTAAACGTGCCGTCATGCGTTGAGCGGCATCTTCAGGAAACTTGTTAAGATAGTCCAGTGCTTTAAACCAGCCATTAACCAGTTTCTGTATATTGCTGACTTGTAGTTTGAGTCTGCTGTTGCTGACTACTAGTACATCAACAATTTCATCTGGAATTTCTCTGCTACTAAAGAGTTCATGAGCTCCCTTGTTCAGTAGCTTTGTTCTCACTGGTTCAAAAGTGACTACGGCATCTATGAGGTCTTCTTTGTAGGCTTTTTCATGCTCGTTGACTTCAAGCTGGATGATTTCAATATCTTCAAGAGAAAGATGATGCAGCTCTAATGCTCGGGCCAGGGTATAAGCTCCAAGAGCGTTGCCTTCAACGCCAACCCTTTTGCCAATCAATGATGGCATTACTTTGATGTCAGGTTTGCCAAGAATGACATCTGCGCCATTAGAGATGTCATTTACCAAAATTATTGTGATATCAATCCCTTGTTCGAGAAGCAGTAAAGCTTCGTCCAGTGTTAGAGCAGCAGCATCTAGAGATTGGTTCGTGAAGGCGCGCATGACTTCACTTGAAGATATAAATTCTACAAGCTTTATCTCTTCGTTTTTGAGATAACCGAGACTGCGGGCAAGAAAAAGTGGTTCATAACCTGGCCAGACGTTGGTGCCTAAATGCAATGGCTTTGAGTGGTTGTCTGAGCAACCCAATAAAAAGATAGTAGTAAGAAAAATGACAAAGATGCCACGCTGTATAAATCGACTCATCAATCTTCAAGCTACTTGTATTGAAAGGACAATGCCGGATGTCTGAAGTAAAAGCTATGTGAACAGCTGCTTCTTTAATATCTCAGATGTTAATTTGTATTAAGTATAGGTGAGGAAATACAAAAAAACCTAGAGATGTAGTAGGGAATTTAGGTCCTAATTACTCACTCTCTAAATTTAATTGTTGAGTAGAGGGTGCACAGTCATGATGGATTTATTTTGATGTTTAATGGAATGAGGGAAAAAGGATTAAAGAGAAAGAAGTGTGGGGGGAGATGCCAAAGCGGCCTCTAAAAGGCCGCTTTGGTGGTGGGGATTATGGTTGTACTGTATTAATGACTAGTTGCACCGTTTCTGGTTGACCGGGTTTAACCGGACTTATACGCCCTTCAAGATCACCACTCGATGCAGATGGTTTGCCGGATTTGGTTATTCTGGCTTCTACAATAACTTGCGGATATTTAGAGAGTTGAAACTGTGGTGCCATAGCCATGCTGTCATCCATCATGAGTGTGATGGGTAGATCTTTTGCTGTTTTGCGAACTACTGCAAGAGGTACGCGTGGGCCATTCAATGCACGGGCAAAGATAAAGAGTGTTTCATCACCCTGAACCTTGCTCTGTAGTGCAGGATCCAGAGTTACTGTGACTTGAATGGCTTCTGCTGCAGTGCTGGCAGCTCCAGTATTAGCTGAGCTGACTGGTGTGCGGGCCTCAGTTTGAGGTGCTGCAGGTATCACGGTGCCAGCTGGCAGCTTGGAACGGGCATCTTTGAGGTATTCTGCAACCGTCATGGACTCTTCACTGCCAGGTTGCAGTTTTGCCATAACCTGTTCCCAGAAAGTTACAGCCTGCACAAATTCACCCGCTTGATAGTGAATGTTCCCTTTCAGCCAGAGCACGTTGGTATTCTGCGGCTCTAACTGGTAGGCCTGGTTGATGATTTCCGCAGGCCTGCCTGCGAATTGATTGTTGCGCGACATGGCCATTGTGGTGGCATAGCCCATCAGTAGATCAACATCCTTTTGGTCGAGCTTTATAGCTTTTTCATAGGTTTGAAGTGCTTCCTGGATGCGCCCCAGAGAGATATAGCTGCGACCCAGCATCTTCCAGCCTTCAACGTTGTTGGGATCATTCTCCATCCGTTTGGCAAGATTGATGACCAGCTCTTCCATTGAAGTAGGCTGCCCAGCAGGTGCTTGTGCTTGTCCCGCATTGTGCTGGCCAGTGCGCTGCTGCATGGATGCAGGATCTTCAAGGCGTGTGATGATCTCTGGGCTACCGGTTTGGAAATAGGTTGGTAGTGCGATGGCAACAACAATGATGGGTGCTGCGAATACGGCCCAGCGGCCTGATTTGGCTTCGCTGGCATTGCTATCTTTGCTGATGTTCAGATCTGCCAGCAGGGCTTTTTCTAGATCATGGCGTGAGTCGGTGTATTGCTCCTGCTCAAGCTCACCTGCCTCCATATCAGCATCCAGCTCTTTTAACTGTTGCTTGATAAGTTCGATATTCAGCTCATCCGAGCTGACCTCCTCTATTGGTTTATAGCGGAGCAGCGGCAGGGTAACAAAGAGTATGGCCAGGATGGTAAGTCCGGCTGAGGTTATCCAGAACAGCGTCATTTTGATGGCTCCTGGTTATTATTAGTGTCGCTCAACAGGGTTTTCAGGCGCTGTTGTTCCTCTTCTGTCAGCTCTGCTTCGTCTGCCTCTGTTTTGCTTTTCAGTGCACGTGACAGCACGTAAACACCAATGATCAGCAAAATGAATGGACCAAACCACAGGATGTAGGTTGAGGGCTTAAATGGAGGGTCATAAAGTACAAAGTCGCCGTAGCGTGATACCAGAAAATCTACGATTTCATCTTCAGATTTTTGCTCTTTCCATAGGGCATAGACCTCTCTGCGCAGGTCATTGGCGAGCTCGGCGTCGGAGTCGGCCAGGGATTGATTCTGGCAGACCAGGCAGCGAATCTTGGCAGATAATTCACGGAAGGCTTGTTCCTCAGCCTTATCTTCAAAGGTGTATGAGGAGAGGGCGGTTGCGCCTGCAAAACCGGAGATAAGAAATAGTCCAATGAAGGCTACTGTTTTAAGTGTCCTCATTTGATTGCACCCTTGATTTCGTTGAGCTTGGGTATCAGTACCTCTTTGATATCCGGGTAGTTGATGGGTCCCGTGAATTTATGGCGAATCATCCCTTTGGCATCAATCAGAAAGCTTTCAGGCACGCCATAGACTCCAAAGTCGATGCCGGTACGACCGCTTTTATCAACCAAAACTTCTTTATAAGGATTGCCGAGTTGCTGTAGCCATCTTTTGCCATCAGCCGCCTCGTCTTTATAGTCGAGGCCGATGATGTCTACGATGCCCATGTCTGCGATTGTATTGAGCACTTGATGCTCTGCCCGACAGGCAACGCACCAAGAGGCCCAGACGTTAAGTATCCAGATCTTTCCTTTCATGCTCTCTGTGTTAACTGTTTTTCCTGGGTTATACAGCGTTGGCAGGTTGAACTCTGGAGCTGGTTTATTGATCAACACCGAGGGTATATGGCGTGGATCCATAAACAGACCTTTGAGCAGAAAGCCCGCCATAATAAGAAAGACAAATAGCGGTATCAGATAACGCGTACGGCTTGGAGTTGGAGTAGGGGTTTCGTTTGACATTAACTCTTCTCCATAGCCAAGGTGTGAGCTGCATCTGATTGAGCAGGCTGCTGGTTTTTCTGTTTTGCCGTACGGTAGCGACGATCCGAGATACAGATAATGCCGCCGAGAGCCATAGCCAAGCCGCCAAGCCAGATCCAACGTACAAAAGGTTTGTAGTAGAGACGCATACTCCAATCACCACCACCCAGAGATTCACCCAGGGAGACGTAGAGATCACGTGTGAGTCCCCAGTCAATGGCGGCTTCGGTCATGGGGCTGCCCTGTGCCAGATAGGTACGCTTTTGTGGCTCTAACACGGTAACCTGAGCATCATCCAAAAAGACTGTAAATTTACCTTGGTTGGCTGTGTAGTTAGGCCCGGGGGTGCGGGTTACACCGTCAAACCGGAAACGGTAGGCGCTGATTTCAGCGCTTTCACCGGGAGACATTCGCAGGTCTTGCTCTACACCATGATGAGAGACCATTGCAGCACCGAGTATAAACATGGCCACCCCCATGTGGGCGAGTACCATGCCGTAGTAGCTGCGTCCTTTGCCAGCCATGTCAGCAAAGAGGTGACTGATGCCTTGCTTATGTTTCAGACGATCGATGATGGCTGTGATATGTGAGGTGATGATCCAAGCCATTAGAAACATGCCCAGTGGTACCAGCAGAGAGCCTGCGGATATGGCTGGTATGAAAGCAATCAGTCCGATGATGACGCTGACAATCATGGCAATGCGCAACTTTTTCATGAGCCATGCAGGGTCAGTACGCTTCCAACGCATTAGTGGGCCAAAGCCGATTAATACCGCCAGGAATGGAGTTACCATCAGAAACATTTTGTTGAACCAGGGGAATCCCACTGAGATTTTGCCCCATTCCAGCGCATCATAGATCAGTGGCGCCAGGGTGCCGAACAGAACCAGGAAGCAGAAAACGGTCAGCAGCAGGTTGTTGCCTAGCAAGAATGACTCACGCGAGATGAGGCTAAAGCGTCCTCCACTAAAGATCGTGGGCGCACGCCAAGCGTAAAGAGCCAGTGAACCACCGATAACAACCAACAAAAAGATCAGGATAAAGATGCCGCGTGCTGGATCAGAGGCAAAGGCATGCACGGAGGTCAATACACCGGAGCGTACCAGAAAGGTGCCCAGTAGACAGAGCGAGAAGGCCAGGATGGCGAGCATCAAGGTCCAGCTTCTGAAGGCACCGCGCTTCTCTGTGACTGCCAGTGAATGCATCAATGCTGTGCCAGCAATCCAGGGCATGAAGGATGCATTTTCTACAGGATCCCAGAACCACCAGCCGCCCCAGCCAAGCTCGTAATAGGCCCACCAGCTGCCGATGGTGATGCCCAGCGTTAGCCAAACCCAGGCAGCTGTAGTCCAAGGACGAGACCAACGTGCCCAAGAGGCATCAAGTCGGCCGCCAATCAGTGCGGCGATCGCGAAGCCAAAAGCCACGGAGAAACCTACATAGCCAAGATAGAGTGTAGGGGGGTGAAGCGCCAGGCCAATATCCTGCAATAGCGGGTTAAGATCCCGTCCCTCTGCGGGCACTCGAAATAGACGCTCGAATGGATTGGAGGTGAAGAGCATGAATGATAGAAAACCGGTATTAATCATGCCCATGACAGCCAGCACGCGAGATACAACCTCTTGTGTCAGGCTCTTGCTAAGGATAGCAATGGCTGCGCCCCAGATACCCAGGAAAAAAGCCCACAGCAGGAGTGATCCTTCATGTGCGCCCCAAACGGCAGAGATTTTATAAATAGTGGGGAGCAGTGTATTTGAGTTGGAGGCAACGTACCTGACTGAGAAGTCATCAACCTGAAAGGCATAGGTAAGTGCAGCAAAGGCTATGGTAAGAAAAAACGCCTGCCCCCAGGCCAGTGGACGTGCCAGCCCAGCCCAGGATGGGGTGTTATTTAATGTGCCGATGAGTGGGAATATTGCCTGTGCAATGGCAAGGCACATGGCCAGAACCAGAGCAAAATGGCCGATTTCAGGGATCACTGGGCATACTCCTTCTCGGTAGCAGTTTCGTTCTTGTTTGTGGCTTCGTTGTGCGCCTCTTCTAGCGCGTCTTTCACTTCGGGAGCCAGGTATTTTTCGTCGTGTTTGGCTAAAACCTCTTCAGCATTGAAGATGCCGTCATCACCCAGTCTTCCTTTGGCTACAACACCTTGCCCTTCTTTAAATAGATCGGGAAGGATGCCTGTGTAGTGGGTTGTGATTTCAGCTGACTGGTCGTCTGTGATGATAAATTCAACAGTCAGGGTTTTGCCGATGCGTTGCATGGAACCCACTTTAACCAACCCACCAATGCGGAAGACCTGATCTTTAGGTGCTTCACCAGCCAACACCTTCATTGGGCTGTAGAAATAGGAGGAGCCTTTATCAATGGAGGCAATGATCAGTTTTGCAGCAACGCCAATGGCGATAACTGCAATAACGGCAAACACTATGCGTTTCTGTCTAGGTTTCATTCATCTTCCTCAGCGGCATTCATTCGTGCCATTCGACTCAGGCGTTTCAGGATAGTTCGATGTTGTTGTTTGGCAGCTATTATTTCACCCGCCATTAAAAGTACAGCTGCACCATAGGAGCCCCAGATATAGAACCCATAGCCACCGGCGTGGAAAAAATCGGAAATGGCGTTCATCTTTTATTCTCCAGTATCTCATTGACCCAGGTGGTATGGCGTTCACGCTCCAGGATGATGCCGCGTACCCGTATCAGGATGACGTAGAAGGAGTACATCCAAAAGGCCAGAGCTGTAATGAGCATGGCCCACAGGATGTTGGGATCCATATTGCCGCCACCAGGTCTGGATGTCTGGTGCAGGGCGGCACACTCATTGGGATCAGGACAGTTAACAGACCAGAAGATAACGGGTACGCAAACCAGGCCAACCAGAGCAAGCAGCGCAGAGGCACGGTCTGCTCGGCGAGGGTCATCAATGGCAGACTGGAGCGCCATATAGCCCATATAAAGGAATAACAGAATCAGCTCTGAGGTCATGCGTGGATCCCAGTCCCACCAAGTGCCCCAGCTGGTTTTGCCCCAAAAGGCTCCTGTCCAAAGTGCCAGGAATGTAGCAATAGCACCGGTTGGGGCAATGGCGGCAGCCATCATGTAGGAGAGGCGGGTTTGAAATACCAGGCCAGCCAACGCCCAGGCTGCCAGTACGACATAGAGCCACATCGACATCCAGGCAGCGCCAACGTGGATATAGATAATGCGGTAATACTCTTTTTGATCGCTGAGTCTGTCAGGGGTTTCAAAGAAGCCTAAGTAGAGTCCGCCTATCATCAGGATAGCGGTTAGCCAGCCAAACCAGGGGATCATCTTCCCGGCCAGTGGGTAGAAGGTGGTTGGTGCTGAATATTTGAACCAGTTTATGCTCACGAATGTTTCTCTCGTTTTTTATTCGACTGAAATACGTAGCGCTGCTGCTGTTGCCATGGGTGACAATACCAAAGCCAATATCAAAAAGCCTGACAGTATTGAAAAGTAGGCTTGCAGATCGGTTGTCCCCGTTGCGCTGGCAGATACTACGCCTGCACCGTATATCATGATTGGGATATAGAGCGGCAATATCAGCAGTGACAGCAGAATACCACCGCCACGTAGCCCGAGTGTTAAAGCAGCACCAATGGCGCCGATCAGGCTTAAGACCGGTGTTCCAAGTAAAAGTGCCAGCATCATGGTGATGACAGCCTCATCAGGCAGGTAATACTGCAAGCCAACCAGAGGCGCGATAAATACCAGCGGCAACCCAGTCAACAACCAGTGGGCAAATATCTTCCCCAACACCAGGATGAATATGGGTTGAGGTGTAAGTAGCATCTGCTCCAGCGTGCCGTCTGCAAAATCGCTGGCAAACAGCCGTTCAAGCGCCAGCATTGAGGCCAGCAGGGCCGCAACCCAGGCAACACCCGGTGCAATCTTCATTAAAATCATTTTCTCAGTACCTGCTCCCAAAGGGAACAGGCTGACCACGATGATGAAGAAAAACAGCGTGGTCAAAACATCTGTACGTCGGCGCATGGCCAAGGTGAGGTCACGCATTACAATGCAGCGAAAGGTCTTAAACATTTTTGTTTTTCTTCTTACCTAGTTCAAGCCGCTGTATTTGGCCGGAGGTTAATGCCACCTCCTGGTGTGTTGTTAGCACCACCATTCCACCACTGTTGATGTGATCAGCTATGACTGATTGCAGCAGGTCAACAGCTGCAACATCCAGGGCAGTAAAGGGTTCATCCAAAATCCACAGTTTGGAGCTATTCAGTAATAGACGGGCTAAGGCTACGCGTCGCTTTTGCCCTTGGGATAGCACTCTAGTAGGAAGATCTTCAAAGCCAGCGAGCCCCATCTTTTTCAGGGCATCCCATATCTGCTCCTCTGTGACATCGTCACCATCCAGAACAGTTGAGGTGCGCAGATTCTCCAGGCCGCTCAGGTCATCTTTTATACCGTTGTGATGCCCCAGGTAGACCACCTCTTTGGTGTAGTCTTCAGCCAGTGAATGGGCGCTTTCGCCATTCCACAGAATCTCACCATCATCAGCTAGAAAAAGCCCACAAATTGTGCGTAAAAGAGTGCTCTTTCCCGTACCGTTGCGTCCCTCTACATAAAGAAGAGATCCCGGTTCAAGTGAGAAGTTCAATCCCGCAAATAGTTGGCGATCCCCGCGTGAACAGGCGAGGTTGGTTATTTCCAGCATCAGATTTTGCAATACCCAGCTGACAAAAGTCGACGATTATACATGAGGTACAGAACTTCAGGCTATTGCTATGACCAATGCTTTTGATTTGAGCAGACTGAGTGCTTTGGGAGCTAGAATCATAAATGCGGGTATTAAATGCAAGGCCCCTCATTTAATAGGTTATTTATCACCTGCGGAATGGATTATATTGTTGTAGCATAGGGCGATCAGAACTTACGGGATGTAAACCGATGTTTGAGTTGAGAGATGGTTTTGGCAGAAAAATAGAGTATTTGCGGATTTCAGTGACAGATCGCTGTGATTTCCGTTGCTTCTACTGTATTCCAAAAGGTTACAAAGGTTTCTCTCAGCCTGAATCCTGGTTGACGCTGGATGAGTTGGAACGCTTGGTTCGCCTCTTCTCAGAACTGGATGTCAGCAAGATGCGGATAACTGGCGGTGAGCCGCTGATACGCCCTGACCTGCCAGATATGATCAGCCGATTTGGTGCATTGCCAATGCTGGAGGATCTCTCCCTCAGTACCAATGCCTCAAGATTGGCAGAATATGCCACTGTTCTTAAAGAAGCTGGTGTGGGGCGCATTAATGTAAGCCTTGATTCACTCGATCATGCCACCTTCCATAAAATCACCCAAGGCGATCTGGACAAAGTCATTGAAGGTTTGATGGCAGCAAAAGCTGCCGGCCTGCATCCAATTAAAATTAATATGGTGGTGATGAAAGGGCTGAATGATCATGAGATCACCGATATGGTTGATTTTTGTATCAAGCATGACTTTACCCTCCGCTTCATTGAAACCATGCCGGTTGGCTCAACTGGGAAAACCGCAACTGATTATTTCCTTGACCTGCAAGAGGTGAAGGATGATCTGGCAAAGCGCTTTGACCTGGAGCCTGCCAAGATGAAGGGAGCGGGGCCGGCTGAATATGTGCGGGTGCGTGGCACTAATCTGCGTATTGGCTTTATAACCCCGATGTCGCAACACTTCTGTGATACCTGTAATCGGGTACGCCTCTCGATAGAGGGTACGCTCTATCTCTGCTTGGGGCAGCACGATACCGTTGAATTACGTCCTCTGCTACGCAGCGGGGCAACTGATGAAGAGATCAAACAAGCGCTACAGGATGCGGTTGAACTCAAGCCAAAACAGCATGAGTTTCAGTCGCAACCAGATAATGTAGTACGGATAATGTCCATCACTGGCGGTTGATTCCATCGCTAAATCATAAGGCTCACCCAGGCGGTTTACTCCGCTCTGCTTTGAGGGCGTGCTCTTTCGTAGTCGTTGCGTCTGTGTTCATCTTGGTTTTCTTCTTTACTCCTCTTTATACCGTCTTTTGATTATATCTCCCGAGCTTTTAAAAACGGGAAAAGCATCTATTGTTGTGGGTGATTGATGACTGATTATTGGGTAATTAAACATCCCAAGGTGCAGGAAGCTTTATTTCTGAACTAGTATTCAGTTATCTCCATTGAAAACAGAGGGCTGTAGCGATGGAAGCAGATGTGAATGAACTAGCAGCAGGGGTCCGGAAGGATGTACAAGCTTTTCTTCAGCGGACAGGCAAGATGTTTATTGCTGGTGATTGGGTGGGTTCGGTATCGGGAAAGCGCTTTAAAACGTTGGATCCTGCTACCGGAGGTCTGTTGGCCGAAGTGGCCGAAGGGGATAGCGAAGATATCAACAGAGCAGTTAAGGCGGCGAGATCCGCCTTTGAGAATTCTGCCTGGAGAAAGATGCAGCCAGCCCAGCGTGAACGCTTGGTGCGCAAACTAGCTCAGCTGATGGAAGATGATATCGATGAGCTGGCAGAGTTGGAGACGCTGGATTCTGGAAAGCCAGTCAATGCTTCACGCCATGTTGATCTTCCTCTCACTATTGATACCTACAACTACTATGCTGGATTTCCCACCAAGTTAGAGGGTGATGTTCTGCCTCATGGCTGCCCTTATACCCCGGATGACCGTTATTTCTCTTACACCCTGCGGGAGCCGGTTGGGGTAGTGGGTATGATTTTGCCTTGGAATTTCCCGCTTCTGCTTTTGTCGATGAAACTGGGGCCAGCACTGGCTACGGGTTGCACCTGTGTAATCAAACCGGCTGAAGATACGCCTCTGACCACACTGCGTCTTGGTGAATTGATCCAAGAGGCGGGGATTCCCGATGGTGTGGTCAATATTGTTCCAGGCTATGGTGAGACTGCAGGTGCTGCTCTTGCTTCCCATCCTGATGTAGATAAATGTGCCTTTACCGGCTCTACTGAAGTGGGAAAATCTATCATGGCCTCCGCCACGGGTAATCTAAAAAATCTGACCTTGGAGTTGGGTGGTAAAGCGGCAAACTTGGTGCTTGAAGATGCCGATGTAGAGGCGGCCATCAACGGAGCGGCGATGGCAATCTATACTAATCAGGGTGAGATCTGCTGTGCTGGATCCCGTCTCTATGTTCACCGCAGCCTCTTTGATGCAGTTGTGGAAGGCATTGTAGACCTCTCCAGTAAGCTTCAAGTAGGGCCCGGGATTGATCCCTCTACAGAGATGGGGCCGCTTATCTCCCAGATTCAATTGGACCGTGTCAGTGGTTACGTGGACTTGGGCCAGAGTGAAGGAGCTGAGGTGCTTGTTGGTGGTTGCCGAAAAGGTAAGCAGGGATTTTTCTATGAGCCTACTGTCATGGTGAATACTAATAACCATATGCGAGTGGTTCGGGAGGAGATCTTTGGACCAGTGCTTTCAGTCATGTCTTTTGATTCCCTTGATGATGTGATCGATGAGGCCAATGATTCTATCTATGGACTCTCTGCGGGCATCTGGACGCGTGATGTCAGCAAGGCACATGAGGTTTCCGCCCGGCTTCAGGCGGGTACTGTATGGGTAAACTGTTTTCACATCTTTGATGCCACACAGCCATTTGGCGGCTATAAGCAGTCGGGCTGGGGCAGGGAGTGGGGCCGGGCGGCCTTAGAGCACTACACAGAGACTAAATCAGTCTGTATCAAACTATAAAAAGTAGGGAGCTGCATGGCCAACATCCCAGGATATGATCATCTGGAGCTTATTTCAGAGAGCACCAGATCAACCATCTATCGTTGTCATAGAACAGAGGATGACAGGCCGGTTATTGTCAAAGTATTAAAAAAAGGATGGCAGAATGCAGTGGAAGAGGCTGATTATCTCCGGGAGTATGAGATTCTTCAGCATCTGAAAAGAGTTGAAGGTGTTGTTGAAGCGTATGACCTGATGCGTCTGGATGGCGATTTGGTCATGTGTCTTGAGGACTTTGGTGGCCAGTCCCTCCGAAGTTTGATGAAATCTGGGCAACTGGATTTTTTGGAATCCCTTGATATTGCGTTACGAATTGTTCGGGCTGTTGGTGCAATCCACGCAGCGAATGTGATTCACAATCAAATTAAACCCGTCCATATTATTTGTGGGCGTGGAGATGATGCTCAGCTAAAGTTTATCTGCTTTGGTGATTCCACTTTTCTCTCCTACGAGAATCCCACTTTGTATGCTCCAGCGGAGCTGAAGGATAGGCTTGCCTATATTGCCCCAGAGCTGACAGGCAGGATGAATCGCAAGGTGGATTACCGGAGTGACTACTACTCCCTTGGCATTACGCTATACGAACTTTTTTCAGGGGAGCTCCCTTTTTATTCCGATGATCCCATGGAGTTGCTTCATGCTCACCTGGCCAAGCGACCTACTCCGTTGCATGAGATCAAGCAAGAGATTCCAGAGGCGCTGTCGGCGATTGTAGAGAAGTTACTGGCGAAGAATGCGGAAGACCGTTACCAGAGCATTTGGGGTATCCAGAGCGATTTAGAGGAGTGTGTCCAGCAGTGGCGTTCAACAGGCACCATTGTTGAGTTCCCTCTGGCTCAGAGTGACTGTTCTGATCACTTTCAGATCTCTGAGAAGGTCTATGGTCGAGATGACAAGATCAAAACCTTGGTTGCCTCCTTTCAGCGAGTGAGTAGAGGGGGGCGTGAGTTGTTGCTACTGTCGGGTCATTCCGGTGTTGGGAAGACATGTCTGGTGCAAGAGGTCTATAAACCTATCGCCAGACAGCGGGGCCTTTTTATCAGCGGCAAGTTTGATCAATTTCAGTGGAATATTCCCTATAGTGCATTGATCTACGCCTTTCAGGGATTGGTTCGGCAACTGCTGACGGGAACCGAACAGCAACTTGCAGAATGGCGAAGGTTGCTGCTCGAAGCTTTTGGCTCCAATGGTCAGATCATGATTGATGTATTGCCGGAGGTGGAGCTGATTGTGGGGCCACAGCCACGGCCGCATGAAATTCCCGCTGCTGAGTCAAAAAGCCGGTTTTTCCTGGTTTTTCAGAAGTTCATCCGGGTCTTTTGTCAGCCGGAGCACCCGCTTGTCATATTTCTCGATGACCTTCAGTGGGCAGACACTGCTACGTTGAAGTTGATTGAACTTTTGATGACAGATGAGAGCACTGATTATCTCTTTTTGATCGGTGCTTTCCGGGATAATGAAGTGGGGTTGGATCATCCTTTATCTCTTATGGCTGATAAGGTCAGCAAGAAAAAGGGAGAGATTGAAAAAATCACCCTCTTGCCCCTTGGTTTGGAGCCTATCACCACTCTTCTTATCGATACCCTGCATCAGGATCGGAGTGTGGTACGCCCTCTTGCTGAGCTTGTATTGAGCAAGACGGGAGGCAATCCCTTCTTTGTAAATCAATTCCTAATGACACTTTATCAGGAAAAGCAGATTACCTTTGATGTCTGTGAGAAGAGTGGTGGGGATGCGGCCCACGCCTGGCGATGGGATATCTCAGAAATTGAAAAACTCGACATTACTGAAAATGTGGTTGAGTTGTTGATTGCAAAGTTGATGCGGCTACCAGAGACCACTCAGAGTGCCTTGCAACTGGCTGCTTGTGTGGGAACCCGGTTTGATCTCGGTACGTTGGCCACTATTCTTGAGTACTCGGAACCGGATACCTACGATGCCCTTCTGCCTGCAATCAGGCAAGGCTTTATTCAGACTACATCTGAGCGTAGTTACCTCGCTCGGGGTGAGGAGCAGACGAAGCTGCTTGTATTCAATTACCGTTTTCTCCATGACCGGGTCCAACAGGCGGCCTATGGCCTAATCGAAGATGCGGTCAAGCAGGAGGTGCATCTGAAGATTGGTCGGTTGTTATGGGCCAGCCTCGACAAAAAGAAACAGGCGGAACGTGTATTTGAACTGGCTGATCATTTCAATAAGGGATTGCAGCTCATTACAAATGAACAGGAGCGGTGGGATCTGGCGGATCTGAATTTTAAGGCATGCTGCAAAGCTAAACTCTCCACTGCCTATGACTCTGCTCTGTGCTATCTGCAACAGGCAATGGAGGCCTGTCCCGAAGGCAAAGATGAGCGGCGTGAGTTTCATTTAGAGTTGAACAAAGAACGGGCTGAGCTTGAATATCTGACCGGAAATTATGAACAGTCAGAGCTGTTTATCGGGCGTTCTTTGACGTTGGCTAAAACATGTATTGAACAGGTGGAAATCTTTGATCTGCAGATTGTTAAATACACCATGCTGGGTAAGCACGAGGAGGTGATGATCGTTGGAAGCATGGCACTTAGTCTGCTTGGTATTGATGTGCCTGAAGTTGATCTTAAAGCAGCTATTCATACAGAGCTTGCCAATGCCAAAAAGCTGCTTGGAGATCGGGAAATAGCCTCGCTGATTGATGCGCCTGCAATGGTTCTGCCAGAGAAAAAAGCAGCGATGAAGCTGCTTAATGATATGACCCCTGCAGCCTACTTCTACAAGACAGATCTCTACTCTTGGATTCTTGTAAAAATGGCCAACCTCTCTCTCCAGTATGGACATGTACCAGAGTCGGGGAAGGGATATACAAGTTATGGCAATGTTTTGGTTTATGAGTTGGATGCCTTTCAGGAGGGTTATGAATTTGGCATGTTGGGTTTAAGGCTCTGTGAAGAGCTGGATCATAAGGCCTATATTTGTCGCTGCTGTTTTGTTGCAACTGCGTTCCTGAATCACTGGGTAAAACACATCAAAGAGTCTGAATCGTTAGGAGATGATGGCTACCAGGCTGGCATGGAGTCAGGTGAACTGCTCTATGCCGGTTATATTTTGGCATTCAATAATGTGATGAATGGGTTCTTTCAGGGAAAGAAACTGGATGGTATACAAAAGGAGTTGAAGCAACGCCTGCCTTTTGTGGATAAAACCAACAATCGTTTAGCCCTTGATATGATGGATCTCTTCCAGGCAGTGATACTGAACCTGCGTGGGGAGAGTGATGATCAATTTCATTTCAAGGCTGGAGCGATTGATTCCAGCAGTGAACCCAACTGGGGATCGAGTACCAGTCCCACCGTAATCGGTGTTTGGCATACACTGAAATCCATTCTGTTTTTTCTATACGATGACCCTTCTGAAGCACTGCGCTGGAGTCGCAAGGCAGAGACCAGACAATCCTTTATCAGCGGCACTATCTCCGTGGTGGCCCAGAAATTCTTCTCCTCGCTGATATTGGTCTCCTGTTATCGGCTGGCTTCGGAGGAGCAGCGACAGCCCTATTGGGATGAGCTGATTAAGAACCGAGAGCGCTTACAGCAGTGGGCTCAAGCCTGCCCGGAAAATTTTGAACATAAATATCTTCTTGTCGCGGCTGAAATGGAAGCATTGACCGGAAGAATGGAAGTCGCGCTGAACCTCTATGACCGGGCGATTGAGATGGCGGGGAAGAATGGGTTTCTTCAGGATGAGGCTATGGCCAATGAGTTGGCGGCCAAATACTGGATAGAGAAAGGCAAGGGAGACTTTGCTCAGCCTTATATGAAGAGAGCTTTTGATAGATATCAGGGATGGGGTGCGAAGCGGAAGATGACGCTTCTTGAAAAAAACTATCCGCAGCTTTTACAGAAAACAGGGCGCCGCCAGGGATTTTCAATAGATGGAACAACGGCATCAAAAAAAGCAGCGTCAGGGGTGGACTATCTGGATCTAACGGCTGTAATCAAAGCATCTCAGGCTATTTCCAGTGAGATTATGCTGGAGAGCCTGCTTGAGAAAATGATGGATATTTTAATGGAGATCGCCGGTGCAGAAAAAGGAAGCCTTATCCTGAAAAAAGCGGATCAGTTAGTGGTTGAGATTCAGGCTGCGGGTGCAGATCGGGCAATGGAGTATCCGGGCATTCCAGTTGATGGGAGTGGGGAGCTGCCAGCCTCAATCTTGCACTATGCCACCCGCACCCATAAAGAGGTTATCCTGGATGATGCCTCAAATGAGGCGTTGTTCTCCCAGGATCAGTACGTACTGAAAAATGAGCCCAAGTCTGTCTTCTGCATCCCCATTTTAAGCCATGGTGAACTGACCGGACTTCTCTATCTTGAAAACAACCAAACCATAGGTGCTTTTACCGAAGACCGGGTAGAGTTGCTGAAGATGATCTCTGCGCAGGCGGCCATCTCTTTAGAAAACGCCAGATATTACACTTCTCTTAATGAATCAGAGAAAAAATACCGCTCACTCTATGAGAATGCTGTTGAAGGTATTTTTCAGTCTTCACCTGATGGCCGTATCCTCAATGCGAATCCTGCGGTTGTCAGAATGCTGGGGTATGACTCACTGGATGAGATTCTTGGTTCAATGGAAAACAGTGGCAAAGGGTGGTTTACAGAGCCTGCACACCGTCGAGAACTTGCACGGATTATCAGGGAGAAGGGGCGGGTTTCTGATTTTGAAGTGCAGCTGTACCGTAAAGATAGATCTAAGATCTGGATCTCCATCTCAGCCCAGGCAGCATATGACAGCATGGGCCGAATCCATCATGCAGAAGGATCATTGCTGGATATTAGCGAGCGCAAAGAGAAAGAGAAAGCTGAGAGAAAGAGACAGCAGGCGGAACACTCCTCCCAAGCTAAAAGTCAGTTTCTGGCTAATATGAGCCATGAGATACGCACACCACTGAATGCCATCATCGGCATAACCTACCTCACGCTTAAAACTGAGCTCACAGTGAAGCAGCGAGACTATCAGGAAAAGGTTCATACAGCTGCCGAGTCACTGCTTGGCCTTATTGATGATATTCTCGATTTTTCTAAAATTGAGGCTGGAAAGCTCGCCATGGAGTGGGCCGATTTTAGTCTGGATGATGTGTTGGAGAATCTCGCTAATCTATTTGCTAATAAGTCCTATGAGAAAGGAGTTGAGCTACTTTTTTCCTGTCCCCAGAGTATCCCTGAAGCCCTGCTTGGGGATTCCACCCGCCTGGGTCAAGTACTGACCAATCTCGTTGGCAACGCCATAAAATTTACGGAGAAGGGTGAGATTCTTGTCTCTGTAGAACCTGTCGCTCAATCTGTTAATGAGGTGACACTGCGGTTTATGGTGCGTGATAGCGGCATTGGCATGAGTGAACAAGAGCAGGCCAAACTGTTTCATTCATTTACCCAGGCAGATGTCTCTACGACTCGGAAATATGGTGGCACCGGGTTGGGATTGACTATTAGTAAACGGCTCGTAGAGATGATGAAAGGAGAAATTTATGCTGAAAGTGAACCAGGAAAGGGCAGCGCATTTATCTTCACGGCCAGGTTTGGTATCTCTTCCCAAGAGCAGACAAGCCTCGCACCTGCTGTAGATCTTGCTGGGAGGGGTGTGTTGGTGGTGGATGATAGCAGGGAGGCACGAAAAATCCTGTGCAGCATGCTGAAGGAGTTGTCTTGTGAACCGGTGGAGATTGGCTCTGGTGAAGAGGCGATTGAGGAGTTGCATAGGGCTGAGCAGACACTGGGAAAACAGCCTTATGATTTTATTTTGATGGATTGGAAAATGCCGGGACTGAATGGGATTGAAACGGCCCAGTGTATCCAGGCTGATCCCAGTCTGACAAAAATCCCCACCATTATTATGGTGACAGCCCACGGCCTGGAAGAGGTGAAGGATGAAGCCAAAGGGGTTGGATTGGATGAGTTTCTGATTAAGCCAGTGAGACCTTCAAGCCTGGTAGATGCGCTTGTGGGTACTTTGGGGCGTCGGGTGCTCACGAGCAAAAAAGCCGTGTTTCAGAACGCCTCATCGGCGGAACTTGCGCTCTCGAATTTTGCTGGAACCAAAGTGCTGCTGGTAGAGGATAATCGTATCAATCAGCTGGTTGCCGAAGAGCTGCTTAAAAGTGTGGGGTTGGTTGTAACTATTGCGAATAATGGTTTGGAAGCGGTTGCTACAGTTAAAGAAGAAAGTTTTGCCTTGGTGCTGATGGATATTCAGATGCCGGAAATGGATGGCTACCAGGCAACTTGGGAGATTCGTCAGGAAGATCGGTTTAAAGATCTGCCTATTATTGCTATGACCGCCCATGCCATGACAAGCGAGCAAGAGCGGTGCTTTGCGGTTGGAATGAATGATCACATCGCTAAACCGATCAATCCTGAACGGTTATTTAGAACCCTTGAAAAATGGCTGAAGGTGAAATTGAGTGCCTCCCCTGGGGCCTCCTCTTCTAAGGCTGTTCCTGATGAGCGATGTGGGCTCCCGGACTCACTGCCTGGTATCAATCTGGAAGGTGCTTTATCAAAATTGGACAATGATTATGAGCTGCTACGCTCGCTTCTGTTAATGTTTTATCAGGATCATGCAGACTCCGCTGAAAAGATGAAGGAACTGCTGGAGAGTGGCGATAGAGAGGGCGCGCAGGCGTTGGCCCACACCTTGAAAGGATTTATTAGCAACTTGGGTGCCGAGAAGGTGTTCCAGCTTGTGAGTGAATTGGATATGGTGTTGAACTCTAAAGACGAGCCTGGAGGTCTGGTTGATCGTTTTCAGAAAGAGATGAAGATTGTGTTGGATGGGTTGGCTTTTCTTGAGTCAGAGCCGGCGCAGGAAGATCATCAGGACAAACGGGAAATTAATCGGACATCCCTTGAACCTCTTCTTCAACAGCTACTGCAGCAACTAAAAAAGATGGATCCTCTGGCGGTGGATCTATTGCCTCATATTAATGAGGCATTGGGAAATAATTATCCGGAAGCTTTTGCCCTGCTTGAAGAGCAAGTGGAAGCCTATGAGTTTGAGGCGGCGGAGCAGAGAGTGGGTAAACTTGTTGACGCGATGAATGGTATTGGAAGTGATGTTGAATGTAGTTAAAAACAAGCCAACCATCCTGATTGTGGATGATGAACGCTTCAACATCAATATGCTGGTAGCTGTGTTGAAAGGCACATATAACCTGAAGGTGGCGAAGAACGGCGTGCAGGCTCTAGAGAGAGCTGTTTCAGAGCCAAAGCCAGATATTATTCTCTTAGATGTTCAGATGCCTGATATGAACGGATATGAGGTATGCAAACGCCTGAAAGAGACCGTAGAGGTGAAAGGCATACCCGTTATTTTTATTACCGCCAGATCTACAGATACGGATGAAAAACAGGGGCTGGATCTTGGCGCTGTTGATTACATCACCAAACCGTTTAACTCCGCCATAGTTATGACGCGCATCAAGAACCATCTTGAGCTGAAGTTACAGCGGGATCAATTGCGTCATCTCTCCATCATGGATGGGTTAACTAACATACCTAACCGACGCCGCTTTGACTTTTTTTTGGAGCATGAGTGGTGGCGGGCTGCGCGGACAAAGTCCTCTCTTTCTTTGATTCTCTTGGATATTGACCATTTTAAGCAGCTCAATGATAGCTATGGCCACCTTGCAGGAGATGATTGTTTAAAAGTAGTTGGAAAAACGGTGGAGGCATCTCTTGAGCGCTCTACGGATTTAGCCGCCCGTTATGGAGGCGAAGAGTTTGTTTGTGTATTGCCTGATACCAGTCTTGAGGGTGCCATTAAACTGGCTGAAAAAATCCGTAGAAATATTGAAGCGCTTTTAATTCCAAATAAACAGACTGGTGGCCTACTCAATATCACCGCTAGTTTAGGCGTGGTCACAGCGATTCCATCACAAGTGCTCCCTCCTTTTGTATTGGTTGAGGCCGTTGATAAAAGGCTTTATGAAGCTAAGCAGTCTGGACGCAATTGCGTTATTAGCGGTTCCGAATATTATGAATAAGGCAGCACTGATCAAGTGGCTGCTATGAGCTACTCTTAAAATAAATGTACTTTTTTCTGTAGTAGAATGACGCTATGCGCCGATGCAGCAATTAGTGAGCGTGGTAAGGTATTTATCTAAAAAAAGATTGGGAGAATCGGATGAGTAGAGGGGGCAATTCCAATGATAAACCCATTAATGAGGATCAGTATGGCCGCCGGGATTTTCTGAAAATATCCGGATTGCTCCTTGGTTATACCGGATTATCCAGCCTGACTGTTATTGAGGCGTTTGCAGCTTCCCATGCCCAAGATGCTCCCGTTCCTGCAAAAATCACACATTTAACGCAATCGGAACAGGACATTCTCATTCATCTTATACAGGCTGCGTTGCCGGTGGAAGGGACGAAACTGCCATCCCCGGAAAAGGCCTCTGTACTGCAAACACTGGACAGTGCACTGCTGGCCAGAATGGAACCGCATCTCCTGACAGAATTGAAAGGAGGCATTGCATTCTTTAATGCCGGGCCAAAAGCCTCCTATGGCGGCAGGCATTTCACCCAGCTCTCTCTGGATGAGGCGCAGCGCTTCTGTGACGAGTGGGCCGATGCAGATGTTGTGGAAAAAAGGGGTATCGTCATGGGGCTGAAAAAACTGGTAGGGCTTGCCTACTGGTCCAATCCGATTACTTGGCCCCATCTTGGCTATGTTGGCCCCATTAGCAAGCGTACGAACATTCCCTCTCTGGGTAATGCACCCATGCCGATTGTTTGAAGCCGCCCTAAAAATAATAAATAGAACGATTGAAATAAAATATGACCACCAAAATGCCACCCAAAGGCTTGTCGGTAATCCAGGCCAAAGATATCAACAAAAGTCGCTTATCTCTGACAGCAGATGCTGTTGTGGTGGGATCGGGCGCAGGTGGTGCCATCGCCGCCTATAAACTGGCATCAGCCGGAAAAAAGGTGATAGTGCTTGAGGCAGGCCCTTATGTCCCTTCGGAACAGTTCTCCGAGATGCTGGCAGTAGGCATGGATCAGCTCTACCAGGATCATGGAGGGCAGACCAACCTCAATAAGGATATCACCATCCTGCAAGGGGCCTGTGTGGGTGGCTCCACGGTGGTGAATGCCACCGTCTGTTTCCGAACTCCCGAATATTATCTAAAGCTATGGGCCAAAGAACATGGCCTGACCAACCTGACTCTGAAGGCACTGACGCCCTATTTTGAAGAGGTTGAAACCAATCTCTCCATCAAACCCAGAACAGAAACGGAAACCAGCTCCTGTGCTGACAAGCTGGCCGAGGGGTGTGAAAAGGCCAATATTCCCTGGAAGCCCTCACGGCGCAATGTGAAGCAGTGTGCCTTAACGGGCGCCTGTCTTTCCGGCTGCATGCCTGATCGGAAACAGTCGATGTTGGTAACCTATCTTCCCTGGGCAGTGGCAAAGGGTGCGACTATCTACTCCGACACACGGGTTGTGCAGGTCATAGAAGAGAAAGGCAAGGTAACCGGCGTTAAAGCAGAAGTGATCGACCAGGCCTCCGGTGATAAAAAAGCAGATATGGAGATCAAAGCCCCCATCGTTGTGCTGGCTGCCGGGGCCATACAGACACCCCTTATTTTACAGCGCAGCAGTGTAGCCAACTCCAGTGGACAGGTCGGGAAGAACTTTGCCTGTCACCCCAGCTTGTCTGTGATCGGCCATTTTCCTGGTTTAAACCAAAATTTTTATGGTGCCTGGCACTCGCTGTATGTCGATAAATTCACCCTGCCCGATGATGGTGGTTACATCCTGCTCAACGGAATTCAGGATCCAGTGGAGGCTGTTCTGAATTCGGAACGGGGTACTGGAAAGCCCTTTATGAGGTACGTTCTTGAGAGCAAAGACTACGTGCGTTTTATCTCACTGATCCATGACCGGAACCACGGCGAAGTATTGTGGGAGGATGGAGTTAAAAAGGTTAAGTACGATATGCACCCGGAAGACTTCCCGGCCATGATCGAAGGGATGAGAAAGGCCATCAAAGTACTCTTTGCAGCGGGTGCTAAAAAGATCTTCATGCCCACCTCGCAGAAGCTTGAGATCAATGATCCTTCAGAGGTGGATAAGGTGTTGGACTCATTGAAAAATGAGATCGCTCGTTACCGCTATGTTTCTTACCATCCTCAGGGCACCTGTCGGATGGGGGCAGATCCCGCCAATTCAGTGGTCAACCCGTATGGTGAAAGTCATGATGTGAAAGGGCTTTATGTAACCGATGCCAGCCTGCTTCCTACCTCTATCGGTTACAACCCTCAGGAGACGGTATACACGCTTTCAAGTTATATCTCGGATCGTATTGTTAATGAATTTTCTAATAAATAGGATGTCAGTGACTTAAGGAATTATCATTTAAATACACAAAATATGAATAAGCATACAAATAAATTCATTGCATCCACAATCTTATTAATCATGAGCTCGCTTGCCCATTCAGAGGCAGGATGGACAGGCCAAGGTTACCTGCAAGAGATTCAAGCAACCACAGCAGGCAAATTAATTATTAAGGGAAAACTCAAAGGGAACCCAAGCAAGTGCAAAGATATAAATTCATATTACATTGATTACTCAATTGAAGGAGCAGAAAATATTTATCAATTGTTACTTCAATCTATTGCAAGCAATAATCAAGTGAAGTTGCTTGTAACAGGCAGATGTGAAATAAACGGCATGTCAGAAATATCTTCAGCAACTATCTATGCAAAATAGCTATGCTGGATTTACCTATAAATGTTTAACACTTCTTTCATTTATTTAAGAGCAGCACAAGGATTGTTCCCGTGTAAACCGCAGATACCCGCGGCATCATGTAGCGATAACCTATAGGTAAAGTCTAACGCAGGGAGGTTGGGGTAGAGTAGTGAACCTTCATGCATCACCAGCTTACAGACATCCGCCGTTCGTTCCGGGGCTTCCCAATATTTTTCACACTCTTGAATAAGAGTCTGAGGATCTTGCGAAGGGTTCTCTGCCATCAATACTTGCCAGCGTGCAGCAGCGAGATCTTTTTTCATCAACTGCACGACGCCTTCACAGTTTTTCGGAACTATTTTTCCAGAGCCGACATAACCAGTATCAGGATTGCTGTCATCAATCTGTGCCTGGGCGTAAAAACGGTAAGGGTGGTTTACGCCTAATACGGGAGTCTTCATTCCAGGGATTATCTCTGCTGTTCCAGCTACATTAATGCCGAGCTTGAGGTCTCCCAGATAGAGATCCTGAAAAATCTCTCTGGGGTGAGAGCCGTAGACAACGATGGGTGTGGTGTATCCGTTGTGGGTCTGGCTTTCATTTAACAGCAGCTTCACCATCGCCTTTTGGTAATCAGGAAAAAATTGAATTGGGATTAATCCCCAATGCTTATCTCCCTTTGGTGATTTTTTGGAACCCTGGTCATCTGGCGCAGCGATTGGAGTTGCATCGATAACTGTCTCATACAACCATGCTTCCTGATCGTTTTGCACGCCGTTTGCTTCCAACAACTCAGCCCATCGTACCGGGACGGGGTCGTCCAGATAATCCTGCATAGTGTCCAAGAGTCGGATAGGGGGGTAGTGGAAAAATTGTAGAGACCGCTGATTAATCATCGCGAGCCCGTGGGGTAGAAAAAAGCGCCACTGCCCTGTCTCTTCTGGATCCCATCTGCCATCTTCTTTAAGTTTAGGGATAACTGTTGTCAATGCCTCCCAGCCATATTGTAGAAACTGAGGGAGGCGTTTTCCATACTCTTCAAAATCTTTTTCCAGATTTGGTGGACCATCCAGTTCCAGTGTGTATTCATCTTTATCTGTTTTGATTGCAGCAGATGCTCCCAGTGCTGTGAGTCCGTCACGAGCAAGTGTCTGGTTGAACCAATGGAGAATGGTATCGGCCAGGCTCTTTTTGCTATCTTTTGTATTGGGGTATGAATAGAGGTTTTTTAGTCGCTCTTCTGTCCCTAGTGGAATTGAAAACAGGGCCATTTGTTTCTCCTGTATAAATTAACAGATTAAAATGAGGGTGAGTAAATAACGGTAAAACTCAGCATTTGCACTCCTTTAGCGCATCTTCAAGACTGAGTGCGAACCAGAAGTCGTAGCCTTCTGGTGTCTTGTATGTCAGTGAGCCGTGCCGTTTGACAAGAGCGCAGACCAATTCCTGTTGAGCAGGGGCTTTCCAATAGGCTTGCGCATCGGCGATCACCTCCCAAGGGTCTTGTGATGGATCTTCCGCCATCTGCACCTGCCAGCGAACGACAGCAAGATCATCCTGCTGCAACTGCGTACATATCTCCATGCTTCCTGGCAGCATTTTTCCAGAGCCGACTTCACCCTTGCCATCTTTGGCTTGAGCCTCATAGTAGAAACGGTAGGGATGGTTGGAACCAAGAACCGGGGTTTTCAGTCCATCAATCACCTCGATGATCATTGCCTGATCGGGATTTAGAAACATTCCCCCAAACCGTTGTCGAGGGTCTTTCCCATAAGCGGTCATGGGGATCGTGTAGCCGGACTTTGCATGGGGTTTGAGCAGGGTATGAATCATTTGGCGCTCAAACTCACGGAAGTAGCCGATAGGAATTAAACCACCCCATACCGGATCAGCAGGGGGCGAATCATTGGTGCCCTGATCATCTGGCGCAGCGATGGGGGTTGAGTTAATTCGTGTCTCATAGAGATGCGTATCGCTAGTTTTAATGCCATTGGCTTCGAGTAGTTCTCGACAGCGCAATGTCACGGGATCTTTCATCGAGTCCCGTAGGGGATCAAGCAGACGCAGAGGTGGATAGTGGAAAAACTGTAGAGTACGGTGGTTGACCAGACCTACGCCCAGCGTCAAAAAGAAGCGCCATGCATCTATCCCTCCAACCTCTACTCCATTTGGGTTCCACATTGGGCGGTCGATATTATCGGTGCTCCAGACCTTTCTGCTTTTAATCTGCTGGATTGGCTCTTCCCAGGCTTTCCAGCCTATATTCAAGATACTGGGAAACCGTTCAGCATAGGCTGCATTTTCCGCTTCCGATGGGCCGTCGAGATCAAGCGTGTACTCATCACCCTCAACCCTAACCGAAGCCATCTCTTTTGTTAGCCCATCCCGTACCAGCGTGTCGCCAAGCCAGTGGTGAATTGTCTCTGCCAGTGTCTCTTTATCGTTGCTGGTATTGGGGTAAGAAAATAGAATCTTAAGTTGATCTGACTTGCCGAGTTTTATGCTTGTTTTTGCCATCTGCTAGCTCCTTTAGTGCAATGGTTTTAAGTATGGTAGTTTTTGAGAAAAGCGGATGTGGATAGCTTGCCTGTCCAGGCTTTACCTCTTAAACACCACCTTGAAGTTTTCCTTCATGCTGACTTTTAGCCAGCTTTCTTTAAACTTTACGGAGCTGGGGTATTTGTACTCGCGCTCTTCATCATCGTGATCCAGGCTTAGAATCAGATGTTTGTAGTGGTTGGTGCTGGTGTATTCATACATCTGCTGGTCTCCGCTGGTGTTGCCAAAAGCGAAGATCGGCTTTACGCCAATATGAGCCTGAATGTTCTCTGGCTTGCCATCTTCTACATTATCCGGCTCCAATGACTCTCCTTTTCTGAGAAAGACTGACTGGCCATTCTGAAGTTGAAAATCAAGACCAATTTTGGAACCGATCAGGTGGGAATATTTAAATCCCAGCGTCTCTTTTCCCACCACTCGCACAAGTCCCTGCCAGGAGCCCGATACGATATAAACATCAAACTTTTTCGATTTAAGGTATACAAGCAGCTCCTCCATAGGCTGATAGATCAAGTCCCGATAAGGCACTTTAAAACGTGGATGATGTTCGCTATTGATAAATTTGCTGGCGGCTTCTCTGTATCTGCTTTGCGGATAACCTACATAGGCCGTGGTAAGAACCTGAAGAAAATTTGGACCCAGATATTTACCATCATTAGCAAGCGCTGCTTTATAAGGTTGCACCTGACTTAAAGTGGGGCTTTCCTTAGCGATAGCTCGGAGAAATTCAATGGCAATTACCATCCCCATGGATCTCGGCTTTTCACAAATAATGGTTCCATCCATGTCGAAGGTAGCAAGGCGATCTGGCACTGGTACAAAGGCTTTGCTTTGTGGGTCAGTTACCTGCTCTACAAAGTTGATTATTTTTTGTTTGATGGAATTAGGTCCCCCAGTCCAGGAAGCCAGGGTTTCACCAGAAGAGTTGTCTTTGGCAAGCAGAATGCCACTCTGACCCAGTAAAAGCATTGATACAATGGCAATAAACATCAACTGCTTGCAGTGTGCTTTCATTATTTTTTTCTCCTATATAAATTTACATTTGTGTCCTTATACAAAACTATGTGATTTTTCCTGATACCCTCTCAATTTCATTGAGTCCTTTCCAGAGATCTGGCTCATGGAAGCAGATAGCGCCGCCGCCGCGTTTTTCCTGGGAGGTCATGCGGTTCATATCTGCAATGCAGACCCAATCTTTTTTTGTTCCTTGGCGATCATCCAGTTTTTCGCGATCTTCTATCTCTTCAGATATCCCCCACTTTGCATGATCTTTTGTGTAGGCCCAGGCGTATCCGGTGAGAGGGTTTCCATTGCTATCCTTTAGCTCAGCAAGATCGATATTTGTTATTTCATCGACAACCTCTTTCCCATCCTTTGCCAGGAATTCATGATGAAATTTTCTTCCTTTATAGGTCGTTGTGAAATCATACTTGCCGTAATCGACAGTGCCGTCACCATCACTGTCTTCTCCTGGAAGCATGGCTGTGGGTGTCAGTCTGCGCCATGTTTCGATACGCAGATCAACGTCGAGTTTTGGCTCTACCAGATCAATCCAGAAATCATCAAACCAGGCGCCACTCTTCGCTAGCAACCGGAACTCCTTGCCATCTTTTGATTGAAAGGTGATGTCGGCAGGCTCTTTTTTGGCGTGCTTTTCGGAGTAAGATTTTCCATAGTTTGGCGGGAGGCTTCCCTGTGCAAGAGTCCAGAGTGCCTGATATGCAGAATCTTGCTTTACCTCTTCAGGGAGGTGACATCCGAATACCTGCGGATCATGCTGGTTGGACAGGACCTTTGCGATATCACAGGCTGTCTTCACATCTTTGAGCGTGATGCAGATAAAGGTCTGGGCATATGTATCGGCGTATTCGGGGTAAAAAAAGCGCTCATTTTCGGGAACATGCAGCGCCGGAATTCTGGGGGTGGAGTGAGAGAGCCAGAAGGCAGTATCGGTTTTGATGTCAAAAGCCAAAACCCCTTTGCAGTGCCCGTTATGTGCGTGGTCTACTGGGTGGCCTCGGTCTTTTTCTCTGGTCTGAGGGCCGTATATTTTTGGCTTTACCTTGGGTGGCCAGTCGCTATCTTCTGGCCATTCTCCCTCTTCCATGGAATAAGGGTATTCATCGTTATAAAAAATCCAGCCCATTGATGAAGTGGGATTGGCGTAAAGTTGCTGTAGTGTATTAAATAGAGCCCCCTCAGGGCTGGAACCAAGAGTGTGGGGGGAGAGCCCCAACGGCTTTTCAGAAGGAGGGTCGTAATAGAGATATTCATTCCCTTCTGTTTTCGCCCCTTTTTTGAATCGAATGCCCCCTGGTACTTTATACATGAACCACCAATCAACAGCCGCACCACTATGATCATCCTTTGCGGTTAGCATATTATTTTTCTCCCAATTAAAGATGAAGCGTCAGCTTATCCAATGAAAATGAAATCAATGATGGCTGTCTGTGTTGTTCTTAGCAAAAAGGTATCCTGCCAATTGCTATCTTTGAGCGTAGTCAAGAATTGCAAAGCCTGTTAGTCCAAATATTGAAATAAATAAAAATGACTACTTCAAGTACTTTGTACTCAGTGTTGCAATTTAAGGTCTAGGGCTGTCTGTATTATCAGTTCTGAGTTGAATCTAAGCCTTGGCCTTAAATTATTAAATAACAAACTGTGGCGTGCCTTTATTTTTTTGCAGCTGCTTTTGCTATGCCACCCAGGGCTTTTGCTACTTTTGCCAAGGCTTTTTCACAACCTGAAATTTCATGTCTTCTCTTTAAATATTCTGGGTTGTTGTACGATATCCAAACCTTAGCTTTGGCATCTTCCCAGATTAAGGCTTTTTGTGGCAGGTCGATGGCAACGCTTTGCTGGCACTTCATAAGTGGACTGCCTGCTTTTGGATTGCCAAATATGATCAGCTCGGTTTCGCGTAATTCAATGCCAATATTTTTAGCACTATCGGAGTGCTTTATTCGATTGAACAGGGTCATGCCTTTTTCATTCAATATCTGTTCAAAACGGTTGGCTGTCTCTTTTACAGTGAATGAACTTTCAATTGTGATGATTCCATCAAATGCAGCTACAGGTAATGTAACGCACAATATGAATAGAGTGGCGAAGGTTCTCATTGCGTATCTCCTGAAATTGTTTTGCATATTAAAAATATGAGGTGTCAATATGATGGGAGAGGGGGTAATTCCCGCAAAGCTTTGACTCCATCTTGCTTTTAACGTGCTCCTTTCGATTGGACTATTTTGAGCATAGCTCTTTTTAGAGGTTTTGCTTGCAGCCTGTTTTGTTGGCATCTTGAATGCTGCAACTTGTCTTTCTAACTTGCCGGTAGAGATGTATGCTTTGTACATACTGCAAAGCTTTTTTCTATTTATGACAAAAAACAACAGCAAACTCCCCGATCGATCCAATAAAACGGATGTGGCTCGTTTTTTGGATAAGGTAGCAAAAACACCGGCCGTTAAACCGGCTGCTGATCGTGGTCGTCTGATTTTTGCGATGGATGCCACAGCCAGCCGGGAGCCAACCTGGAACAGTGCCTGCCAAATCCAAAACCAGATGTTTGATGAAACAGCCGCACTGGGTGGCCTGGAGATCCAACTCTATTTCTACCGGGGGCAAATGGAGTTCTCGGCCAGCCCGTGGCTACGCAGCTCGGAGGCGTTGAAACAGCGCATGCGTGAGGTCTACTGCGTGGGCGGCATGACCCAGATCAGCCAAATGTTGCGCCATGCACTACAGGAAACAGGGCGGCAAAAAGTGAATGCACTGGTTTTTGTGGGGGACTGTATCGAGGAGTCGGTGGAAAAACTATGTCAGCAGGCTGGTGAACTGGGGATGCACGGTGTTCCACTATTTTTGTTTCAAGAGGGGCATGAGCCGGTCGCAGAAAAGGCCTTTCGCAAAATGGCTCAACTTTCAGGTGGTGCCTATTGTCCATTCAATGCAGGTAGTGCTCACCAACTGGCAGAGCTTCTGGGAGCGGTGGCCGTTTATGCAGCGGGCGGTCGACGTGCGTTGGAAGATTTTGGCCATCGGCAGGGTGGTTCTGTACCCAAGTTGCTTCAGCAGTTAAAAAAAGGGTGATGTTGTGGGCATAGGTCGCGTCATTATTTTTCTTGGAATCTGTGTTGGCCTGTGGCTGGCGTTGCGTTGGTTTGTGCGCACACCGCCGGAGCAGGTGTCCAAGGTGTTGGTGAAGGTTGCCATTGGTGCGGGTGTTGCTTTGCTGGTCATCCTGGCTGCGACTGGCCGTCTGCATCCTCTGTTTGCAGCTGCGGGTGCTGCAATCGGTGGGTTGGTTACCCTGGGTATGCGGTTGATCCGCATGCCTTGGGCGCTGGCTTTGGCGCAGCGATTGTTCTTTCAATACCGGGCCAATAAAAATGCGGCGGGGCCTTCTGCAAACCAACGTTCACAGGTTGAGACGCGCTTTGTACGGATGTTTCTTGATCATGACAGTGGTGAGATGGGCGGGGAAATTATCGCTGGGCAGCTGGCCGGTTCCCCTCTGAGCCAGTTGGATCAAGCTCAACTGGTTGCTCTTTGGCAGAGCTATATTGCTGAGGATTCAGAGTCGGCTGCATTGCTCGAGAGCTATCTCAATCATGCCCATGAAGATTGGCGCGACCAATGTGATGCTGGAGCTGGCAATACCAACAGTGTTCCGCCTTCCAGTGGCCAGATGAGCCGGGAAGAGGCGTGCAAGATCCTGGGAGTTGAAGAGGGGGCAAATGAGGATGAGATCATTGCCGCCCACCGGCGTTTGGTGTCAAAACTTCATCCAGACCGGGGCGGCTCAACCTATCTTGCCGCCCAGATTAACCGGGCAAAAGAGGTGCTTCTTGGAGGGTGACCCGTTATGGAGAATGACTGCTCCAATGCCTTTATCCGGCTGAATAGTCTGACTCGTACTTACCTCCAGGGTGAACGGCAACAGCGAGTGCTGGATGGTGTCTGTGGTGAGATCCAACGGGGTGAAACCGTGGCGCTGCTGGGTCGCAGTGGCTGTGGAAAATCCACACTGCTGAATCTTATTGGCGGCATTGATCAGCCGGATGAAGGGGATATCTTCATCAATGGCACCTGCATTAACCAAATGGATGAGCATGGGCGCACTCTGTTTCGCCGCCGTCACATTGGCTTTATCTACCAGTTCTTCAATCTGATACCCACACTGACAGTGATCGAGAACCTGCTGCTGCCGCTGGAGCTGAATGGTTATGATCTAACAGAAGGCCGTCGTCGCTGCATGGCTTTGTTGGAACGGGTGGAGCTGGCTCAACGGGAGAACAGCTACCCTGATCAACTCTCGGGTGGCGAGCAACAGCGGGTGACCGTGGCGCGGGCTTTGGTGCACCGGCCTGCCGTGATATTGGCTGATGAGCCAACAGGTAATCTGGATGCTGAAAGTGGCCAACAGGTGTTGGAGTTGCTCGATCAGTTGGTGCGTGATGAGCAGTGCACACTGATTATGGTAACGCACAGCCAAGCGGTAGCTGCCAGGGCAGATCGGGTTTTTAATCTGCGGCAGGGGCAATTTATCGCCAGTGAGGATGTGGTTCGGTGAGGAATCTCTCCTCACTGTTTACACACACTTCCAGCCTGCTATGGCGCGCCAGCTTGCGTCATCTTGGACGTCATCCATGGCAGATGGCGCTCTCCATTCTGGGCATTGCGCTGGGTGTTGCTGTAGTGGTGGCGGTTGATCTGGCCAATGAGAGCGCCCGGCGGGCCTTTGATCTCTCCATGCAGACGGTCACCGGCCAGGCCACGCATCAGATTGTTGCAGGCCCGATGGGGCTGGATGAGAAGCTCTATGTCAGATTGCGACGCAGTGGCCGTGCTCCTGTCAGTGCGCCAGTGGTTGAAGGTCATCTGGCCTATGACGAGCAAACCTTGCAGTTGCTGGGCATTGATCCATTTGCTGAGAGCAGGTTTCGTGATCTGCTCAATCAGGTGCCGGTTGAAAGTGAAGGCTGGCTTCTTCAACGCTTGTTAACCCAGCCTGGCGCAGTGTTGATGAGCCGGGAGAGGATGGAGGAGTTTGGCCTGTCGGTTGGGCAACCCTTTGAGCTATGGCATTCAGGCCAAAAGCGACAGGCGGTATTGGCCGGGTTCTTTGAACCACCGCCTGAACAGAGGGCTGTTCTGCGCGACCAGCTGCTGGCGGATATCTCAACGGCTCAGGAGTTGTTGGGGCGAGTAGGGCGACTGAGCCGGATTGATCTCATCTTGTCCGATGTGGATGTAGAGAGGCTCGATACCATAAAGAGCCTGCTCCCCGCCGGGAGTCGATTGATCCCCGCTGCCTCACGCGGTTTGGCCATGCAGGAGATGACGCGCGCCTTTAGCGTTAATCTGACTGCTATGAGCCTGCTGGCATTGGTGGTGGGGCTTTTCCTCATTTACAACACCCTCTCTTTTTCTGTCCTTCAGCGCCGGGAGTTGATGGGACAGCTGCGGGTATTGGGTGCGACACCAGCCGACCTCTTCAGATTGGTGCTGGGGGAGGGCTTACTAATAGGCGGCCTGGGGACCCTGTTGGGCTTGATGCTGGGTATCCTGCTGGCACAAGAGTTGGTGCAGTTGGTCACCCAAACCATTAATGATCTCTATTTCGTGCTGACAGTGCGCGAGTTCTCATTGACCCCGATGGGCATCATCAAAGGCGTGCTATTGGGTGTGGGTGGCAGCTTGCTGGCTGTGGTGGTGCCAGCTTCGGAAGCGGCGCTGTCACCACCGCGAAGAGTGCAAAACCGATCTGGGGTGGAGCGTGGCACTCAGCGGCTGCTGCACCCCTTCGCCTGGTCTGGCATGACGTTATTGATTGCAGCTGCGGTGCTGTTGTTGCTGAGTGACAGTCTGCTGTTTGGCTTTATTGCGTTGTTCGTTCTTATTCTGGGGTTCAGCCTGTTAACCCCACTGTGGGTATCGTGGATGTGCCGCTGTAGCGCTTCACTGTTTGGTGGCCTGTTTGGCTCTCTTGGGCGTATGGCTGTGAGAGGAGTTCAGGCCTCTCTGAGTCGGACCGGTGTGGCGATTGCTGCGCTGAGTATAGCTGTTGCTACTACGGTGGGTGTGGGCGTTATGGTGGGCAGTTTTCGTGTCTCGGTGCAGCAGTGGTTGGAATCGAGTCTACAGGCGGATATCTTTATTTCGCCGGATGCGCCTTCCGGTACGGGCCATGAAGCGGCGCTGGCTCCAGAAGTGTTGCAGACTATTGAGCATCTGCCCGGGGTTGCGGGGATCAGGCAGAGCAGGCCGGTAGAGATTCAATCTGGGGATGAAATTACCCACCTCACTGCACTCCGTATGGCCAAGCAGAGTTATGCAGGCGTGAATTTTTTACAGGGAAAAGCGGAAGCAGTGTGGCCGCAATTTGAACAGGAACAGGCAGTGATCATCTCGGAACCCTACGCCTATCACCGTGGACTGCATGCTGGAGATACCCTGGAGCTGGAGACCAACCAGGGCAAGCAGCCCTTTAAGATTGCCGGTGTCTTCCGTGATTATGAAACAGAGCAAGGCGTGATCAAGATGCGTATGCCGCTCTACCAGCACTATTGGGGTGACGAGAGCATCTACTCCACCTGGCTTTATCTACAGCCCGGTGTGGATGTCGATACTGTGCTGGCTGAACTGCAAAGGCTTGTTGGTGAGCAGCAGGCACTACGAATTTATGCCAGTAAAACGTTGCGTGAGGCCTCCATCAAGACCTTTGATCGTACCTTTGCCATTACCCATGTGCTGCGGCTATTGGTTATTGGTGTGGCCTTTGTCGGTATCCTGAGTGCACTGATGGCCTTGCAACTGGAGAAGTCACGGGAGCTGGCGGTGTTACGTGCCACAGGTTTTACCCCCAGGCAGGTCTGGGGATTGGTTACGGCACAGACCGGGTTTATGGGGCTGGTCTCTGGGCTGCTGGCGCTGCCTTTGGGTTTGGTGTTGGCCGCTGTGCTGATCTTTGTTGTCAATCGACGTGCGTTTGGTTGGAGCATGGATGTGGTGGTGCCGGGGATGGTGCTGCTCGATGCCGTGTTGCTGGCTCTGGTGGCAGCATTGCTGGCGGGGCTTTATCCAGCCTGGAGAATGTCTCAAACTGCGCCTGCGCAGGCTCTGAGGGAGGAGTGATGCGAGCTGTTATTGTCGCTCTGCTCTCTATCATTGTGCTTATGCTGTGGTGGCTTTTACTACCGCTGTCGGCAGAAAAAACCACATCGAGCAATGTGTCTGATATGTTGAGTGGCGTGACGGATGCCGGGTTTGAACGAGCCATGCAGCCACGCCCCTTTCTATTTCCACAGGATCACGGCGTTCATCCAAAATTTCGCAGTGAGTGGTGGTACTTCACAGGCAATCTGGAAACGGCACAAAAGAGACGCTTTGGATTTCAGCTGGTCTTCTTCCGTAATGCCCTAAAACCGGGAGATGCTGAAGGCGAATCGCTGTGGCGGAGTCATCAATCCTGGATGACTCATTTTGCACTGACCGATGCTCAAGCTGGGCGGTTTCATGCTTTTGAGCGATTTAGTCGTGATGCAATTGGATTGGCGGGGGCGCAGCCTGAACCATTCAAGGTTTGGCTGGATGATTGGTCAGTTACTGAGCAGGAGGGCAATTGGGTATTGCATGTTGCTGAGGCGGATCTCTCATTAACATTGTCGCTGACACCGTTGCGCCAGCCAGTGCTGCAAGGTGAGGCGGGTCTCAGCCAAAAGAGTGCGGCAGCTGGGAATGCCTCCTATTACTACTCTATTCCACGATTGGCAGCAGAGGGGCAGGTTGTAATAGAGGGGGAGCAGCATGCAATAAGCGGAATGACATGGTTGGATCGTGAGTGGGGCACCAGTGCGCTGGGTGAAGATCAAGCGGGTTGGGATTGGTTTTCACTGCAACTGGATGATGGCTCGGATCTCATGTATTACCAATTAAGACGTAAGGACGGAAGCCCAGATCCCCACAGTGCAGGAAACCTGGTGTTGCCTGATGGAGAGCTGATCCGGCTGAATCCAGAGGATGTCAGACTTCAACCATTGGCGTATTGGGATAGCCCTAAAGGAGGGCGTTACCCAGTGCGATGGCAGTTGCAAATCCCTTCGCAGAAGCTTGAATTAGAGGTTGCCCCAGTGCTGGAAAATCAGGAGCTGGATCTGCTGGTGCGCTACTGGGAGGGGGCGATGGATGTCAGTGGCACACGCACAGGCCGAGCTGTGCGTGGCCGGGGTTATCTTGAGTTGACGGGTTATTCAGAGGATTGAATAAGCGTTGCTTCGTTCACGGTAGGCCCAATTTCGTAGCAGCCCAACCAGAGTCAAAATGACGAACAGGACAAAGGCCCAGCCCGGTATGCTTAGCCCTAAAAATGTCCATGAGACTTCGGCGCACTCGCCAGATCCTTTGAATACCTTCTGCACAACGTCAGCTAGCGGGAATACCTCCATCATATATTCCAGGCCTGGTCCACATTCGGGCACCTGGTCTGCTGGTAGATGCTGCAACCAGACATGTCGTCCAGCGATAATGGCACCCACTGTACCGGCTATGGCGATTAACAAACCATAGATACGCCCCCCGATACGTCCAGTAGGATTATGCAGACCTGCAATGAGAAATATGACACCCATGGAGATAAAGGCAACACGCTGCAAGATGCAGAGAGGGCAGGGTTCATGCCCGGCTTCTTGCAGGTAGAGTGCAGCTCCAATCAGAGATGCGCAAATAATGAATCCAAATAGATTTATTCGGCGTTTGGATATGCTGTGCGATAAGCTCATGAATTGTCCACTGGTGAGGCTGTGAGTAGAAGTTGCTGTAAGTGTAGCGGGTCTTTAGTGATGATGCTCTTGAGCCTGCGGTGGCTCAGGCTTCGCATGTGAATGCTCCTTGGGCGCAAGAAACAGCTTTGGGAAGCGGTGTTGAGCATATTGACCATGGCAGGTTATGCAGAGTTCAGTTAACCGATAGTAGTAGAAGGCTACAAGCTCAATATGCCCCTGCTCAGCCACATGAGACATCATGGAGGCAGAGCTATGAAAGGTGTTATCCAGATCTTTAAAACCCTGGGGCAGAGTGGCCATCAACTCTTGTCCCTGCTCAGCGGTCAGTTTCTGTTTCATGATATGCCCGTCTGCTATTTTGGCAGCAAGCTCTGATACTTTCCGCCAGTCCCCAGAGACAAGCAGAGGAAGAATCTCTGTCATGGTCTTTTGGATGCTGCTCATCTCCTGTTTCAGCAATTCCCGAATGGCAGGCGAGAGGGCTGTGACAGATTGCGCCGCTGCGGGATTGTGCTCAGCGTGGTGGTCTTTGGATTCAGCGAGTGCCATGTTGCTGAGGCATGCTGAGATGATAAAAATTAGAAGCAATCTGAAAAGCTTTGTCATAAAAGGCTCTGATGGTTGATCATTACAAATAAGCGTTGGAGCAGGGGATTCTACCTGCATTCATGGACTCTTAAAATAGAATAAAATTCACTTGTAGCTGACTGGAGGTGATGTTGATGATGAATGAATAGGGTGGATTTAATTAGTTGCAGTATTCAAATACCTGTTGTTCTCTGTGTAACAGAAATAGATTAACTTTATAGTTAATGGTTAAGAATAAATTTTGCTGCTGCGTGAACTATTTTTTCTCTATCTTTTTGTTCGGCATTTAAGAAAGCATCTACCGCGCCTCCTTTGTGTCCAGTTAATGCGAACGTCGCGTGCCCGTCTCTTATCTTAGCTGGTGCCAGAGTGGGAAGTTGAATGAATGGCCAGCTTTTTATTCAAGCATAAAAAAAGGCGGCTCAGCTATGGAAGCTGAGCCGCCTTGATTTTTACGAACTAGAACTCTTGAGGTAGAGCCGCCAGTTCTGTTGCAGTGAAGACAGGGCCATCAATGCAGACATAGGTGGAGCCAATGTTGCAGCGTCCACATTTACCCAGGCCGCATTTCATACGGTTTTCCAGGGTGGTGACCATTTGATCCTGTTTGAAGCCAAGGCGTTCCAGGGCTTCAAAGGTGAACTTGATCATGATCGGTGGGCCACAGATGATGGCGATAGTGTTTTCTGGACTTGGTGCGAAGTCGTTTTCCAATACATGAGGCACGAAGCCGACATGGCCATCCCAATCTTCTGTTTCGCCACCGGGATCAACGGTTTTGACCATGGTGACGTTGTCCATCTGGTTCCACTCTTCGATCTCACGCTTGTAGACTAGGTCTGCAACGGATTTGGCACCATAAACAATAGATATGTGCTCATAACGCCCATCCTGTTCACGCAGATCAAGACAGTTCCAGATCACAGAGCGCAATGGAGGCAGAGCGATACCACCACCGATGAACATAAGGTTTTTACCTTTCCAGTCATCAATAGGGAAGGTATTGCCATAAGGACCACGGAAGCCGATGGTGTCACCTTCGGTGAGGTTGGCCAATGCCGAGGTTACCTTACCGGTCTCACGAAAACAACATTCGATATGATCAGGACGAGTGGGAGAGGAGGCGATACAAAATGTGCTTTCTCCAGCGCCAAAGGCGGAATATTCACCAAATTGGCCGGTTTCGAAGCTAAAGTTGTTAGCGACGTTCTCATCCTGAAATTTCAGGTGAAAGGTTTTTATGCCCGGTGCCTCTTGGATGATTTTGGCAATGGTCATGAGGTCTGGCTGATAGATATTGGACACGGATGTAATACCTTTATTCGAAATCTGAGTCAGCTTTCATGGCGTTTGGGTTGGCTGCCTTATGGGCAACCTCGGCCATGTACTCGGTGATATCCAGGTTGACTGGGCAGGCGCGGATACAACGGCCACAACCGACACAACCTTGGGTTTCAAACTTCTCTGGATAGATCTTGAATTTGCAGTTAAAGCGATTGCGATAACGCTTGTACTGCCAATCACGCGGATTGTGACCAGAGGCGTGTAGGGTGAAGTGGTCAAACTGGCAGGAATCCCAGAACTTAACTCGATAACCCTTGGAACCTTTGTTTTCGTCGACGATATCGAAGCAGTGACAGGTTGGGCATACGAAGGTACAGGAGCCACAGCCGATGCATTTCTCACCAAGGCGCTCCCACATCTCATCATCAAAGTTGGCAGTATCCATCAGCCAGTCCATGATGGGGGCAGAGTTGCGCAAGCGGGTCAGTTTTTCATGCACTGCAGCACCAGCTTGTTCACGTGCGGTCTGATCACCTTCGCCTTCGAGCAGTGACTCAAGCTGTTTAGCAACAGCTTCACCAGCCTCTGTGATTACTTCAACATGCAGGCGGCCGTTACCAAGTTCTGTCAGGTGCAGGTCTGAGCCTTTGGAGCTGTCTGGAGCTAGATCAACTGAGGTACAGAAGCAGCTGGCATCCGGTGCAGTACAGGAGTAAGTAATAAATGTGGTGCGTGAACGGCGCTCAGTGAAGAAGGGATCTTCAAAACCTGCATTAGCATCAGAGAAGACAGACTCCAGTGAGGCAATCGAGGCAGCATCACAAGGGCGAACACCGATGATCACTGTCTGTGGGTACTCATGGTGTACAGGTATGATCTCAACCTTTTTGCCGCGTTTTTCATAGGCAAATAGAGGTTCATGTTTTGCGAACAGGAACTCTTTAACGCCGTTGAGTGGGAGCAGGCCTTCGCCAACCTGGTGATCTTCGCCAGAGTCGACTTCAGTGAAGGTAAGAACTTCAATGGAGTCAGTTCCTTCGTCATCTAACCGGGGTTGGAGGCGTGGGGCGATTACCCGTAGATCGGACTGCACCAATAGATCAATGCATTTGCCGATGTCGCTTTTGTTAAGTGTGGCTGTTTTCATAAATTCACGATTTGAATTGGAACTCAATTTTACCGTTGAGAAATTAAGACCTGAATAATGGCTCGATCTCTCTTGGGCTCATATCTCTGATCCGTGTTACTTGATGAAATCCTCGCGATCGTCAACCTGATAGGTGATCAACGGATGCTTATCTTCCAGAGAGTAGCCCGGCTTGTAGCTGTAGCTGTCCTGCACAACCTCTTTCATACGCTGGTTGAACAGATCTACCTGAATATCCATTGGGCAGGCACGTGTGCATTCGCCGCAACCGGTGCATCGACCGACCAGGTGCATGGCGCGGGTCAGGTGCCAGGAGAAAACGCCTTTTTTGTGCGCAGCAGGGTCAATCCAGCTAGGTGTTGTCTCGTCTGTAATACAGACATTGCACGAGCAGTGTGGGCAGACTTCGCGACAGGCATAGCATTTGAAGCAGCGATCAAAGTCGGTGCGCCAGAAAGCAAAACGTTTGTCCAGCTCCAGCTCCATCAGGTTGGCAACCTTTGGAGAGGTCACTTCATATGGATTAGAGCGGTCAACGTCTGGTTTATCACCTGGGAAAAAGTCAGTCTCATGAGGAGTCATGACATCGCAGCCGACGCATTTGCTGGCGCGGTTGCCATCATGCAGGCTGCCATCCCATTTTTCAGGATGGGAGACCTGCCCTTCACAAGGGACACCAAGGATATAGACTTCGTCACGTTTCAGCTGGTTTTCGGCGATCAGCTGAACGATAGCGCGAATGTCGCAACCCTTTCCAATAATGCCGGTCTTTATCCAACCTTTTTTAGTGTACTCATGACGCTTGTTGAGATAGAGCGGCAGTGAGTTGATGCAGCGTGGATCATAGATCAGCTTGTCTACATCCTCGGCCTTACGGATAAAAATGGGGGTAGTGCGTGCGGGATCGCTCCCTTCCGCATAACCGATGACAACATCGATGTCGCCATCTTCCAGTAGTTTACGGGCCTGGTTACGGATTTGTTCGATCATGCGGACTCCTGATCTTTCTGCACCAGAAACTGGGCGTAGGGGTCAACAATGTCATCGTTATATTGTGGATGACGGCCTAACTCACGAACCTTCTCAGTAAAAGCATCAATAACTTCAGTCCATTTGATGGCTTCTGCTGCTGATATCCAGGAGAACTCAATGCGTTCAATATCGATACCATTGAAGTCCATCAGTTGGCGAAAGGTTGTGTTTCGTCGGCGAGCGTAATAGTTGCCTTCGTTGTAGTGGCAATCACCTGGATGACAACCAGAAATGATCACGCCATCAGCACCTTGTTCAAATGCCTTGATCATGAACTGCGGATCAATACGGCCTGAGCATGGTAGACGCACCATACGCACGTTTGGTGAATAGTCCATACGGCTGGTGCCTGCTAAATCAGCACCAGAGTATGTGCACCATTTGCACACGAAGGCCATGATCTTTGGTTCAAAGTCATGTATTTCGATTTTCTTTCCCATGTATCAGCTCTTTTAAACCTGAAGACTTTAAATGATGTCCCCGCCAAAGGCGGTGATCTGGGCGTAGACCTGCTCGTTGGTGTAACCCATAAGCTCAATGCTCTTGGAGCGGCATGCAGTGTTGCATATGCCACAGCCCTGGCAGAGTCCTGGGTTTACCTCAGCGGCCCACTTGCGGAAGTTGCCGTTACGGTCTTTAAGCTCGACTCGATCAATTGCAAGATAGGGGCATACGGTGACGCAGTCCCAGCAGTTCATGCATTTATCTTGATCGACAATCGCTACTTCGGGGTCGCGCATCATCTCATCTTTTGAGAAGAGGCCGAGCACCTTGGCTGCTGTGGCAGAGGCTTGAGAGACGGTCTCTGGGATATCTTTCACAGACTGGCATGCGCCAGCCAGATAGATGCCACCTGTTGATGATTCAACAGGCATCAGTTTTGGATGCTGTTCAGAGAAAAAGCCGTGCTTGTCGTAGCCTATGCCCAGGGTTTGTGCGACCTGTTCAGAATCACCCTGTGGCACCATGGCTGTTGCCAGCACGACCATATCGGCTTCTACGTCTACTGCTTGACCGGTTAGGGTGTCTGCACCCTTAACCAGAATCTTGTCGCCCTTCTTGGTAAGGCGGGAAACGCGGCCACGAACATACTGCGCACCTTCATCTTGGGCACGGTTAATGAACTCTTCGTAGCCTTTGCCACCTGCACGGATATCCATGTAGAAGACGTATGACTTACCGTGATGCACAGCATGCTGATAGAGCATGGTGTGCTTGGCAGTGTACATGCAGCAGATCTTGGAGCAGTACTCAACGCCCTTGTTGCAGTCACGAGAACCTACGCAGGCGATAAAGACTACAACTTCTGGAATCTTGCCATCTGATGGGCGTTTGATCTGACCGCCAGTCGGGCCGGAAGCAGAGGCCAGACGCTCAAATTCCAAACCGTTGATGACATCAACCAGACGACCTGCATCAGAACGTGGAAGGGCTTTGCGCTGCTTGGCAGTGAGCTTCTTCGGTGTCATGTGAGGTGGACGCCAGCCACCGTATTCACGGTAGACATTAGGCATCAACTGGAAGCCGGTCGCTACGATGACGGCACCAAAGTCGATCTCTTTAATCTCATCCTGCTGGGTGAAATCAATACAGTCAGGGCCGCAGACATCGGCGCAGAGGCCACATTTGTCCTTCAGAATCTTAGGGCATTCCGTATTGTCGATGACAGGGACGGTTGGTACGGCCTGTGGGAATGGAATGTAGATGATTGGGCGTTTGACCAGCCCCATCTCAAACTCACTCTCGGTGGAGAATGGGCATTTCTCCCAGCACTCACCGCAGCCGGTACAGAGATCGTCGATGACGTATTTTGCTTTTTGGCGGATACGTGCACGGAAGTTGCCAATGTAACCTGATAACTGTTCCAATTCGGCGTAGGCATGAACGGTAATCAGCGGATGGTTTTGAACTTCCACCATACGCGGTGTCATGATGCACTGAGAACAATCCAGAGTAGGAAAGGTCTCAGAGAGGCGTGCCATGTTGCCGCCGAGAGAGGGTTCACGCTCGACAATATGTACTTCAATGCCTGCTTGGGCTAGATCAAGTGAGGCCTGAATGCCAGCGATACCACCACCAACAATCAGCGCCCGCTTGGTTAGCGGCATAACGTAGCGTTCTAGTGGTTTATTGAACTTGATACGTTCAATCATCATCTTGGTCAGATCTTTGGATTTGACCGTGCCCACTTCTTTATCATCATGCACCCAGGAGCAATGCTCACGGATGTTGGCAATTTCTACTTTAAACGGGTTAAGCCCTGCCGCCTCTGCCGCGTTACGGAAGGTGGCTTCGTGCATCTTGGGGCTGCAGGCAGAGACGATACAGGCATCCAGCCCTTTCTCTTTAATTGCCTTCTTGAACATCTCCTGCCCAGGGGCAGAACACATGAACTTATAATCTTCGACATGCACCACGCCGTCCTGCTCGCTGCTGTATTTCGCAACATCTGCAGTATCAACGGTGCGGGCAATGTTGTTGCCGCACTGACAGACAAAGACGCCAATTTTGGCCATACTTTACTCCTTCGCCGTTCGTGACTTAAACGGTAGGGGACTTAACGTCCCAGCGACGTGACCGAATTTCATCGGTTGCGTAGTTGGGTAGAATCATTGGGCTGACTGCGCCGCGATCAAGTCCAGCATCGCTTAGCGTTTTGCCATACTCAGCCAGGTGATCTAGGCTTGCGTTGCCCGCTTCTGCGCCATCAGCAATTGCCTTGGCAGCAGATTGACCTGCACGACGACCAAATACCAGGATATCCAGCAGTGAGTTGCCCATCAGGCGGTTATGCCCATGCACGCCTCCAGTGGTCTCACCGGCAGCATAGAGTCCTGGGATTGTAGACTCGGACTGGTCATTGATGGCGATGCCACCATTTTGATAGTGCAGTGTTGGGTAAACCAGCATAGGTACCTTGGCGATGTCGATGCCAAAGCGCTTGAACTGGATGTATTTGGCAGGCAGTTCGCGCTGTACGGTGCCAGGGCCATGCAGTTCGTCAATAAGTGGTGAATCCAGCCAGACGCCTAGGCGACCAGTAGGTGTTTTCACGCCGTTGCCGTTGCCGACACACTCACGAATGATGGCTGCAGACTCAACGTCGCGAGGTTCCAGTGGAAATACGAACTGCTCGCCGTCGATGTTCAGCAGCTGACCGCCCAGTCCACGTACCTTTTCGGTTACCAGCAGACCCACGTTCTGTTCAGGATAGGCGGTGCCTGTTGGATGGTACTGAACTGAGTCCATGTAACCCAGCTTGGCACCAGCGCGGTAGGCCATAACCAGGCCGTCGCCAGTTGCACCATAATGGTTGGTGCAGGCAAATCCACGGTAGTGCAGACGACCGGTACCGCCAGTGGCGATGACGGTGGTCTTGGCTTTAACGGTGTAGTAGGCACCGGTCTCCATGTTGTTCAGGACAGCACCTGCGCAACGGCCATTCTCATCCATCAACAGCTCAACTGCAGGTGAGAATTCCAGGATTTTGATTTTATCTTTGCGGTTACGAGTCTCGTCACGCAGTACGCGCATGATTTCAGCGCCGGTCATGTCGCCAGCAGAGTGCATGCGTTTGCGGCTGGTTCCACCACCGTGACGGGCTTTCATGCGCCCATCTGGATGTTTGTCGAACATCATGCCCAGTGACTCCAGCCATTCGATAATGACAGGAGCATCGTTGGTCATGGCTGCCACGAGAGAGCGTTCGTTGGTGAAGTGACCACCACCGATGACATCAAGATAGTGAAAATAGGGAGAATCAGGCTCTTGGTCAGCGCCCTGGATGCCGCCTTCCGCCATAACGGTGTTGGAGTCACCATGGCGAAGTTTGGTCGCCAGGATAACGTCCAGACCTTCGGCCGCTGCAGTCAGTGCAGCTGCGCTGCCACCACCGCCACCACCGATGACCAGTACGTCGGTCTCATAGTCTGGTGTTGAGAGGTCTGGATTGACGGCTTCCAGCATGCTGCGGGATTCCAGTAGATCAACCAGTTCCTCTGGGTAGACTTCATCTTTATTAGCGCCAAGCCCCAGAGCACGACGACCTTCTTCGGTGTAGTCTGGGTGGTATGCGTTCAGGACTTCATCCCTTGCATCCATTGACATGGCAGGGTATGCCTGCCCGGCACGTGACTCAGAGAGGCGCTGAGGGCGGCTTTCTTCGACCTTTTTGATCAGGTCGAGCATTTCTGGAGTATAACCTTCGGACATGCTTTCCTCGCTTATAGCTTAGTCTGGTCTTCGGGCATCCACTCGCCTGGCTTAGACAGGTCGGGTTCACGCTCGCGTTCCACATAAAGTGTTTTAAGATCTTCTTTGCTCATTTCACAGAGCTCAGCCAGCATCGGCTCGTAGCGGCCAGAGCGAACTTGCTCTGCGCGTGCGGTTGTACACTCGGATTTTGGTGTCAGCCTGGCGCTTGCGATACGGCGAGCGGTCATGGCGACATTGAACTGAGAGATATTGGCTGGGCAGCGTGCAGCACAGAGGCCACACATGATGCAGTCAAATGACTGTTCAGCACCACCCATGATATCGCCACGTTTAAAGTGGGCGATATAGCCCATGACATCGATGTCCATGGGGCAGGTACGAGTACAGGTACCGCAGCCAACGCAACGAAAGATCTCCGGGTACATCGTAGCAATCTGTTCGTCGGCTGACATCTTGGTCTCAAGATCAAGTTCAGATGCCCTGTTTGATGGAAAGAATGGTATCTGGGCCAGAATCATGCCGGGCTCTACTACTGTCTGGCAGGCCAGCCCGGTTTGTAGGGTGTGATCCCCTTCGATTCGATAGAAGGTGCCACATGCACCACAGATGCCACCGCGACAACCACAGCCACGCTTGAATTGATACCCAACAAATTCCATCGCTTTCAGGATGGTGAGGGTCTCAGGCACTTCATAGGGCTGCCCCATGATGCTGATGGTGATGTAACGGGCGTCTGGTGGCGGAATCGTCCGGTCACCGACCATGATTGGCTTATTATCTTCTGTACATTTAGTCACAGACTGACTCCTAATCAGGCTCGAAATTACTTAGATTCGCTATCACTGCCGTTGGCTTCAAACAGAGGCCTCGGGTCGATGTGATGCTCTTCAAGTTGGTGTGTCTTGGTATCCAGGCCGAAAGCAACGGCTAGGAGCTGGGTAAAATAGAGTACGGGCATGCCATCAAGGTCAGCGAACTGTACTTTATCTCCCTGGCTATTATCCAGATTTGATTGGCAGAGCGGGCAGGCTGTTACCAGTGTCTCAGCGCCGTATTCATTTGCATCAGCCAAAATATCGTAAGAGAGTTTGGAGACCTTCTTCGGCTCACGCATGACAAGGTATGAGCCGCAGCAATCAACTTGAGCTGGGAAATCAATAACCTTACAGCCGAGCGCATCTAGAAAATCATGTAGGATCACTGGATCTTCAGGATCATCCAGCCCGATCTCTTTCTTGGGCTTTAGCAGCAGACAGCCATAGTAGGGGGCTACCTTGTACTTGCTCATGTCGGTTTTGACCATCTTTGCCAGATTATCAAAGCCGATGACGTCACGCAGGTATTCAATATAATGAACTACCCGAATGGAGCCCTCATATTTGCGATCAAGGAAGGCGTTAACGGTTTCGAGCTTTTTCTTATCCTGGCCAAACGCAAATTCGGTGCGCTTGAGGGTGTTGTAACAGAAAACGCAGAGCGTGATCAGGTTGGGGTCAACCTCTTCTTTCTGGCAGCGTCTCTCTGCTTCCACCAATATGTTGGTAGGAGCGGTGAGTCCCATTAGGTTATCTTTGGTGAGAGGGTAGGAAGCGCCGCAGCAGTTCCAATCCTTCAACTCGTCCATCTCGAAACCGATGATCTCGGCGCAATCCATAGCAGAGCGCTCAAATCCGAGCGCCTTGGTTTTCATGGTGCACCCAGGATAATAGGGAATGCGAGCAGGTTTGTCTGACATCCGAATACCTTAAATACTTATATAAATTTGCGAAAGCCGCTGATGATGGCCATCTGCGGTTGACGGGCAAGAAAATCCCGATCCATTGTCTCAAGGCTAACTCTGGGATCCATGTCACGCAGATGCAGATTTTTGAGGCCCTCAATGATTGCAGCAGGGCTGACATTCTTGGGGCAGCGCTCAGAGCAGGTCAGGCATGCCATGCATGACCAGATTGATTCTGCATTTTTAGCCAGATCAAACTGTCCCAGCTTGAGGTACTGAATAATCACGCTTGGCGGTGTATCCATGGATGCTGGGCAGCCAGCGGTGCATTTTCCGCACTGGTAACAGTCGGAGATGGTCTCGCCGGTAGCGAGCTCAAGTTCACGTATACGTTTTTGGTCTTTCTCAACTGGGTTGATCAGCATTCCTGACCTCATTAGTAATTCAGTTCTCCACTAGGTCAAATTAAAGAGCCTAATGGTAGCGAGGGTGCATATTCAACCCTATGATGCCGCCTTGTGCAAGATTGACATTGCATGAATATTGTGGCCTTTGTGCCATCTCTGTGCTTTTTATGTTGCAGGTGTGGGTAGGGTAACTCTCGGTAATATAATGAAAAAATAGTAAATTGTAGCGGGGGTGGTATTGCGTATTGGTTGATATTAATTATCTGTATTAATTAAATATTGCCTCAATTTAGTGCTTTTTTGATTTGTTATTTGGCTTTAGATTGCTCTTAAATCTGATTATTTAAGAGGCATATAACTTAGTGTATTAGTTGGTTAATTTGGGTTTTATTGCTGGCGATTGTTTTTGTGGATGAAGCAAACTTAGCCCGAAATCAGGTGATTTATAGAGAGATGTGCTTGGAGGGTGCGTAATGGCAAGTGCCTTATGATGGGGTGCATCATCTAAGTATAAGGGTATGATTAGTGGTGATATTGTCTGGTAATTCCCCTAGAAATTCTCTGTTAACGGATGGGTCATAGCATTGATTTGATGAAATTAGGGGTACACTTCAGTCGGCTCTTCATTTATATTTCGCCTTTCAAAATTTCAACGAGCGTGATGGCATTGGGTTATTCGCTCAAAAAAACTGACAACAAGACTGGCTTTGGCAGTCGCTGATGGTGCTGTTTAAGCAGGTTCTTCTACTAAAAATCTGAAGGGGTAGAAAATATGTCCAGAAAAAAAATCGCTTTAATTGGAGGCGGTCAGATAGGAAGTATTCTGGCTCTCCTTATCGCTCAGAAGGAATTGGGTGATGTGGTGATACTGGATCGTCCAGAGGTGGCAGATCCGATGAAAGGTAAGGCTCTGGACATGATGGCTTTACGGCCACATGGTGGATATGACGTTAATCTTTCTGGTACAGGGGACTACGCTGATATTGAAGGTGCTGATGTTGTTGTTGTAACGGCAGGTCTACCAAGAAAACCGGGTATGACCCGTGATGATTTGCTGGAAATCAATCTGGGTATCATCGCTACTGTTGCTGAAAATATTAAAAAGCATGCGCCAAATGCCTTTGTTATTTTAACCACCAATCCACTGGATGCTATGGTCTATGCCTTCTATAAGCAGGCTGGCCTTCCAAAAGAGCGTGTTGTTGGTATGGCCGGCGCCCTGGATAGCGGCCGTTTTGAAGCCTTTGTTGCGATGGAGACAGGCCTCTCATCTGAAGATGTCTCAGCCATCGTGCTGGGTGGGCATGGCCCCACCATGGTTCCAATTGTCCGCACAGCCACCGTTGCTGGCGTGCCTTTGGAGTCATTGCTTTCAAAAGAAAAGATAGATGCTATTGCTGATCGTACCCGTGAGGCAGGCACAGAAGTAGTGAAGCTGTTGGGTAACGGTAGTGCCTATAACAGTCCTGCGGCCTCCTGTTGTGAAATGGTTGAGGCCTACCTTAAGGATAAAAAACGTGTCATCTCCTCTGCTGCTCTGTGTGAAGGTGAGTTCGGGGTGGATGGCTATTTTATGGGTGTTCCGTGTGTTATTGGTGCCGGTGGCATTGAGCGCATACTTGAATTTGACTTGACTGCTGAAGAGCAGGCGATGCTGGATGAGACCCTCAAAGCAGTGGTCTCCACTGTTGAAGAGACCGGCCTCTAAAGATTTCTTTATAAGCTATTTAACGATCTAACCTTTAAACTTTTAGGAGTTAACAAATGCAGATTACAGGCATGTTGTGGGGTTCCAAGCTTCTTGAGTATGTGGATTTTCCACGTGCAGAGATTCTTGGGCCAGAAGCCAGTACCGATGAAATTCAAGCAATGCTTGATAAGTGGGGATTGCTACTGGTTAAACCGGTATTCAAAGGTGGTATTGGCAAGAAGGGTAAAGCTGGTCTGATCGGCTTTGCTAAAGACCTGGATACCGCTATTGCGGAGAAAGAGCGTCTTTACTTTGCAAAGCACACTCACGGTAACTCTGTTGCTAAATCAGAAGGTGTTACCTTTGAGAGTGGTATTCCAGCTGAGTATGAGATCTATGTCTCTATCACTGACAGCACACAGTACCGCGCGCCTACCTTGACTATCACCCACCACGGTGGTGTTGATATTGAGGAGCTGCCTGAGGATAAAATTGCAACCGTCCCTTTTGATCCGCTAACCGGTCTGAAAGGTTTTGTTATCTCCAACACCCTGCGTCAACTGGGTGCGCCAAATGAGATTATTAGCCCGCTGGTGCAAAATCTGCCAAAGCTCTGGGATCTCTTCAATAACTACGGCATGAATATGCTGGAGCTGAATCCAATCCGCATGATGCCTAATGCTAAGGGTCGTTTGGTTCCTGTCGCATGTGATTTCAAATGCTCTTTTGATACCGATGATCCAAGCTGGAAACGCCTGAAATTGCCAGCTAGCCTGGATTCTGGTGAGCTCTGCCCTTATGAGCTTGAAGTAAATCAGCTGCGTACCTATCAGGGACAGTCTGATGTATTTGTCACCAACGACCAGGGAACTATCACTGCCATGACCTTTGGTGGTGGTGCTAACGCGCTGGTAACCGAGTTGTTGGGTGATGCCGGTATTGTCTCCTCTGATTTTGGTGGTAATCCGCCATACGAGAAGATGTACGAGATCAGTCGCATTACCTATAAGCACTGGTTGGAGCAGAGTAATGTGCTGTTCATTATCGGTGGTAAGGCGAATAACACGGATATCTATGAGACCTTCCGTGCTATGACCGATGCGCTACGTGATCATCTGAATGAAAATGGCCTCAAGCCACTCTATGTTGTTGTTGGGCGTGGTGGACCAAACCTGATCCGCGGAATGGGTTACATGAAAGATGCACTGGATGGTCTGAAAATCCCTTATAAGATGTTTGGGTTTGATTCTTCCATGAGCGGTGTAGTGAACTACGCCAACAATGTTGATGACTGGATGGAAAATAAAGGTGGTAAAGCCGCAGTTGCTAAGGCAATGGGTGTTGATTCCACGTCCGATACAGCTGCTTAAGTTGATAAAACTTAAGATCCATCAGTATTTAATATTAAAGCAAACGAATAGAGGTTCAGAATGTCATCATTAACAAGTTCTGGAAAACATAGTCGGACACCACGTGGTGTTGCGGCTTTCGAACACTACTATGTAGGGATCGACTCCTTAGATCAGATCTGCAATAAAGAAGATCGGGTCTGTGTACTCAATATTGCAGGTGGTGAAAGCCGCACTGTAACCCCTGTCAGCAACGTATACTCTGGCGGTAACATCGTATGTGGCACCATGCCGGGTCGCTCCGGTACGTCTATGAAGACGGAAGCTGGTGAGATTCCTATTTACAGCAACGTGGCGGAAGCCATGGAAGCAGGTCACAAGTTCAATGTGGCTGTGGTCTATGTGCCACCTTCAGGTGTAAAGGACTCCGTGATTGAGGCCGTACGCGTCAATCCTGAGATCAGCAAAGTGGTTATCCTGACTGAGAAGGTGCCGCTCTCTGATTCACGTATTATCCGTCAATACTGTCAGCAGCAGGGTGTCGATGTATTCGGTGCCAACTGTCTGGGTATTGCTGATGCACACAAGCACATCCGTATCGGTGGTGCTTTGGGTGGTAACTCCCCTGAGGAGTCACTGGTTCCTGGTTCTATTGCCCTGTTTTCAAACTCCGGCAACTTTACCACCACCATCGCCACCTACATGCTGACCACAGGTTGGGGTACAACCGTATCTGTCTCTTCAGGTAAGGATGTATACATCCACTTCTCAGCTCCTGAATTTACCCACGCCTTTCATAACGATGGCCGCAGTAAAGCCGCTGTCATGTACATTGAGCCCGGTGGTTACTACGAGCACGATATTGAGCTGAAGAAGCCCGTTGTCGCCTGTATCGTAGGTCGCTGGAAAGCCAAGCTGACTCGTGCTTGTGGCCATGCAGGTGCTATCGCCGGTTCTGGTGATAATGCTGAGGCAAAAGAGCAGTGGTTCATGGATAAATTTGGCGTAGATGATATCTACACCCCAGAGAACCCTGTGGTATCAGCTAAGGGTGCTGTGGTAACCAATATTGCGCACATCCCTGAGGCACTCTCTGCAGTTATGGCCAAGAACGGCGTTCAGCCTGATTTTGAGCCTCGTGGCGATCTATCACTGAAACCTTGGTTTGCCAGTGATACTGATATTGGTCTGCCAGCTGAGCTGAACGAGCCTGTAGTCACCGCTATGGGGCCGTATGACACTCAGATTGCGGCTCTTTCGAAGCAGGTTGGTGTGGTCTTCCCACGTCAGGCGCTGAAAGATGCATCTGGCGCTTCCATGATGGATCCAAAGAGCCAGGTGAGTCGTATTCAAGGTGTGAGTGTGCTGGATGCCTCTACTCATACTTTCGAAGAGAATCTGATTCTTTCGCTTGCTCGTGAATACCCTGATGCCAATGGTGCTGCGCTGGCCAATGTTGTGCTCAACGCCTATGTGAACCAGGCAGGTGAGATTACGGTAGCTGCTGCTGATGCGGCGCGTGAGGCAGGTAACAGCCCTAACACAGTTCTTGCTTCTGCTGTGGCTATCGTTGGTCCCAATAAGGTTGCTGGTGCTAAAGCAGCGGCTGAGGCTCTAAAAGAGCTGTTTGGTCAGTCTGGACTGACTAATGCTGCTGATGAAGCTTTTGATATTAGTGCTATTGTTGATCAGGCTGCCTCTGGTGATGCAGCTGCTGCACTGGTCGGAAAAGGTTCTGCTCGTGCAGAAGCTATGCTGGCTGCTATCAATGCTCGCGGTGTTAAATCTGCTTTTATCCGTACCCTGGAAGCCCTTGCTGAGAAGACTGGCAAGGCTATTACCGAAGATGCCATCAC
>Ga0316192_10000021_pt1 | contig 89214 bp, 80 predicted proteins | sample MerIslwburrow_MG_FD_204931 | JGI IMG/M metagenome (GOLD analysis project Ga0316192, IMG submission 204931) | Coastal sediment microbial communities from Maine, United States - Merrow Island worm burrow | ecosystem: Environmental > Aquatic > Marine > Coastal > Sediment | place: USA: Maine...
ATCGATGGTGGAGCGGCAGCGACGGCGTTTCAGAGCTCGGTGGACGAGTCCGCCTCGCAGACCTACACGCTCGAGAGCGGCACGGAAGTCACCCTGAGTGATCCGATGCTGGCAAATGGAGCGTTGCTGACGAACAACCTGACAACCCACAGCGTGGCTCTCACTGGTACCGGCTCGCAGCTGACGTTGATTCTGACGGCGAACACCGATGGTGGCTCGGAGGCCGTTGCCTTCCAGAACCTCATCATCAGCGCCGGAGTTGAGCCACCGCCGCCGCCACCGCTGGTGGAGATCTTCGAGATCCAGGGCGACGGACTGGTCAGCCCGTTCAACGGCCAATTGGTTACCACAGATGACAACGTGGTGACTCTCCTGAGTACAGATGGATTCTTCATGCAGACGCCGGCGCCGGGCGATGGCGACGTCGACACCTCGGACGGCGTCTTCGTCTACTTGGGCAGTGCTCCCACTGTTGAAGTCGGTGATCAGGTAGATGTGGTGGGTAGAGTCAACGAATTCTTCGGCTTCACGGAGATCACCGATATCAGCGAAGTGATGGTGGACGGCGTCGGAGCTGTTCCGGCCCCGGTAATCTTCAATGCGACCGTTCCTTCGCCTACTCCGACGGCTCCCAGTTGCGCCATCGAGTACGAGTGCTACGAGGGCATGATCATCGAGATCCTGAATGGAACGGTCACAGGACCCAATCAGCGGTTCAGCACCGATCCGGTTGCCGAGGTACACATCACCGCGGCTCCGATGCGGACCTTCCGAGAGCTGGGAATCCTATTCCCAGGAATGGTCGGTCTGCCTGTCTGGGATGGCAACCCGGAGGTGTTCGAGCTCGATCCGGACAAGCTGGGGCTGGCCAATCAGATTATCCCGGCCGGCTCTTCGTTCAGTGCGAGGGGAGCTCTGGGGTACGAGTTCGGCGGCTATGAGCTGTGGCCCAACGAGCTCACCTACGTGCCGGCGGAGATCCCACGGGCCGTCAGGGAACGCGTGGCCGGGGAGTTCACGGTCGGCAGCCTGAACATGTTCCGGTTCTTCGACGACATCGATGACCCGCCAAGTGTCAATGCCCAGGGTCAAGAGCGTGACGACTTCGTGGTTTCGACGGCCGAGTATCAGAGAAGAAAGGCCAAGCTGGCCGACTACATCCTGAGCGTGCTCGATGCCCCCGATGTCCTGGCCGTTCAGGAGGTGGAAAAGCTCGGGGTGCTCGAAGATCTGGCGGTTGAAATCGCGGTATTGGATCCGACGGTCATCTACACACCGATCCTGGTGGAGGGCAACGACATCGGCACCATCGATGTCGGCTTCATGGTACGGGACACCGTGACTGTTGAGCGGTTCGAGCAGCTGGGTTACTACGAAACGTACTTCAACCCGGTGGACATGACTGAGGACATCCTCCACGATCGACCACCGTTGTTGCTCGAGGGTGCCTTCGAGCTCGAGTTCGGCTCGTTCCCCATCGCGGTCATGACGGTACACAATCGCTCTCTGAGCAGCATCGAGGATCCGGTGCAAGGTCTGAGAGTGCGGCAGAAGCGCTACGAACAGGCTGTGTCCATCGCCGAGAAAGTGCAGGCCCTGCAGATGGCGAAACCCGAAATCCACTTCGTAGTCATTGGCGACTACAACGGCTTCGAGTTCACCGATGGGTACGTCGACGTGGTCGGTCAGATCCAAGGGGACTTCGACCCTGACGACAATCTCGTCTGCGACCCGAGTACGGGGAATGCTTGCGATGACCTGGTCAATCCCGATCTGATGAACCAGACCGAGGATTTGGAGGCGGAAGAGAGATACTCGTTCATCTTTCGGGGGGACGCCCAGACCCTCGACCACGCCTTGACGGCTGAAGGGTTGGAGAGCTTCCTTGCCGGTCTCGAGCTCGGTCGCGGCAACGCCGACGCAGCCTTCGACTTGATCAACGATGACATGACACCGCTTCGGTCCTCGGATCATGATGGTCTGGCTCTTTTCGTGTCGAGTGACGCCGACGATGACGGGGTCCCGGATGATGTGGACGTCTGCCTAGGGACGGTGATTCCGGAGTCGGTGCCGACCGTGCGCCTGGGAGTCAACCGATACGCACTGGTGGACGACGACGGGATCTTCGACACCACAGAGCCCGGTCGGCGCGGCCCTGGCAGCCCGGTCAACTTATTCACCGTGGGCGACACCGGTGGCTGCTCCTGCGAGCAGATCATCGAGGCCCAGCACCTTGGCAAAGGTCACGAGAAGTTCGGCTGCAGCCTCGGTGCCATGCGCAACTGGGTGAAGCTCGTGAACCCTTGACGCGAGGGTTGAGGCGCTCGGCGAATTCGCCGAGCGGTCTTTTGGGGCAGCGGGGGGTGAGGTGGCCGGGCGTTCCTTCCGGCCAGTGTTTGAGGACTTGGGGTCTTGGACCGTCTCCGAGGTTGGGATTGACCAAGGGAGACCTCTTGCCCGAGCTGGACCCGCCGTGAGCATGGGGCACGAACCAGATTCCCGTCAGGGACTCACCCCCTAGGCCCTTAAGCCCCTATATCCCCATTTCCATCATCGGTGCTAGATGTTCGCGTCCGGGGGGCAGGCTCCCAGGGGGTTCTTGCAGAGGAAGGGAGGATAGCCTCCTGGGAGCCTGCCCCCCGGACGAACATCCCAAGATCGTGGTCATCTGCTCAGGACTAAGGCCCCAGGACTTCAGGGACCACTCGAAGCGACCTTCAACGGAGGGCGTAAGAGTCGGAATTCGGCAGGGGTGTCAGTGGTTGCAGGGAGGGGGAGCTCCGCTCGCCGGCGGAGCGCTCGATCATGGACGTTCCCATTACTCGCGATTCCAGCGTCGTTTCGACTCGCTACTGGCATGAGCTCGAGGACGGTCGGGTGCAGTGCGATTTGTGCCCCCGCTTCTGCAAGCTTCGCGAGGGCCAGCGGGGGCTGTGCTTCGTTCGAGGTTGCCTGGACGGCGAGGTGGTTCTCACGACCTATGGCCGCTCCAGTGGCTTTTGCGTCGATCCCATCGAGAAGAAGCCCCTGAACCACTTCTTTCCGGGCACTCCGGTGCTCTCGTTCGGCACGGCGGGTTGCAACCTGGCCTGTCGCTTCTGTCAGAACTGGGACATCTCCAAGTCTCGTCAATTCGATACGCTGGCCGATCAGGCGGCTCCGGAGACCATCGCCCGGGCGGCCCGTGAGTTGGGCTGCCGCAGCGTCGCCTTCACCTACAACGACCCGGTGATCTTTCACGAGTATGCGATCGACGTCGCCCAGGCCTGTCATGAGCTGGATATCCAGACGGTAGCGGTTACGGCAGGAGAGGTCTGTGCCGAGCCGCGCGAGGAGTTCTACCGCCACATGGATGCCGCCAATGTGGACCTCAAGGCCTTCACCGAGTCGTTCTATCGGGAGATCTGCGGCTCACATCTGCAACCAGTCCTCGACACCCTGGTCTACCTGCGAGACGAAACCGATGTCTGGTTCGAGATCACCACGCTTCTCATCCCGGGTGAGAACGATTCGCCGGAAGAGATCGACGCGATGTCGCGGTGGGTGGCAAGCGAGCTGGGGCGGGACGTTCCCGTGCACTTCACCGCCTTTCACCCGGACTGGAAGATGATGGATCGACCGCCGACACCGCCGCAGACCCTGAGGGGAGCTCGCCGGATCGCCATGGGCAACGGTCTCCGATACGTCTACACCGGCAACGTGCACGACCACGAAGGCGGCAGCACCTATTGCCACGGGTGTGGCGAGAGTCTCATCGGCCGCGACTGGTACGTACTGAACGATTGGCGACTGACGGAGGGCGGCGAGTGCAGCGCCTGCGGCACCCCTTGCCCCGGACGTTTCTCCGTCGCACCCGGCGACTGGGGAGCCCGCCGCCTCCCGGTCCGACTTAGCGAATTCAAGTAAAGGCACTGGGGGTTGAAGCGGTCGGGCGTACCTTCCGACCGAGCTCTGGGCAGTGGGGTTGAAGCAGCCGGCTCTCCGCCGGCTGGTCTTTGAGGTCTTGGGGTTTTGGACTGAACCCTATCCGTCTAGGTTCTCACTGCCTCACTGCCCAATCGGTGCCAGGGGTTCGTTCGGGTGGTTTGACAGGGGGCGCCTCGTCGAGCGCATCGCAAGGGCCGAGAAAGTTCTCGGGAGATCCGGCGAGAAGACGTGACGAGGTGGCGGCCCCCCCTCATAGTCTGAGCAGCCGACGCCGTCCCCCTGCGAACCACCCGGACGGATCCCCGCACGACTGCCGGATGGGATGAAAGCGCCAACGACCGGAAGGATCGAGAAGCGGCTTGAACCCCCAGGCCCTCAAAGACCAGCCGAAGGCACGCCGGCTGCCTCAACCCCAGGACGGGTGGGCGGGGGCTAGTGCTTGAAGCGGGCGCCGTGCTCCTCGACGGAAAGGATCCAGCCGAGAATCTTGCCGGGCTGGATCCTTTTTTCTTCGTCCCAGAATCTCAGGTTCCGCAGATGACGGCTCGAGGTGTCGTCCTCGGGAATGGCGGCGGTGTCATCGTGGATCCGCTGCATGCGATCGATCCAACTGGCGCAGTTGTCGACCCTCAGATCGACCCACCCATCGTGCACCCAGGCTTCCAGCTTCTCGGGGGTGAGCGGTTCGTTGTCCGCCTCGGCCGGTACGATGACCTCGTGGCCTCGCAGGATCTTTCCGGAAGGCAGGAGAATGGGTATGCCGACGGAGACCACCTCATTGGCGAGCCGGGGCTCGGCTTCGAGCATCTTGTCGATTCGGTCGGCTACCTCCTCCGGAGTCGATTCGCGAACGGCCGTCATTGTTCCGAAGGCTTCTCGCAGGAGGTGGGCCTCGAAGAGCAGCTTGGTGTTTCGGGGCGGCCCCAACATCTCGAAGGCCACGCTCTTCGTTTCACCCTGACTCTCGAACTCCATCATCCGTTCCAGTGCCCAGTGACGCATGAGTCCGGCCCGGTAGGTGGGACCCAGTACCGCGTTGTCCAGGGCGTTGATGATGTCGTGCCCCGTGTTGCCACCGCCGATTTCAAAGATGAGGTACTGGGCAATCTCCTCGGGTGTCACGAACTCCATCTGTCGAGACGTAGTGAGCATCGCGAACTCCTCGACGCTGAAAATGCCATTCTCACCGGTATCGATGTAGGCAGTCTCGAGAATGTTGTCGGTGACCTTGGCGGCGGTCGGATCCTTGGTGGAGAAGGTCTCCCCCAGAGTGCGAGGTGTGGCCTCCACTAGATAGATGGGCTTTCGTCCGCGGTAGATGGGTCCGTGGGCGATCTTCTTCCAAGCGATGGCCGCCGCCGGCTTGATCTCCTTCGTGATTGGAGCTCCGGGCGTCCGGGCCATGAGGAACAGCAGCATGGACTGTGCCCCCGCCATGGCGCTCTTGGAGAGCAGCACACGACTCGGCTTCTCCTCGGAATGCGTGTAGGGAACGTTGAGGCCCATACCTCCAGTACCGCTGGTTCCCACCTTGAAATAGGCCCGAGTGCCGGCATCCATCATGCCGCCATAGAGGACCTGCATGTGGCGAATCAGACGTGGTACATAGAGGGCCTCGAGAAGATCTTCGACCTGATCGCACTGTGAGTTACCGGCTTCCAGGCTATCCAGCACCTTGGCCGAGGCTGAATAAACGTCCCTGTAGGCGATGCCGGTCGCGGTGTTCACGGAATCGATGACGATGTCCGGCTTGCCATCGGCCAGCAATCGATATAGCAGGAACCTCTCCCAGTCCTCCTCGCGAAGCGGCTTCAGTTGGGCCGCAATGCGCTCGACTCTGGACGCTTCCTCGGTAAGTCCGAAGATGTCGCCACTCGAAACCGAGAGCTTGACGCCCTGCGCAAATCGCAGCAGCTGCTCCAGGGCCTCTTCCGATTCTTCCTGCCGCAGGCTGTGGATCTGTATCTCTCGGGGCTTGTGTTCCAACAACTCCCGGCAGACCGCCATCCCCACCAGGCCGTAACCACCCAGAACGAGTACCTTGCTACCCTCGATATTCACTCTGTTTCTCCTCGCGTAGCGTTTCGCTGTCGGGTTCTTCGTCGAATCACGGCCGACCCGGAGCCCAGGTCCCGTCGGGTCAGCCCGCCATTGCCTTGAGCACGCTCTCGAGTTCGGTCAGTTGATCGGCGAGGGCCTTTGGCAGACGCTCACCGAACTGGAAATAGTGGTCGTGCAGCAGTGTTACCTCTCGTCGCCAGTCGTCGGGATCGACCTCGAGTAGAAGGGCGAGATCCTCTTGCGAGATCTCGAGACCTTCCAGATCCAGACCTCCGGCGGTCGGATGGAGGCCGATGAAGCTCTCCTGGACATCGCCCTCACCGTCGCAGCGCTCGAAGACCCACTTGAGAACCCGGCTGTTCTCGCCGAAGCCCGGCCACAGGAAATTGCCGTCCTCATCCTTGCGGAACCAGTTCACGTAGAAGATCCGCGGCATCGTTCCCCAGGCACCCTTTCCTTTGGCACCCCCCTTGGCTCCGACTTCGAGCCAGTGGGTGAAGTAGTCACCCATGTGATAGCCGCAGAACGGCAGCATGGCCATGGGGTCTCGGCGTACGACTCCGACTCGTCCCGAGGCGGCAGCTGTCTTCTCCGACGCCATGATCGATCCCAGGAAAGTGCCGTGCTCCCAACTGAAAGCTTCGGTCGCCAGCGGTACGACTTTCGCCCGGCGGCCGCCGAAGAGGATGGCGTCGATCGGCACCCCCGCTGGATCCTCCCACTCGTCTGCGATCACCGGGCACTGACTCGCCGGCGCCGTGAAGCGGGCGTTGGGATGCGCGGCCGGCCGCTTGCTTTCCGATGTCCAGGGTCGCCGCAGCCAGTCGACGAGGAAGGCCGGCTTTTCGTCCAGCATGTCCTCCCAATAGACGTCGCCCTCCCGGGTCAAGGCACAGTTGGTAAAGATGCTGTTCTTGGTCAGCGACAGCATGGCATTCGGGTTCGAGTGCATGCTGGTGCCGGGTGCCACACCAAAGAATCCCGCCTCGGGATTGATGGCGTAGAGTCGGCCGTCATCCCCGAATTTCATCCAAGCGATATCGTCGCCCACCGTCTCGACCTTCCAGCCTGGCAGGGTGGGGTTCATCATCGCGAGATTGGTCTTGCCACAGGCCGAAGGGAAGGCCGCCGCGATGAACTTGGATCGCCCTGCCGGATTGGTCAGCTTGAGAATGAGCATGTGCTCGGCCAGCCAACCTTCGTCGCGTGCCTGGACCGAGGCGATGCGCAACGCGTGGCACTTCTTCCCGAGCAGGGCGTTGCCGCCATAGCCGGAGCCGTAGGACCAGATCTCCCGGGTCTCGGGGAAGTGGCAGATGTATTTGTTGTCGGCGTTGCAGGGCCAGGGCTGATCCGGTTTCTTCTGGCTGTCCATGGGGTATCCCACCGAGTGGATCCCACGAACGAAATCCTCACTGTCCCCCAGTGCTTCCAGGACCTTGGAGCCCACGCGAGCCATGATGTGCATGTTGCAGACCACGTAGGGCGAATCGGTAATGACGATGCCGATCCTGGCGATGGGGCTACCGATTGGGCCCATGGAGTAGGGAATGACGAACATCGTCCGGCCTTCCATGCAGCCGTCGTAGAGGCCTCGCAGGTGGGCCTTCATTTCCGCTGGATCGCCCCAGTTGTTCGTCGGTCCTGCATCCTCGTGGCGCTGGGAACAGATGAAGGTGCGGTCTTCGACTCGCGCAACGTCTGCCGGATCTGAGCGCACATAGAGCGAATTGGGACGCAGCTCGGGATCCAGCCATCGGGCCGTCCCGGTCTCGGTCATGATCTGGGCCAGTTCGTCATACTCCTCGGTGGACCCGTCGCACCACCAGACCTTGCCCGGATCACAGAGGTCGACCACTCTTTCGACCCAGGCCAGCAATTTCGGGTTCGAGGTGTGCGCAGCTTCAAGGGGCGACGTGAAACGCATCGGATTTGGCCTTTCTTCTCTTTGGTCAGGGTTTCAAACCCACGGAGACCGACCTGGCCGCCGTGCCGGAGACCTCTCAATATATCAAGAAGGCTACGGACTCCTCGCGGAGTTACGCCACAAAACGACGAATAGGCAGAGCGGGCCTCAACTGTGAGTCGTCCAAGATACACAGCGCCAATTGAGGGGCTCGCGCCAAGCCTCCAGGGACGGGCTCAAGGCTTCCTGCCTTCGGTCAGCGGTCGGGGCCGCTGAAAGAGGTACCCTTGAACGTAGTCGACCCCGATCTGGCGAAGGGCCTCGAGCGTGGCTTCGTCTTCGACCGACTCGGCGATGGTGCGCAGCCCCATCACCTCGCCTATATCGTGGATCGATGCCACGAGCGCGGCTTGGATAGGGTCGGCGACCATTTCGCGCACGAACCCACCGTCGATCTTGAGGAAGTCCAGTGGGAGGTTTTTCAGGTAACCGAAGGAGCTCAGGCCCTGGCCGAAATCGTCCAGAACGAAACGGCAACCCATGCCTTTCAACACCGAGATAAAGCGCACCGCCATCGGCAGGTTGGCTATGGCAGAGGTCTCGGTGATCTCGAAGAAGACCCGGTCGGGCGAAATCCTGGTCTTGTTGAGCTCTTCGACCACGAAATCGAGAAACCCCGCGGCGCCAAGACTGAGACCTGAGAGATTGATAGCGAACCGGCTATTGTTGGCTATGGCGGTGTTGCCATCGTCGGCCAGTAGGCGCAAAGCGGTGCTCAGAACCCAACGGTCGATTGACGGAATCAGACCATACCGTTCGGCAGCCGGGATGAAGGATCCCGGATAGACCAGCTTGCCCTCCTCGTCGATCAATCGAATGAAGAGCTCGCTCAGGGGAGGCTCCGAGTTGCTCGTGTCGAGGGGCTTGATGATCTGGTGATAGAGCCGGAAGCGGTCCTCATCCAGGGCTTTCTGAAGACGAGAGATCCACTGCATCTCCCCATACCGCTTGGCAATCTCCCGGTCGCCGGGCTGATAGATGTGAATGGATCCGCCGCCCTTGTCTTTAGCTACAAAGCAGGCAGCGTCCGCGGCGCTCAACAGGGCATCCGCTCCGGAGTGCGAGGAGGACAGAGGCGCCAGGCCGCCGCTGACCCGATTGGTGAAAGTGCGGCCGCCCCAATGGAAGCGAAAGCTGTGGATGGCTTCACTGATCTCTTTGGCCCGGTGCTCCGCCTCTTCCGGGGAATAGTCGCTGAAGAGGATGCCGAACACGTCGCCACCCAGCCGCGCCAGGACATCTTGTTGTCGGACCCGCTCCTCGATGACCGAAGCGATCTTTCGAATCAACTGATCGCCAGCGGTATGGCCGCAGGTCTCGTTCACGAGCTTGAACGCATCGAGGTCCAGTTGACACAAGGCATGTCGACCGCTCCGTCCGTCATGCTCCTGTAGGGCGCCTCGCAGCTGCCGCTCGAACTCCCGGCGATTGATCAGACCGGTGAGAGGATCATGGCTCGCGAGATGCTCCATTTCGTCTTCCACCCGACGGACCTGGGTCAGGTCTTTGAAGACGAGGATCGCGCCGGTGACCTTGCCTTCCTGGTTGCGAATCGGTGCGGCAGAGTCATCGATCGGGAACCTAATCCCATCCCGGCGGACCAACAGCCGCTGGCCGAGGAAGGCCACTTCTCGCCGCTCGGCAAGGCAGTGATGGACCGGGTCGAGGACCTTCTTGCCTGTCTCTTCATCGACCACCCTGTAGACCGCGTCGGCCGTTTGGCCGTAGGCCTCTTGGAGCATCCAACCGGTGAGCTTCTGGGCTACCGGATTGAGGTAGTCAACGATGCCCCTGGCGTCGGTGCGAATGACCCCATCGGCGATGGAAGCCAGCGTGACAAGGGCACGCTCCTTCTCCTGGAAGAGGGCGTTCTCAGCGATCTTGCGCTCGGTAATGTCATGGGCGACACCGATGATTCGCTGCACATGCCCTTGTGGATCACGCATCGCGATGGCCCTTTCGGCCAGCCAGCGGACCTCGCCACGGGGCGAGAGGCATCGAATGTCGACCGACAGACTCTCGTCATCGGCCTTGAGCAGGCGGCGGACTGCCCGCTCCAGGCTCGGTCGATCCTCAGGGTGAACGAGCCTCAGGAAGTCGCTGCCGCTTGCCATCTGGTCGTGGAGAGACAGTCCGAAGAGCTGATCGATGAGCTCGGATGTATCGAGGGCGTCGGTGTCGGGGTCCCACTCCCAGTTCACCGAGCGGGCGGCTTGTTGGGCAAACGCGAGCCGCTGTCGGACGTCTTGAAGGGCGATTGCCGACAACTCCTGGGCTGTAGCGTCGAAGGCTGTGACCAGGCTGGCTGGCTGCCAATCGAGCTCGACGTAACCGGAGGTCAGACGTATCCATCGTTCCTGCCCGTCCTTGCGACGGATCTTCCACAGCTCTGCCTCGTCTTCCTGCCCAGATGATGGTGTAGATGCGTTGCGGCTGACGGGTAGCGGCTCCCCCAGATCCTGGAATCCCATGCTCATCAGCTCGTGAGCCGAGTAGCCGGTCAGCTCCTCGGCGGCGGGATTCACGTAAAGCAGCTTCTCGCGATGGACAAAGATGGCCACCGGCATGGTTTCAGCTAAGATTCTGAACCAGTGCTCGGCCTGAGTCAGGGGAGGCGACGGGGGTGGAGATGGCCTCATGTCGGCGACATCCTCCGGGGATTATAGCGGTGGGAAAACGACGCCGGATGACGAGTGAATCGGGTATCCTCGAGCTGCCACCCGAGGTGACGGCGGAACTCGGGTGGGAGCCCTTCGTGCCGCTCGCTCTGGAGGGGGGGCAAAGGTCCTTTGTCAGCGGCAAGACACAGAGCGGTCTTCTGCGGGTCCAGTACTTCAGGCGACGAGGTGACGGAGCGGTAGTGGGTCGGGCCTGGTTTGGACCCGGGGCGGCTGGTCCACCGGGCCATGCGCACGGCGGCAGCATAGCGGCGGTTCTCGACGAGGCCATGGGGGTTGCGGCCTGGTCGAGTGGTTACGCCTCGGTGGCGGCGCATCTCGAGGTCGACTTCTCGAGAATGATTCCCCTCGGCACCGACGCCTTGCTGGAAGCGTGGGTCGAAAAGGCGAGTGGAAGAAAAGTGACGACCCGGGGCAGGCTGCTCGATGATGACGGCGAGCCGTTCGCCGAAGCGGCCGGATTGTTCGTGGTGCTCGATCCCGCGCGCTTCGAAGATGTGCTAGAGAAGGTGGCGGAAGCCATGGGGGTCGATCCGGCCGATCTTCTATCCAATGTGGAAACAGCGCACGAGTAGCCGAGGAAGAGTCTGCGTGTCCGGTCTGCCTGCCATCGCGAAGGATCTCTCCGCGGCTTTGCGACCGCTCCGCTTCGGCACACCGGTAACTCACGTCTACGATCCACTCGACTATGCCTGGCCGGCGCATCGGGAGTACTTGCAGCGCTTCGGGCAGGGTTCGAAAGAGGTGGTGTTGCTGGGGATGAACCCCGGACCCTGGGGCATGGCGCAGACAGGTATCCCTTTCGGGGAGGTCTCCTTCGTCAAGAATTGGTTGGCCATCGACAGTCCTGTGGGTCGACCCCCTCGCGAGCACCCAAAACGGCCGGTCGAGGGGTTGGCATGTTCCCGGAGTGAGGTCAGCGGTCGGCGAGTCTGGGGTTGGGCGAAAGAGCGGTTCGAGACTCCGGAGCGCTTCTTCGAACGCTTCTTCATCGCCAATTACTGCCCGCTGATGTTCCTCGAATCCAGCGGTCGCAACCGCACTCCGGATCGTCTGCCTGCCAGCGAACGAAGACCGTTGCTGGAGGCCTGCGACCAAGCGCTGCGGCTGACCATTCAGCAGCTCGACCCGACCTGGGTCGTCGGTGTCGGTCGATTCGCCGAGGTGAGGGCTCGACGCGCCCTCGACGGGCTCGAAGTCCAGGTGGCGGGAATCCTCCATCCGAGCCCGGCAAGCCCGGCGGCCAATCGCGATTGGCAGGGTCGGGCGAGGAGCCAACTCGCGGAGCTCGGAATTGAAGGTTGAGATAATGTGGCAAGGGGCCAACTGATAGATTCGACTGTGATGATGGGTGAACAGGTGATGGTCTGGAGAAATCGTTGACGGCGCTGTTATCGCTCGAGGGCTTGTGTCTTGCTGCCGCAGTGGGGGCTGTTGGTTGGGCGGTAGTGCAATTTCTCCGACAGCGCCGAGAGAAGGAGAGACTCCAGGAAATCGAACGGATCCTGCAGCGCGATACGGCCCGGTTGCGGGTAATGCTCGAGCAGCTGCCCGCCGTCGTCTGGACCACCGACTCTCGACTGGAGTTCACCACCAGCCAGGGCGCGGCTCTGGCGGGTCTCGGGCTGCAGCCGGACCAGGCAGTCGGACAGTCGATCTTCGAGTACTTTGGCACCGATGACGAAGAGTTCCCGCCCATCAAGGCCCACCGCCAGGCCCTAGCAGGTACGCCTGTGGCCTACGAAATGGAGTGGGGCGGCCAGAGCTTTCACTCCCTGGTGGAACCCTTGCGGGCAGACGACGGATCGATCGTCGGGACGGTAGGCGTGGCGCTGGACGTTACCGAGATCCGCACCTCAGAAGCCGCATTGCGGGCCAGCGAAGAGCGATACCGGGACTTTCTGGCTCACAGCTCGGAGGGGATCTGGCGGTTGGAGCTCGATGAGCCCATGCCGGTCTCGCTGGCTGTGGACGAGCAGGTCGAGTTCCTTTATGAGCACGGACACTTCGCAGAATGCAACCATGCCCTCTCGTTCATGGTCGGCTTGGAGTCACCGTCACAGCTCGTGGGTGCCACTCTGGGGCGCCTGCTGTCGCAAGACGATCCACAGATCCTGGATCACCTGCGGCTCTTCATGACGTCCGACTACGATCTAGAGGCGGCGGAGATCGAGGGTGTCGATCGGCAGGGTCGGTCACGCTGCCATCAGATCAATCTCACCGGGATCCTGCAGGACCAACGTCTGGTGCGCCTCTGGGGTACGCATCGCGATGTCACGGACCACCGACGAGCCGAGCAGGCATTGCGCGCCTCGGAGGAGCGTTATCGTGAGATCTTCGAAGGTTCTCTCGACACTCTCTATATCAGCACGCCCGAGGGACAGCTCTTGGACATCAATCCTGCTGGGCTTAGACTCTTCGGCTACGATAGCAAGGAGGAGTTGCTGCAGGTGGATCTCGAGGAGCTGTATATCGATCCAGGGGCGCGGCAGCGAAGTCTCGAAGCTCTCAGTCAGAAGGGGTTCCTGCGGGACTACGAGCTTCGGTTGCGGCGCAAAGATGGCAGCCAGGCGACGATCCTGGTAACGACCACGGCGGTAGAGGACGAGTCGGGCAACCTCTATGCCTTGAGGGGCATGTTGCGTGACGTCACCGAGCAGCGCGCTCTCGAGGAGCAGTTGCTTCGCTCGCAGAGGATGGAGGCGGTGGGCAGAATGGCTGGCGGTGTCTCGCACGACTTCAACAACCTGTTGACGGTTATCAACGGTCGAAGTGACCTGCTGCGCGCTCAGATCGATCCCGGCAGTCCATTGGCAGCCGAGGTTGATGAGATCAAGGCGGCTGGAGAGCGGGCCGCAGCACTGACGCGCCAGCTTCTGGTGCTCAGTCGGCGTCGATCGAGCTTCCCCCAGGCCATCAATCTCAACGATCTGATGCAGAACATGGAGAACTTACTGCGGCGCTCGGTCGGTGAGCTTGTGGAGTTGGTTGCAGACTTCGATCAGGAGATCGCCAGCGTCAAAGCGGACCCCGGACAGATGGAGCAGGTCATCTTGAACCTGGCCTTGAATGCCCGTGACGCCATGCCACGGGGTGGCCGTTTGGTCATCGGGTCATCCAACGTCTCGGTGGCTCCGGGCTCGGCGTTGGCCAACTTCGGATTGGATCCAGGCGCCTATGTCCTGCTGCGCTGCGAGGACGACGGCACGGGAATCGATCCCAGCATCCAGGGGCAGATCTTCGAACCGTTCTTCAGCACCAAGGATCCCTCAGAGGGCACCGGGCTCGGTCTGTCCACGGTCTATGGAATCGTGCAGCAATCCGGTGGCTACATTCGGGTCGAGAGCGAGCTGGGTCGGGGAGCCTGCTTCGAGGTCTATCTGCCGGCGGTCTCCGAGCCCGTCGAGCCGAGCGCGAAGGAAGTAGTGGAACCGACCAGTCCGAGCGGCACCGAAACAGTGCTGTTGGTCGAGGACGAAGATGCCGTGAGGGGCCTGCTACGGCGATTCATGGATGCCAAGGGCTATCGGGTGCTGGAGGCATCCGACGGCGAGGAGGCTCTGAAAGTCGTCGATGAGGAGTCGGGACAGATCGACCTTCTATTTACCGATCTGGTCATGCCGGGCATGGGCGGCTTCGAGTTGGCCCATCGACTCGAGGCAAAGTTGCCCGAGGTCAAGATCCTCTTCATGTCCGGTTATAGCGAGGGGGCCGACGCTTTCTTCAAGAGCGGCCTGGTCTCCGACGCCAGGAGCTTTCTGCAAAAGCCCTTTTCCACTGACCTGCTCGCCCAGCGCCTGCGAGAAGTGCTGGACCCGCGCTGAGTCGAGCGCCTGAGTTCGAGCCTTGACATCCGGAAGGCCATTGGTATCATCTACTCTTAAATCGGACTAGAACGGTCCGGTTTCAGAGAAGACAACGCCTGAGAGCACCTCGAGCATGCTGCGCATTACCAAACAGTCGGACTACGCCATCGTTTTGATGACATACATCGTGTCCAGCGAAGATCGATGGCTGAATGCCTCGGAGTTGGCGACTCAGGCCGGCCTTCCACAGCCGATCGTCAGCAAGATCCTCAAGCTTCTGACTCGCGGTCAGCTGCTGGAATCGCACAGAGGCGTGAAGGGCGGCTACTGCCTGGCCCGGTCCTCCTCCGAGATCACTGTCGCCGAGATCATCGAGGCACTCGAGGGTCCGATCTCGGTAACGGAGTGCATCGAGGAGTCGCCGGGAGAGTGCTCTCAGGAGGCCTTCTGTCGGGTGCGCGGCAACTGGCAACGCATCAATCACGTTTTGCGAGACGCATTGAGTGAGATAACCCTTGAGGAAATGGCCCGGCCTGGTTCAGACGCCCTGGTCACCCTCGGAGGCCGCGAGTTGGCCCCCGATGTGATGGCAGGTTGAAGGTCGGTCTTTCCCCTTACAGGTCAGAGGAACTACTGAAGATGGCACCCAGCGATACAGAGCTACTGGAACAGCACGTAGATCAGAAGTACGAGGCCGGATTCATCACGGATGTCGAGGCGGAAACCTTCGCACCGGGGCTGGATGAAGATGTCGTCCGTCGAATCTCGACCCTGAAGGGCGAGCCCGGTTGGATGCTGGAGTGGCGGCTCAAGGCCTTCCGACACTGGCAGACCCTGGAGGAGCCGACCTGGGCAAATATCAAGTATGAGCCCGTGGACTATCAGGCGATCTCCTACTACTCGGCGCCGAAGTCCAAGAAGGACGGCCCCAAGAGTCTCGACGAGGTGGATCCCGAGATCCTGCGCACCTATGAGAAGTTGGGCATTCCCCTCCAGGAGCAACAGCTACTGGCCGGAATCGCGGTGGATGCGGTCTTCGACAGCGTCTCGGTAGCCACTACCTTCCGGGACAAGCTGGCCGAAGCCGGCGTGATCTTCTGCCCCATCTCGGAGGCCATCCGCGAGCACCCGGAGTTGGTGAAGAAGTATCTCGGCACAGTGGTGCCCTACAGCGACAACTTCTTTGCCGCCCTCAACTCGGCGGTCTTCTCAGACGGCTCGTTTGTGTATGTGCCCAAAGGGGTGCGCTGCCCGATGGAGCTGTCGACCTACTTCCGCATCAATGCCCAGAACACGGGCCAGTTCGAGCGCACCCTGATCATTGCGGAGGAGGGTTCCTACGTCAGCTATCTGGAGGGTTGCACGGCGCCGATGCGAGACGAGAACCAACTGCACGCCGCCGTAGTCGAGCTCCATGCTGATGCAGAGGCGCAGATCAAATACTCCACAGTGCAGAACTGGTATCCGGGGGATCCCGAGACCGGGGTCGGTGGCATCTTCAACTTCGTTACCAAGCGAGGCTTGGCTGCTGGGCGACGATCGAAGATCTCCTGGACCCAGGTGGAGACCGGCTCGTCGATAACCTGGAAGTACCCGAGCTGCATCCTCAAGGGGGACGAATCCGTGGGTGAGTTCTACTCGGTGGCGCTCAGCAAGGGACGGCAACAGGCGGACACCGGGACCAAGATGATTCATGTCGGCAAGAACACCACCTCGACGATCGTCTCGAAGGGAATTTCGGCCGGGCACGGCCAGAACACCTACCGGGGTGCGGTGAAGATCCTGAGCGGGGCAGAGAACGCCCGCAACTTCTCTCAGTGTGACTCCATGCTCATCGGGGACCAATGTGGCGCCCACACGTTTCCCTACATCGACGTGCAGAGCCCCAGCGCCCAGATGGAGCACGAAGCGTCGACCTCGAAGATCGGTGAAGACCAGGTCTTCTACTGCAACCAGCGCGGCATCGAAACCGAGGATGCGGTGTCGATGATCGTCAACGGCTTCTGCAAGGAAGTGTTCAACGAGCTACCCATGGAATTCGCCGTCGAGGCCAGGAAGCTGTTGGAGATCAGCTTGGAGGGCAGCGTGGGCTGAGTCGGGGCCGGGCCCAGTGATACGCGCCTCGTATGTTCTGCCGGACAACGGATACTACAGATCGAAGAAGACGATAGAAGGGATATCAAGATGAGTTTGCTGGAGATCAGGAACCTGCACGCGCAGGTTGAAGAGCAGGAGATCCTCAAGGGAGTGGATCTGGTTGTCAATCAAGGTGAGATCCACGCCATCATGGGTCCGAACGGATCGGGTAAGTCCACCCTCGCCCAGGTTCTGGCTGGAAAAGAGGAATACGAAGTCACCGAAGGCGAGATTCTCTACAAGGGTCAGGACCTGTTGGAAATGGCACCAGAGGAGAGGGCTCGTGAAGGGATCTTCATGGCCTTCCAGTACCCGGTCGAGATCCCCGGCGTGAGCAACGTCTACTTCCTCAAAGCGGCCTTGAACGCAATTCGAACACACCGTGGCCTCGAAGAGATGGACGCCATGGATTTCCTCGTTTACGTCCGCGAGAAGATGAAGGTCGTGAGAATGGACGAAGCGTTGCTGAATCGACCCGTCAACGAGGGATTCTCGGGTGGCGAGAAGAAGCGTAATGAGATCTTCCATATGTCGGTGCTCGACCCTGTCCTGGCTGTGCTCGACGAGACTGATTCGGGGCTCGACATCGACGCGCTGAAGATCGTCGCCGATGGCGTGAACTCGCTACGCAGCGAGGAGCGTGCCTTCCTCGTCATCACCCACTATCAGCGACTTCTCAACTACATCGTTCCAGATGTGGTTCACGTCCTGATCGACGGACGAATCGTTCGCACGGGTGGTAAGGATCTGGCTCTGGAGCTCGAAGACAAGGGCTACGCCTGGCTGGAAGAGCCCCTCGGCGCCGCCGAAACGGTAAGCGCCTAGGCTTGCAGGAGAGATCGAGCAACTATGAAGACCACAATGACAGCCAGCGATACCGATCGTTTCGTCGGGGTGTTCGACACCTTCGAACAGGCCTTGCCTGCATCTGGGCCCGAGAGCCTACGGCGGCAGCGACGACAGGCGATCGAGCGATTCTCTCACCTCGGCTTCCCTACTCTTCGACAGGAAGAATGGCGCTTCACCAACGTCGGGCCCATCGCCCGCACCCCTTTCAGCCTCGACGTGGCTGTCGATGGGGTCACTGGGAGCAGCATCCAGGCCTTCTCGTACGAGGGAACCGTGCAGCTGACCCTCGTCAACGGTCGGTTCGTGCCTCAATTGTCGGATCTAGATAGCCTGCCCGAAGGAGTCGTCGTCTGCAGCCTGGGCGAGGCGCTGGAAAAGCACCCGGAGAAGGTCGAGCCCCATCTGGGTAGGCTGGCCAGCTTCGAGAACCACCCCTTCGTAGCCCTCAATACGGCCTTCTACGGTGACGGCGTGTTTATCTGGGTGCCGCGAAACCAGGTGGTCGAAAAACCGATCAATCTGGTCTTGGTTGGCAACCCGTCGGGCGATCCGATCGCCTTTTTTCCGCGCAACCTGATCGTGAGTGGTCAAAGCAGCCAGGTCACCGTGGTCGAGCAGTACGTGACGGTCGGTGAAGGGGCCTATCTCACGGCTCCGGTTACCGAGATCATCGCCGAGGACAACGCGGTCGTCGATCATTACAAGTTGCAGCGGGAGTCAACGCAGGCTTTTCACATGGCCACTTTCCAGCTCCAACTAGGCCGCGACAGCAACGTTTCGTCACATTCCATCTCGTGGGGTGGAGGATTAGTGCGTAACGATGTGAACGCCGTACTAGACGGACAAGGGGGGGAGGCGACACTCAACGGTCTCTACATGGTCGAAGGGACCCAGTTGGTAGACAACCATATGCGCGTCGATCACGTGGCGGCAAACTGTGACAGCCATGAGCTCTACAAGGGGATCCTCGAGGGCAAGGGTAGGTCGGTTTTCAACGGTCGCATCTACGTCCACCCCGGAGCCCAGAAGACCGACGCCAAGCAGACCAATCGTAACCTTCTGATCTCTCCGGATGCGCTGTGCAATTCGAATCCGCAACTGGAGATCTTCGCGGACGACGTGAAATGTACTCACGGCTCGACGGTCGGTCAGCTCGACGAGACGGCAATTTTCTATCTGCGGTCACGAGGTATCGGCGAAGAGGCGGCACGCAGCCTGCTGACCTATGCTTTTGCAGCCGACATCGTGGAGCGCATCAAGGTTGGAGCGGTTCGACGGGATCTGGAAGAGTTCCTCTTCCGGCGCCTGCCCAAGGGCGACATCGTCCGACAGGCGGTGTAAGCTCCGGGGCGCTTATGCCTGAGCTCGACGAAGTGAAACAAGCCGAGTCTGCCTCGGCGGCAGAGCACCCGCTCGCGATCGAGAAGGTGCGGCAGGACTTCCCTGCCCTGTCCTTGAGTGTTCACGGCAAACCGCTCGTTTATCTGGACAATGCGGCGAGTACCCAGAAGCCGTTGTCGGTGCTGGACGCGGCGGACCGCTGCTACCGGGAGTACTACTCCAACGTCCATCGGGGTGTTCACTACCTCTCACAGAAGGCCACGGATGCCTACGAAGAGGCACGTTGCAAGGTGCAGGGGTTTCTCGGCGCGGCCCGATCGGAAGAGATCGTCTTCGTGCGTGGAGCTACCGAAGGCATCAACCTGGTGGCGTCCACCTTTGGCCGCAGCCGGGTGAAGGCGGGCGACGAGGTGCTCATCACGGAGATGGAGCACCATTCGAACATCGTGCCCTGGCAGATGCTCTGCGGCGAGGTGGGTGCGACACTTCGCGTCGCTCCCATCGATGACCGAGGCGAAGTCATCCTCGAAGAGTACGAGAAGCTGATCAACGAGCGCACCCGTTTGGTGGCGATGGTATACATTTCCAACGCTCTTGGAACCATCAACCCGGTGGCGCGCATGATCGAGATGGCCCATGCCCAGGATGTGCCTGTGCTGGTGGATGGTGCGCAAGCGGCGCCCCATGTGACGATAGACGTCCAGGCTCTGGACTGCGATTTCTTCGTCTTCTCCGGTCACAAGATGTTCGGGCCGACTGGCATTGGCGCGCTCTACGGCCGCTGGGATCTCCTGAAATCCATGCCCCCCTACCAGGGTGGCGGAGAGATGATCCGCTCGGTCACCTTCGCCAAGACGGACTATGCGGAGCCACCGGCCCGATTCGAAGCCGGCACGCCGAATATCGTCGGGGCGATCGCAATGGGCGCTGCAGTGGACTATCTGCAGGGTCTCGGTCTGGAGGCGATTGGCCGGTACGAGAGCGGTCTGCTGGATTACGCTACCGAGGTACTTTCCGCTGCACCGGGGGTTCGACTCGTGGGCACCGCGACCCACCGGGCCGGCGTCGTCTCGTTCGTCATCGACGGTGTTCATCCCCATGATGCGGGCACCATCCTCGACCGCGAGGGAATCGCGGTGCGAGCCGGCCACCATTGTGCGCAACCGGTAATGGACCACTTCGGAGTACCCGCTACGGTTCGTGCATCTCTGGCCCTCTACAATACGCGCCAGGAGATCGATCGACTGGTGAGCGGGGTGGCCAAGGTGAAGGAGATCTTCAGCTGATGTCGGAGCTCATGGACCTCTACCAGGAGGTCATCCTCGATCACAACAAGCACCCGCGGAACTTCGGACAGATCGAGGCCGCCGATCACTGTGCTCGAGGCGATAACCCGCTGTGCGGTGACCAGCTGACGCTTTACCTCAGGATGGATGGGGATCGCGTCGCGGAAGTTCGGTTCGAGGGTCAGGGTTGTGCCATCTCCACCGCCTCGGCCTCGATCTTGACCGAGGTGGTCACGGGCAAGACCCTGGAAGAAGTGGAGGCCCTTTTCGAGTCGTTCCATGACCTCTTGACCGGCGATCCGAGTGTTGTGGCGGAAGTCGGTCCGGAGCTCGGCAAGTTGGCTGTCTTCGCCGGAGTGCGGGAGTTCCCCGTAAGGGTCAAGTGCGCCACCCTGGCGTGGCATACCCTGAAAGCCGCGATCTCGGATGGCGGTGAGGCCGCCTCGACCGAGTAGAACAGCTTGGGGGAGGGTAACCAATGACAGTTAGTAGCAGCCTTGAGGTCGGGAAGCTCGAACCTTCGGCCTGGGAGCTGGCCGAGCTGCTGCCCGAGCCGAGCGAAGAGGTCATCGTCGAGCGCCTGGCTTCCATCGAAGCCATGGTGCAGTCTTTCGAAGGTAGACGGGGGGAGCTGTCTGCCGATATGGGACAGGAGATGCTCCTCGCAGTCGTCCGGCAGTACGAGGACCTGGTGGAACAGGTGGAAGTGCTGGCAGCCTACGGGAATCTCTGGTTCGCCTCCGACACACAGGACCAGGCCGCTCTGAATTTCAAGAATCGGATCGAGCAGGTTCTGACAGATGCCCAGAACAGGGTGCTCTTCTTCTCCTTGTGGTGGAAGCAGCTCGATGATGAGGCCGCCGCTATCCTGCTGCCTTCGGGCTCTCTGTACGCCGACTATCGTCATTTCCTTCAGAATCTGCGAAGGCTTCGACCCTTCACCCTCGCGGAGCACTCCGAACAACTCATCAATCTGAAGGATGCTGACGGCATGGATGCAGTGCTGACGCTGTATTCCATGCTCACCAACAGACTGGAGTTTCACCTGGAGATCGAGGGTGAGCAGAAGGTCCTGACCCGAGATCAGCTTGTGTCGAATGTCCACTCACCGAATCCCGATCTGCGTCAGGCCGCCTATCGGGAGCTGTTTCGGGGCTTCGGGTCCGAGTCCACCCTGTTGGGCCAGATCTACATCCATCGGCTCCGCGATTGGTATAGCGAGAACGTTCAGTTGCGCGGCTTTGCCTCTCCGATCGCAGTTCGCAACACGGCCAATGACATCCCCGATGAGGCGGTCGAGACTTTGCTAGAGGTCGTGCGCGAGAAGAGCAGCGTCTACCAGCGCTACTTTCGCCTCAAGGCCGAGTGGTTGGGCATGGAGCGCCTCCGGCGCTACGATCTCTACGCGCCGCTTGCCGGGTCCCAGAAGGAGATTCCGTACTCGGAGGGTGTGGGCCTGGTCCTCGACACCTTCGCATCCTTCCACCCCGAAATGGCTGCCAAGGCCGAGCGGGTCTTTGCCGAAAAACACATCGACAGCGCCATCCGCAAAGGCAAGAAGGGGGGCGCCTTCTGCTACACGGTGCTGCCGAGTCAAACACCCTGGCTGCTGGCGAACTACACCGGCCAGGTGAGAGATGTCGCCACCCTGGCCCACGAGCTCGGCCATGCGATCCATAGCATGATGGCTGCCGATCACTCGGTGCTGACCCAGCATCCCGTGTTGCCTCTTGCCGAAACGGCTTCGGTCTTCGCCGAGATGCTGCTCACGGATCGCCTGTTGGCGGAGGAGCAAGATCCACTGGCGATTCGTGAGCTACTGGCGGCGGCAATCGATGACAGCTACGCAACGGTGCTTCGACAGGCGTTCTTTGTCCGCTTCGAGATCGCGGCCCACGATGCAGTGCGGGCCGGCAAATCGGTTGCCGAGCTGAATTCGCTCTACCTGGCCGAGTTGGAGGAGCAGTTCGGTGACAGCGTGGAGATCGATCCTGATTTCCAGCACGAATGGATCACGATCCCCCACATGTACCAGACTCCGTTCTACTGTTACGCCTATAGCTTCGGGCAATTGCTGGTGCTAGCGTTGTATCGGCGCTACAAGGAAGAGGGCGAAGCCTTCATCCCCGGCTATCTGGAGCTTCTGGCGGCCGGCGGATCCCAACGCCCACAGGAGATCTTATCGAAGATCGGTGTCGACATCACCGACCCGGAGTTTTGGCGAGGTGGATTCTCGGTAGTCGAAGATCTGATCGACCAGATGGAGGCGATCACTCGCTAGTCACCTTCTCCAATCCGGGCAGATACAGAGAGTTGAAAAGCAGCTTGAACGTGCGCACGGTTTGTGCGCGATGCTGGGGGCGAAACCCGATCAGCACGACGCGACCCTCGCCGACGCGATACTCGACCACTGCGGCGCGTCGTTCCAAGAGGTCGGCGCCTTTGATGTAACCGCTCACCGGGATGTCGGCCTCGTCATCCGGGTAGCGGGCAATCACCTGGCGCCCGAAACGGGGGTCGGGTACCCGGGTCTGAAAGGCCGCCGAGTCGGCAAAATAGGCGGCCTCTTCGGGTCTCATGCCAAACCCAACCGGGTGGTCGACATCCACCAGCAATCTGACCATGGTGCCAGGTGCCGAGAATTGACCCTCCTCGATTCCATCGAGAACGTTGGCTACCGGCAAGCCGAACAGCTCGATGAAGTACTTGGTCGATGAGTCCAGTGCCACTACTGTGCCGCCCGCCTCGACCCATTTCTTGATCTCTTCCTCACCTTCGGGTGCAATCCCACCCGAATAGTCCGGCGGCAAAGGCGTCCAGAACTGTTTGGCCCAGGGAGAGTCGGGCTCTCCTTTCGTGATGATCGAAGATCCGACGTCGGGGAACAGGAGCACGTCCACAGCGCCCCGAAAGGAGCCTTCCTTGATGTCCTGGTTGTTCAGATTGATGAAGGGGAAGTCGTACTGTTCCAGGATCCATCGGGTCCAACCTTCGTCCATGCTGGCCACCCACGGCTTGAATAGCCCAATGCGAGAGGTGCTGACGCGCAGGCGATCTCCCGACGGAATGGACTCGAGTGCGCGGACCGGCAGGTGCAGCTCGTCGGCCAGTGCGACTGCCTCGCTGGAGGAGAGCGTGCCGGGTGGCAGCCAGATGTCTCCGACCTGACTCCCTTCAGGCGGCGCCAGCAGCCAGTAGATCTCTTTGCCGTTCTTCAGCAGGCGATTGAGCGCTTTGAAAGCCGAGTCCGAGCTGTGAGGGATGAGGTATCCACCAGCTTTCTCGATGAGGGTCACCTCAGGCCAGATGGGTGTCTCGACCCGTCTCAGCGTCTCGGGGAGGGATTGATCAGTCTCGACTACATCGACGCCGAGCGCGATAGGCAGCGACCAGGAGGTCACGTCGTAGGGCGGATAGATCGGCCCACCCTCGTAGGGGACCACCTCCGGATAGCGCTGGGGTCGAAGCATGGTGAGCAAGAAGGCACGATAAGGCTGGGCGGCGGGGATGACGTGGGTTCCCGCTGGGTAGGTCGTCATGCCCAGCTGCAAAGGTAGATCGGAGGTGTAGATCCTGATGCCGTGCTCCAGGAGCAGCTCCACCATCCGGCCTGCCGCCACCGGGTCGTGCTGGTCCACAGAAACTACCCAGGCGGAGGGTGATTCGGTCATGCCCGCCCCAGCCGCCTCTTGAGCCATGCGGTAGAAGTTGCGCAGAAATTCTGTGCGGTTCTCCGACACGGTCTCCACCAGGGCCCAGGTGGCCACCAGTTCGTAGTCCACGATGTCTCTCAAGGTCCAATTGCCGCCTGGCCACGGAGACGGAAAGTTGGCTCTGCGGGTGTATTCGGGTAGACCTTTTCGCCCTCCGCTGAGCTCGCTGGCATCGATCTGGATCGGCGTGGCGATCCGCGCACTGGCCACCTCGGTCAGCAGGCCGGTGACATTCTTCCACCAGGCGGTATTGCGAGTGCCTCCCGGCCAGTAGCTGTCGAAGATCATGTTGTGACCGACTCCGGTGCGACCCGACTCCTCGAGGCGAAAGCTCATGTTGGTGCCGATCAGGTCGGCTTGGCGAAAGATCAAGGAGTGAATCTCGGGATCCAACGGATCGGTCTGCGGGGGGACGAACATTCGAGGTCCCGTGGAGCCCATTTGGTGCTCGTCCAGGAATACCTGTGGGAACCACCGGTGGTAGAGGACCTGATTGACGACTCGAGACTCCTTCTGGGTCAGCATGTAGAAGTCCCGATTGTTGTCGTGGCCGACGTAATGGTGGTAGAGCCAGGGCATCTGGCCGCCTTCGAACTCGGTGCCGAGGTGCTCGTTGTACCAGTCGACAACCATGACCTGACCGTCAGGGTTGATCGATGGCATGAGTAGGACGATGATCTCTTCCATCCAGGCCAGCTTCTCGGGTTCGACGGTGGTGGCGAAGTCGTGGACGAACTCCATGGCCATCTGGGTGGAGCCCACCTCTGTCGAGTGGATGGTGCAGGTGACGAGAGCAATGGCCTTGCCTTCATCGATCAGGAGTGCGGCTTCGTCTGCGGTCAGCTGGTCGGCGTTTGCTAGTCGGCGCGCGATCTCTCGATAACGGTCGAGGTTTGGCTGATTGGCCTCGGCGGTGAGAACCACCGCCACCATCTCGTTGCCGAGCGTCGACTCCCCCAGTTCGTCGATGGAAACTCTGTCGGAAGCAGCCGCCACCTGTCGCAAATAGGAGAGGACCTGGGGGTAAGAGGCGAGCTTGCGCTCGGCTCCGACCGAGTGCCCCAGAAACTCTTCGGGTGTCGGTGGGGCTGCTGATACCGCCGTGGTCAGCAGTAGTCCGACGATCAGGGCTAGAAGCTTGTCGCGCATTGAATCCCTCCAGAATTGAAGACGCGGTATCACCCGCCAGGCCGCAGGCTGGCCGGAAGGCTAACACAGCCGCAAGACTCATCAACCGCTCCATGCGGGGTGATCTGGCTGATGACGGCCTCTCAACAGATCCGTTAGAATTACTGTTTCCTGGTCAGTGAAGGATCTCAGAAGGAGACACCATGTCCAAGCCCTCACGTTTTCTGCTCGTACTTGTTCTTCTAGTCAGTGTCACAGCCTGTGGTCCCAAGGCGGATTCGCCGGCCCCCGAGGCTTCCTCAGAGCCTGCTGCGCAGGTGGTCGAAGTCGTCGAGGAAGCCCTGGTAGCCGTGGCTGTCCTGACGCCTCGTGCTGGCACCGAGGTTGCGGGTACCGTGACATTCACCCAGACCGGAGAGGGTGTGGTCGTCGCAGCCCACGTCTCCGGAGTCGCTCCGGGACTCCACGGGATACACCTGCACGAAAAGGGTGACTGCAGCGCCGAGGACTTCACTTCGACTGGCGGTCACTTCAATCCCACCGAAGATCCGCATGGTGGCCCGAACGACTCGATCCGCCACGCTGGTGACTTCGGCAACATCGAGGTAGGGGCCGATGGCTCGGGCCACCTCGAGCTCCTCACCGACATGCTGACGGTCGAGCCCACCGCCGAAACCACGGTCATCGGTCGGGCCGTAATCCTGCACGAGGGTGAGGATGACCTCGAATCTCAGCCCACCGGAGCAGCCGGCGCGCGGCTGGCTTGTGGCACCGTCGTCATGGAGGGCCTCGAAGAGGTTCCGGGGATGGAGGAGATCGAAGTCGAAGAGGAATCGCCGAATCCAGAGGCGGTTTACTGAAGAGTTCCTCTCACTCCGCAAGCTGGCCGGCTACAGCCGGCGTCCTGACGTTGGTGGCTGCCCGGGCCGCGAACGAATCGAGGAGCACCTGTGCCTGATCCAGGTGGACGCGGCCGATGACCGCGAGTCGTACCTGTGTGTTGCAGCGATCCCGGTCGCTCTTCTTTCCCGCACGGGTACCGAGGCCCCGGTCTCGTAACCGGTGACGTAGAATACGCCGACGCTCGCGGAAAACATCGCGAAGAAACGGAAGAACCAGGTCTGGTGAGGTGGTTCATGACCATCCCATGGACCTCGAGGTACAGGAGTCATGAATACGGAACCGGAAAGCAGTCCCCTCGAGCAGGATCTCGACTCACAGGAGACCCAGGAGTGGAAGGAGGCGCTCGAGGAGGTCATCGAAAGAGACGGTCCCCAGAGGGCTCACTTCCTGATCGAGGCCCTGGTCGACAAGGCGCGGCGCACCGGTGCCTATCTGCCCTATAACGCGACCACGGCCTACCTGAACACGATTCCTGTGCACCAGGAAGAGCGGCGTCAGGGCGATCCGGCATTGGAGCGCCGGATCAAGAGCATCATCCGTTGGAATGCCATGGCCATGGTGGTGAGAGCCAATCGAGAGGGTCGAGACCTCGGAGGTCACATCGCCACCTACCAGTCCGTGGCGACCCTGCTGGAGGTTGGATTCAATCACTTCTTTCACGGCCCTGGCGACGATCACCGGTGCGACCTGGTGATGATCCAGGGTCACAGTTCGCCAGGCGTCTACGCGCGGGCCTTTCTCGAGGGACGGATCACCGAAGAACAGATGGCCAGCTTCCGGCAGGAGGTGGACGGTGAGGGTCTGCCCTCCTATCCCCATCCGTGGCTGATGCCGGACTTCTGGCGCTTCCCCACTGTTTCCATGGGGCTGACATCGATTTCGGCGATCTACCAGGCGCGGTTCATGAAGTACCTGCACAACCGGGGTATCGTCGATACCGATGGCCGCAAGGTCTGGGCTTTCCTGGGCGACGGGGAGATGGACGAGCCGGAGTCGCTGGGGGCCATCTCTCTCGGCTCGCGGGAGAAGCTGGACAATCTCATCTTCGTCATCAACTGCAACTTGCAGCGTCTCGATGGTCCGGTGCGCGGCAACGGCAAGATCATCCAGGAGCTGGAGGCGGTGTTCCGGGGTGCCGGATGGAACGTGATCAAAGTCATCTGGGGCTCGAACTGGGACCCACTGCTGGCCAAGGACACTTCAGGACTGCTGCGGCGGCGAATGGAAGAGACCGTAGATGGCCAGTATCAGGCCTACGTCACCGCTGATGGCGACTACATTCGCAAGCACTTCTTCGGTGCCTATCCGGAGCTCGCAGAGATGGTGGTGAACATGTCCGATCAAGAGCTCTGGCGTCTCGGTCGAGGCGGGCACGATCCCCAGAAGGTCTACGCCGCCTATGCGGCGGCCGTCAAGCACACTGGACAGCCGACCGTGATTCTGGCCAAGACGGTGAAGGGCTACGGGATGGGTGAGGCGGGCGAAGGCCAGAACATCACCCACCAGCAGAAGAAGATGGGCGAGGAAGAGCTACGCAAGTTCCGCGATCGATTCAACATCCCAATAGCCGAAGATCGGTTGGAGCAGCTGCCGTTCTACAAGCCGGCCGAAGACAGTGCTCCCATGCGGTATCTGCGGGAGCGCCGCGAGGCCCTCGGAGGCTACATTCCCATTCGCAGGCCAGAAGCGGCAGAGACTTTGGAGATCCCCGCCCTGTCCACCTTCAGCGCAGTGACCGAAGGCAGTGGCGACCGAGAGGTCTCAACCACCATGGCCTTCGTTCGACTCCTCATGTCCCTGACCCGCGACAAGAAGATCAAGGAACACATCGTTCCGATCGTGGCGGACGAGGCGCGGACCTTCGGCATGGAAGGCATGTTCCGTCAGGTCGGCATCTACGCGCCCACGGGCCAGCTCTATACGCCGGAGGATGCGGATCAGTTGGCCTACTACCGCGAAGAGAAGCACGGCCAGATTCTGCAAGAAGGCATCTCCGAGGCAGGCTCGCTGTCGTCATGGATTGCCGCCGGTACCTCGCACGTCAACCACGGCATACCGATGGTGCCGTTCTTCATCTTCTACTCCATGTTCGGATTCCAACGTATCGGTGATCTGATCTGGGCAGCCGCCGACATGCAGGCCAAAGGCTTTCTCATGGGTGCCACCTCGGGGCGCACGACCCTCAATGGGGAGGGGCTCCAGCACCAGGATGGCCACAGCCACCTGTTGTCGTCCACGGTTCCCAACTGCCGTTCCTACGATCCGACCTTCGGTTACGAGCTGGCAGTGATCCTCCAAGATGGTCTGAAGAGGATGTATTCGGACGACGAGTCGGTCTTCTACTACATCACTCTGCTGAACGAGAACTACGCTCACCCACCCATGCCGAAGGGGGTCGAGGAGGGCATTTGCAGGGGCATGTATCTTCTGCAGAAGGGAGCGCGGGGCAAGGCCAAATCGCCCCCACCCCGTGTGCAGCTCCTGGGTAGCGGCTCGATCCTTCGGGAGATCATCGCGGGTGCCGAGCTCTTGAAGAAGGACTTCGGCGTCGAGTCCGATGTCTGGAGCACGACCAGCTTCACCCAGCTACGGCGGGAGGGCATGGCCACCGAGCGATGGAATCGACTCCACCCAACTGAGAAGGCGAAGAAGAGCTATGTCGAACAGTGCCTCGAAGGTCAAGATGGTCCGGTGATCGCCTCGACGGACTACATGAGAGCGGTGGCCGACCAGATCCGGCCTTTCGTACCCGGACGCTATCTGACCTTGGGCACCGACGGCTTCGGCCGGAGTGATACCCGCCAGCAGCTGCGGCGCTTTTTCGAAGTCGATCGCTATCAGGTGGTCGTGGCGGCTCTCAAAGCCCTGGCCGACGATGGCGAGGTCCCGGCCGCCAAGGTCGGCGAGGCGATCCAGAAGTACGACATCGATCCCGAGGCGCCGGATCCGTGGACGGTGTAGGGAGCTGACCGATGCCCAAAACACAAGAAGTCAAGGTTCCAGACATCGGCGATTTTGACGCCGTCGAGATCGTCGAGGTGCTGGTGAATCCGGGCGACGTGGTCGAAGTCGAAGACCCCCTGATCACCCTGGAGAGTGACAAGGCGACGATGGAGGTGCCGTCACCGCTCGCCGGCAAAGTGGTCGAGGTCAAGGTCAAGATGGGAGACAAGGTGGGCGAGGGTGCGGTCATCCTGGTGTTGGAAGTTGACGAAGTTGCAGCCGCTGAAAGGGAACCCGAGCCGACTCCAGAGCAGTCGACACAAGAGGACCCTTCACCTCCCAAGCCCGAGACCGTGGAGAAGCTGTCGGCCCCAGAGGCCGCGGCGCCAGCGTCTCCGGCCCCAGCAACTCCAGCTCCACGTCCCGACCTGTCGCTGGCACCTGTCGACGAGTTCCCGCATACCTCGACCTATGCCAGCCCGGCAGTACGACGGTTCGCTCGCGAGCTGGGCGTAGACCTGGCCAGAGTCAAAGGCACCGGTCGCAAGGGGCGAGTCTTGAGAGAAGACGTGCAGGGTTTCGTCAAGAAGACCCTGTCTCAACCACAAGGCCCGGGCGCCGCGGGGTTGCCCGAGATGCCGGTCATCGATTTCTCCCGCTTTGGAGAAGTCGAGCGCCAGCCGCTGACCCGCATCCAGATGATCTCCAAGACCAATGTGCATCGCAGTTGGTTGCATGTTCCCCATGTTACGCAGCACGACGAGGCGGACATCACCGACATGGACGCGTTTCGACGCGCTCACGCCGAAGAAGCCAAAGCGCAGGGCTTCAACCTGACTCCCGTCGCGTTCTTGATGAAAGCGACGGTGGGTGCGTTACAGAAGTTTCCTCGCGTCAACAGCTCGCTCGACCCTGACGGCGAGCATGTGATCTTGAAGAAGTACTATCACCTCGGCGTCGCGGTGGACACGGAGCAGGGTCTGATGGTGCCGGTCATCCGCAACGTCGACCAGAAGGGGATTTTCGAACTGGCGAAAGAGTTGGCTGAAACCAGCGAGCAGGCCCGACAGGGCAAGCTGCGGCCCGACCAGATCCAGGGGGCGTCTTTCACCATAACCAGTCTGGGAGGAATCGGCGGCACCGATTTCACACCGATCGTCAACGCTCCCGAGGTGGCGATTCTCGGAGTGTCCCGCGCGTCGATGAAGCCGGTCTGGAGTGGCGACGACTTCGTCCCGCGGCTGATGCTGCCCATCTCGCTGTCCTACGACCACAGGGTAATCGACGGTGCTCTCGGTGTGCGATTCACGACCTACCTTTGTGGACTGCTCTCGGATCTGCGTCGCCTCCTGCTCTAGCAACGGATGAAGGGAACTGGCATGGATGAAAGCGCAGAGGTCCTCGTGCTCGGTGGCGGCCCCGGAGGCTACACGGCCGCTTTCCGGGCTGCCGATCTGGGCAAGAAGGTGGTTCTCGTCGAGCGCCATTCGAAACTCGGCGGGGTCTGCCTGAACGTCGGATGCATACCGTCGAAGGCACTCCTGCATGTGGCTCGGGTCATTGAAGAGGCGGCCGATCTTGGCCCTCACGGAGTCACCTTCGGCAAGCCGAAGTTGGATCTCGACAAGATCCGGGGCTTCAAGCAGTCGGTCGTCGATCGCCTGACGAAGGGGCTGAGTGCCCTCGCCAAGGCGCGGCAGGTAGAAGTAATCCAAGGCGAAGGCCGATTCACCTCGGCCAACGCCCTCACCGTCGAGGCGGGAACGGAAACTAAGACGATTCGCTTCGGCAGCGCCATCGTTGCCGTCGGATCCCGAGTCGTCGAGATTCCGGGTGTCCCCTATGAGGACCCGCGGGTGATCGATTCGACCGGAGCCCTGGAGTTGCAAGATATTCCGAAGCGCCTGCTGGTCATCGGTGGCGGCATCATCGGGCTCGAGATGGCCATGGTCTACGGTGCGTTGGGCTCGCAGCTCACCATCGTCGAAATGCTCGATCGGTTGATTCCTGGCTGCGACCCGGATCTCGTCAAGCCGCTCGAGCGTCGGCTGAAGCGTCGCTACAAGGCCAAGATCTACCTCGAGACCAGGGTGTCTGGAATCAAAGCCCTCAAGAGCGGTCTCAAAGTCACCTTCGAAGGTGAAAAGGCTCCGGAGCCGACGACCTTCGACAAGGTGCTGGTGTCGGTGGGCAGGCGACCCAACGGAGATCGAATCGGTGCCGAGGAAGCGGGCCTGGAGGTCGAGGAGCGAGGCTTCCTGTCGGTCGATTCGCAGCAGCGCACCAATGTGCCGCACATTTTCGCCATCGGCGACGTTACGGGTCAGCCGATGCTGGCCCACAAGGCGACCCATGAAGGCAAGGTGGCGGCAGAGGTGGCCGCCGGGCTCAAGAGTGGCTTCGATGCCCGGGTCATACCCTACGTCGCCTACACCGATCCCGAGATCGCCTGGGTGGGATTGACCGAGACGGAGGCCGCCGCGACAGGCGTGGTCTACGAGAAGGGCGCCTTTCCGTGGTCGGCGAGCGGACGCTCTCTTGGGATGGGAAGGAGTGATGGTCTGACCAAGATCCTCTTCGACCCCGAGACGAAGCGAGTGCTGGGAGCGGGAATCGTCGGCCCGAATGCCGGGGATCTGATTGCCGAGATCGCCCTGGCCATCGAAATGGACTGTGAGGCGGCGGACTTGAGCCTCACCATCCACCCTCACCCCACCCTCTCCGAGACGATTGCACTAGCCGCCGAGGCTTTCGAAGGCACCATCACGGATCTCTACGTGCCGAAGAAGAGCGGCGCCTGAGTGATTTGAAGTCGTTTGCTGAACAGGAAACAGCAGGAGGACTCCCTATGGCAAAGACCCCCGAGGAAATGGCAGCCTCGATGATCGCCAATCTCGAAGACAAGACGGGCAAGGACCTGGCTCGGTGGCTCGAGATCACCAAGGCCAGCGGGCTCGAGAAGCACGGTCAGATCGTCAAGCTCTTGAAGTCGGAGCACGGCATGACCCACGGCTACGCGAATCTGGTGGCCCATGAGACCCTGAGCGCCGGACAGGCTCAGCCGACCGTGAACGACCCGGTCGAAAATCAGTACTCTGGAGCCAAAGCGGACTTGCGTCCCGTCTACGACGCCCTGATCGCGGAAATCTCGAAGTTCGGGCCGGACCTCGAGATCGCCCCCAAGAAGACCTATGTGAGCCTGCGACGCAACAAGCAGTTCGGTCTCATCCAGCCTTCCACGAAGACCCGGGTGGATGTGGGAATCAATCTCCAGGGCGACGAGGCCACCGACCGGCTCGAAGCTTCTGGCAGTTTCAACGCCATGGTGTCTCACCGGGTACGCCTGACTGGGGCCGATGAAGTCGACCCCGAGCTCATCGGCTGGCTGCAAGCGGCGTACGACGCGTCATGAGCGACCGCGAGAACCGAGTACAGACTTGGCATCCCGATCCAACGAAGTCGATGCCAGCGATTGACCGCTGGAAGTACGAAGCCGTAAGCAAGGCGATTCTGGCTGCCGTTCCCACGACTGGTGAGGGGCAGCTCTTCAAGGAGCTTCCAGGAAAGGTCCGAGAGGCCATCCCCGCCGAGTCTCTCGAGAATCTGGGCTCGGTCTCCTGGTACACGACCACCGTGAAACTGGATCTCGAGGCCCGAGGCGAAGTGAAGCGAGTTCCCGGCTCCCGGCCCCAGCGGCTACTGCGATGCTGAAGAGTCTTCTCGACGCCCTGGATACCTATGGGAGGTGGCTGGAGCGGAGGCAAACCTGAAGGATCGAGATAGAGAGACCGCGATGATCGAGTTCGAGAAGTTCTCTCACCTGACGTTCGATTGCTACGGCACGATCATCGATTGGGAGACGGGAATCCTGTCTGCCGTCCATCCCGTGCTGGAGCGCCACGGGATCACCATTGAAGAGGCCGAGATACTGCAGTTGTACGCCCGACTCGAGGCAGAGCAGGAAGCCGGTGCCTACAAGCCCTACAAGCAGGTCCTGATGGGAGTGATGGGAGGCTTCGGGGAGGAGTTGGGATTCACTCCGTCGGAGGCCGACCTCCTGGCCCTGCCAGAGTCGGTCGGAGTATGGCCGCCGTTTTCCGACAGCATCGAAGCACTCCAACGGCTACAGATGGGATTCGACCTGGTCATTCTCTCGAATATCGACGACGATCTCTTCGCTGCCTCCGAAAGGGTGCTGGGGATAGAGTTCGACGAGGTCATCACCGCCCAACAGGTCGGGAGTTACAAGCCTTCCCGGCGGAATTTCGATGTGGCCCTCGACAGGCTCCTGGTGCCGCGGCAGCAGGTTCTACACGTGGCGCAAAGCCTGTTTCACGATCATGCTCCTGCCAAGCAGCTGGGTTTCACCACCGTCTGGGTCAATCGGCCGAGCCGATGTCCGGGGATTGGGGTGGCCCCACCCACTCGATGCTCGCCCGATCTGGAGGTCCCCGATCTCAGGAGTCTCGTGGAGTTAGCTGGTATATGAGCGTTGACGACGCAGATCATCTGTACACTGGGATAGACTTCGATAGATGAGCATGCGAGCCAGAGCCAGAGTCGTACGGTACAGCCCGGCTGAAGAGATTGCCAACAGCATCACGCATGGTGTCGGCCTGCTCCTCGCCATAGCTGGGCTGGCAACGCTGGTTGCGTTTGCAGCCCAGCGCGGTACCGCCTGGCACATCGTCGGCTGCAGCATCTTCGGTGCGACACTGGTCCTTTCCTACTTGACCTCGACGCTCTACCACAGCTGGCCCACCGTTCGGACGAAGTCGATTCTGCGGATCTTCGACCACTGTGCGATCTTCTTGCTCATCGCGGGAACCTACACGCCGTTCATGCTGGTGAATCTGCGTGGGCCATGGGGCTGGTCCCTTTTCGGGGTCGTTTGGGGCATCGCCACTCTAGGCATCGTTTTCAAGGTGACCATGTTGCGAAAGTGGACTGTCGTTTCGGTGGCTTTGTACGTCGCCATGGGATGGGTCGTGGTGGTCGCGACCAAGCCGATGCTGTCCGCTGTGGCCCCAGGAGGACTACTACTGCTGCTGCTCGGAGGGTTGGCATACACAGGCGGTGTCGTTTTCTACGCCTGGCGTCGGATACCGTACCACCACGCCGTCTGGCACCTGTTCGTCCTGGCCGGCAGCGTATTTCATTTCTTCGCCGTGCTGTTCTACGTGATTCCTCTCGACGGCTCCTGAGGGGCATCACGCCGAGGATTCGGCCTATCGCCGTGACCGATCTCGACAGACAATCAAGACTCGTTCTGGTCAAGCACTCTCTACCGGAGATGCAGATTCAGACGGAGTCGCGGTTCTGGAAGCTGTCCGAGGAAGGGCGCAAGCGGTGCGCTCCTCTGGCGGACAAGCTTCGGCGCTTCGATCTGGCTCGGATCGTCTCCAGCAATGAGCCGAAGGCCGTGGAGACGGCAGAGCTCGTGGCATCCCAGCTGACCCGCACTCATATCGTCCGGCCGGATTTGCAGGAGAACGATCGCACAGGACTCGGATTCGTCGGTCTGGAGGCCTATCAAGAGACCTTCCGGCGGTTCTTCGCCGAGCCTGACCGAGTCGTGATGGGATCCGAAACGGCCGAAGAAGCACGGGCGCGGTTCACCGCAGCCATCGAGGGTGTGCTCGAAGAGTTTCCCGATGAGACGCTGGCAATCGTGACTCATGGAACGGTGATCTCGCTACTGGTCTCCGAGCCCACCCCCGAAGATCGATTCCGCCTCTGGAGGCGGCTCGGGCTGCCCTCGTATGTCGTCGTCTCGAGGCCGACGCTCGAGATCGTCGAAGAGTTCTACGGTGTCGACTGAGCCGAAAGCTGGCCGAGAGGACCGAGGAGGATGCCGAGAATGGTGCCGGGAATGAAGTACCATCACATCGGGATTCCGACTCGAGAGAAACGAGACGACGAGGAGTATCTGCCCGCTTTCAAGATGTACGTCTCGAGCTTCGATCGCGGTCCGTTCGGCGTCGAATGGATGAGGTTCGAGGACGATAGCCCAGTCCCAGACCTCGTAAAGAGCGTTCCCCACGTCGCCTTCGAGGTGCCCGATCTCACGACCGCCATCGCTGGTAGAGAGCTTCTGATCGAGCCCAACAGGCCTTCAGAAGGCGTCACTGTAGCCTTCATTGTCGATGACGGGGCGCCAATCGAATTTCTCGAATTCTCACAGCCTCGAACCGATTGAGGACCGAGTCGTGAGTCGGAAGGGCCGACGCCGAAAGCTCTGGGCGCGCGCATTGGGCTCAGCAGTCGTGTTGGCTGTCGCCCTGCCGGTCCTGATCATCTTGCCTTGGCGCTGGCTCGAGCCGCCGGATAGCGCTTTCATGATGCGGGCCCGGGGTGAAGGTACGGATATCGATCAGCAGTGGGTCTCGTGGGAGTCGATTTCGCCTCACCTGCCCATAGCGGTCGTAGCGGCAGAGGACCAGAAGTTTCCCGAGCACCGTGGGTTCGACACCGAGTCGATCTGGTCTGCCCTGGAGGAGGAAGGCTCCAAGGGGCGAGGCGCCAGTACGATCTCACAGCAGGTCGTCAAGAACCTCTTTCTCTGGCCTGGCAGAAGCTTGACTCGCAAGGGAATCGAGGCCTATCTCACCCTTTTCCTCGAGATTCTCTGGCCGAAGCAGCGAATTCTCGAGGTCTATTTGAATGTGGCCGAGTTCGGTCCCGGAATCTTCGGAGCCGAAGCCGCCGCCCAGACCTTCTTCGGCAAACCGGCCTCGCGGCTGAGTGCGCGGGAGTCGGCTCTGATGGCGACCGTGCTGCCGAGCCCGAAGCGGATGTCCCCGGGCCGACCATCCCCGTATGTGGAAAAAAGAGCCGGCTGGATTTTGCGCCAGATGGAACAACTCGGGGGGCCAACCTATCTGGAGGGAATGTAGGCGAGGGTGGCCTGGTCTTGCCTCGCCAGAATGACCGAACCGTTGAAAGGAGCTCCATGCTGGATCGGGATCGATGGGAGGACCATTTCGAGCGTTTCTTGCAGGACCGGGTAGAGACCGATCCGGCTCATGGGATGGACCATGTGAGACGGGTAGTGGCCAACGCGCTGCAACTGGCGGAGACCGAAGAAGCCAGGCTCGAAGTGGTCTTGCCTGCGGCCTGGCTGCACGATTGCGTAGTTGTCGCCAAGAAGTCCCCCGAGAGATCGAGTGCGTCCACGATGGCGGCCCGGACGGCTCGTGAGTGGCTCCAGACCGAGGGCTACGATCCGGCCAGCCTCGACGAGATCGAGCACGCTATCGTCGCCCACAGCTTCTCGGCTGGAATCCGTCCCCAGACAATCGAAGCCAAGGTCGTTCAGGATGCGGATCGACTCGACTCACTGGGTGCCATCGGAATCGCCCGGTGCTTGATGCTGGGAGGCAGCCTGGATCGCCCCCTCTACGACATGGGTGATCCCTTCTGCGAGGGGCGAAATCCCGACGATTCGGTCTCAACGATCGACCACTTCTACACCAAGCTGCTCCTCTTGGGCGAGAGAATGCAGACCGACTCGGGGCGCAAAGAAGCCGTGCGGCGAACGGAGTTCATGATCGCCTACCTGCAAGAACTGGCGCTGGAGGTCGGCGCAAATCAGATGGACTGAGATCCGGCGGGCAGGTTTGGCGTCTCGTCTGTTGTTGAACGCGAGAGGTCCCGGTTGGAGTAGGCTGTCTACAAGGAGAACGCCATGAAACTAGATGTCAGGGCCTTCGCGATCACCTGTGGACTTCTGTTGGGACTGGGGCTGTTCTTGGTGACCTGGTGGATCATCCTTCTCGATGGTCCGTCGGACCGCATGACCTTCATCGGCCAGATCTACCGAGGCTACGGCCTCCATGCAGCTGGTAGTGTGATGGGTCTGATCTGGGGCCTGGTGGATGGTGCGATCGGGGGCGCCATCTTTGCTTGGCTCTACAACACCCTGGCCAGTCGTTCTTAGAGCGCCGCTTCCGGCTGATCCAATGTATCGATTCGGCGCTGGGTACCCGAGGTGCTATCGTTCGCCAAATCCTCTTTGAGGGTCGGTCCATGATGAAGAAGGTCAAGGCAATCGTGATGGGCCGCGTGCAGGGTGTTTGGTTCAGAGCCAACACGATGCAGGAGGCGAAGCTACTTGGAGTCCGCGGATATGCCCGGAATTTGCCTGACGGCTCGGTTGAGATCGTCGCCGAGGGCGAAGCCGCTGCGGTGGATACTCTGATCGCGTGGGCGGGAGAGGGTCCCCCTCTGGCTGTGGTACGCCATGTGCGGGTGGAAGACCTGGACTATGACGACGAGTTTTCCAACTTTGGAGTCCGACATTGATCCATGTTGTCGGCGAGACGGTTGGAAGCAAGTTGAAAAGGAGATAGATCATGTGCCGACTCTCGACGCGAGCCCTCGTTCTGGTGATCGTGGTGGCAGCTGTCGGAGCTATTTCAGCTTCGGTGGAGGCCGCTGGCCTGACGGTGGAGTTGGATCTGGAGCCCTCCAGCGAAGCGGCCGGACTCTACGAAGTGACGGCGCAGATCCAGGATGCCGAGAGTGGCGAGATGCTCTCGGTGCCGACCGTTGTGTTTCCAAAGGGAGAGGATCCGGCCAGGGTGACCTCGTCGACGCAGTCCGGTGGCATCTTGGAGTTCACCATTTCAATCAGCCCTGACGAGACCACCGTCACCTACGCTGTCGAGCGTCAGGAAGGCGGCAATGTCATCGCATCGCAGAAAGCGACGATTCGACTGGCATCTCAAGGTGAGTAAGCCGAGCAAGAACTGTCAAGAACTTTTGTAACGACTGCGCGCTGGTCGTCGCGAGAGGAGGCCGACCCGTGTTCATCGAGCACATCCACCACATCATGGTTCGGGAGCTTCGAGGAATGAAGAACGAACTTCTGGCCTATCAGGACGAGGGGGACATCTGGCGGTCTGTGCCCGGTTTGCCGAATACTGCGGGCACGGTTGCTTTACATGTGGCTGGCAATTTGCAGCATTTCGTGGGCGCACAGCTTGGCAAGTCGGGCTACGTCCGAGACCGCGAGTCCGAGTTCGGACGCCGCGACGTCCCTGTGTCCGAGCTGGTGAAAGAGCTCGACAGAACTGTCGCCGCGCTGGATGCAGCCTTCGCCAAGCTCGAAGAAGAGGTAATGGATCGTCCATTCCCGCAGGAAATCGCCGGCGTTCGGCCGACCGTCGGAGAGTTCCTCGTCCATCTCGTAGCCCATCTGGCCTACCACTTGGGGCAGATCGACTACCACCGACGCTGCGTTACCGAGGATGACACCACGGCGGGAGTTCTCTCTCCCCGCGACCTGAAAGCTGCTACAGAGAGCTAGGGCAGGCGAGCCCGCGCCAAGCCTTCAGTCCAGGCCAAACAAAGCAGCCTGGCCGATCGGTGAAGCGTACGAACTGTGCTCGAATGTCAGGAGGTCGCCGTCGCCGAGCTTGCCGGCTTCGAAGTGCTCCAGGGCATGATCTTCTGACCAGAAGAAGACGCTATTGCGTCAGTAGGCGTGGATGATGTTGGGCTCTTGGAACCTCGGCCAGTCGATCTGGGGCTCGAAGAACATCGGCTTCGACCCCGCCAGCTCTGCTTCGTACTGCATCTCGCTGTCGATGGTCAGTCGCATTGGCTGATCGCAGTGGCCGCAGGAGGTCTCGATCGTGGCCTTGGTGAATCTGTCTGTCAATCGCCCTTGCACGAAGGGCGCTATGAAGGCGTCCTCCGCTCAGGCGCCGTAGAGGCGTTCCCCTGTACTGAAAGTGAGCTTGTGTGGAGTGCGGTCTGTCGTCACGGGAAAGGCCCAGGAGACCGCCCCTTCTTCATTGCGTACCAAGAAGAAGAGATTGCGCTCCAGGTCGTCGAGGATTTCGTCCGTGCGCGAAATCGAGATTCCCAATTGCCGAGCGAAAGTCTCGGGCTTGATGGGCTGCCCGGTCCGGACCAATTCAGTGACGGCTGAGCGTCGAATCGCGTGATGCTCCTCGGACATGAAGTCGAGCCGCCGTCGGCCGCGCTTGATTGCCTCCAGGACCAACCGCTTCCAATCGACCGTCGGTAGGGATGTCAGAGATCCGTTGCTGATGATGCGAATATCGGAGTCCATGGTGAGTCGTATCTGCCCACTACCTCTCTGCCTCGATTATAGGACCTGGCGCATCCGCGAGCCAGTAGGCTCTCTCGGCTGCACGGTTGTGGCAGAATTGGCAGCAGCAGCTCATCACTGAGTGGAGCGAAGATGGAACTGAAACGTGCGCTGGCAGCTCTGGAAGCTGCTGGGACCGCGCAGAACCGCAAGATCTATCGGCGCCACGGCGTAAGCGACCCACTGTATGGCGTCAGCTATGCCATCCAGGGACAGCTGGCCAAACAAAACAAGCACGATACGGAGTTGGCGACCGGTCTCTGGGAGACGGGCAACCATGATGCGCGGATCCTGGCCGCCATGATCGCCGACCCTCGAGAGATCAGAAGCTCAGGGTTGGATGAGTGGGTTCGGGATCTGAACAACTACGTCCTGACCGACGCGTTCTCCGATCTGGTGGGTCACAGTCCATTCGCCAAAGCCAAGATCGGTAAGTGGACACGATCCCCCAAGGAATTCGTCGGTGCGGCGGGGTGGAATGTCTTGGCCCGCCTTGCAAGACAGGATCCCGAGCTGACAGACGAGGAGCTCGAGGACTACCTGGCGACGATTGAATCCGAGATCCACAGTCGCCAGAACAGGACTCGTCATTCCATGAACAGCGCCCTGATCGCGATCGGTATCCGCAATCGAAGACTCGAGCGCAAGGCCCTCGCGGCAGCCAGGCGGATCGGCATGGTCGAGGTAGATCACGGTGAGACGAGCTGTAAGACGCCGAATGCCACCGCCTACATCAAAAGGACCGTTGGCAGACCAAAAGCCACCCGGAAAGCGGGCTGATTCAGGTTCGGATGGCGTGGAAGGGAATCGGAGAGGAGACTGCCATGACAGACACTACGCTGAGAGTCATTGCCCACTTCAGAGCCCAGCCGGGTAGGGAGGCCGACCTCAAGCACGTGTTGGTCGGCCTGATCGAGCCCACGCGCGAGGAGGCCGGCTGTATCGGCTACGAGCTCTTGGAGAACCTCGAAGATCCGCGAGAGTTCACCTTTGTCGAAGAGTGGCAGGGTGAGTCGGCGCTCGAAGCTCATTTCAGCACCGACCACATAGCCAGCGCAGTACAGGAATTCCCGGTTCTCCTGGCTCAAGAGCTGGACCTCAGGAAGTACCACCTCGTCGGTTGAAGCGGCAGATCTGATGAAACGGGTCCAGCTGATTCACTGGCAGCCGACCCAGGCCGAGGCCCGTGTGAGCAAGCTGGAGGCGGCGGGCTACCAAGTTACCTATGAGTCTTTTCAGGGGCCGCCGACCCTGAGGCGTCTTCGGTCCGATCCACCCGATGCCGTGGTGATTGACCTGGAGCGTATGCCCAGCCAGGGACGGGACGTGGCCTTCTTGCTTCGGCAATCGAAGAGCAGTCGTGGTCTGCCGCTCGTCTTCGTCGGAGGCGATCCCCAGAAGGTCGCCAAGATCGAACAACAGCTGCCGGATGCTGTCTACACTTCGTGGAGTCGAATCCGAAGCGGCTTGAAGCGAGCCATTGCTCGACCGCCTGAAGAGCCGATCGTGCCCGCTTCGGCGCTGGCGGGCTATTCGGGGACACCCTTGCCTCGCAAGCTGGGAATCAAGCCCGACTCGGTTGTGGCCCTGCTCGGCGCTCCGGAAGGTTTCGAGGCGGTGCTGCAGCCCCTTCCGGAGAACGTTCGCTTCAAGCGCAGTGCTCGAGGGCCCGCAAACCTGATCCTCCTTTTCGTAAAATCCAGGGCCGAGATGAAGCGGCGGTTTCCGGCTGCCGCCCACTGCCTGGCCGCAGGGGGAGGGTTGTGGATCGCTTGGCCGAAGAAGGCCTCCGGCGTGGCCACCGATCTCACTCAGGCCGTGGTGCGTTCCTTCGGCCTGGGATCGGATTTCGTGGACTATAAGATCTGCGCCATCGATGAGACCTGGTCGGGTCTCCTCTTTGCCCGGCGAAAGAAGTAGGGATGAGGCGCCCGGCGTCCCTCCGGCCTGCCTTTGGGGCAGTGGGCATTCATCTGAGCCGTAGGTTGTGTGAGGGTTCGGCGTGGGGCTTTCAGGGGGCTATCCTCCCTTCCACGGCAACCCAACCCCCTGGAGGTCCCCACGCCGAACCCTCAACGGCGGGAGAGAGCCTCGCACGCGCGTCCATCCACCTCTTTGACGTTGGCAAACGCCCCCTAAGCCCCTAAGCCCCTATGCCCATCTCTGGTGCCCGAACGAACCTCATATGGACAGAACGGTCAGGGTCTCAGGATGGTTTGCAGAACGGAGCGCAGTAATAGGAGAATGGTGACCATGGTTCGATGGAGGCGACAGGCTTGGGTAGTGGTTTTGATGTGGGTATCGGCCGCCGGAACCCTCGCCCAGCCAGTAGCTCAGGAATCTGCATCGAAGCCAGCAGAGATCACTCTCGCCGAGGATCTGAAGTTGGTCGAGCTGAGACCTGGTCTCTGGAGGCATGTCTCCACCTTTGTCCTGGTCAGCAGACCGACGCCGGCCAATGGGCTTCTGCTGATGACCGAGACGGAGGCGCTGCTGATCGATACGCCATGGACCGAGGACCAGACCGAGCGTTTTCTGGATTGGATCGAGAAGGATCGTGGGCTGCAGGTGGTCGGCGTCATCGCGACACACTTCCATCCAGATTGCATGGGAGGGATCGGGGCTGCCCACCGACGAGGAATCCCCACCTATGGCCTGTCCCTGACAGCGGACCTGGCGCGCGAAGCCGACCACGAGCCGCCGACGGTGCTCTTCACTGGAAGTATGGGACTGACTGTGGGTGGCGAGACTGTCGAGCTCTTCTATCCAGGTCCGGGTCACAGCCACGACAACATCGTCGTTTGGCTGGAAAGCTACAAGGTGCTTTTCGGCGGCTGTCTGGTGAAGAACGCGACTACGAGGCACATCGGCTACCTGGGCGACGCCGAAGTCGACAGCTGGGGGGCTAGCGTCGAGAAGATGAGAGCGCGCTATCCGGCAGCGACCCTGATCGTCCCGGGCCACGGGCAGCCCGGCGGCTGGGACCTCGTCGACAATACCCTCGCCCTCATTGCTGAGCAATGAGAGCGAGGGGGTTGAAGCTTTCGGACTTCGTCCGACCGATCTCTGAGGGCTTGGGGCCGAACCGACGAGGGAATAAGCCCTTACGCCCTGAAGCCTCTAGGGCCTCAATGCCTCATTGCCTCTGTTGGTTCCGGGAGGTCCGTCCGGGTGGTCCGCCACCTTGTCTCGTCATCGCACCGGATCTCTTGTGCTCTTCGATGGCCCTTGCGCTGCGCTCGACTCGGCACCCCCTGACGAACCACCCGAACGAACCTCCAGCACCGTTTGTCGAAGGCCGAATGGTATCTCTCGACGGGTTCCGAGGGTTCGACGTGGGGACCTCCAGGGGGTTCTTGTAGCGGAAGGGAGGATAGCCCCCTGGGGGCCCCACGTCGAACCCTGGATGCCGCTTGGTCAAGAGTCCCTTGAGCCCCTAGGCCCTTATGCCCCTATTGCCTCCAACAATCAGCGATCAGCAGGCGAGGATCGCTTGCATGTCGGCGGCAGTGACCGGAGCGTGGTCGCCAAACCGGGTGGGATCCGCTTCTGCGATCTCGGCGGGGATCGAGTCCACCAGGCGATGCCAACATTCCTCGTCGAGCCCCTCGATGAATGCTGCGAACGTGTCGGATTCCGGATTGGCCGGCAAGTAGTGGCGGTAGAAGCCGACGATGCTCTGGAGCATCGGCAGGTAGGGCTCGATGTCCGTGGTGGTGGAGGCCGCCTCACTGTCGATCCACGCGATGGGCACCTTGACGATAGAGTCCGATCGGGTCAACTCGGTACGCAGCAGCAGCTCGATATCGAAGGCGAATTTCTTCTCGAGGGTATCGACGACGATGCGCCGGACAACATCGGCCCGGAAGGCTTTGAACCCGCACTGAGTGTCGACGATTCGATGAAGATCGGGCAGCAGGCGTTTCCACAGGTAGATGAAGAGCTTTCCCCGAACATTGCGCTTGCCCTTCTTGACTGCGACCGACGTGGGCTCGCGGCGAGACCCGATGGCCGCGTCGGCATCGTCGACCAGAATCGGGTACATCAGAAGTCCCGCCTGCCCCAGATGTGTCGACAGGTCCGCATCCGTAAACAGGATTACGTGACCGGAATCGCCTCGCTGAGCCGCCTCCCACATGCCGAGCTGGATCGAGCCACCCTTCTGACTGTCCGAGGTCTGATCGAGGGGCCGGGTAACAGGTTCCCCTCGACGGATGGCCTCCTCGAGAAACAGGACCTCCGCGTGTTGCTCGAGCCCGGATTGCTCGATGATCTGGCGCGCTATCTGACCGCTGTCTTCAGGGCAGCCGTCATCTACGGCGAAGATCCGCCACTCGATGTGCGGGCTCGCCTCGAAGAGCCACTCGAGCTGCGCGACCTTGCGCCGCAGAAAGTCCTCGCCGTGAGGGTGTACCTCGGGCTCCAGGATCCGGTTGTGCTCCTTGTACATGGCGAAGATCACCGACAGGCGAGCGGGACCTTGTAACTTGGCGACGAGGCTCTTGCTGTAAGCGAGCTTTGCCGCCAGGTGGATCAGGAGAGGGCCTGCCTGGTCTGCTTCGAACAACCGCTGCTCTAGGTTGGCGAGTGCTTCGTGAGAGGCCGCGGCATCGAATAGGGCGTCGGCTGCCCTGGTGGCCATCTCCAGGTGCCGACTGTTGGTGAGATCCAGCTCTTCGGGGGCCTGGCCGGAAAGGTCGCGGGCCACATCTCTGAGACTTCGAATCATCTTCGATGGGTCCTCGTAAAGAGTCCCAGGTCACAGCGAGTCGCCGAGTCGGAGCTCGTGACCTGAGCCGGTGTTCAGCAGGGAGAAGGATATATTAGGCCCCTCGATAGAAGACTTGGGAGAGAGTTCGAGAGATCGGCGGAGGAGGAATGGAAATGCAGCCAGCTGACCCTGTGACAGCAGATGTCCTGATCTTCCTTAGCGGTGCGGGTGGAGACCGCCATTTCACAGTGGAGAACGAGGGCCCCGCGCCGGCTCGAAACGTAGAGCTGACGATCGAGTCGGAAGGTGGCAAGAATCCGCCCGTGCTGGAGAGTGAGTTGGACAAGAAGTTCCCTATCGAAGAGCTCGCGGCCGGCGAGCAGCGGTCGGTTCAGGCCATCATCACCACAGGAACGGGCATCCACTTCAATGCCGTCGTCGCCTGGCAGAACCCCGATGGCTCACATCGGGAAGTGAGCACGAGGCTGACGCCTTGAGCTTCGGTGCCGAGAAGTCGCGGAGGTACCTGTAATGGCATTCATCGACTATGTTCCCGAGGATGCGGTGCCGGAAGCCGATCGTGTCCCGGACCACGACAACATTCTGCGCATCCATGGCATTCACAGCCGGACCATGCGGCAACACTTCGATCTCTACCGCGAGTTGATGTACAGCAATGGTCCCCTGGCACGCGAGCAGCGAGAGATGATCGCCGTGGTGGTCTCGGCCACCAACGACTGCCACTACTGAATCCAGCATCACGGGGCGGGGCTCCGTCGACTCCTCTCGGCACAGGGTATGGAAGATCAGGCACAGCTGGACCTACTGTCCTCACTGATCTCGGACCACCGGCAAGCTGCATTGAAAGGCGCAGACAAAGCGATGCTGGACTATGCCGTCAAGCTCACCGTGGCGCCGGCTGAAGTCAGCCAGGCCGATGTGGGTGCGCTGCGAGCCGCGGGTTTCGACGACCGAGGGATTCACGACATCTGCACCATCACGGCCTATTTCGCGTTCGTCAACCGCATTGCGGATGGCTTGGGAGTAGAGATGGAGGCTGATCGATGAAAAGAGTGGTCGTAGCCTCCGGCAACCCGGTCAAGATCAAGGCGACCCTGAACGCTTTCACCCGCATGTTTGCTCCCGACCGATTCGAAGTCGACGGTGCGAAGGTGGCCTCCGGTGTCGCAGCTCAGCCGATGAGTGACGTCGAGACCCTGCAGGGGGCGGAGCAAAGAGCTCGTGCAGCGGAGAAACAGGTGCCCGAAGCCGACTTTTGGGTCGGCATCGAAGGTGGGGTCGCGGAGAGCGACGGTCACTTGCTGGCTTTCGCCTGGGTGGTGGTGCGCTCGGCATGGCTCAGTGCCCGGGGGCGCTCTGGCACCTTCGTCCTGCCAGTGCCCGTCAGCGATCTGATCAGGGCCGGCAAAGAGCTGGGGGAAGCCGACGACATCGTATTTGGACGCCGCAACTCGAAGCAGAAGGAAGGTGCCCTGGGGCTGCTGACGGGAAGCGTGATTGATCGGCGGGAGCTCTACGAGCATGCCATCCTGCTGGCACTGGTGCCCTTCAAGAGCAGTGAGCTCTACAGTGGATAGACGAGGTAGGGGACCGACCCTGCGAAACGATTTGAGAGTACTCCTCCTGCTGAGTCTGGTGGCAACTGTCGCGGTAGGTGGGGTGCCACCCGAGTTCAGCGGCCTGACCTCTTCCTTCGCAACACTCGACGGCGCCAGGGTTCATTATTGGATTCAGGGCGAAGGCCAGAAGGCGGTGGTCTTTGTACACGGGTGGGGTTGCGATGCCACGGTTTGGCGGTTTCAGACCTCGGCATTGCCTGAAGGCTGGAGAGCCCTATACGTCGATCTTCCAGGACACGGTAAGAGCGATGCACCCGACGAGATCTACTCGATGGAGTATCTGGCTCGTGGAGTGGCTGCGTCGATGAAAGACGCGGGTGTCGAGCGAGCCGTCCTGGTGGGGCACAGCAACGGGGTTCCGGTCGTGCGGCAGTTCTATCGGATCTATCCGGAAAAGACCCAGGGCATTATAGCTGTCGAAGGGAGTTTCCGGCCGCTGGTCTCCGATCCAGAGACTTGGAATCAGATGATCGCGCCGTTCCGAGCGGAGAACTACCTGGAGGCTGTCGAGAGGATGATCCCAGCAGATCTTTCCGCAGAGTTGACTCGCGATATCAGGTCCATGATGCTGGCAACACCTCAGAAGGTCCTGGTTTCCAGTCTGGAGGGAGTGGGCGAAGCAGAGATCTGGGCGGAAGATCCGATCGCAGTGCCGCTACTTGTGCTGTTGGCTGAATCACCCTTCTGGACCCCGGATTACGAGCAGTTCGTTCGCGGACTCGCTCCTCATGTCGACTATCGGGTCGTGGCAAAGGCGAGTCACTTCCTACAGCTGGACAACCCCGACCGCTTCAACGAAGCGCTGGCAGCGTTGCTGAGTCAGCTCAGTAGTCACTCAGCCGACGGTCGATGACGGTCTGCCAGTCGTCGAGATCCTGCTGGTAGCGGGTCAGGGAGTTTTCGAGCTCCATGATCTCCCGGTCCATACCCCTGATCTGCTTGTTGAGCAGGTCGAGCTGGAGAGCGCTTTCATCGGCCATGGTTTCGATATCTTCGGACGGCATATCGACCTGACCCATATCCAGTCGATCGGCGAAGATCTGGAGCTGCCCCTCCATCTTGGCCTTCTGGTTCTGGAGATCGGCGCGAGTCGCTCTGGCGGTTGCTAGCTGTTCCTCAGCTCTGGCAGACCGTCCGGAGCTGAGCTGAATGCGGGCCATCACCAACCCCAGGCGTTGACCTTCGAGGTTGCGTTCCAGCAAGTCGGCTATCTCTGCGAGGGTTTGGTTGAGCTTCGCCAGTTGAATCGGTACCTCGGCAGCCACGGGTTGGGGAGCGGCTTGCTGCCCGAACAGCGCGGGCGCGCCGAGCAGGACTGCGAGGCTGGTCATAGTGCTGAGACTGCGGAGAATTCCTGACACGGCATCGTCCTCCAATGGTCGGTTCTCGAATCCCTTCCAGTCATTGTAGAGCCAGGCGGACAGGCTTGCCGAGCGCGAATCGACCATGCCCCGGAATCTCGACTGGCCGAATCCCAGGGCTTGAGAGAGAATGGTCGATAGGGAACCACCGGAAGGCTCGAGAGTGCGAATCAGAATTCAGATCGGAGTCCTGCTGCTCTGTCTCCTCGCGGGGGGGCTTGGGGCCTCGTCGGGACCGCCGAGGGAAGAGCCGGCGAGAGGCAAATTCTTGATCGCAGGTCCCGAGATGAGGGATCCCAACTTCTCCGAGACCGTCGTTTTGTTGCTGGAATACGAGGAGACAGGAGCCCTTGGCCTCATCATTAATTGGCCCACCGAGATGCCTGCCGATCATGTGCTGCCCGATGTCGAGGGGTTGGCGGAGAGCCCTCACCAGGTGTTCATCGGTGGTCCAGTTCAGCGGGGACAGATCACGCTGCTCGTTCAGGCCGACGAGGCTCCTGGGGACGCCCGCCATGTCTTCGCGGACATCTACTTCAGTGGCAGCGGAGATTTATTGAGGCGACTGGCCTCCGAGACAGACTCCGACAAGCAGTTTCGACTCTACCTGGGATTTGCCGGTTGGGGAGCAGGGCAGCTGGATGCGGAACTGGCTCGCGGCGGCTGGCGCGTGCTGCCCGGAGAGGCGCCTATCGTCTTCGATCCCTCCCCTGAGTCGGTCTGGTCCGAGCTTGTCGAGAGAAGCACCGTGCATTGGACGGATCTTCGGACCCCGGATTCAGACCCAGAAGACACCACCACCGGCCTCGCCGTTCCCTCGCCCTGAGGGCCGAGTCACCGCAGTACCTACCGGAGGAATTGATGACGCATTCGAGCGGGCCCTTCCTGGTGGCAGCAGTCCAAGGATCACCAGTCTTCTTGGATCGCAAGGCGACTCTCGACAATGCCTGTTCCCTGATCACCGAAGCGGGTGCGAAGGGCGCTCGCCTCGTGGTCTTTCCCGAGGGCTATCTGCCCGGCTACCCTTTCTGGGTCTGGTTCATACCGTCAGGCAAGACCAAGGCTCTTCGGGATCTCTACGTCGAGCTCCTAGACAACTCCGTGAGCGTCCCCGACGAGGCCACCGGGAGACTCTGCGCGGCGGCTCGGGCCGCGAAGGTGACGGTCGTCATGGGACTCAACGAGCGCAATACGGAAGCCAGCGGAGCCACTCTCTACAACTCGCTGCTGTTCATCGGTCCCGATGGCGAGATCCTGGGGTGTCACCGCAAGCTGGTGCCGACCGTCGGCGAGCGCATCGTGCACGGCCAGGGTGATGGCAGCACGCTGCAGGTTCACGATGTGCCTGTCGGTCGGCTCAGTGGGTTGATCTGCTGGGAGAACTACATGCCGCTGGCCCGGTACGCGCTGTACGCCGGAGGGGCACAGATCCATGTGGCTCCGACGTGGGACAGGGGCGAGCCCTGGTTGTCTACGCTGCGGCATATCGCCAAGGAAGGTCGGGTCTACGTTATCGGCTGCTGTAGCGCCATGCGGCGGGAGGACGTCCCCGACAGGTTGGCATTCAAAGAGGAGTTCCTGCCCTCGGAGCTGGAATGGATCAATCCGGGAGGCAGCGCCATCGTCGATCCCGACGGGAAGTGGGTGACTGAGCCGGTTATCCAAAGCCAGGAGATCCTGTACGGCGAGGTTGATCCCCGCCTCATGCAGGGCCCGCGCTTCCAGCTCGACGTGGCTGGCCACTACGGTCGCCCGGACGTCTTCCAGCTCACCGTCGACCGCCAACCTCGCCCCATGGTCCGCGACTTCCCGCCCGCCATCGACGACGCCGTCGGCGAAGACGACGGCTAACGCCCTCCCAACCCCCCGGGTTGGGGCGGCCGGCGTTCCCTCCGGCCGATCCTTGAGGCAGTGGGGGTTGAAGTGGCCGGGCGTTCCTTCCGGCCAGTCTTTAATGGCTTGGGGGAACAGAGGCTCAAGGCACCGGTATCCCTAAGCCCTTAAGCCCCTACGCCCCTACAGAACGGCCGAAGGAACGCCGGCCGTAACCCTCCACCGAGCTAGGATAGGGGCGCCATGGGAGATATGAGCGAGTTCTCGTTGCCCGTCAGGGCGTTTATCAGGACTTACCGGTGGCGCCGTATCGATCCGGTTCCCTGGTCGCCTTTGAGCAAGCCTCTTTCCGAATGTCGATTGGGCCTCGTTTCTACTGCAGGCCTGACTCTGGACGATCACACACCGTTCGACGAGAGCATGAAAGGGGGCGACTACTCCTATCGCGAGGTCCCGTGGGACTCGGATGTCAGTCGATTGGTCGAGAATCACCGCAGTGAATCGTGGGACCATCGGGGTGTCGAGCAGGATATGAACGTCGCATTTCCTCTGGACAGAATGCGAGAGCTGCTGGAACAGGGTCGAGTCGGCTCTCTGGCTGAACGGTATCTCTCGTTCATGGGGTCGGTTACCTCACCCGGTCGGATGGTACGAGACATCATTCCACTCGCCTGCGACAATTTACTGAGGCAGGAGGTGGAGGCAGCCCTGTTGGTGCCGGTGTGACCGGTCTGCAATCAGACCGTGGGTCTGATCGCAGCCGAGTTGGAGCGCCACGGGATTCCGACGGTGGTCATCCAACTCTTGCGGCTGGTGGCAGAAAAGGTCCGTCCTCCGAGGGCTCTCATGGTGCCCTTTCGCCACGGATACCCACTGGACACGCCGAACGATCCGGCTAGGCAGATGGCCGTCATCGAGGCTGCGCTCGAACTGCTGGAGGATCCTTCTTTAGAGGCGCCAGCGCTGGTGGATTTTTCCCCTGGCGAGAAAGGATAGAACCATGTCTGAAGCGACCTCTTTTTATCGGTGGAGACCGCATCCCTGGCATGGTCTGAAGGTCGGCCGACGACCGCCGCGATTGGTGCACGCCTATGTCGAGATCACGCCCTTCGATCTAGTGAAGTACGAGGTCGACAAGGTGACCGGCTACCTGCGGGTCGATAGACCGCAACGCAGCTCATCGCTGCCGCCGGCCCTCTACGGTTTCATTCCTCAGACCTACTGTGCCGACCGGGTCAACGCACTGTCGCCGAATTCTGAAAGGGGAGATGGCGATCCGCTGGACATCTGTGTCTTCAGCGAGCGCCCCATCAGCAAGAGTGAGGTGATCCTGAATGCAAAAGTCGTCGGCGGCCTGCAGGCAGTCGATGGTGGTGAGGCCGACGACAAGATCGTCGCCGTGTTGGAGAACGACTACTTCTATGGTGCAATAGAAGAGATTGCGGATCTTCAGGAGATTCTCATCGAGCGGCTGCGGCACTACTTCGGGACCTACAAGATGGTCCCCGGTGAGGAGTCCAAGATGGTGGTGGAGGCGGTTTATGGCCGCGATCATGCACTGAAGGTGGTGAGCGCCGCCATCGAAGACTACGAAGAGGCCTTCTGCTAGCGTTCCCTACGCCCCTGATTCCCTCCCTGGTGCCAGAGGTTTGTTCGGGGGCAGGATCTCAGGGGGTTCTTGCAGCGGAAGGGAGGATAGCCCCCTGGGATCCTGCCCCCGAACGGACCGCCACAAGGTCCTGGTCCTCTGCCCGGGACCTCAGGACCCCAAGACCCCAGGACCCTGAGGAGTGGCCCTGCTCTCTCCCTAGAACCCATAAGACGCTCCGATTCGAACGTTGGCGCCCGACAAGTCCAGGGTACCGAAGCCCTGGAAATCGCCATCCAGCTCGGCCCTGACACCCTGCCAACGGCCCTCGAGAAGGAGCGACCATTTCTGGCCGAAGGGAATCTCGAGCCCGAAGATCCCTGACCAACCAAAGGTCCCTCCGCTGGAAGAAAAGCTGTCGTTGAAGATCTGTGGAGGAAAGGCGCCGAAGTCGATAAAGTCTCCGGCCTCCTGGAGCTCCCAGGCGTAGTAGCCTCCGGCTCCGCCGATGTAGGGAATCACCACTGCCTGGCGAGGCAGGAAGCTGTACACCAGACCCACTTCGAGAGAGTTGGTCGAGACCGTGGTGGTGTGAGTGATGTTGGCACCGAATTCATCCGAGTAGTCCCTGTAGGACTGGTTGGAGTCGTCTTCCCAGAAGTTCGCCGTCACCAGCAGACCGAGTCGCTCGGTCAACTGACGGATGTAGTCCACTCCCACAGTGGCGTTCGCGAAGTCGTCGGGAGAGCCCGTGAAATCGAACTCCTTGTCGTTCCAGTAGTCAGAACCGCCATTCGGGGTGAAGTAGCCGACGTTGACCCGCAGGTGGTTCTTTGGTACTTGCGGTCCAGTGTAGGGTCGGCTCGGGTACTGAGCGAGAGCCGGCAGAGCGACGAAGCAGAGACTCATCACTATCAGCAGGGCTTTGATTGTCTGGCGCACGGTCGTCTCCTTTCGATCGAGGTTCAGATGCTGTCGCAATGGAACAGCAACCTGGGTGCCAGGTTGGCAGCAGCAGAGAGACCCTTTGAGGTTCCTTTTGCGGGCAGTGTCTTCTTGGCTGGGTCGGCACTCGGACCGCGGGTTCGCCGGCGAAAACGACCTTTTCTGAGGACACTTTGGAGGACCCGCAGTGACGCTGCCGTTTGCTACAATCTCGCCGCTTCGCCATGAGAGTCAAACGAGCCGAGAAGTATGGATTCTGTGCCGGCGTGCGGATCGCTGACCGCAAGGTCAAGAAGTTCGCGTCGCTGGGCGGAGCCGACGGCAAGATCCTCGGCCAGGTGGTCCACAACGAGCGTGTAGTCGAGGAGATGGAGCAGCTCGGAGTGCCGACGATCGACTCACTCGAGGAGATCGGTGAGGGCACCGTGGTCTTCTCAGCCCACGGAGTGCCGCCGTCCTTCCACAAACAGGCGCAGAGCCGAAGCCTGAAGATCCTGGATACAACCTGCCCCTTCGTGTACGACATTCACGAGGAGGCCGACCGAGCGTTCGAGGACGGTGCGCATCTGGTCTTCATCGGGGAGCCCGAGCACCGGGAAGTGATCGGCTACACCCGGGACCGCGACCCGCGCGCCTACCACGTCTTGAAGACCGTTGAAGAGGTAGAAGAGGTAGACTGGAGCCGCTACCCGAAGGTCAAGGTTCTCTATCAGACTACGCTCAACTCGGAGGACTACGAGGAGGTCGTGAAACTCATCGAGTCACGGGCACCTCATGCATCACGAGCCGACACGATCTGCTATGCCACAAAGGAGAACCAGGATGCCGCCCAGGTCTTGTGCGCCGACCCCACGGTGGATCTGGTCCTGATCATCGGTGGCAAACAGAGCGCCAACACCCGTCATCTTTGGGAGATCTGTCGCGAATTGAAGCCATCTCACTTGATCCAGGGCCCGCAGGATTTGCGTCCCGACTGGTTCGAAAGCGTCGGCACCGTGGGAATCACCGCTGGTGCCTCGACACCTGACTACGTGATCGATGAGGTGGAAGAGGCCATCCTGGAATGGCCTGCAGCTGCAGTCGGCACTCATGCCGAACAGGAACGAGGTGAACCATGAGAGTACTCGTCGTCGGCAGTGGTGGTCGAGAGCACGCTCTGTGCTGGAAGCTGCGTCAGAGCCCGCTCCTGACAGAGCTCTACTGTGCGCCCGGGAATCCCGGCATTGCGGAGGTTGCGGACCTGGTTCCTATCGCCCCGGACGAGATCCAGAAGCTAGCGGATTTCGCCAAGGAGATGAGCATCGACTTGACCGTGGTGGGGCCCGAGCTGCCCCTGACCCTGGGACTGGCGGACGAGCTCGACGAGCGGGGTATTGCCGTATTCGGGCCCCGGCAAGGGGCCGCCGAGCTCGAGGGGAGCAAGGTCTTCGCCAAGGAGTTCATGGCCCGGCATGGGATTCCCACCGCCGCGTTCCAGGTTGTTCACGATGCGAAAGAAGCCCGCGAGGCGATGGCCAAGTTCGGGTATCCGGTGGTCCTCAAGGCGGATGGCCTGGCGGCCGGCAAAGGAGTGTTGATCGTCGGGGAGCAGGCAGAGGCAGATGACGCCCTGAAGATGCTCTTCGAAGACCGGCGCTTCGGCCGGGCGGCGGACCGGGTTGTGGTCGAGGAGTGCCTCGAAGGCGAAGAGCTTTCCTTCATCGCCCTGAGCGACGGTGAGCGCCTCCTCAACTTTGCCACCTCCAAGGATTACAAGCGCATCGGTGAAGACGATACAGGGCCTAACACCGGCGGCATGGGCGCGCATAGTCCGTCAGGTGTGCTGTCTGGTGAGAGCGCCTCCGGCGTGGTGGAGACCGTGATGCGCCCGACTATCGCAGGCATGGCGGCTGAGGGCAGACCATTCATCGGGGTCCTTTATGCCGGCCTCATGCTGACCGATGACGGTCCGAAGGTACTGGAGTACAACGTCCGATTTGGCGACCCGGAAGCCCAACCACTCTTCATGCGATTGGAAGACGACCTGCTGCCGGTGCTGGCCTCCGGAGCCAAGGGCAAGTTCGAGGTCTCGCGCCTCCACTTCCGCAAGGCGGCTACCAGCTGCATCGTGCTGGCGAGTGCCGGCTATCCGGGCGACCCGGTCAAGGGTGAGCCCATCACCGGTATCGGGGCGGCTCGAGAGGTCGAGGGCGCGGAGGTGTTCCACGCCGGAACGGCCTTGAAGGATGGCAAGCTGGTCGCGTCTGGCGGGCGAGTGCTCAATGTCTGCGGTTCCGGCCCTCACCTGCAAGACGCACTCAAGCTTGCCTACGAAGCGGCATCGAAGATCCAGTGGCCTAGCAAGGTTCTGCGTCGAGATATCGGTAGACGCGTGCTCACGCGAGAGACCTGAGCGACTCTCCGCATCCGTTGGGCGATCGAGTCGGTGTCGCGTTGACACGGCATCAAGCCGTTGCCATAATGGCGTTCGACTGTCACGAGCACGACAACGGAGACTGGGTAATCCCTTTGTTTTTCAAGGGAATAGAAGAGCTTTGACGCGGAATTGGAGAGAACTAGCCTGGTATCTGTCTTGCGTGCCGAGAGGGTGCGGTGAATATGTCAGCTTGTCAGGGGTGCTCCTATAAGGGAATGTCCACCAGCGTGGAGGGCAGTTACGTCGGCGTTCGCGTCGGCGAGGCCTCGAATCTGACGCTTTGTTCGACGGGCGACCAGATCTACTGCAAGGACGAACGTGTCGTTGTGGACCTCGAGCCGGGGCCGGCTCTGGGCAAGGTAGAGCAGTCGCCGATGCCGGTCTTCAAACCGTGCCAGAAGGTCGCGGCCCGTCGGATCGTGCGCCGAGCCAACGATAACGACGAGATCGCCTTCGAGAAGAAACTCGAGAAGGACTTCTCCGCCAAGCGATTCTGCCGCGAGCGGGCCAAGAACCTGGGGCTCGAGATGAAGGTCTCCAAGGTCGATTTCGCTCTCGACGGTTCCAAGGCGGTGGTCTACTTCACGGCTGAGGGAAGAATCGATTTTCGCAAGCTGGTACGCGAGATCTCCCGCCGCTTCTCAGCCAGGATCAAGATGATGCAGGTCGGTGCCCGAGACGAGGCGGGGCTGATTGGCGGCATCGGGGTTTGTGGACAGACCCTTTGCTGCTCCACCTGGCTGAAAGACTTCAGACCCATCTCGATACAGATGGCCAAGCGTCAAAGCCTGAGCCTCAATCCCTCGAAGATCTCCGGTCAGTGTGGGCGCCTCCTGTGCTGCCTGGCCTACGAGGACGACCAGTACCAAGCGCCGCCAAAGAAGAGGGCGACCAGCCCTCAAGAAAGTCCCAAACCATGACCAATCGAAAGCTCATCAGGCCAGAAACATCGGACTTCAAGAAGGACGGGCAGGCCCGCTCCGTTCGGCGAAAGCAAGCGCCCCCAGAGCAGACCAATGCCGAGGAGTTCTACTACCTCAAGCAGATGGCGGCGAAGACTCCGATGGTCCTGGTGCTCGTCGATGGAGAAGAGCTGCACGGTTGGATCGAGTGGTACGACAAGGCCTCCATCAAGTTCCATCGCCACAGCGAGCCGAACCTGCTGATCTACAAGCACCAGATCCGCTGCATGTTCAAGGAAGAGGAGCTCAGGAGGCGAGGACGACGTTCTGGCTGACTTTCCGGTTGTGGCCCTGACCCAGGGTGATCCTGCCGGGGTGGGCCCAGAAATCATCGCCAAGTTGTTGGTCACACAGCCGCCGAGCAAGCAGTGGCGACCGCTGGTCTTCGCCGAAAAGGTGGCCCTGGACTCGGTGTCACCATCCGTCGCCGGCTCTCTGCTCGAGAGGCTGGTCTATCTCCCATCCGTTCCAAGCCGAAGTGAGATCGACGCTCTGCCACTGGAGGCAGTGCCGGTCGTGGATCCTGTAGGGGAGCCCCGCCAGCTCCATCCGGGTCAGTCCGGGTCGGCCGATGCGGGCGGAGCCATGGCAGCTCTCGATGGCGGCATCGAGGCGGTACGCTCAGGCTGCGCGGATGCGCTGGTCACTGCACCGGTCAGTAAAGCCTCGATCGCCCGACACCACAGAGCCGATTTCCGGGGCCACACGGAGTACCTGGCCGAGGCTGCCGGTCTGGAGCGCTACGGTCGCGACTACCTGATGGCCTTTCTGACTCCCGACCTGCAGGTGGCCCTGCTGACCACCCATCTGCCGCTGAGGGAGGCTCTGGACGAGATTCACGAGGAAGCTCTTGTCGATGCTCTTCAACTGTTGAATCGCGCGGCAGGTGGCCGCATGGTGGTGGCAGGTGTCAATCCACACGCGGGTGAGGATGGGCTCCTGGGTTCGGAGGAGATCGAGATCGTTCGGCCAGCGGTACAGCGAGCCAGAGAGCAAGGCATCGACGTCTCCGGACCCGACAGCCCGGACTCACTGTTCGCCCGGGCGCGTCACGGCGAGTACGACTGGGTACTGTCCCTTTACCATGATCAGGGCCTGATCGCCGTCAAGACGAGTGCCTTCGGCCTTTCCACCAACTGGACTCTCGGTCTGCCCTTCCTGCGTACCTCGGTCGACCATGGCACGGCTTTCGACGTCGCCGGCCGCGGCGTTGCCGACGCCAGGTCGTTGATCCAGGTGGTACAGACCACCCTCGCCCTGATTTCGGGTGACTTACCCAGGTGTAGTTGAAGGACCTGCCTGGAGCTGTTGTAGGGGGGGGCTTGCCCCCCTCCCTCGGGAGCCCGCAAGGGGCTCCCCTACATCAGATGGAGTTGTAGCGGAGAATGTTGTCCGGTGCTAGACCAGCCACCAGATCATAAGGATCAGTCCCCAGGACACGATGCCGATCGCCAAGCCCACGAGCAGACCTGTAAAGCCTCTCACATCCGCATCGAGGCTCATCGACCGTGCCTCGTCAGCGCCAGCCCGAACCTCGACTCCAAATGGCTTCAGATCGTCGCTTGCCATAGAGAACCCCTTCCTTCCGGAGTTATGCAGCAAGAGCCATGCCTAAATGATTCTCGCTGGCTTGCAGAGGGGCAAAGTGTAGGCAGGACAAGGGTTTCTTTCGGTATTTGCCGGGGCCCATCGTGGCCGGCTGGCTGGCATCACCGGCTGGTATCCGGGAAGATCTCCCCAAAACCAGGCGGCTCGTGGCGGAAGATTTACCGAAGGTGGATAGGCATCAGCATGGCGCCCTGACATCACGGAATCGTTGCGGGGGAAGGGCTCGCACCCTCCCGCCATTCGAGCCAGGCACGATCCAGGAGAACTACAGGCTTCGCAACCCTGCTGGGCCGGCGAATGGTGAAGACCAAGGGCCCGTCTCCGTCCCAGGGAAGATCGGCCACGAGGATTCGACGCCACCTACCCTCGGCCTGAATCGGTCGTCGCGTCAGGTTCTGGTCGCCCGCCCGGATTTCCAGCACGGCTGGTCCCATGAGCGCCGTCGGCTCTTGGAGCTCGACGATCAGGTCGAGCCGACTGCCGTCGGGCACTACCGGAATCGACACGCTCTCCCCAGCCGGCAGGGTCCAGCCGCCTCGATATCGGGGGCGATAGACCACCCACAGCTCGGGGTAGACCTCGCCTCCGGTGGGTTCGATCCATGGATCCTCGAGCTCGACAACCGAGGTGTGGCGCTGCTGGGCCCCGAAGGCGACGAGAGCTGGTACGAGCAGTGCAGAGCACAGCCCCAGAACGGCCCCTGTACGAGCGCCTCGCTTTGGCGCCCACCAGAGAAGACAGACTGCCGGAACCGTAAGAAGCGGCCAGATCCAGGTCGCGAGGCGCGGTCGGGTCGAACTGGGGAACAGCCTGGCGGTATCAGCTCTCAAGGCACTGGAGAGGTAGTCCAGCAGGTGACTCCGGCCGTGGGCCAGGTTGTAGGTCCAACCGGGCTCGACGATCCAGACAATGGTGAGTGCGACCGTAGCGGCGGCCAGTCCAGCGATCAGGAACTGTCTACCGCCTCGTGACCGATCGGACAAGAGCGGGATGAGCCAAAGGGCCAGGAAAGGTAGCGCGACGATCCCGTAGCGAAACGGCGGCGACCAGCCGCCGAACCACTCGCCGCGAGGTGCCACCAGCAACAGATAGGGAAGCACCACGAAGAGCGAATCGATGAGCACTCGGGTGTGCCGTTGCAGCAGCAACAAGGCGGCCGGTACGACCAGCAGCCAGATGGGCGCATAGGCGAAGAGACCGAAGGCGCAATCGTAGAACAGGCCCAGAAATCCTTGGAGGTAGACGACGGGCGACTGGGCATAGGCTCGTAATCCATCGATGTCGTGGTATTTGAGCGGATTCTGGAACAAGATCCGGTTGAACAGCAGGATCGAAATGGTGACAGCTCCCAGAGACGCCAGGAGCATTGCGGTCCTCCGTCGCGCTCTTCGGCCGCCGGCATACCAACTGGCCAGAGCGACGAGAGACCCCGCCAGCAGGACGAAACGAATCTTCAGAAGAGGCAGCACCAGGATTGGTAGGCTGATTCGAACCCACGTGGTCCAATCGCGAGCTTCTTCGTCGGCCATCTGGCGGATTCGCACCAGGGCGATCACTGTCAGAAGTGCCGCGGGTACTTCGACCCAGACCTGGTAGGAATAGAGCAGCAGGGGTGCCGTGAAGGCGAGGATAGCGTAGGCCGAAAGGGTTCCGACTGGGTCCCAGAAGCGGTAGACCATCGCCAGATAGAGCGTCGCCCAGACCAGGGCCGCGGTGAGGGCGACCATGACCACCAGGGCGCCGGCCAGCCCTGCCAGTCGGTAGGCAGGGGCCAGTATCAGCGGTAGCAGCACGTTGTGACGTGAATACTGCTCGCCGTTGGGTCCGACGGGGTCTCCCAACTGCGCCTCCAGATTCCTACCCATGAAGGCGACGGAGTCACCCTGGGCGTAGTTGTTGGCCAGGTCGGTCTCCAGATCGTAGGCCAGACTATGGGTCAACAGCAGGTAGTGGGGCTCGTCTCCATCTGGGGCGTGTCGAAAGGACGACCAGGGGAGAATCGCCAGATAGACCACAAACGGCAAGTACAAGAACACGATTGAAGGCTTCTTCTGTCCACCCTGCTCGAGGGCCGGCCGCAGCGCCATCAGGATGCGTGCGGTTCGGTGACCCAGGAGAAGAAGAAAACCGGCTGCGACGACCCCGTCGAGGACCGCCGGATTGCCGAGAATCCCGAGACTCTTCCTGGCGAGCACCAGGAGGATGAGGAATGCGAGAGAGGTCCACTCCAACAGAGCGGTCCGTGGCGGTGTTGGCCGGCCACCGCGTGCTTTGGCCCAGTTCCCAAGAGCGACCAAGGCGGTGACGATCAGAGGTAGAGCGATCAGGGTGGAACGAAAGGGATCTTCCGGCCCGAGAGGCAGAGCGAAACGGGCGACCGCGGCCACCCCCAGGCCAACCGCAAGGACCCCGACCGGGGAGAGTGTCCGTTCGCCGATCATTGCCGAATCTCCAGGCGAAAGATCGCGATCCCAACCTCAGGTGGCAGCTCTGGTCTGCGTGCAATCGTAATCCGTGTGGCTGTAGCCGGTTCGGGGAGGTCCCAACGGGCGCGGTAGCGGTGGGCGAAGATCTCGCTACCGCCCGGTATCCAGGTCAGCCACGGCGGCGGCGCCTGGAAACCCTCCAGGCTCGCCACGTCTTCTCGTCGGGCCGCCCACTCTCCGCTTTCGATGCCGACTCGAAGGAGCCAATGCTGGTGGTTGCCATCCTCCATGTCCAGGGTGACTTCGGCGACCGGGGTGCCCGCGGCCAGAGACGTGGAGTTCTCCAAGTAGGAATCGATCACTACCGAAACAACCTGTACGTCGGGCTCCAGATCTCGGACGACTTCGTGCTGTTCAGAAGTCATGACGATCGGAGTACCGGCTAGAGAGTAGGCGCTCGAGGATGGCAGCTGCAGGAGTGTGGCGACGGCGAGAGCCCCCAGTGCCAGTGCCGCAGGAAGTAGGGCCCTGTGTTTTCGAGCCTGTGCCATCTCCGCCAGCCAGGCGATCACCAGGAAGCCGATCAAGACGCCGAGCACCGAGGACCAACCCCCACCGACTCCGAAGAGTCGCAGTGTGTCGCTCAGGGGTTCGACCCGGAGCCAGGGGTAGGCCACAAGGAGGAGGGATCCCGCGAGCAGCGTTCCGGTCCAGATGCGCTGCAGGGTGACATAGGTTTCCCCCCGGGGAAGGGCGAGGGCGACCGCAGCCAGAGGTGCCGCCAGGGCGCCTGGAAGTGGGACCGTCCGAGCCGCCAGTAAGGCCAGGAGGAGGGCCGAGATCACTCGAGGCCAGTCCTTCCTGCCCACCAGGGGTGCTGCCGGTAGCAGCACCAGAAGCAGGCCAGCCTGAAGCAGGCTTTCATCCCAGGCACGAACCCCTGGCAGGAGAACCAGGGCGATAGCTACTGCCAGGGAAACGGCTGCCGGCCCCACCCAACGTTCGCCAGAGGCGATCAGCAGCGCCGTGAGCAGAATGACCGCTGGCAGACCCGGGTGCCAGGTGTATGCGGCTACCGTCACCAGGACCAGGCCGCCCAGGCGGATCCAACGGTTTGTCTCCCCGGCAACGGATTGAGAGCCCAGAACCACACCAGCGAGCGACAGAATGACGGCCACGCTCCAACCCGGCACCAGCAACAGGCAGACACCGCCAATCAGCAAGGCGGCCCCGACACGGCGGCTCCGGCCCAAGAGACCGAGAGACCAGGCAGCCGCCAGCGGCAGGACCACCAGCCCGACGAGGGCCTTGGGCTCCATCGGGTTCGTCAAGAGCTGATCGGACCTGGCAAGGAATTGGGCTCCGAGGGCGGCTGGGACCCAGAAACTCCAATCGATACCGTTAGAGTGATCGGCGAGGCGTCGGAGGAGTGCGACTCCCAGGCTGGCAGTCAGGAGCAACCCGAAAGTCGCAGCGCGCACGGGCCCCGCAGGTACCACCCAACCAGCCAGCACGAGCAGTAGAGTGCTGCCGGCCAGCTCGAAGGATGGCTGTCTCGAGAGTCCCGCCGCGCAAAGAAGCACCGCCGTGGACCAGAACGCCAGATACCGGGTTTCCGCTGCGGCCTGTGGATCGGCCTGCGCCGCGGCCAGCAGGAACAGAGACGCCCCGGCGGCCAGGACGACGGCAACGCTGGCTGGAGAGAAGCGGGCGTTCGTGCTCATGGAAGAGTCTCCCGGGCTTCGAATCGGAAGCCCGGAAGCAGGGTCGTCTTTGGATCGAATCTTATCGTCTGCGACCGTCAGAAGTGGCTCGGCGGTCGTTGACCCCTTCTGTCGCCCTGATTAGACTCGCCTCATGCTATCGAGAGAGATGCTGCGGGAACGACCGCAGGAGGTTCGGGAGCTGCTAGCCACGCGGGGTACCGACCCCGAGCTGTTCGACAGCTGGGGGGTCCTCGACAAGGAGCGGCGCGAAGCACTGGTCGAGGTCGAGGACCTGAAGCGGCGCCGGAACGAGGCCAGCAAGGAGATCGGCAAGGTCAAACAGCAGGGCGGTGACGCCGCTGCCCAGATCGAGGAGGTTGGCCGGCTCAAGGGGCGCATCGGAGAGCTGGAGGAGACGATCTCGGACGTGGAGGCGAAGCTGGCCGACGTCGAGCTCACCCTGCCCAACCTTCCGGATGCGAGCGTGCCCCGCGGCGAAGACGAATCGGCCAATCGCGAGGAGCGCCGGGTCGGCACACCCCGGGAGTTCGATTTCGAGCCCAAAGCCCACTGGGATCTGGGTCCCGAGCTGGGGATCCTGGATTTCGAGCGCGGTGCCAAGATCACCGGTGCCCGGTTCACCGCCTACTTCGGGGCTGGTGCTCACCTCGAACGAGCGCTGATCAACTTCTTTCTCGACCTCCACACTCGGGAGCACGGCTACACCGAGGTCCTGCCGCCGTTCATCGTCAGCCGCGACTCGCTCGTCGGCTCCGGGCAGCTGCCCAAGTTCGAAGAGGATCTCTTCAAGCTCGAGGATCTCGAGTACTTTCTGGCTCCCACAGCCGAGGTGCCGCTGACCAACATCCATCGCAGCGAGACCCTCGAGGAATCACAGCTGCCAATCCGCTATGTGGCCTACACCCCCTGCTTCCGGGCCGAGGCCGGATCCCACGGGAGGGATGTTAGGGGCCTGATCCGCCAGCACCAGTTCAACAAGGTCGAGCTCTTCCAGTTCGTCACTCCGGAGACGAGCTTCGAGGCTCTCGAAGAGTTGACTTCCCAGGCAGAGAAGGCCCTGCAGCTCTTGGAGCTGCCGTATCGCACGGTTTGCCTGTCCACCGGCGACATGGGGTTCGCGGCCGCCAAAACCTACGACCTGGAGGTATGGCTACCCGGGCAGGATGCCTACCGGGAGATCTCGTCGTGCTCCAACTGCACCGCCTTTCAGGCTCGGCGGGCCAATATCCGCTACCGTCCTGCAGATGGCGGCAAGACCCGCCTTGTTCACACGCTGAACGGTTCTGGCCTGGCGGTTGGCCGCACCCTGGTGGCGATTCTGGAGAACTTCCAGAACGAGGACAGCTCGGTGACGGTGCCTGAGAAGCTGCGGCCCTACATGGGTGGATTGGAACGAATCACGGCGTCATCGAGTGCCGACTGACGCCACTTGGCGGCTTGCTCTTTGCCCCGCACGCCGGCTCGTTCTCCAGAGGCGTAGATCATTTCGTAGAGTTGGTACTGGTCGACGGCTCCGGTCTCAGGAGTCTCGGGATTCTCGCTCCGGGCCTCGAAGCACTCGACGCGGTTACGGAGTCCGTGTAGCTGTCGAATGGCCATGATGGAGTCGATGAAGCGGAAGATCAGTAAGGCCGTACCCGCCATCACCCCTGTGGCATCAGCCGAGTTCCGAATGACGAGACGTGACTGCTCGCCCATGGCCTGCAGGTGGATATCGACGACGAGTCGGGCTGTAGCGCCGGCAAACCGCACCTCATTGGCCCACCAGATCATCGATTGACCGCGCTCCAAGTGGCGGAGGTACCCGATCGGGCACGCATCGCCCAGTTGGAGAGAGGGAATCCAGGAAACGATGTGCCGCGCCGAGACCTTCCTCCCGTTGTCCAGCCAGTCGATGCTGTACCACCCGGCCCCTCGGCCCAGTTGGGCCAGCCAGGGCCAGACGATCTCTGGTGCAGCGTTGATCGTGATGGCCCGAGTCATCGCTACGCGCCGCCGCGGTTCGCCTTCCAGAAACGCGTCGCCCGGCATGCGGGCGCCGCGCTCCTCCTGCGTCGAACCCCAATCGCATCCCCACCTGACGAACACGAAGAACCCGATAGCGATCAGGACAAGAAGGGCGGCAAGGTAGAGCATGACGACCGACAGCTAGCCTCTCATATCTCCCGCCAATGTAGGGGAGCCCCTTGCGGGCTCCCGAGGGAGGGGGCAAGCCCCTCCCCTACATCAATCTGGTGCACGAGTGGCCGCGAGGGCTGCCCCCACATCACTGCCGTGGCTCGCCTTCGGGCCCCTGGACGGGTGTACCCGCCGCCCTGTGGGCCCCCTGCAGCAGGTGTAACCCGGTGACCTTGCCCTCTTCGTCCCGATCCACATCCATCATCAGGTTGATCTCGGCGAAAAAGAACTGGGTATCGGACTGTGCGCGGCCCACGCAGGCCTCCGGATCGTCGCTGGCCCGAAGTACGAGCCGGCCATTCTCGACCGCGAGGGTGACGAAGTAGTCCTCCATGACCTCGTACTCGCCGTCGTAGGTCTCTAACAGCGCGGGTTCGAGCACCAGAGGCTCGGAGAGTAGGGCAGGTTCGTAGTCCTCACCCAACGCGATGGCCGCCAATCCGTGGTTCACCGTACGCCAGAATGTGCTCTCGTAGTTGAACAGTGAGATCACGACGAGGTCGTCGTCTACGAAACGCTGGCTCTGGGCGAGGAAGCCGTTGATGGCCCCACCATGCTCCACCAGTTTGTGCCCAAACGCCTCGCGCACGAACCACCCATAGGCGTAGTCGTGTTCCACCGGCGTCATCATCCGGTCGAGTAGCTCCTGAGAGATCAGGGTGTCGGTGTACAGGGCGCGATCCCATTTGTAGAGATCGAGAACCGTCGAGTAAAGAGACCCCGCCCCGCTGGTGAAAGGTAGGTCCCGGTAGGGTGCATTGTAGATCTCGCGATCGGCGTTGCCGTAGCCAGTGGCGCGGTCGGGCAGGACCGTCGTGAAAACGTCCTGGCCCGTGTCCTCCATGCCCAGCTTTTCGAAGATGGCCTGGTGCAGGAAGTCGGCGTAGTCCTGGCCCGAGGCGACCTCGATCACCTTGGCAAGCAGCACATAACCGGAGTTGCTGTAGGCCCAGTCCTCGCCAGGTTCGAACTGCAGTGGATTGTCCTTGAACCACTCGATGACGTCGTCGATGGACCAGGGCTTGATGTAGTTCTCGCCGTAGCCCTCGACGGCGTTGTAGCTCAGCACGCCGGAGGTATGGCTGAGCAGCTGATGCAGCGTCATCTTCTCGGCGTTCGGATAGTCGGGTAGGTATTTGGCGAGCGGGTCGTCGAGGCTCAGCTTCCCCTTATTGGCAAGCACCAATATTCCCATGGCCGTGAACTGTTTCGTCATCGAGCCAAGCCGGAACTTGGTCTCTGGGGTGTTGGGAATCCCGTGCTCCCGGTTCGCCGGGCCGTAGCCCTTGGCGAGCAGGATCTCGTCCCCCTTGGCGATGAGGATCGAGCCGCTGATCAGGTCGCGATCCAGCAGTGGCTGCAGGTAGGCATCGACCTCGACCTCTAGTGCCGGATCGTTTGCGGCAAGGATCGGTGAAGCGATCGCGAGCACAAGAGCTAGAGCTCCCGTCAACAGCACTTTCAAGATGGGCATGGTATTCCCCTCCAGGAATCGACAATCGGACCAACAGTCCGAGGCCCTCGAGACTCTATACGTCGTGGAGTAGACAGGGTTCCCGATTCGAAATGTAGGGGAGGGGCTTGCCCCCTCCCGCGACGGATCCCAGGAGATCACAGCTAACACAGGGAAACGGCAAGATCTGGGTTGTCCCTCCCGATTCCATAAGCTAACTTCTCAGCGACACGGAAGGGGCTAGACATGAGTGACCAGCAAGCTCTCACGAACGATCTTTTGCCAGACATCGAGACCCGCGACTTGTTGTGGAGACGGGTGACGAATCGGCTCGATAGAACCCTCGAGCACCTGGCGGAGAGGTCACCCTCACCGTCTCTCGACATGGCTAGCATCCGCGAGCATCTGGAGCTCTACGACTTCAACCAGCCACGGAGCGCCGAAGCGGTGCTCGACGATGTGTTGGATTTCCTGGAGCAAGGCATGGTCCACACTCAGCACCCTCGGTATTTCGGGCTATTCAATCCATCCCCGACGTTCCCGAGCATCTTGGCCGACACGATCACCGCTGCCCTGAATCCCCAGTTGGCGGTCTGGACCCATGCCCCGGTTGCCGTCGAGATCGAACGGCATGTCGTGCGGACCCTGGGGAGCTGGATCGGATGGGAGGAGGACGCGACCTTCGGCCACTTCACCTCCGGAGGTGCCGAAGCGAACTACACGGCCGCACTGCTGGCCCTGACGCGCGCCGAGCCTCGCTTTGCGGACCGGGGCGCCACGAGCTTTGCGGGTCGGCCTCTCATTTACGCTTCGGAAGAGAGCCATCTCGCCTGGTTCAAGATCGCCCATCAGACAGGGATCGGCCGCAGGGCCGTGCGCCTGGTGTCCACCGATGGATCGGGCCGCATGGATGCTGACGCCCTTCGGCTCATGGTGGACCAGGATCGGTCGTCCGGATATGTGCCAGTCATGGTTGCGGCCACTGCTGGCACAACGAACGCGGGGATGATCGATCCCCTCCTGCCGATTCGCGAGGTCGCCAACGACTACGACCTCTGGTACCACGTCGATGCAGCGTGGGGTGGCGCCATCTGTGTCAGCCCGAAGCACAGGGAGATCATGTCGGGAATCGAAACCGCCGACTCCATCACCCTCGATGCCCACAAGTGGCTGGCAGTACCGATGGGAGCCGGCGTGATTCTCAGTCGCGATTCAGAGATTCTGGCCAAGACCTTTCGCATAGAGACAAGCTACATGCCCGAAGGCGTGGCCGGCCTCGACCCCTACTCCAATTCCGCCCAATGGTCGAGGCGATTCATGGGCTTCAAGCTCTTCCTTTCTCTCGCCGTCTTGGGCAAGGCCGGCTACGTGGCGATGATCGAGCGCAGCGTGCAGCTCGCCGAGACGTTGTGGGATCTGCTCGAGCAGAGCGGCTGGAGGGTGGTCAACAATCCGAGTCTTGCAACAGTCTGCTTCGTGGATCAGCGCTCGGACTCGGATCCAGCCGGCATCGCCAAGCACGTCGTCGAAGCCGGCGAGGCCTGGATCTCGGTCGCCCGATTCGAGGGCCGCCCTGTCCTCCGCGCTTGCATCACCAGCCACAGGACCACAGAGGCCGACCTCGATAGATTGGTCGACGCCCTAGACGCCGCCCGGGCCGAGATCTGATCAACCAGAATTGAAGCGGCCGGCGCCTCTGCCGGCCGTTGGTACTAGTAACCACAGTGATCACGATTTGGCACCACCCAGGTCCGGGAAGATCACACCCACACCTGACCGGTTGTCTTCAGATGCGCCTTCCCTGCTATTGTTCGAGAAACCAGTCCATTGAGCATAAGGAGGCTTCAAAGATGGCCGAGCTGTTCACGCGCAATGAAGGCACCGTAGATCGCGCCCTGAGGGTGATCTTAGGGTTGGTCCTCATCTCCCTCGTTTTCGTTGGGCCGAAGACCCTTTGGGGCTGGATCGGGGTGATCCCGCTCGTTACCGGCTTGAGCGGCAGCTGCCTCGCCTACAAAGCATTCGGCTGGGACACCCGGTCCGCAAAGGAAAAGGCCGAGTAGGCCCGCCGGCCTGAGCGCGACTACACACCGGCCGTTCATCCAAGTAAGCTCTGGTGTCTCACCACTCACGGAGGGGTGGCTGAGTGGTCGAAAGCACCGGTCTTGAAAACCGGCGACCGTTCACGCGGTCCGTGGGTTCGAATCCCACCCCCTCCGCCACTTTCTCCCTATTGAGTAGCGTGGACTCAATGTCCGTGGTCCACGGGTGGTCCATTTCGAGTGGGGCTTCAATGAGGATGTGGCCCGGGCTCTCCGGAGAGAAATGAGCCTATAACCTCGGCCAGAACATCCGGTTTTTCGAGCCAAAGAAAGTGCCCCGCGTCCTCCACATGGACCAGTGTGGATTCCGAGAACATCGACTCGTATTGGCTCGCTACCTCGGGGATGCAGTAGTCGCACTCTCCTCTGAGGATCAAGACCGGTGTCTTGAGCCGAGACAGGGAGTCCTCGATTCGGTTCTCTCGCCCGTCGTAGTTCTCATCGGTCATGATATTTCCCCACATCCCGAAAGCGAAGTCCTCACCGGGAAGAAGCTTTGAGGGGTCGCACACTCCTCCCGGTAACAACAGAGAGATCATTCGACGCCACATGACGTCGCCCTCGGTATCGGGGAGGAACGCATGAGCTGCAACTGGGTTGACCTCGAGCAGTAGCGCCGCCGCCCAAAAGCGGGGTCCGATGAATCGCTCGAAACGCTCCTGGATCTCGGTCGAGGCGGCACCTTTGAGGTCGCATGGATCCCGGTCTCCCCATTCCTTGGGATAGAGGGAACCTGGAGAGACGAGTATGAGGCGATCGGGCCTGTCGGGATAGGTGGCAAGATAATGAGTCGCCAGCTCGGCGCCCCAGGACTCTCCAATCAGGATGACCGTCTCAGCCCCAATCCGCAGTCGGATCGCCTCGAGATCGGAGATATGGCGCTCGAGGGTGTACTCGGAGACATCACTCAATCTTCCGGAGAGTCCGCCGCCTATTTGGTCATAGAAGAGAACATCGTGCCCGAGCCAAGCTGGGAACGAGAAGGCTTGCACGAGCTTCTCCACCGAGACGACTCCAGCGCCAGGCCCTCCATGAAGATAGATCACTGGTGCCTTCTTGGCGCTCGCAATGGCGGCGACCTCGCGGTACGCGATTCGGGAGCCAGTCGGGAGGTCCCAGAACGCAACATCCGGAGGCACGGCGAGAGGGATGATCTCTGCTGCGGGCACCAGCGGCTCGAAGACGGTGAGTGAGGATACGACGACAACAATTAGCGCTGTTCCACAACCGACACCGATCGCAATGCGTCGTCGTCGGACCCGGGCGAGCAGTGTCCCGGCCAGCCAGCCGAGCCCCGTAGCGATGCCCAGGCAGAGCCCGAGACCGACCGCGGCAAGTAGGGGGATACGGGAAGTGAGAGCCGAGGCGCCGAGAAACCCAAGGACCGCGCCCGCGACACCGAGCAGGACTGCCAATGTGATGAGAGAGATACCCCCCAACCAAGATGCAACTCGGACCCAACTTCCGGTTCCCATGGATTCAACGGTCCTCCCCGCTTGACGGCATGGTGAATCTCGACTCTTATCCTAACGCCCTTCATCGCAGGGCGTCCGCCGGGGGTACTAACTTGGCGTCACCAACTCTCCACCACTCTCAGCATCGACCACAACAATCCCCCCTTGCCAGAGACGTCCCGTCGCTTAGTGGTCAGCTGTGGTGATGTGTTGTCACTTGTGGAAAATCAGTGGCCGTGAAAACCGGCGACCGTTCACGCGGTCCAAGGGTTGCCTCCCAATGGTCGGCTTCACTGCAGCCCCGCGCCTGCCCCTCCGTGTGCGAATCCCTTCCCCCTCCGCCAACCCACAAGATTGGACTGGTCATCACGCCCAGGCTAGGTCGACCGGTTCGTCCCTGGCTTCGCCGACTCACCATCTTCCTGTTCTTCGTCGACCTTGGCTGATAGTGGTTCGGCTGCCTCCGGTTCCTGCAAGGCGGCGTCCATGGAGCCTCGGGGAGGCCAGTCCAGCGAGCCCTCGAGTTCATCCATCCTGCTGGCGGACAAGCTTGGAAACGGTAACTGGCCCGTTTTGCGCCAGGACTCGACCTCGCTGACAGCCGCATTGGCGAGCTCACTGTCGGGAGCCTGAGCACCTGTCATATATAAGGTCTGTGATGGGAATGCGAGGCTCGCACCTGAATCTGTGACGATGTCATTGGCGCGAAGGAAAACATCCTCGCGAACAGCGAAAAACTCATTCCAGTCGCGCGTGAGGGCATACACGCGTATGCTCACGTCCATAGACGACGCACCAAATCCCGCGAAGCGTATACGTACCGTCTCGCTTTCGATCCTGGGATGGGCGTGAAACATCTCACGCAACTTCACGAGAAGGTATCTCAGCTGATCGGTTTCGGTCTCGAAGCGCAGCCCGAGGGTCGCATTGATCAACATCTTGTCGCAATGTGCCCAGTTGGTTAGCTGCATATCTGCGAACAAGGCATTGGGAACTGTGATGAGTGTGCGGTCACGCGCACGGATCTTGATGGTGCGGATTCCTATTCTCTCAACCGTGCCAGCTTTGTCTCCGAAAGTGCAGAAGTCACCGACGCGTACGGGCTGATCCAGATACAGCATGACACCGCCGATCAAGTTCTCGAGCGTCGGGCGAATACTGAGCGCGACCGCAAGCCCGCCGATACCCAGTCCAGCAGCAATGCTGTAGACCGGTAATCCCACTGCCTGGGCCCCGGCCGCGAGAATCACGATGCTTCCCATGATTGCCGTGCCCTGACGAGCGACCACCAAGAGGGGATTCTCGACTCTTTCCGGGTCGGGCGAGCGGAGTCGTGTCAACAGCTCGAATGCCCCCTGCATTGCCCACCAGAACAACCATGCTGCGGCCATGTAGGTGATGGCAGTCAGTATTGTGCTCAACAGCGCCCAGAAAGCACCTGACACATTCAGCTCGAACGCAATCAGGGGTTCAAGTCGCCAGACAATCAGCAGTATTACCAAGGGAGTCACCGCACGGCGTGCCGAGGCGGCCACCGTACTTTTCGGCTCATCGCGACTCAGCATGCGGTGCAACAACACGACAAGCGCCGACAGGAGAATCATCAGCAATGAGACCGTCAGGATCTTCCAGATCGGGGTGCCGAGCCAGAGACGTTTGAGAGGCTCGGGTATCGTCTGGACGATTCTTGCCGGAATAATGGGTCCGGTGATTTGTGGCAACGATTGTGTCCAGCTCTCGATACCGGCCTCCGAGCGAAGGGGCAGATCCTCAACGCCTCGATAGAATCGCGGAGCGTCGCGATGCGTGTCTGCATCGAACAGGTACTCACCCCTTCTCGGACCATCCAAGATCCTCACGATTCGAATCGGTGTGTCCGGAACGCGCCAGGAGTCTGGCATTTGAGCAACTTGAACACCGGGAATCGATTCGCTATCCGGCAATTCGATGCGCCCGAAGATGTCGATAAGGTACGTCACCGTCGCCGAACCGATCTCATCTCGTGACCCCTCTGGCAGCGATGAAAGATCGATAAGGGTTCGCGCCTGCTCGACGATCAGCAATGTCCGTTCGTAGGCGTCACGATCGTCGCTCGCGGTATCGAGCCCGGCCTCCAGGGCAATTTGGTCGAGCTCGTTTGCCAGATACAGGAAAGTCTCGAACGTGTGCCGTGGGCTGTCTGTTCGCACCGGGCGGAATTGCTGCTGTTGGGTGGATTCTGCAGCGGTGTCGATCGATGAGGCGGCCTGCTGCGGATCCTCCTGCGCGGTCGCGGATACTGCCACGAGGAAGAAGGCGGCAGCCACTATCGGCAGGAGAATGGGAAGTTTTCGAATATCAGTAGACACGCTCAAGTTGCTCCAGACTGTAATAGCGAGATTCGTGCTGTTGGTTCTCGCATGAGCTCGATTTTTGGGAGCCCGGCGTGCTCGCTATTCATAGGTCAAACGGAATTTCGCCCAGTCGATCCGGACCCACAATACCCCAAGCTGTCCTTGACCCAAATCGGAGCTCCCCAAGGCTACCCTCGAAAATGATGATGCCGCTGCACCGTTGGCCCTGGCTCAGCATTCGCCTCTCATGACAGCGGCGAACCGGCGATCGCGCAATGAGTAAAGGTAAGGAGCATAGTCTTGACCAGCCAGTTCTCTCGGTGCTGGCCAGGAGAAGGCTAATTCCATGGTACACATTTGGCACACCGAGGAGCCCAAACCAGACAAAGAGGGACTACACCAGACGAAAACACCTTTCACAGGGAGGCCAACGGCCATTGGTCTGCTTTGGTCTCGTTTAGCCTCCTTTGGCCTGGCTTGGAAGTCCCTCATCGGTCTTGAAAACCGGCGACCGTTCACGCGGTCCAAGGGTGGGCTCCCGTTGGTCGCCGACACTAGACCAGCCACACCTGCCCCTCCGTGTGCGAATCCCTTCCCCTCCGCCAGAGTCCCCACCCGCCCGGCAGTGAGCAGTGACGCAGTGGAGAGTGCCCGCCCACCCGAGAGAAGGGATTCGAACCCTGCTACCCGATCGCCTCTTGCCGGGTGGAGCCCTGCTCGCCGCAGGGCTCTCTTTTACTGTCTACTCTAAGATACAAGCGGCCGGCGCCCCTGCCGGCCGTTTGGCGACTGATTGTCCGTGGTCCACTCGTGGTCCATTTCGAGTGGACCTCTAAGCCTGTGCTTACAGCTTCCCGAACGGGCCTACCGGCCTGCGCCCTTCATCTGAAGGTATTCGGACGGTGGGACTCCCGCCCAATGACGGAAGTTTTTGCTGAAGACCGAGGGGTGTCCAATGCCCAGTCCGCTGGATATCTCGGCTATTGGGTTGTCGCCTTCGAGCCGGTGACGAGCAAGCTCGGCGGGAAGTTGCTGAAAGATCCTGCGGATACTTGGATTAGCTAGCCCTGCCAATCCGATGGCCCGCGACGCCGAAGCTGAAGGGGCGGCCCACTAGAACTCAGCGGCGATCTCGCGAGCGACAAACGCAATCGACTTGAAGTGGATCCGTTGGGTGTCGCTGTCCAGAGACTCGATCTCCCACGCCACGGGACAGGCTTCGATTAGAACCAGTGACCGAGAGCGCCGGCGAAGACCCGAGCCCATCTCCTGCCTGAAGGTCATTGTCTGTCGCAGACGGTCGCCTGCGGGCAACGCGCCTTTGCCCGGCTTGATCTCTACCACGCTCGCGGCGCTGCCAAGCAACGCTCGGAAGGCCGTTTCGCCCATCCAGCCCAGTTCGAGTCGTGCTTCGAAATCCGCAGTCTCGGTTACGGTCAAGACATCGAAAACTCCTAGAGTCTGGCCGTCTACCTCGAGCAGATAGGGGGTTCGCCGAGCATCCTGGCTCGCGGTTAAGAGCAAAACCGATATCAACAGAGGCAGCACCGAGAAGGCCTCAAAAAAGGAGGCGGGGCAAAAGCCCCGCCTCTCATCATCGCAGATGCCGGAGTCCTCCGGCAATCCCGAGGCTAGTTGCAGCCCGGGAACTCGAACGAACCAATGTAGGTACCCCAGTTGGCAAGATCGTTGCCCGAGATGATGCTGACGGCCGGTTCGCCGCCCGCATATTGCCCGGCATACCAGAAGGTCTTTCCATCGGGGTCCAGCGTCATACCGGTATAGTCGCCCCAACGTTCAGGGGCAACGCCGCCGTTGTCTTGGAACGAGCTGTAATCCGTCTTTGCCTTCTTGAGCAGGCGCTCGCCGCCAACAGTTCCCAGCGGGTCCGAGCTCCGCCTACCCGTGACGTAGATCGACGGGTACCAGGTGCCACCCGCATCGCCTGGCGCCTTACTGTAGGAATAGCCGATGGCCATGTCGTCGCAATCGTTGGCCGCGATTGACGGGAAACTCCGGTAGTCCCAGTCGCTGCCGAAGACACCTGCCTGCACCACACCATCGGTGCCGGCGTCGAGCGGGAAAGCCGTCTGATCCGGCGCCGGCACGACCTGGGTCGGATCGATCTGCGCCCATCGGGGACAGTTGCGGGTGCCCTTGCCCGGGTTGCAGGACAGCGTCTGGGTCGTCCAGAGGTAGCCGTTACGGTACTCGGTCTCCTGACCGCGGAAGTCGTTACCGGCCAGGATCTCCACTGAGCCCTTCTGTGGCCAGCTGATCGGGAAACAGCTGAAGCCCTCGCAGGGCACGCCGGAAGCGGCGGCCAGATCCACGTCACCTTCGAGAACCCAGACATCGGCACCGAACGGATCATCCCACGAGTAGACCGAATGGACTTTGCCGTCGAAGAACTCGGTCATGATGTAGAAGGGAGTGCCGACAGGCTGCTGTTGTGCCGGTTGTGGTGTACCGTCGAGCTTGACGTTGTTGGCTCCCTCCAGTCCGGGTGGCGCCACTTCGCGAGTCACGACGTCAAGTGGGTTGCCGTTGTACAGGTCATCCTTGTCCATAGCAAAGACCCGACCCTCGAAGCCGTACGGCAAGGCGCCGCCAAACTGATTCGAGCCCATGAAGATGGCCTCTTCGCCGACGCCCATGTGGGGGAAGTCGAAGAAGGCCCCGTTCACGTTGGTCGGAAAGCCGAAACGGTTCCACGCGCCGGTGGGATCACCCGTCTGGGTGGCGGCCACGCAATAGTCCGTGCCGTTGCCGTCGATGCCGAGGATAAATCGATCGTTCACCGTGTCGTAGACGACATCGGGATCGAAGACCTGCGCGAACCCACCGTCGAAGGCCGTGCATCCGGGTGTATTGTCGAAGAAATTTGCGAACGGAATCGGTCCGCCCAACGAATTGCCCTGTTTGTCATAGATCTCGAAGGTGATATTGACCACTGCGATCAGGTGATCGGGGCCCGCGGCCATGTCGATGTCGGGTGGGACAGTGGCCGAGAATCCCGTGTTGGTGCAGCAGTCAACGGCATCGATCGCGTTGAACTCGACGCCACCTTTCGGCTTGAAGCCGACCGGCTTTTGTGAGCCATCGAGGTTTTGTACCGCTTCGCTCATCGGCTGTGCGGCAGCCGCGGCCTCCGCTGCCGCGATCTGCGCATCGGTGAATCGCGATTCGATGCGATCGCCGCCGCGCACGAAGGTTTCGTCTCCCTCAGCCCCGAGGGACTCTCTCGAAACCTCCGAGAGATGGATCGCGGACGGGCCCTCGGCGAGGTAGTAAATCGTTCCCTCACCGTTGATAGTGCTCTCCTTACCACTCTTCGAGGCCCCGATTATCCGCGCCGGCGCGGTGATCGATCGGCCAGGTCGCACCGCTTGGGCGGTCGCCGCTACTTCTTCGCTTGCAATCGTTACAGGGGAATCGTCACTCGAGAAAGAGATCACGATCCATCCCGCTCCAACCACCATCGCTGATACCAACAGAACTGTTACTACTCGAGACAAGTCTGCACCTCCTTAGAGCTGTTTCAAGAAAACGGTGACTTGATACCTGCGCCGATCGCGCCTCCTCTGTGCGAGCGCGCTGGAACAGTTGAAGAAGAACGAAAATGCAAGGCTCATGCCAGACGGGAATAGCCCGTTTCTTAGAGTCGAATGCATCGATTCTCTGTCTTCACCGGGGAAATGTTCCCTTTCCCTGGGCAGCAAGGAGATCCAGGCGAGACGATGGGCGCAAGTCGTCCTCGCCGGAGATCCGACTCCAGGTCGAATACGGAGGGCGTCTCAGACGGCTCCCCCAGTTCGGCACGCCAGCCGCGGAGCGAGAGGGCAGGTTTCTCGACGACGCGATCGACTCGGAGCGAGTGGAGCTCGCTTGGTACTCGGCCTGGTATCCGCAGCTCGGAGACTTCGGCCAGACGTTCGAAGCGGATCTTCTTGTCGACTTGCCGACGGGATGGACGCTGGTCGGGCTCGGTGAGCCGTCGTCGCCGACCCAGCGCGGGAGTCGAACCCAGGTCCGATGGTCGGCGGAGGCCGTCACGGACCTCGTCCTCATCGCCTCTCCCGCCTTCGAGGTGGTGCGAGTGCAGCAAGACGACGGTGGCGTGGAGATCTACTCCAGCCGCCTCTCCCACCCTCGCTTCCCACAGTTCCCACAGCCCCGACGACGGAGACCATGGGAGCCTTTTTGCAGAACTTGACGTACACAACTGTTGACAGTACCGCTGGTGCGCCGGAGAGAGTGGCTTATGTCATTGCGGTTCTGTGCTGCATGGCCACAATTCGTGAAGGGAATTCATCCACTACGGATACTCCCGAAGGTGGAGTCAAACCATGGGGCGAAGCTACCTATGGCTGTTGCCTTTCGCCGCAGCTTGGACTGGGCTGCTGATCGTCCCCTATCGTCTCGAGATCAGACACCAGGACCGGATGGTGAACGAGGTGGCTCTCAGCCAGGCGAGAGCACTGTTTCAGCAGGCCTCTGATGCAAGAGAGTGGAATGCAGTCCGGGATGGTGTCTACGTAAGAGTCGTCGAAGGAGTGGTACCCAATCCCTACCTAGATGTCCTTGACAGAGACCTTGTCACGAGCGACGGAGATTCTCTGACCATGGTCCATCACGCCCGAATGACGAGGGAGATTGGTGAGGTCGGGGAATCGCGGCGTGGTTGGGGAGTGCACATTCACGCCACGAGCCTGGACCCCCTCCGACCAGGCAATGCTCCGACGTCGTGGGAAGCGTCTGCGCTGCAAGAGTTCGAGGAGGGAGTGACCGAGCAGTCGGGTTTCTTTCTTGATGATCAGAAAAGGAACCAATTCCGCTACATGGAGCCAGTTCTCGTGGAGAGTTCCTGTCTCGAGTGTCACGAGCACCAGGGGTATGTGGAAGGGGACGTTCGGGGTGGACTCAGTGTCACCTTCCCCGTCGAGACCCTCATGCACACGAGAGCTCTGGCGGGCAAGCAATTGCTGTTCGGCTTTATCTTCGTCTGGCTGTCCGGATTGGGAATCATGGCGACCATTGGCTACAGCTTCGAGCAGAAAAGACGCCTGGTGGGAAAGCTGCAAGAGTTCGCCTTGGTCGATGAGCTGACTGGGTTACACAACCGGCGGGGCTTCCTGACGGTGACTCAGAAGCAGCTCGAGTCAGCCCAGCGAGAGGGTAAGCGTGCCCTTCTTTTGTTCATCGACGTGGACGGGCTAAAGCACATCAACGACAACTATGGCCATGACGAAGGAGACAGCGCACTGAAACTGGTGGGGCAGGTTCTCAAAAGCACCTTCCGAGGCTCGGATATCGTCGCCAGAATCGGTGGTGACGAATTCGTCGCCTTCCTGCCAGGCTGCCCCGGGGAATTTGCGCAACTAGTCCTCCACCGCCTAAGAGCAAAGACCGAAGCCATGGCTGATGAGCGTCAAAGTCCCTACCGGCTCTCGCTTTGTGTCGGAGCCGCAGAATTCGATCCCTCGATGCCAGTGCAGCTCGAGAAACTGGTCGATGAGGCGGACAGGAGAATGTACGGCGCCAAGAAGGTGCTTCAGCAGACCGAGGTCCGGGAGAGCTACTCTGGGCCCACTTCACGGGACCGTGATCCCGACCGTGGTCCACTCCCGGTCCACCAGACTGCAACCGACCACCACTCTCAGCACTGACCACAACAATCCCCTCTCCCAGCGAAGCCCCGTCGCTTCGTTGTCAGGTGTTGTGGAGTGTTGTCAGTTGTAGGAGATCGGAGGTCTTGAAGACCGGCGACCGTTCACGCGGTCCTACGAGGCGAGGGCCTGGCCTGAGCCTGCCAAAGAACAATCCCGTCACGCAGTCTGCGGAGCGCCAAGCGGAGCTGACTGGGCTCCCGTTGGTCGCCGACACTTCACCACCCGCGCCTTCCCCTCAGTGAGCGAATCCCACCCCCTCCGCCTTATTTCCCTATTGAGTAGCAGCGACTCAGTGCCCGTGGTCTACAGCAGTGACGTGCTACATTCGTATAGGAATACATGAACCTCCTTCACTTGCTCGCCATCGCGGAGCGGCGCGCCCCCGGCAAAACCGCCCTCCAGTTCACTCGGCCAGGAGGCGACTCCATGGAGCTCTCCTACCGGGAGCTGCACCAGGCGAGCCGCCGGCTGGCCGCCGGCTTCCGGAACTGGGGGCTGCGAAAAGGTGACCGGGTGGCTTTCTTCCTGGGCAATCGTCCTGAATTCGTCACTACCTACCTAGCGCTGGCGCGCCTGGGAGCGGTGATTGTGCCACTCAATCTCGCCTACCGTCGTCGCGAGCTCAGCCACGTGTTGGCCGATGCGCAACCGCGACTCCTGCTCACTGAACGGCACCAACTCGAGATTCTCGATGCCCTGAAGCCGACTGATCGGGTGAGCGTGGAGGAACTCGTCCTGGCCGAAGATCTCGCCGCCTGGGAGAGGCCGGAAAGCGACTCTCGACCCGTCGTGGGGGCGGACGATCCGGCAACCATCATGTACACCTCCGGCACGACCGGCCGTAGCAAGGGCGCCGTGATCAGCCATCGCAACTTGCTGGCGGCGATGGCCGACCTGCTGGCAGCCTGGGACTGGAGTCCGCAGGACACGTTGCTCCTCGGTCTGCCTCTGTTTCACACCCACGGCCTGGTCGTGAGTCTGCACTGTGCCTTGGCAGCTGGGGCCAAGGTGCTGCTGCACCGCCGATTCGAGGCGGCCAGATTCGTCGACGCCCTGACCGCGGACGAGCCGACTCTCTTCTTCGGGGTGCCGACCATGTATCTGCGGCTGATCGAGGAGATCCGCAGCCGTTCACCGACATTGGATTTCTCCCACATGCGCCTCTTCTGCTGCGGCAGCGCCCCTCTGGCCGAGGAGACCTTCGCCGAGTTTCGGAAGCTCACTGGACACGACATTCTGGAGCGCTACGGCATGACCGAGACCTGCATGCTGCTGAGCAATCCCTACGACGGTCCGCGGGTCGCCGGCAGCGTTGGGTTGCCGTTACCTGGGGTTTCGGTCCGGATCGTCGATGAGCGGGACCGGGACGTTGCGCCGGGCGATGAGGGGGAGCTCCTGGCCAGAGGGAGCAACGTGTTCGACGGCTACTGGCAGGCTGAGGACAAGACCGCCGAGAGTTTTACCAGAGACGACCACGGCTCGGTTTGGTTTCGTACCGGCGACCTTGCACGGCAGGACCCAGACTCGGGCTACTTCACTCTGCTGGGAAGGCGCCACGAGCTGATTATCAGCGGTGGCTACAACATCTACCCGCGGGAGGTCGAGGAGGTGCTCGTCGGCTATGCTGGCGTGCGGGATGCGGCTGTGATCGGCGCAACTCATCCCGAATGGGGCGAGGTGCCGGTGGCCTTCTTGGAAGTGGACTGCGAGGTCGATCAAGATGGGTTGACTGACTACTGCCAGCGACAGATGGCGAAATTCAAGGTACCGCAGGCGTTCGAGGTCGTCGATTCCCTGCCCCGGAACGCCCTGGGAAAAGTTCAGAAGCATCTTCTGACATCGAGGGTCAATCTGCAGCCCAGGTCGGATTCGAATCAGTGAGCTCGCGTCCTTGGGAGCCTGATTGCTCGGCTCGTCTTCGCCCCGCAAGACCCAGGCGCACAAACAAGGGATTACTCGGACAGACTCCCAGCGCTGGTAGAATCCGATTCCGGACAACTCTTTGTCAGACTGTTCCCCGCGAGGGGTGGCCGCCATGAAACCTGCCCCGTTCGACTATGTGGCTCCAGCGTCCTTGGAAGAGGCGTTGGCAGCTCTGGGTGAACACGGTGTCGACGCCAAGCTGCTGGCGGGTGGACAGAGCCTGATCCCGGTGATGAACTTTCGCCTGGCTCAGCCGGCCGTGATCATCGATCTCAATCGGGTGCCGGGTCTGGATCGAATCGAGGTAACGCCCGACCGAAGGTTGCGAATCGGCGCCCTTTGCCGTCACAGTGCGGTGGAAAGGGACTCGCGGGTGGCCGAGACGGCGCCACTACTTCACGAGGCGGTCCCCCTCATTGCCCATCCGCAGATCCGCAATCGCGGCACGGTCGGAGGGAGCCTGGCGCACGCCGACCCCGCCGCTGAGCTACCCGCCGTTGCGGTCGCGGCGAGAGCACGGCTCAAGTTGCAGAGCGCAGCAGATGAGCGCTGGGTACCGGCACAGGAGTTCTTCACCGGGCTGTTCGCCACGGCACTCGAGCCGGACGAGATCCTCGTGGAGATCGAAGTGCCGGCTTCTGCTCCTGCCACCGGCTGGTGCTTCCAGGAGATCGCGCGCCGCCACGGCGACTATGCCCAGGTAGGTGTAGCCGCAATGGTGTCCCTCGGCACCGACGGGGCCTGCCGCGAGGCCCGCCTGGTGTACCTCAGTGTCGGTGACGGACCCATCGAAGCTCGCCAGGCGGCTGCCCTGCTGGCAGGTGAAGTCCTGAGTGAAGAGGCGCTGGAGGCGGCCGTGGCGCATGCCGGCAACGAAGAGATCGAGCCGACGGATGACATCCATGCCAGCGCCGAGTTCAAGCGACATCTGGCCCGGGTTCTGAGCCGGCGAGCGCTGAGGAAGGCTGCCGAGCGGGCCAGGGCGGTGGTGGGGAGGAGTTGAGATGGTGCAAAGGCATCGAGTCTCGGTCGTGATCAACGGCGAGCGCTATGAACGGGAGGTGGAGCCAAGGCTGCTACTGAGCGATTTCCTCCGCCACGAGCTCGGTCTCAGCGGCACCCATGTGGGCTGCGAGCAAGGGGCCTGCGGCGCCTGCACGATACTCCTCGATGGCGAGCCGGTGCGTTCCTGCCTCCTGCTGACCGTGCAGGCGCACGAGCATGAGCTCCTCACGGTGGAGGGGCTGGCCCCGGATCCGAGCCAGCTTCACCCTCTTCAGGAGAGCTTTCGAGAGGCACATGCCCTGCAGTGTGGCTTCTGCACCCCAGGCTTTCTAATGACTCTGCTGCCCTTCCTGGAAGAGAATCCGGACGCCTCGGAGCAAGAGATTCGACGCGCCCTCTCGGGCAATCTCTGTCGTTGCACCGGCTACCAACACATCGTGGATGCAGTGAAGCTAGCAACCCAAAGGTGAGAGCCGAGATCTCCATCGAGGACCTGGCAGCAACGACCGACGCTCTTCGCAGCGGCGAGCTGGATCTACTCGAGTATCTGGGTCGCCTGGAGCGGCGTTTCCAGGAGATCGAGCCAACCGTTCAGGCATTCCTACCTGAAGAGGGTCGCTTCGAGCGCCTGCGCCGCGAGGCAGCGGCGCTCCGCCGACGCTTTGCCCGGCCCGCGGAGCGCCCTGCACTGTTCGGTGTGCCAATGGGGGTCAAGGATATCTTTCGTGTCGACGGCTTCCCGACACGAGCAGGGAGTCACCTGCCACCCGAAGCACTGGCCGGGCCGGAGGCGGAGTGCGTGACTCGCCTCAAGCAGTCGGGGGCCCTGGTGATGGGCAAGACGGTCTCCACCGAGTTCGCCTACTTCGTGCCAGGCCCGACCCGCAACCCACGCGCTCTGGACCACACGCCCGGCGGCTCCAGCAGCGGTTCAGCTGCCGCGGTGGCGGCGGGCCTCTGCCCTCTCGCCCTTGGCACTCAAAGTATCGGTTCCATTTCGCGTCCGGCCTCTTTTTGCGGCGTCGTAGGCTACAAGCCCAGCTACGACCGAATTTCGACCGCCGGGGTGATTCCACTAGCAAGCTCGGTGGACCATGTGGGCCTCTTCACACCCGAGGTAGCCGGTATACAGAAAGTTGCACGTCACCTGGTAGCGGGTTGGCGACAGGTCTCTCTGGAGTCTGTGCCGGTGGTGGGAGTACCGGTCGGGCCCTACCTCGATCGTGCCTCCGAAGAGGCGAGACGACACTTCGACGAGCTCTGTGACCGTCTGACGGCTGCAGCCTTCGAGGTAGTGCGGGTACCTGCGTTCGCGGATTTCGATACCGTCGTCCAGCGTCACGACCTGTTGCTCGCTGGCGAAGCCGCCACTGCTCACTCGAAGTGGTTCGCCGAATACTCCGATCTCTACGACCCGAGAACGGCCAGTCTGATTCTCGAAGGACAGCGCATCTCCCCGCAAAAGCTCGAAGAAGCTCGAAGGGGTCGAGAGCGGCTGCGCCAGGAGCTCGAAGCGCTGATGGACGAGTACGGTGTCGATCTTTGGGCCTCGCCTGCCGCAACCGGACCGGCACCGTTGGGTCTCGAGAGCACCGGCGACCCGGCGATGAATCTGCCGTGGACTCAGGCTGGGCTACCGACCGTGGCCCTGCCCTCCCTCAGCTTCACGAGTGGCCTTCCACTAGGCCTCCAGTTGGCGGCTCGCTGGTACCGGGACGAAGAGCTCCTGGCCTGGGGGGCTCGCATCGAGGAGAGGACAAACACGTGAACGCACGAGGTGTGTGCCGTCATCTCCTACGATCGGGGTCCTACCTCGATTCGGTGGTCCTCATGCAGTTGCAGCGGTCCTTGGCCGGCCTGCCCGAAGTGCTCGATGCGGGAGTGGTGATGGCCACACCGGCCAATCAGGAGCTGCTGACCTCCAGCGATCTGCTCCCAGAGGACCTCGAGGGGGCTCGGTCCGACGACCTTTTGATCGTTGTACGGGCCGAGAGCGAAGAAGCGGCCGCTGAGGCGCTAGGCCGGGTCGACGAGTTATTGGCCACCCGGCGCAGTGGTGGCACAGGGGATTTCCGCCCACGCAGTCTGAGCGGAGCGCTGCGTCAGCTGCCCGAAGCCCGTTGGGTGCTCATCTCAGTATCGGGGCGCTGGGCGACCGACGTTGCCCAGGAGGCCTTGGAGGCGGGTCGCCATGTCTTTCTCTACAGTGACAATGTCTCCGTCCGCTCAGAGGTCGAGCTCAAGCGCTTCGCTGCCGCACGGGGCTTGATGGTGATGGGACCCGACTGCGGCACGGCCGTGATCGCGGGTGTTGGGATGGGCTTCGCAAACCGGGTGGCACGGGGAGCGATCGGCGTCATCGGAGCCTCAGGCACCGGGCTTCAGGCTGTGACCAGTAGGATCCATACGCTCGGCATGGGGATCTCCCACGCCCTGGGCACGGGCAGCCGCGATCTGTCGGAGGAGGTCGGGGGCATCAGTGCTCTTCAGGCTCTGGATTTGCTGCGGCGGGACCGCGAGACACGAGTCGTAGTGCTGGTCTCGAAGCCTCCCGACCCCTCGGTGGCGACCCGGGTGCTGGCAGCTGCCCAGGCGACCGGCAAGCCGGTTGTGGTGGATTTCCTCGGCGCGCCGGCTCCGGGGAGACGTCTGGGCAGTCTCCACTTCGCCCGCAGTCTCGAAGAGACGGCCGATCTGGCAGTGGAGCTCCTGTCCAGTGAGACTGGGCAGGGGATGCCCCCGGTGGCCGCGTCGACGTTGGGTCTAGTGCGCGGGCTGTTTTCTGGGGGAACGCTGGCTCAAGAGGCGCTGCTGCGAGTAGGAGCCTTCTTGCAGCCGATCGAGTCGAATTGGGCTGCGGCACCGGCTGAGTCGTCTGTTGCCACCGGTGAGGGTCAGGGACACACGCTCCTCGACCTCGGGGCCGACGAGTTCACGGTGGGGCGGCCACACCCGATGCTGGACTATGAGCTGCGTCTGAGGCGTCTGCGACAGGAGGCCGAAGATTCCAGGGTGGGGTTCATCCTCATGGATGTAGTCCTTGGCGACGGAGCGCACAACGATCCGGCGGCCGAGTTGGGGCCGGCGGTGCGCGCGGCTCTGAATCAGGCTCGGGCCGAGAAGAGGGAACTCGAGATTGCCATTGTCTTGGTAGGGACGGACGAAGATCCGCAGGATCTGGAGGCGCAGCGACGGACTCTGAGCGAGGCCGGGGCGTCGGTCTTCACATCCCTGCGCGAACTTACCGAGGCGGTGGCACTCCGCTTCGCGAATCAACCGATGGTGGAGACCCCGGAGGTGTCCTTGGCGGCCCTCGAGGCGCCGCTCACGGCGGTGAACGTAGGTCTTGAGTCCTTCTACCTCAGTCTCGAAGCGCAGGATGCGAGGGCGGTGCAGGTCGACTGGCGGCCGCCGGCAGGGGGCGACGAGACCCTCGGCCGGATTCTGGACAGAATGAAGCGGGGAGCGATGTCGTGATCGACCTCGAGCAGGCAAATCTCCAGGCGGTCCAGGCGATGATGGACTCGCATCCGTATTTGGTCGGAGTCGACACCGCTGTGCAGGCGATCCCCGGGATGCGGGAGAACCTTCTTCTTCATGCCGGCCCGCCCATCGACTGGCAACGCATGTCAGGACCGCTCAGGGGTGCGGTCATCGGTGCACTGATCTTCGAAGGTCGGGCGCAAAGCGAGGCCGATGCCCTCGAGCTGGTGGCGCAGGGCGAGGTGGAATTCGAGCCCTGCCACCACCACGCCGCGGTGGGCCCGATGGCCGGCGTGATCTCGCCCTCGATGGCGGTGTATGTCGTCGAGGACCAAGCGCACGGCCACTCCACCTTCTCCAATCTCAACGAGGGCTACGGCAAGGTGCTGCGCTACGGTGCCTATGCCCCGGAGGTCTTGGAGCGTTTGCGTTGGATGAACGATGTCTTGGCCCCGGTCCTGGCCGCCGCGTTGGAAAGCTGCCAGGGACTGGACCTGAGGGCACTCCTGGCGGAAGCCCTGCACATGGGTGACGAGGGACACAATCGCAACAAGGCAGGATCGCTGCTCTACCTGAAGCACCTGGCGCCAGCGATCGCCACAGCCGCTCCCTCGGCAGCGGTGGCCGCGGAGGTGGAAGAAGCTCTGGGTGCCAACGCCTTGAGCGTCCTCAACCCGGTGATGGCAGCCTGCAAGGCCATGGCCGACGCTGCGCACGGCGTCGAAGGGAGTACTTTGGTGTCCACCATGGCGCGTAACGGTACCGACTTCGGAATCCGCGTCAGCGGCCTCGGCGACGCCTGGTTCAGGGGCCCCGCCGAGGTGCCGGATGGCCTCTACTTTCCCGGCTTCAGTCATGCCGATGCCAACCCTGACATCGGCGACAGCACCATCACCGAGACCGCCGGCATCGGTGGCTTTGCCATGGCTGCGGCCCCCGCCATTGTGACTTTCATCGGCGGCGACCCGGAGGACGCTCTTCGCACCACTCTAGAGATGTACGAGATCACCTTGGCGGAGCACCGCCACTTCACGGTTCCGGCGCTCGGCTTTCGAGGAACCCCCACCGGTATCGATCTGCGCAAGGTAGTCGAGCTCGGGGTGACGCCGCGGATCAACACCGGCATTGCTCATCGCCAGGCCGGCATCGGGCAGATAGGCGCCGGGCTGGTGCGGCCGCCGATGGAGATCTTCGAGGAGGCGCTGCGCGCCTGGGCCGAACGGTATCTAGACGATGATCAAGGGGCAACTTAGGGAGGATCAAAAAATGTACGTGCCGTACGACATGAGCAAGGTCAAGCTACTCGATCTGTCTCAGAACTTCAGCATGAACTCGCCATCGTTCGCCTTTTACGAGGGACCCACCGTCAAATGGGTCAAGCGCCTCGCCTTCGAGGGGGTCAACGCGCAGCTCATCTCGAGCACCAACCACATCGCCACCCATCTGGACTCACCCAGTCACTTCTACGATCCGGGTTCGGACATCGCCGGCATTCCCATCAACGACCTGATGGGTCCGGCCTGTGTCGTCGACATCTCCCAGTTCGGAGTCGGGGACTACCAGATCTACGGGCCCGAGCATTTCGAGCGCTGGGAGGAGAAGACCGGCATCAAAATCGAGCGCGGCGATATCCTCATCATCCATACCGGCTATCACCGCTTCTACAACGAGGACTGGCACAAGGAGCCGGCCTGTCCGGTCTTCGGGCAGGTAGAAGAGGGAGCCTGGGAGCCCAATCTGCCACGTTGCTTCCTCCAACATCCGGGTCCACAGAGCGAGTTTTGCGATTGGGTCCTGGATCGTGGCATCCGCTGGCTGGGCGTGGACTGTATCGCCGCCGACCATCCCTTCAACACCAACGTTCGCAAGGCGCGGCCGGATCTCGTGCCGGAGGTAGAGGCGGCCATCGGCATGTCGATCGATGAGGCCTTCCCCTGGCCCGAGGACTATCAGTGCATGCACGTCAAGATGTTTCCGCACGGGGTCTTTCACGCCGAGAACGTCGGCGGCCAGATCGACGAGGTGCTGGACCAGAAGGTGTGGCTCGGCTGTTTCCCCTTCCGCTTCGCGGGGGGAGAGGCGGCCTTTGCCCGCATTGTGGCTTTTGTAGAGGCTTGAGCGTGACGACTCGACACTTCGGCCAGCGTATTCGGCGCAACGAGGACCCGCGCCTCTTGACCGGCGAAGCACTCTTCGTCGATGACGTGAATCTGCCGCGTATGGCCCACGTAGCATTCGTGCGCAGCCCCTACGCTCACGCCCGGCTCGGTTCCATCGACAGCGCCGGCACCAGGCAGCACCCAGGAGTGCTGGCTGTGGTGACCGCAGCAGACCTGGGCGACTATTGGCGGCCAGGGCCTCTGCTGGTGCAGCCACCGCCGATCGAGGGCATCGTCTTCCACGAACGTACGCAGGTACCGCTGGTGCGCGACAAGGTCCGGCATCTGGGAGAACCGGTGGCGGTGGTCGTGGCCGAGAGTCGCTACGCGGCGGAGGACGCCACCGAGCAGATTCTGGTGGACTACGATCCGCTGCCGGTGACAGTAGACCTGGAAGGCGCCCTCGATTCCGAGGCGACCCACGTTCACGACGATCTGGACAGCAATCTCGCGGCGCACGTCGTGCAGCGCAAAGGAGACTACGAAGCGGCGCGCCGGCAAGCGGCTGTCACCCTTCGGCGGCGCTTCCTCTATGACCGCGGTACGGCCGCAGCGATGGAGAACCGTGGGGTGGTGGCGGACTGGGACCGCCGTAATCAAAAGCTGACGATCTGGGACACGACGCAGGCTCCAATCCCTATCCGCAACGGTCTGGCAGCCATGCTCGGCCTGTCCGAGAACCAGGTGCGGGTCATCGCGCCGTTCATCGGCGGCGGCTTCGGCCCCAAGATCATGATGTTCTACCCGGAGGAGGTACTGATTCCCTGGCTCTCGATGCGCTTGCAGCGGCCTGTCAAGTGGATCGAGGATCGGCAAGAGAACTTCACTGCCACCGCCCAGGAAAGGGGTCAGGTGCACGACGCCGAGATCGCTCTCACCGCCGACGGGCGCATTCTCGGCGTCAAAGACTCATTTCTGCACGACACCGGTGCCTACAATCCCTATGGGCTGACCGTACCCATCAACAGTCAGTGCACGTTGCTCGGCGCCTATGACATTCCGAGCTATGCGAGTGAGTTCAAGGCAGTCTTCACCAACAAGCCGATCGTGACCCCTTACCGTGGGGCGGGCCGCCAGCACGGCGTTTTCGTGATGGAGAGACTCCTGGACCTGGCAGCGCGGGAGATCGGTATGGATCTGGTGGAAATCCGACGGCGCAATTACCTGCCCCCCGATGCGTTTCCTCACAATCACGAGATCATCTACCAGGACTTCGCGCCTTTGATTTACGACAGCGGTGACTACGAGCCGGCCCTCGACAAGGCCCTGGATCTGATCGGCTACCAGACGTTTGCCGAGAAGCAGCGTAAGAGTCGGGCGGAGGGCCGGTCTCTGGGTATCGGGGTGGTCTCCTATGTCGAGGGTACCGGCATCGGCCCCTACGAGGGCGCCAGAGTGCAAGTTCAGGCGAGCGGCAAGGTGAGCGTCGTGACCGGAGTCGGGACCCAGGGGCAGGGCCACATGACGAGTTTCGCCCAGATCGCCGCCGATCAGCTGGGCGTGGAGGTGCAGGACGTCGAGGTGGTCACCGGCGACACCGATCAGTTCCACTGGGGAGCAGGGACCTTCGCCAGTCGTGGGGCCGTGGTAGCCGGCAACGCCATCAACGAGGCGGCGCGCGATGTGCGTCATAAGGTCCTGAAGCTGGCGGCGGCAGAATTCGCAGCCGCCGAAGAGGACCTGGAGCTGGTCGACGGTCAGGTGAGGATCAAGGGAGATCCGTCGCGGGCAATTCCCTTGGCGGAGCTGGCTCTCAAAGCCAACCCCATGCGGGGCGCGGTGAAGCCGGGAACGGAGCCGGGTCTGGAGGCCACCAACTATTTCGGACCCGAGCGGGGTGCCACTGCCAGCGGCGTGCATGCCATGATCCTCGAGGTGGATCTGCAGACAATGCAGATCGAGATTCTCAAGTTTGTCGTGGTTCACGACTGCGGCGAGGTGATCAACCCGCTGATTCTGGACGGGCAGATCCAGGGCGGCGTTGCCCAAGGAATCGGCAACGCCTTCTATGAGCAGCTGATCTACGACGAGAACGGGCAGCTCTTGAATGCCACCTTTATGGACTATCTGCTGCCCACCGCTCTAGACGTGCCGCGTATCGAGACCGACCACGTGACGACCCCCTCGCCTCTCAACCCCCTGGGCATCAAGGGCGCGGGCGAAGCGGGAGCGATCCCGGTGGGTCCGCTTTTCGCTCAGGCCCTCGAGAACGCCCTGGCGGTCCCAGGGCTCGAGATCCTTGAGATTCCTCTGAGCCCGTGGCGTCTTTGGGAGTTGGTGCGGGCGGCGGAAGGCAAGCGACCTTGACGGCCACTCTTCAGGGGCCGCTCGCCACGGGCGCTGGATCCCGCCTGCAGAGTCTGCTCGAGCCGCCGGTTCCGCAGCCAGGGCGGCAGCGCATTGAAGTCGGCCTGGAGGAGCTGAAGAGGGCCTTGCGGAAGGGCAACGAGCGCCAGGCGGCCGCAGCTGCGGGAGAGTTGGCCGGCCTGGGGGTCGGTCAGACACCGGCCGGCGACGATGTGCTGATGGGGGTGCTTTACGCCCTCTGGGTGATGCCGTTGGCGGCCGAATGGAGTCGAGCCCTGTCGCAGGCGATCGTTGCCACGGCCGTCCCACGCACCACGACCAGGTCGGGGCGTTGGCTCGAGACAGCGGCACGCGGCGAGGCTGGCAAGCCGTGGCACGATCTGGTGGCCTTACTGAGCAGCGAGTCGAGTAATCATGCTGCAACCGTGGCAGTCGGTCGCATCCGGGCCATGGGACATACCTCGGGGACCTGGGCCCTGGCCGGTTTCGCGACGGCGCTGCGAGCGTTGGAGGAACAGGAGCGATGAAGATCCAAGGTGAGCACCGATTGGAGTTTCCGCGGCAGACCGTTTGGGAGGCCATCAACGATCCCGCGACTCTCTCTAAGACGCTGCCGGGCTGCGAGAAGCTGGAGCAAGTCGAGGAGAACGAATTTCGCGGCGTCCTCAACGTCCAGGTGGGGCCGGTCAAGGGCCTGTTTCAGGGCAGCCTAGAGCTGTCGCAGGTCATTCCCCCAGAGGGCTATCACATGCGGCTCCAGGGACAGGGCCCGGCGGGCTTCATGAAAGGTGAAGGAACTCTGCGGCTGCAGGAAAGCGGCGGCGGCACCACTCTGAACTACGATATGGATGCACAGGTAGGAGGTCGGATAGCTGGCGTGGGTCAGCGCTTGGTGGACAGCTCGGCCAGGGTGATCACGCAGCAGGGACTCGAGGGTCTGGAAAGACAGCTTCAAGCCCGCAGTGGAGCTTCTGATGGCGATGAGCCGGCGCCTGTGCCGGCCCCGACTCAGCAGGAATTCGCCACCGGCTTGGCCAAGGGTCTCTTCGCCGAGCTGGTGCCCCCGGAACGTCGCCCGTTCCTTCTGGGGACCGGCGCTGCGATATTGCTGGGATTGGCGATCCTGCTCTTTCGTTCGTGCGGCTAAATGGACTTACCTTCGCGGGCCGCTGGCCCTTGTCCCTGGAGCCTGGAACTGCAATCCAACTGGTGTCACCGGTGGCCCTGTACCAGCTCGCCTTCCGCCTCGGCCAGAAAGTCCTGGACCCGATCCCGAGCCGCATTGCGGCCTCGTGTGGGTGGTGCCGCGGCTAGCTCTTCGAGCAGCAGGGAGGCTGCTTCCCGCGCGGCAGGCCAGTCCTCGGTGGCCAGCAAGCTGGCAATTCCCACTAGGCGCAGGTCGTAGCGAGCTTGACGTATCACCCCCTGGGTGAACGGAAGGCCTAGCGAAGAGCGCACGGGCACGGGATCGCTGTCAAGGCGTGCCGGAGTGAAGTTCCAGTCTCGAAGCACCTCCAGGGAGAGCAGCACGGGTGCAGGATTGTCCAGTCGACCGTTGACGACGGGTTGGCGAACCCGGCCGTCACGATCTATGACGAATACTACCTGGAGGTCTGGGTCCAGAGCCCGGAGCACCTCGAGGCTGGCACGGAATACCACCTGGGGTGACTCGAGGATCTCCGGAGGCACAAGCCCCGGGAGAGGCGTCAGGTCGAGGATTTCGTCCGCTGTCGACTCGTCGGCGAGGCGCTGCTGGCGACCTTCCTCGAGGAGGGCCCCCGCGGTTCCGAACTCAGCGAGAGGTATATCTCGATTAGTGGCGTTGAAGATCCCGGCAAGCTCCAGGTGCCAGGCGGCAGGTTCGCTCCGCCCCGAGGATCTCCCACCCCTTCGGGTGGTGCGTTCGCGACTACCGTCCCTGTACTTTCTTCTCAGCCCCAGGAAAGGCAATCGCGGCGGGAACTACGCGGGCTCGTGTACTTCGAGGAGGGGTTGTCTGGTTGGCACGTCTGCAATCGACCAGGGAAAAGAAACAATGGCAACGCTGGTGTCGGTTCTTCAGGTCGTCCACATCCTTGCCGCGATTCTGATGGTGTGGTCCTTCTATGCGCTGCGGCGCGTCACAAAGGGATTCTGGAGCCGAAGACCAAGCTCATGCTCCATCTGGCCGTTGCCATGACAATCGGGTGCTACCCTTGAATAGAGCACTTCCTTGGCGTGGCAAAGGAAGAAGACATTGTTGAACGGGAATTGGGAGCCGTGCAGGCCGTAGCGGAAAGACGCATCAATGAACAGGCGCGCGAGGTGATGGTGAGAACGGAGATGTGGTACCGATTCCACTCATGCCCAATGAGGCCGCCAGGGATACGGCCGAGCTCCAGGGGAGGTAATCGATGCCGTCTCTCTCGATAGCTGTCCTGCCGTTTGCCGATCTGAGCACCGACAAGAACCAGCGGTACTTTTGCGACGGTCTGGCCGCTGAGCTGATCGTCGCCCTGTCCCGCATCGAGGGCTTGCGGGTCGCACCGCGCAGCTCCTCCTTCCGCTTTCGAGCCAGCGACGACGCTCAGGAGGCGGGTCGCCAGCTGGGAGTGTCCGCAGTTCTCGAGGGCAGCGTCGGCAAGGCCGACGGCCGGCTGCGCGTCATTGCCAAACTGACCAGTACGGACGACGGTTTCGAGCTCTGGTCCGACACCTTCGATCGCCGTCTAGAGGATGTCTTCGCCATCCAGCACGAGATCGCCGAGCGCATTACCCACACGCTCGAGCTGCGCCTCGACCAGCGAGACTCGGAGGCTCTCAAGCGACCACCGACCACCGACATTCAAGCCTATGAGTACTACCTCAAGGGGCGCGAGCGGTTCTTCGAGTACCGGCGCCGCGGCGTCGAAGCAGCCCTGCAACTGTTCAACATGGCTCTGATGCTGGACCATGACTACGCGCGCGCCTACGCCGGCGTCGCCGAATGCTGCACCTTTCTCGTCATGTACGCCGACGGTGACGAGGCCGACCTCGAGCAGGCCGACCTGGCGAGCCGGCGTTCGCTCGAGCTCGCCCCCGATCTGGCCGAG
>Ga0316192_10000022_pt1 | contig 87200 bp, 77 predicted proteins | sample MerIslwburrow_MG_FD_204931 | JGI IMG/M metagenome (GOLD analysis project Ga0316192, IMG submission 204931) | Coastal sediment microbial communities from Maine, United States - Merrow Island worm burrow | ecosystem: Environmental > Aquatic > Marine > Coastal > Sediment | place: USA: Maine...
CAGAATGTTTATACTCAATTTATCCTCATGAATAAATCATATTTTGTTAGATAGTTTATATCCCAAATATGCAAGCATTTCATAGAACAGCGAAGCATTTTTAACCAACCATTTAGAAGCAGGAACAGAGTCTTTAACTTGCCACGTAATATCAACCTTGCCTGTCGCATAGTGATTCATCACAAGGTCTTCTGCTTGCGCATGCGCCAGCGCACGACGCATATGATTACTTGAGGTAACCATCAACACTCGCGCTTTCTTCGAACGGGCCAGGAACTGCTTAACAGCCTGTATCTCATCCAACGTACGCCTGACTCGCCCAATTACCACAATGCGATTTAGATCGACTCCCTGATGTTTCAACAGATCAATTACGCAGGCTGTTTCATCAAATTCACCAATGGTATTTTGTCCCAGTAGCAGATAAGAAATTTGATTATTCCGAAAGAGATTTAACACATAACCAACCCGACCAGCATTTCTATTCAAATTGCAGTAACCCTTTCGTCCATCATGCGTATAAGTGAGATGCCATTTATAATCAGTAACTCCCAATAACAAAACTGCTGCATCATATTTTGTTTGTAAGTCAACACGGTCTGGAACCGCCCATAGCTGCACCAACCCTTTATGCACCAAAGGGGTAGACATCAATACAAAATACAAAACAGCCAAGAGCCACAACTTCCGCAATGGGCGCATAGCCCAGCCAAGCAACACAAGCAGTAGAATATGACTGAGAGGATCTGCAGCAATGCGCAACAATAACTTCAGCAGCTCCATGAACTCACTTATTCCACATCCTTGGGCAATCCAATTGCCGTATCTTCTCTTAACATTTTTGTTGAAGAGTCATAACTGACTTCCCCCAACACGAGTCGAGAAGAAATCTTCCGCAGCAGCAAGACGCACTGCGATATTCAACCATCCCCCACCCTCTTCACGTCGCTGCCAAAGTGATTCAGAATAGCCCTCCAAACCAGGCAAATCTATTGGCGCACACCGCTGGACCAGATTATTTCTAGGAAAGCTAAAGCCAACCTTAGGTTGATCGGTTAATTTCCTTGGTAAGTAGCGGTCTAGAATATTTCGCAATACCGCTTTTTGTCCAAATGCTATTAATGCACGAGGATCCCAGTCTGCAATAACCTCAACAACCTTACGATTCAAGAAAGGTGTCCGCAACTCTAAACCGTGACGCATACTGGAATGATCGGAAGTTAACAAGTGCACTGCTGGCAACACTGTGGTTAATTCATAATGAGGAACCGCCAGTTCTGGTGCCACCCCACTACTAAACTCATGCTGCACCCAATCTTGATAGCCAGGTAAAGAACGCAACCAGTCCAAAGCTGGGTAATTTTTGACGGCAAGATAAACCTCGGGCAGTGAAGCTCGCAGCAGGCTAGAGACTCTAACTCCACGTTGCCCCAGAATACACATCGTTACACCAAGCGGCTCACGCAACATATGCGGTATGGCAAATAGTCGGCGCAAACGCCAAAGATAGGCATGCTTGGCATAACCAGCAGTCACCTCATCTCCACCCATACCCGTTAGTGCAACTTTAAAGCCTGCGCCACGAGCACTTGCAGAAATCTGCTCCAAAGGCAAAGCACCAACTGTACCGTTCGGCTGCCCAAGTAAGTCTACCAAATGAGCTGCATCAACATTAGCAGTCTCGATATCAATAATTTGATGTTCAAAGCCAAGGTGATTGGCAATGTGCCTAGCTGCTGGCGCCTCATCATACATTCCATCAGCTTTTTGGAAAGCTACCGTCAAGCAATGAACTTCATGATTGAGCTCACACCGGCAAAGAGCTGCAACTAATGCAGAATCAATGCCTGCAGACAAAAACAACGTCAGCGGCACATCAGCAATTAACCTCCGCTCAAGGCTCTCAGTCAGCGCCTCAGCCAACTCATCGAGTTTCTTATTAGGGATCGGTTGTGGGGCGCTTCGGCCAGGCTCGGCTAGCGGGGGCTTCCAGTAACTATTTATCGGCCCAAGCCGCCCATTCACCACTTCACGCCAGCTACCCGGCGGCAACATTTCAACATCTGCATAAAAAGTTTTTGGCTGAGGAATAAAACCCAAACTGAGATAGGCAACCCAGTCTTCCTCCTCAAGACAAGGCTTCAGCCCCAGCAAACGCGCCAGCGGATCAATTTCTGAACACAGGTACACACCTTCTGCTGTCTCGGCTACAAACAGCGGCTTCTCACCGAACGCATCTACAGCAAGTAGTGCTCGCCGCCCATCCCAATCAGCCAGGGCAAACATACCATCAACACGATCAAATGCCTTAACACCCCAATGAGTCATACTACGCAGCAGCACCTCACCGTCACCACTACTTTCGAATGACACGCCAACCTGCTCCAGATCACCACGCAACTCTTGGAAATTGTATAGCTCACCATTAAATATAAAAGCATGCTCACCACGTACAATTGGCTGGTTGCTGGCATGACTGAGGTCGATAATTGAGAGGCGCCGGTGTCCTAAAAAGACACCTCGCTCTATGTCCACCCATTCGCCTTGACCATTCGGGCCACGGTGCGCAATCTCACCAAGCACACGACGGGCACCCGCCAGATCAAGCTCATTCAACGGGCGCCGCAAAAACATTGCAAAAATTCCACACATGATCACTTTACCCCAGCGGCTTGGCTGTCATTAACCGCACTTAGTGTCCACACCGCGCAGTGATCACGATGCCACCCCGCTTATGATAAACTTTGCGAAGCATCCAACGCCCAAAGGCTGTATTGTGCATGGCCTGCAATACTTTCTTACCCGGCACTGCAGCTTTAGAGAGGCGATGGGCAAGATAAACATCCTCAGTAAACTCTACCTCTTCAAAATGTTTTCGTAGCAGTCGTGTAATCTCCGCTTGCGATCGATATGAAGTGTATTTGGCAATCCAGTCACAAACGTAAACAGCCCACTCTTCTGAGTCTCGCCCTGCATGATGATAACCCAGACCCAAGCGGTGCCATAGACGCGCATAGGCTAACTGCCAAGAGCTATTGGAGCGAAAATTATGAAGAAACGGCACACCGAAATGCCCTTCCCACCAAGTCTCATCTACCGGAAACAACGCATGCAACGTCCCACCAGGCACTAGGACACGCGCAATTTCAGCAAGCACAGCATCCAGATCTTCAATGTGTTCAAATACTTGGTTACTGACCACCATATCAAACCTGCCAGCTGGAAAATCGATAATACCATCTCGAATTTCTTTGACATAAATGCCCAATAAGCCACGCTTTTCAACATTATCACGGGTGCGACCATCCTTATAGAAGATGTCAACACCATAAATATCAATGCCACGTTCTCGCCCAACTGCGACCATTTCACCTTTTCCACAGCCATAATCCAGTGCTGACATATTGGGCGTTAACCCATCCTGACAATAATCCAGAAGATAGTCATAGTTGAACTGCATCACATCCCCTCACTCAAACCATTAATCCAAGGAGCAAGACCATCAGCAAGTGCTCGTGAATAGATATCATGCCCCTTATGGTTAAGATGGCCGAAGCCCACACGCGTGCCAAAACCATATAGCACATTGATATCATCACCCATAGCCGCCTTGTTCATGGCCATGATTACTACTGCATCCATATCAAGCATACCAATACCAAAATCACGCAAATGCGCTTCTAAATCAGCCTGCAGCCTCCTATTTGTCTCTCTTTCTCCTTTACAGGACTGCGGTAGCCCTCGCACAGCAAGAACAGCTGGCACGCCTACACGCTTTGCAGTAACGGCAACATCTCGTAGAAAGCCATCCATTGCACCACGTACCTCTGGCGCATTATTGGGCTGCCTTAGTGCAGTGGCAACTGCTCCAGCTACTGTTACACCACAAGATGGTGGGCTTGGGACTTCAGCAGAATCATCTTTCTTATCACTAATCCCAAAACCCTGGTTAAGACGAGCGTTGATAATCCGCATTACCCGCGAATGATCTAGCAACCAATAGAGAGTCTGCCCAATAAAGGACTGACGCAAATGGTAACCTCGTGTATCACGAAATGCATACGACAAACGCCATTCCCCACTTACATCCCTCCGGTAACCTGGAAAAGCAGAATCTGTACGTAATGTAGGAGAAGCAAAATCAGAAATGTTTATCATATAAACCAACAGATCTGGAGAGAAACGTACACCCACACTTTCCATGCGCGCCACTTGCACAGAAGGCAAAGCACCAGATATTCCCAGGTTAATTACTTCAACCTCTCGCCCTTTTTTACTCAAATGACTTTCAAGAAGATTAGCAAAGGTTTTGCTTTCCTCAACTTGAAGAGCCTCAGTGATAGAATCACCTGCAAGGGCAATACGCCATAATCCTTTTGGCTTTTCAAACGGGGTATCACTATCACGCAACCCCTGTGCTGACATTTGAATTCGCGCACGATTTTCAGCCACCCATACACCAGACACATTGGGGCGTATAGTGTATCCAGTCTCTGAATCAGGCCCATACAAAGCAACTTCTGCAACAGGCAGCACCCTCCACAGAGGAGAGATCTCAATCGCATACAGCAGCAATTCAAATACCAGTGTTGCTGCAAGCAGGCCCACAGTAAATCTAGCCGATCTATGAAATGTATTCTGAATTTTACCTTTCTCAGCCATAAGTAATTATTATTAACTCAAACACATCCTAACCTTTTGCAATACTCGAGTTAAAAACGAAAATAGATAAATGGGTTTGTCTGGATTTTCGGGATCATCACCAGCCACAGAATTAGGCCCACTAATAATCCCCACACCACTGGGCCATCTAGGCGCCGCCATCCAACTACACGCCGAAATTCCATAACCCAAGCCTCCATCCAGTGACTACACATGAGCAACACTACACCAGCTGCTATTAACATCTTCTCCATAAAATCACTTGCAACTGTATAGTTACCCATCCCTGTAGCTCCAAACATAACACCGATAAAATCAAAACTCTGTTCCAGATTATTCGCTCGAAAGAATACCCACAATACCGTTACGATAATCAGATGTAGTATCCAAATAAACCCACCTGGCAACCTTAGTCGTGCACCTAACAAGCGCCATACCATTAAGTACAGCCCCCAGAACAAACCCCAGAAAATAAAAGTCCAATTAGCACCATGCCACAGCCCAGCCAATCCCATAGTCAACAACACCACCAAGCTCTGTTGCCAAAACCCACCCGCTCTACCACCACCGAGGGGAATATAGAGATAGTCTCGAATCCAAGTAGAGAGCGTAATATGCCAGCGCTGCCAAAACTCCCGCGGGTCTCTTGCTAGATAAGGCTGCCGGAAGTTCAGCGGCAAACGAAAGCCAAGCAGATAGCCTGCACCAACCGCGATATCAGAATAACCAGAAAAATCAAAATAAATCTGAAAACCAAACAATACTGCTCCTATCCATGCAGTAAAGCTATCTGCCGGCCCCAAGGAAAAAACCGCATCCACATAAGGTGCCAACGAATCAGCCAAGCCCGCTTTCTTTATCAACCCCAGTAGGCACAACCCAAGCCCTAGTGACCAGTATCGGCGGCCTCCCCGCAATCGTCCAGCGAAGGCCCTTGCAACTTGTGGCTCCAGCGCATTGGCACGCAAAATCGGCCCAGCAATCACCTGGGCAAATAATAGGATAAACAGTGCAAAGTGCCAGAATGAGCGAATATGCGCAGTGCGTCCAGCTGCGACATCTACCTGATAAGCAATAGCTTGGAAGATGTAAAAAGAGATACCCAGCGGTATCAGAATCTCCCCCTGATAGAAATTTGAAACTTCAGCTGCAAGCTCAGGTATCAGAAAGTGGCGGTACTTGAAAAAAATGAGAATGGAAAGGTTGACCAACATAACAACCCAGAGCCAACACCGATCACGCACCACCAAAAATGATAACAGATAGTTAAGCGCCACCACGGTGATGACCAACCCCATATCAAGCAAGCCTGCCACTGAATAAAAAGCCACACTTGCCAGCAACAGGATGATCCCACCAAACTTTGGCAAACATCGCAGCAAGCCGAACACGGAGAGAAAAAACAACAGGAACAGTGGGGAATCAAAACTCATGGCAAGACCAGTGGAAAAAAATCAACTTACAGCCCGCTTTGCCAGTACATCTTCATACATCGCCTTGATGGAACGCGCCTGAGCCACCACCGAAAAACGCTCATTGCAGACGCGGGCACCCTCTGTAGTCAGTTGATCAGCAAGTGATGAATCACTTAGGAGGCGAATCAACTGGGCAGAGAGATTCTCTGGGGCAGTGGGATCAAACAGAAGGGCATTGCGATCATGATCAACAATTTTCTCAATATGACCGACCCGGGACAACACCACGGGTGTATATAGTCGCCATGCCTCTAACAGAGTACGCCCGAAGGGCTCAATCGTATATGGCAGCACAATGGCATCAAGTGCTGCGATGATGGCTTTGCCATTACTCTGGTGCCCGACCCAATGCACAGCATCATCGATTCCCAGATAATTGGTAAGCTCACTTAATCGGCGCCTATCCCCTTCCTTAATATCACCAATAACCAGCAAATGCAGATCTGGCAGCCGCTCAAGAACCGAAGGGAGTGCACGCAACAAAAATTCATGGCCTCGTTCCGGGATCACACGACCAATAATGCCAATCACTTGTGCGCCATGTGGAAGCCCAAACTCCGCTGTAATATCAACCGGCTTTGCATGCACATCACCGATTGCATTCGGCACTAAATGCAGCTTTTCAGAATCAAGCCCCTCTTCTTCCCAGAAATCAAGTATGGATTGTGAGTAACCAACAAATGCATCAACATAGCGGTTAACTAGCGTTGCTTTGTGGCGATTGAAACCTAGAGCATGAAAAGAACGCAAATGGCTTACACAGGGCACCCCTGCCTCAGCAGCAGCCTCAATAGCCCAGAAATCACGATAGGCATTGTTATTAGTGTGTACAAGATCGATTCGCTGCTCTCGCAAGAAAGATTTTAAACGTCGTCGCAATAAACCAGTGAATCTTCTTTCAAAAGCAAGCAGCACAGAAGGAAAGCGTCGGCTCACATGCGCCACTAAACCATTACATAAAGTGAAACATGCCTGTCGCCAGAGATTGTCTGGGCGGCTATAAAAATAATCATCAAAGATATCATAAGAGACATCAATTGACTGAAGCCTGGCCTGTAATGGAATTGGCGAGGTCATCAAAACCTGCGGATCAACATGTTCCCGATCCAATGCACCAAGCAGCTGAAAGAGGCTCTCTGCAGAACCACCACCATGCATACCATTCTCAATATACAGCACACGCACGATTATTCTTTATCCACTGCTAAAAGCGTTCCAAGGCGTTCAATCTGTGTGGGAGTGAGGTTATTGCGCCAACGCCCGATACTCTTTGTGCTCAAGCCATAAGGCCCCTGAGCAATCGGAATGCTCGCGAATTCACCAATGGAAGCCAGTACTATTTCAGGATTTTCAACTAGCTCTTCGTACTCAACCTCTAGATAAACATCCGTTGTAAGCTGCTTTCGTACATAAGTCCATCGCTGATCCAATTTATTGTAATAGTATGCTGCTGCATCCAACTCAGATGGAGCCCAACGTTGCTCCATAAGCGAACACACCACATCACGCGGGTCACGCCTAATAACCACAAGCCGTGCTTCTGGAACAAGCTCTAAAAAACGATCAAACACCAGCGGATACCATGTGTTTTTCTCAATATAATGCTGCGCACCAGCATGTGCCGTAGCACTACTCACCACTCCACGGAAGAACCCACCAAGTAGGCCCCTCAATTCAGACTCATCAAACGGCCCCCCAAAGGCTAATAAATCATCATCAAGAAATGAGGAACCAGCCCACACCGCGTGATAACGAAAAGCTTCCAGGCGCGTCAATAGCTGCTGTGTGAGTTCCTCAAAATTTGGACAAAAACGTGTCACAACCATTTGTCCATAAGCAACATCGAGATTACGCCCTCGCACTTTTGCCAGTCCACTGGCATGCAGCGCTCGTCGGTACCAGTGCAACCAGCCAGGTTTGGCCGACACTGCCTGTAACAATCGGCGGAGCGCCTGCAGTCGAGCATCAAATAGCAGAGGTGACCATGCACCCATCTCTCCAGTATAAAAATCCACTAAGCCACCCGGATCGACAGGCACACGCCACTCTGGGCTTTCACAAACAGCCTCATGGCGACCAAGTAACCTTCGCAATAAAGTCGTTCCACTACGACCACTACCACCAATCAAAGTAATCGTAGGCGCGTCAGTCATTGCAGTAATTTTCACTGTAATAGCAGGTGCCTTTACCTTCAAAATAACCGCCACTCAAATCACAATAGTCCGCCACAGGAAGCACAAAAAAAGCTTCCGCATAGCATGGCATGGTCGTAGTACTTAAAAAACGTGAATTGAAAGCATTTAAGCCAAGTGCAAAGTGACCCCAATCACGGCTTTTTGCTTGTGAAACCCAAAGATGGATTAGCTCTCGTTTGCGTTCAGCAAACTCAGAGATATCTACCACTACATTTGGAATTAACGCTGTGTAAACCTGATAGGCCCACACCTGGATTTTACTGGGTAAAGCACGTTCTTGATGCAAAAGCCACAGCAGATGACTAGCTCGCCGATGGTCATCATGATCATCACAGAAAAATGGCAACATCAGCACTTCAGGCTGGAAGGTTTCAATCTCACTGCGTATCCGAGACAGGCAGTCAGTATCAAGAGGCAATTCTCGCGAGAAATAATCTAAGAAATATTGCTCATAACCCGCACACTTCGCTGCAGCCGTAGCTTCAGCAACAACAGTCGCTGCCTGAGCTGGGCGCCCCTGTGTCAAATACAGGACACGTACTCTACTGCCAGCTGCAATGGCCTTGAGTAAAGTACCCCCAGGCCCCAGCATCTCATCATCTGGATGTGGAGCAATAACTAGAATTCGTTCCGCAGCAGGGTGCTCAAGCACAACGGATTCCAGATTTGTGGAATAACGCATTGTAGCAACCGCATCTGCACAACGATCCAAATCCCCAAGCCGTGTCCAATCTTTGATAAAGAATCGGTACGCACTTCTCGTCATGATCAAATTCTTAAGCTTCGTGAAAATACGCCGAATCATATTATTATCAAACTAGCCATGCACTGTTCTCCCAACTTAGCATGTACACCCCACCAGAAATCAGATTGTTTAAATAACAGAATTGCGATTACCACAACAGCAACAAGTTATTACCCAATAACCGACCAATTGTTTCACCATACAAATGCTCAAAACCATAGTGCTCGACATGAGATTAGCAATCTAAACATGAGGCTGCCAGCCTGCACATGGATTCTCCCGTTCATTGAGGATTCGTTGTGCCTCTACAGCTTTAACTCTGAGATATGCATCAAGGCTATCACGTGTAACCAGAGCACCAATCTTAGGCGTTTGCTGCTCTAGCACATTATCAATCAGCCACATCCCCGCCCCTGCTGCAAAATGATGATAGTCATAATAGTTATCTGGGTTATCAGTAAACTCGTTATGGCCCATTAGGTCATAAACTTCACCGAAGGTTTCCACCAACAGAGCCAACCACCGCATGTAATCATCAAGTCGCTCACGAAAGATCAAGGCGTCATAGAATGTCCCCATAGTTGGGCTAGTGTAGATTATGAAGCGTGTATTCGGAAATCGCTCTTTCAGGGCAGCAAATAACTGTGGTAACTCTCTATTCCATGTATATGAACGACCATAAACAATACGGCAATACTTGGAGAGCATTGGTTTATAGTATGGTGTCCAGTTGTCATGGCGATAAAGCTCCTTACGCATCGATCTATCATAGAGTTCTTTGCCAGGAGATGGGTATTTTCCAGTCTTATTTGCGCGGGCTTCATTCATTGCCCACTGCAGCGTGTCAACAGAAAGCAAACGCTTGAAGAGAAACCCAGGCTCAGACACTTCATCAATATAAGGCCCAATGCGATCCGCCCAATCATTGCGAGAACCAAAGAAATCAGCCCCAATAATTATCGCATGCGGCTCACCCTGCTCTCGAGCAAAAAGCTCTAACATCTTCAAGTACTCACCTGGATAGAGTGAAGAAACTGCATAGTTGAATACACGGTAATCATCAAAATCAGCTACTGGAAGATAAGTGCCTCGACTACTACCCAGTGACACCGCATCGAATCTGCCATTCTCAGCACCATATACCAACCTGATTGTCTTCGTCAGACGCTCATCATATGCCTTCTGGTACTGGTTCCAGCTAAACTCATGATCGTGCAACCATAATGGATCAACGTAAAGTACTACGCCTAAATGAGCTACCACCAACAGCAGCAAGGTAACAAAAAAAGCCTTGAGATTGATACGCGACATATGCGCTTTCACATGCATATTCATATCAAAACTGAAAGTACAGAAATTCACTGACACGGGTCATATGCAGAAGCGAACTAAAAAATGCCACTGCGGCCACTACACCCCATAAGATATTGGGGCGCCACTGCCACCAACGCTTTTCAATGTAGCTAATACTACAGGGAAACAATCCTTACCTTTGGTGCTAAAAAACAGCTCACGGACATTAGGCACAAACCATACCCACAGTAGGCAGACCACAATAAAATAATAGCCATGAACACTATCAAAGCGTCCAAAAACCGGGCCGTCACCACGAGCGGTGCTAAACCAGGATTCCGGAATTGACATCAAAGCAAGCACTCTCCCCCAGAGCTCTGGCAATACAATGCCATTTTCACCACTCATCGCTCTCAGAATCGCCAAAGCACCATCCAGACTCTCCGCACGAAAAAACACCCATCCAATAACAACGGCAAGAAAAGTCAGCACCAGACTAAAATATCTTCCAAACTTACGAATAACCATGGGAACCGATTCAACCAAAGGCTCCATCAGCTTCCGCCAAAGATGGTTGATTACCAGGTAAATACCATGCAACCCTCCCCAAAGAACAAATGTCCACCCTGCACCATGCCACAGACCTCCAAGCAACATAGTGACCAGCAAATTGACTAGGCGTTTCGGCTCACTGCAACGCGAACCTCCTAGCGGTATATAGAGATAATCACGCAAAAAACGCGACAGTGTCATATGCCAGCGACGCCAGAAATCAATAATACTACATGCCCGATAGGGTGAATCAAAGTTGATTGGCAATTGCACACCAAACATTAGAGCAAGACCAATTGCCATGTCTGAGTATCCAGAAAAATCAAAGTACAGCTGAAAGGTGTATCCAAGTGCCCCACCCCAAGCCTCAAGAAAAAGAAGACTGGCATTTGTTGCTTCTGCAGCCCCGAACACCGGAGAGGAAAATTCAGCAATGCCGTCGGCAATCACAACCTTTTTAAATAAGCCTATCGTAAAGATAGTAATGCCAAGCATCAGGTTAAAAGTCTTCGGCTGATAGGTCTCTTTATGCGCAAATTGCGGCAGCATCTCCTTATGATGAACAATCGGCCCAGCAATCAATTGTGGGAAAAAAGTCACAAATAAAGAATATCGCAGAAAATTTAGCTCACGAACCTCACCACGATAAGCATCAACCAGAAAGGCAACCTGCTGAAAAGTAAAAAATGAGATTGCCAGTGGAAGAACTATAGTATCTAAGTGGTAACCTACACCCCAGAAGCGATTAATGTTATCAACAAAGAAGTTGGCGTACTTGTAATAACCCAAAGCCCCAATATTGATTGCCACTCCCGCAAACAATAGCCATCGTCGTGAGAAGCCTTGTCCTGTGCTCAACATAATCCCGATACCATAATTGAAAACAATAGATATCAAGATAAGCGCAAGATACGCAAGGTGCCAATAACCATAAAATAGCAGCGAAGCCATAACCAACCATGACATCGCAACACGGTGATACCCGCGTTCCCCAATCAGAAAAAAACCAATAATGGTGATCGGCAGGAATAGAAGAATAAAGATATAAGAGTTGAAAAGCACTATGATTCAAATAGTGTGAGCATATGATGTACGTAAAAGCCAATCGCAGCAATAGGAGCAATAGGAGCAATAGGAGCAATAGGAGCAATAGGAGCAATACATGGGGTTTACTTACTCGCTACTTGAGCTGCCTTTCAACTCATTAGCAGTATAACTATTAAATTGGGCACTCTGATCAAGAGTCTCGTATAATGCCATACACTGTTCATGATATAGCTTAAAAAACAATCCACTAAGCATTAAATTTTATCACAATACAATTTTTATTCGGGAATCTAGAAAATTACAAAGCCCACATTACTGTATCAACATTTATCATGACCACTAACACTACGAACCAATTGGTCAAATACAGCCAAAAGAAAAACAACAAACAGTCCAAAACCTAAGCCAAATACGATCCCGATAATTATATTGCGCGCCCAGTGTGGCCGGACTGGTTTATCATCAACAACCAGAGGTGATATTATGGCAGCGCGATGCCGCGTCATTTCATTTTCGACCTTTGTCGAAATAATTCTTATTTCCAGCTCATCGCGAGCTTTCATCAGTCCAACCACCGGCGAGATCTTATCAAGCACCTCCGATAGCAACGTATTCTCTAGCTGTTCATCGCTCATAGCAGCCATACGCTGTGAGATCAATTGGTTTAATTGGGTCAAATGCTGTTCCATAGTCGCAATATGGTCCGCACGTTTTTTTAATGGGTACTCTGTAGCCTTATTACTGTCTTGCACTAACCGATCAGCCGCTAGCTTAGCATTGCGGAGTGCAGCCTCACGCTCATCTGCCTGACTCACAACCATGACTACACCAGTAGGACGTGGGTAAAATTTAACCGAAAGACTCTGCGATAACTCTGATTGCAATCTATGTACAACCATACCCTGGGGACCAGGAGCATTTTTAGGAGCACCCTTGGCAAGGCGTACCATTGTGCTAGCTTCAAAGCTTTCAGTTACACTCCAACTCAGCACTATAATCAAAGCAATAACTGCTGCCATTACTGTAGGCACTACCCACCAGCATCGATGCATGTAGGCCCAAACAAGGCGTAAATCAATCTCAGTAGCAATCATTGCTGGGCTTGATGTTATTGGCTTTCCCATTCTTTGCACCTATCCAACGATTGCAGTAACACTGCTGCCAATTGGCTTCAATTTGCCTGGTAAGAGATGATGATTGGCCCTCTTAGGTGTCACAATAAGAAACACAATAATTGACCACCACCAAACGGGCTCTGTAGTTAGCAAACTTGTAGCCAGCCAAATCCCAGGAAGAGCTAAAGCCTCAACCCCACGTAAAATCGTTGCATGGTATGTGATCATTCCCCAAAAAAGCAGCAGCACTCCAAAACCAATTAGCCCAGAAGTCACCAAAACATAGAAAAATGATGAATGCATGCCTAGGAAAATCACCTTAACTGAGCTCGCCTCAGCCATGCCAACACCCCATAATGGGCTAGTGAGAAATGACTGCATTTGAAGCCGGATTGTTTCAATACGAGTAAAACTGCTGATGATATCACCATGCACATGCCCGTACTCATCAAATAGATAGGGACCACCACGAAGTCCTTGCAGCGAAGGATCAGAACCCCCTCCGATCTTCATGAGAAGAGCGCCACACAACAACACAATGGCCATCATGCCTGTAATAATCACTCCCCGGAGGATCTGCTCTGGGAGAAATGTCAGCGTTTTCAGGCAAAGCAATGCTATCAACAGCAACATAGGTCCATTTAGACGCTGGCTATAGATAACCACTGCTAAAAATAAGACCTGCAACACACAGATTAACACATGCTGACGGATGCTATATTTATCCATCTCAAACAATAATAAAGCTATTCCAAACACTGACAGATAAGCCACATACGCTGAGTCAAACAGCACATTTTCAGCAAAAAACATTGCACCCAGGCCTCGACCATCGCTCAGCACATCAGCAAAAATAAACTGTATCAACCCAACGAGCAAAATCCAACGCACCGACCATTTAACAACCTCCGCACGCCCATCCTTCATAACTAGATCAAAGCTTCGCAACGTGATGTAAAATATAAAAATCCAAAAATACGCCGCCACAAGCCAATCAGATATCTCCCCTCCATCATGCATCCAATGAGCGAGAGCCAATCCCACCAGAGTAAATATAAAAATCGCAAACAATACTGTCCCGGGCAACAGAACTAAACAATAGTTACGCGCACGAAGAACCACACTGAAATTGAATATCAGAAAGGAGAGCAAAAGCGGTACCGCATAGGGCATCCAATGCCCTAACCAGGGTACTGGTGCTGCAGTTAGCAATATCAGCCAATCTGGCACCTCCAATGCAAAAAAAACAAGCAGCCCAAGCAACCCGCCAAGCAGCGCATTACTAGATATCCGGGCCCTAGATGCACGGCCTACGTCGACAAGCAAAGATGCAATAACGGTTTGATTAGACATTCCAGGATTCTCGCCAAGCCTGCCACATCAGCGCACGCCATAGATGGTGTCCGCAGTCTATCCTACCACGCTGGTGATCACGCCAGTCACGCATTATATCTTGTTTTGAATAAACCAGATCATCATAGCCATCACCCAGCATTTGCTCCGCCCAATTCTTTAGAGGCCCTCTAAGCCAATCCCCTATAGGCACCGCAAAGCCCATCTTAGGACGTTCAAACAACTCCTTAGGCAGTAGCCCTGCAAGCACTTCTTTAAGGATGCGCTTCCCACCAGCATCAATCAACCAAGCTTCAGGGAGGCGCCAAGCAAACTCCATCACACGATAATCTAACAAAGGGGAGCGCAATTCCAAACCCACAGCCATGCTGGCTCGATCTGCCTTTACCAAAATATCATCTGGTAAATAGCTGAGCGTATCAAGCAACATCATAGTGCGCCCAGCACCAAGCTTTGCTCCAATCCGGTTAGGGCGCCGCAACAAGCCACTGATCTGCATAGCCAACTCAGCTGGTAAGCGGTCTCTACCCTGAGTCAACAAAATCTCATGCAAATCTTCAAGATCAACTGCAGCCAATGCGCGCAGCACCTTGCCAAGTTTATCACCTGGGTTTCTCAGCCTTCCTTTTTCACTGCCCATTCGGGCTAACAGGCCAGACATCAAGTGCCCACTACCACCCTCAAGAGCAAGCGCTAACTTAGATAATCCGGCACGAAGATGCCATGGCACAACACTCAAGCGCGGCCAATATTGCGAAGACATAAAATGGCGATGATAACCCCCAAAAACCTCGTCACCACCATCACCACTTAGGCAAACTTCAACTTCCGCACGGGCTAAGCTCGATACTAAACAGGTTGGAACTTGGGAAACATCTGCAAAGGGCTCATCGAAGATTTTAGGTAGGCTTTCAGCTACAGCAAGCAAATCATCAGGCCCAAGAACCGCCTCTGTATGACGGCAATTTAGAGCATCTGCAACTATACGGGCATGACTACTCTCATCATAGCCAGCATCCTCAAACCCAATGGTATAAGTGCGCGTTGGACCATTTGTCTCACCAGCCATTAGGGCAGTTACAATCGTCGAATCAATTCCTCCTGATAAAAACGCTCCTAGCGGCACATCGGAACGACAGCGCACCCGCACCGCATCACGAATCAAGGCTTTCAGCTCAATAGCAGCCTCTGTACGGTCACCAGAAAATGGCTCTGCTTGAGCAGCTTCAACAACTTCTTCAACACGCCAATAATATATCCTCTCTGGAGCCTCACCTGGTGCTGAATAGATCTCAACAGTTCCAGGCACAAGCTTTGAAACACCCTCAAAAATTGATACATCACCAGGTATAAAGCCAAAATGGGCATACGCACGTGCAGCCACTGGGTCAATCATTGTCTTGAAATCAGGCACAGCAAGCAACGCCTTGAGTTCAGACCCAAATACCAGAGCCCCGCCCTGACATGCAACATAGAGCGGCTTTTTGCCAAGGCGGTCACGTGCCAGTGTTAATGATCCTACAGCACAATCCCACAGAGCAAATGCAAACATTCCGTTTGCACGTAGCAGGGTGTCACGTACCCCCCAGGCTACAATCCCATTGAGCAGAACTTCAGTATCCGATCCGCCACGAAATGAATGGCCTTGAGCAACCAGTTCATCACGTAATTCTACAAAATTATAGATTTCGCCATTGAAGATAATCACGTAGCGCCCATCGGCAGATCTCATGGGTTGGGCACCCTCTTTACTGAGATCCAAGATCGACAGGCGACGATGAGCCAACGCCAACCCAGCATCTATATCTTGCCAAACACCGGAATCATCAGGGCCTCGCGATGCCAAACTCTGTGCCATCGCCTCAGCTGCGACACGTCGCCGCGTATTGTCCCAGACTTGACCAGGAGGAGTACCCCAGATACCCGCGATACCACACATATCAAGTTAACGCTGGCAATGAAAATGCCAGCAAGGAATACCATCAGAGATTGTGATCTCCTGAAAGGTATCCTTAAGCTCATGAATTTGGGTTCGCGAAAAACGCTGCTCGATACGCGTAAAAAAGCGATCGTATACATCCTGGCGAATACGGCTCAGGCTCTTTTCTTTATAAAACTCATAGAGTGGTATAAATCGAGCCAGTCCAAAAGGTGCCAGTAAATAACCCACACCAATAAACGGAAGATACGTCAGCCACATAAGGAGTTCAGTAATTAATGCGCGCGCTCCACCTCCACGGACATGGGCCAGCACCCTGCGAATCATAGTTGCTCCTCCCAACAGCAAACGAAAGTGGGGTGCTCGATTGTCGAGAGCATAGTAAAGATAAATAAGCAGCCTTGGCGCATACTTCGTTAGTGACCGAACCTCCTGTAGTGCAGGCGTAGGTAGATGATGTAGCACGCCAAGGCAGTAAAGAAAATCTGCAAAATCATTCCGAAATGGTAACCGTTTAAGATCCGCCATGAAGAATAAGGTATTATTGGCATCCTCCAAGTTACGCCGCGCTTCAAAGATTGCTTCAGAGAAATCAACCAACACCATTTCACCTACTTGACGGTGTAAAAAGTGAGCCCAACGCCCTATCCCACAGCCAAGATCACAAACCCGCGCATTCGTCAATGCAGTGATGTCTATTAAATCAAAATATTCGTTAAACTCACGCTCATGCTCCAATAGCACCTTATTGTACGTCTTCCATTCTTCACCAAATGTATATTGAATATCTTCAGCAAAATCTGAATGTTCCTCAGCGGAACCACTCTCAGGCGCAAGGCGAGACTTAAGTGCAGCTGGATACTGCTCAGGATCTAATAATACAATTACATCATCAAGTATTGGATAACTACGCTCTCCAACAACTAAGTAACCATCTTCCAAAACCAAGTCATCAGAACCAAATATATCGCGCAAGCTATCAAGTTTATTGTCGTAGTACATAGTGCTCTTAGTCCAAACTTTTTATCAACAGGGGCAACAATCACGGTAGATCTGTAAATAATGCTCCACTACCCTAGAAAGGCCAAACTCCATCTCAATACGCCTCCGGGCTGCTACACCTAATGCTCGCCGCTCTTTAATTGAAAGCCCCAAAAGCTCTCTCACTGCTATACCCATTGCTTCTGAGTCTCTTAACGGCACCAAACGGCCAGTATTTCCAAGCAATAAAGCTGCATCACCAGCTTCAGTGCTCACGCAAGGCACGCCGCAAGCCATAGCTTCCGCTATGGTATTGGAAAACCCCTCACTATAAGACGCACTCACGGCTATATCCCAGGCAGCCTGCAAGCGTGGCATATCTATTCGTGACCCAAGCAGGTGCAAACGATCCTGAAAATCAGCATCGACAATCAAGCGAGCCAACTCAGGATTTCCAAGCTCAATTCCAGGCCCTACCAAAGCAACATGGACATCAGGATATTCATCCATAATAGGCTTAACCGCAGTTAGAAAACTACGATGATCCTTCATCGGATGAAAACGTGCCACAAGCGCAATTAATAGCGTATCTTTACGCAAACCAAGCTCTGCCCGAACTTCATCTCGGGCAGAATCTGATGGTCTGTATTTTTCTGTATCAATCGCATTTGGAATCACGTGCCATCGCCTTGGGCGATAGCCTATTTGATCATGAAACTCCCGCCCAGAGGATGAATTTGTAACCACAGCAACTGGATATTTTGACCATCTTGCAAGTTGGCGAATAATCATAAACAAAAAGCGGCTATGGTCACATGGGTCTAACACAGAGCAGCGTACGTTCCACACCAAAGCTGTACTTTTGGCAAAGGGTGTCACAATGGTGGCTAATAGATCAGCATGATAAAGCCAGCTCTGTAGCACATCGGGACGCCACTCACGCAACAATTGAGCCAAACGAAATATGGCACAAAGCGTTGGCACCCCCCGGTGCATACCCAGATCATCCAGCTGTATTTTTGCATCACGTAGCCGCTTAGCATTTTCGCCACCTGGAATCAGCGTAACCACACGCACCTCATGCCCCTGTTTACGCATCGCAACTGCTAGCTCGACCAGCTGGGCCTCTGCTCCTCCCAATCCCAACTTCGTAATCAAGTGCAAAATGCGCATACAATCATCTCACTCTAGCATTCAGCAAGCTAGCCAGTATTGTATTAAAGCGTTCTACACCATAGTCAAGGCTGAAACAGACTGGCAGGCGGCTAGGCGAAAGACTGCTAATATTACGACACTGCGTCCGTTGCATTGCATCGATAAACTCATCACCTGTGGAACATAAAGTTATATCAGCCGCGGATGACATCTCGGCAATGTCAACAACACCGCCTGCCTCACGCATTGCAATTACTGGCGTCCCGCAGGCTAACGCCTCAAGCACAACATTAGGCATTCCCTCCCAACGAGATGGGAGAAGAAAAGCATCAGCACCCGCATACCAACCCCATGGTCTAGGCTCGAAACCAGGCATTGACACTTGGGTAGAAATACCTAATTTGGAAACGATCTTTAGCAGCGGCTTCTCCATTGAACCACATCCGAGCAAGGTGAGATGTGAGTCCGCTGGCATCGCTGCAAACCATTCAAGCAGACGGTCAAACCCTTTCTTAGGATGAAACATTCCCGCCGCAACAAAACGCAAGCCAGAACCTGGCACGCGCTGCGGAACACATTCATTACGTATAGCATCAGCATCAGTAGGGTTATAGAGAAGGTGCAGCCGATTCCTTGGCACAGAAAAATCTCGTTCCAGCTCACAACTCATCAGCCGAGACTGGCAAATAATTGCATCAGCTTTAGGATAAAGCATGCGGTAAGCCCAGTGAAAAAACCAAGTAAACCGCTGTGCAGCCAAACTACTCGATGGTGTATTCGCCTCACGGAGTAACAACTGAACTCGATGTCCATATAGCGACCGAAGCAACAACAACGGTACATTCACATAACCATGACTAGAAAAAACCAGCGTTGGCTTCAAGCGCCGTAACAATTGCACCAATCTAATCAATGCAGAGCGTAAACGTGGTTGGCCTAAGACATGCACTGTTACGCCTGAAGGCAACTTTGCCTCAGAAAGGCCATCATCTTTAAACAGCACTAGATGTATCTCAGCCGAAGGTAGCAACAGCTGCTTCAATAGTACAAGGGTTACTCGCTCAGCCCCGCCACCTACAACAACTGGCAATACAAATACGACGCGTAACGGCTCAGTCATCTGAAGCCTATTCACAACCGCCATAAGCAGCTAGCAAATATGCTAAGTGTCACCGTGCAACTTGAAAAGCAACATCACTGATTCCAACTGATCGTAGGCATTATCACATCTCGGTTTATGCGGTCTTTGACACTATCTATATATTGGATCATATGTTCCAACAACTCATCAGAGAGCAAACGAGGCTCCAAACCGAGATCCAACAACTTAGTATGGATAGGATTGAAGTAATGCTCTTCCTTTTCAACACGTGGATTAGGAACATGATCTACTTGAACAGGAATGCCCAAATCCTTAGCCGCTGCCTGGATCATATGTGCAATATCCATAACCGAGAACACTTCTGTTAATTGATTATAGATACGACACTCACCTTCTTCAGCAGGGTTACGCACCGCCAACTCAACGCACTGCAAGGTATCTCGAATATTTAATAGGCCGCGAGTTTGACCACCTTTCCCATATACAGTGAGCGGAATACCTGCCACTGCCTGCACACAAAAGCGGTTGAGCACTGTGCCAAACACAGCATCATAGTGGAAGCTAGTACGCAGCTCAGGATGCAATCGGGTTTCATCAGTATCAATACCGTAAACCACCGCCTGATTCAAATCAGTTACCCGCAAACCCCATGTCTTGCAAGTAAAAATAATGTTATGTGAATCATGCACCTTGGATAGATGGTAAAAACTCATCGGCTGCTTGGGAAACGGCAGCACATCCTTACGTCCCTTATGCTCAATCTCGATATAGCCCTCTTCAATATCGATATTCGGCGTGCCATATTCGCCCATTGTGCCAAGCTTGACCAGGTGCGCATTTGGGCAGTACTTCTTCATCGCAAACAGCAGGTTAAGGTTTCCTATCACATTGTTCTGCTGCGTAAATACAGCCTGCTCCCGTCCCTGCATAGAATATGGCGCAGATGGTTGTTCGGCAAAATGGACAATAGCATCTGGCTGAAATTCTTCGAGTATTCCATAGATGAATCGATGATTTACCAAATCACCAATGCGAAGCTCGATGTCCCTACCAGTAACTTCTTTCCACAGCTTTACACGGTGGTGTAGGGTGGGGATCGACTCCAACGGCTCAATACCATCTTCCATCTCAATACGCCGTTTTGAGAAATTATCCACAACCAGTACTTGATCACCACGCATTGAGAAGTGCATAGCACTCGGCCAGCCTAAATACCCATCACCACCAAGAATCAGAATTCGCATTATTTTGCACCTAAATAAATTAGCTATATAAACCACATTTCAGTAATGTCTTTAAATCTATCTATCCGCCCATATCTGAGTTGCCACAAGATTAGCAATCTCCATATCCAAAGGCGTATCAATATTGATCGACTCTTCACCCGTCATTTCAACAACTTGCATTGGCTCACCAAGAATGCGGCCAGATCGAAGCAGACCAGCACGCATTACATAGACACAGCCATTGAGTCGTTTCAAGTGGGTGAACTGCTGGCGTCGAGTAAACACACCCTCAGGCTCGCGGATAAAACGAACCGCCCGACCATCATTCACAGTAAAAATATTGTAAGGATTTCGTTCCAACTGTGTAACCGTAATAGCTGATTGAACCTTATCATCATCCAGCTTAGTCACACATGCATCCACTGTAGCTGCAGAGCGAAACGGGCTAGTGGGTTCAAGCAGCACCACTACCGTTGCCTGCCAACCTCCATTAGCAAGTGTATCAATCGCATGCTGAAGCACAGGTATCGTTGGCGCCGCATCATCTGCAAGATGAGACGGACGCATGATTACCTCAGCACCAGCTTCACTCCCGACTTCAGCAATTTCATCATCATCCGTGCTCAACACTACCCGATCAATACGCTTAGCAGCAAGTGCAGTGCGAATCGCATGCACCACCAATGGCGTCCCGCAGAGGAGGCGAAGATTTTTTCGTGGAATACCCTTTGAACCGCCACGCGCCGGAATAACTGCTAACACCCCCATGTAGTAACCTCAATCAATCTACCATTAAACGCTTATTGATCAGGCTGGGACCCAACTCAACCTGCTTTAATCGACTTACGATACGACGCCAAGCATAGCCATCACCAAAGGGCTGCTCACAACGAGCAACCATTTCAAGAAAACCTTGATCACGAAGCGCTCGATCCAGCGCTGCCTGTATTTCTACAGCTTCAAATCCACAGTGAATCACATTGCTGCCATGTTCACGTCCTATCTGACGCTCACCCACATTAATAGCTGGGATATGAAAATAGGGAGTTTCTATAAGGCCTGCTGAGGAATTACCAATCATCACTGAAGAAATATTCAACAATCCCCAGAAATCGGGGGCATCAATATTTTTATGCAACGTCAGGCCAGGGTGACCATGGTACTCCTCTATTGCACACACAATACTTTCATATCCATGATCTGAACAGGGATAGACAACGAAAGAACGCCGCCCCTCTGCAAGCACCGCATCCAAAATAGAACACATGTCAGCATATCCATCCCTGACACGCGTGGTCTCTGGGTGCAAAAGCACTACAATTGGCATCTCCCCTTCTGGAATATCATAACGTGCATGCAGCTCTTCTGGCTTAGTGAAACTGCCAGCAACTATGGTATCAACGTGATTGTCGCCAACCACTTCAACCCGCCAAGGCTCTTCACCCATACCCAGTATGCGCTGACCACTCGTTTCAGTAGAGGGGAAATGCAGGTGCGAAAGCTTAGTCATAGCATGACGCATAACTTCATCAACATTACCTGACACATCCCCTCCCTGGAGATGCGCAATTGGAATACGCAAAGTTACAGCTGCAACTGCAGTCACTAACACCTCTCCACGATCGCCATAGAGTACAACCAGATCAGGAGCAAGATCAGCAAGCACATCACTCATCTTAGTGAGACATACACCAAGTGCACGTGAGCGACCACAAGAGCTGCCATCAACCTGCTCCATATCCACTGCAGCAGCAACCGTAAAATCACGTTCAATTTCTGTGATGGTCGAACCAAATTTGGGATTGACGTGTTGATCCGTAACCAGCAGTGACAGACGAATAGCAGGGTCAACATCCATCGCGCGTAGCATCGGTTTCATCGCACCATAGCCCCCACGTTTACCCGTCAACACAGCAATATGGCGCACCTTACTCATTGCAGCATGCTCCATTCAAGGACATCATCCTCGGCTAGATCTACCCGTAAAACACGACCGATCACTTCCTGTAGCTGCGCAGGGCTAATACCATTACCAGGGCGTTTTGCAACCATATCTTCCTCAGCCAAGACATGCCCAGCACTCAAGGGTCGCATTGAAACCAAACTCTTGAGCGCCCACTGCGAAGCCCCTTTCTCGCACTCACGAAGAGACTTACTACTACTGCCACGAGCACTCTCAACCTCACGTATCAAGCGAACAAATTCAGCAAAATCATCTGGACCACAAGACACCTTCCAGTCTTGAGCATTGGGGATATTAAAATCCAGCGTAATATGCTTTTCAATAATTTGAGCCCCCATCGCAACCGCTGCCAGACAGATATGATGACCCTGAGTATGATCTGAATATCCCACCGGACCATCAAAAGCAGTTCGCAGACTCTCCATGGCTCTCAGATTCACATCTGTCACTGGCGCCGGGTAGCTAGTTACGCAATGCATTAAAGCCAACTCATTCAAACCAGCCCTCGAAAACTCCATTAACATCTGATTAATATGCTCTTGGGCATACATACCGGTGGATAGAATCACGGGCTTGCCTAGCTTAGCAATCTCTCTAAAAAACGGCGTATTACCACGCTCACCGGAACCTATTTTGATTAGCGGCACATCCCATTCATCCAGCCAAGGCAATACTGAAGATTCATGAGGCGTACAAAGGAAAAGAATGCCGCGTTCATCACAGCGCTCTTTTATGCGGCTTAGGAAATCAAAATCAACCTCTTTGGGGCGCAGTCGATCCCGCCATTCCGGGAGGCAGGCAGAAACTAACGCATCGGTATGAAATGCCTGCACCTTTAAAACATCCGCGCCAGCATCGGCAGCTAGATCAACAAGATCACGGGCCTTGCATGGATCACCAAAATGAGCCACGCCGGCCTCCGCTATAATCAGAACTGATTCGCCAGGGCCAATACGATGCCCAGGAATATCGATATAATTTTGGAAATTCATAAATATAGAGATTCTTACAAAACTATCGCTAGTGAGCGATCCAAATTTACAGCTTGCACATCAATAAACAAGAATTATTTTCATCCATGTAATTTCACCTAAAAGACTTAGGCATAATATCTTACCCAAGTTCTTTCAGATTCATGCCACTTTTATTCGACCTTCAAGGACAGCATCCTTAAATTAGCACCACCACTTACCGCAAGTAACGGAGCAATCAGAAAAGCTTAACAAATCCAGCCTAATTTCAAATCCGATTTTGAGTAACGCGTGTTTCCACATTTCTAAGATGGCGTTCATTTTTCTATCAAGCCAAACAGCTCATATAACTCAACTACGCTGTTTCCAGCCAGGAAGGAAGATCAATCTTTACTCGGCACGGACCATTACCTTTCTCAATAAAAACCCCTGCAGATACCAAGCGCTTAATATGCGAAGGTACAATTGCTCGGCTAGAAGGTGACGTATCATAGCCCCAAATCTCTATGCATGCGATATCGGGCAACATCTCCATAAATTTGATGAAAGGCCTAAGAGCAAGCAATACATAAAACAAACGATGCTCACCAAATTGGCAATAGCTCTGCTCTCGATCAATTAGAGGCTGATCAAGCATAGCAAATTTGACATCAAACATTACAAATCGACATGACATCTCAATCATTCGCCGCACTAATACATCAAAATGCGGCTCATGCTGACAAACCCCTGTGGCATTAACCAAACTATAAGTAGCGCCTGGGTTGAAGTCCAATCCATTGGCAAGGTAAAACTTAGCCTCAGGGTAAGCTGTCCGTGCACATTCAATATTTTCAGCAGATATATCTATACCCGTATAACTTAACTGTTCGGTATAGCTTTTTAACAACTCAACCATGCGACCGCTCGCACAACCAATATCAAGCACACTGCTAAACATACCCCCCATCTTTTCCAATGCCCATTGTTCAGTACGAAAAAACTCTCCGATAGACTTATTCGCAAACTGCTCAACAAGATCAGCATCTGACCAACGAAGATAATGTTCTTCCATTAAGCCACCCATTGAGTTTATTTTGCGAACAAGATATATGTTGAAGACTGCGGCACCAACCGATAGTCATTCTGGAATTGATCATGAATGGTATTGGAAAACTGGGCATGCAGACTGGTATTTTCACGTGCAACCGCTGGAACCATACCGTGAAAATGCACCGGAGAAATTTCAGCGCTCTCAAACCCGGCATCATCTAGCATACAAATTAGTTCGGAAGGGCAATACTGATAGCCAGCCACTGCAACATCGGTTTGTGGATAATCTTTTAGCACCTCAGTAGCCGCCTCATTCGCAAGAGTTTTGGAAACAAAATCCTCAAAATGCTCGGCCGAAACCAGATCAATCGATTCTTGTAATAACGTTTCAATGGTACCTGCCTGAACTTCAGCCGTGGTAAATTTATTCAATGAGAGCGAATTAAACAGCCGATTACGTGAGCCTACCAAAAATGCTCCACCTTTATTCAGCAATCTACGGCATGTACTAAAGAAAACTGGAAGTTCCTCCGGGCGCAGATACTCAATGAAACCAAATGCTGTAATGAGATCAAAACTCTTATTCTGATAGTTGTGATCCATGACAGAATCGACTATAAAATGGCATCGATCAGACAGCCCTAGATGTTCAGCCTTTTCATTGGCCAACTCGATCATTTTGCCTGAGTAATCAATACCACAGCCATCAAGCCCGCGCTGGGCAAGCTCCATAACCAGTTCACCAGTCCCACATCCAAGATCGATGGCAGTTTGGAAACGTCCTGGGTTAGCATCAACCAATGCAATGGCGCGAGAGTTGCGCTGTAATATTGTACTAACTCGTTGCAAACCGTCAGCTTCAGCACGCTCTCTCCAGTCAGCCGCATGTTCAACAAAGTACTTTAAACTATTGCGTTGGCGATCATCCAAATTCCAGTCTTGCATGTATTGGCTCCATTGGGGTTATTAATCTATGGGACAAAAAATTCTAGGCGTCAATGTCAGCTGGCTCTTCGGCTGTTGTTAGGCTCAATAATAGCAGCTCATAGGCACTGCGCGGTGCCTCTTTAGGAAAGCTCTCAAGATCGAAATAATCAAACTCTCCCATATCAAAACTTACGCGCTTGACCGCCTCAATAAAACGCTTTGCATCACCGCGGGCGCGAGCTTGGTCAAAGCCTCCACTCACCATCCATTGTATCTGACGGGGCAAATCACCAAAATCAAGGTTTACCTCTACATGTGGCAGGAAGTTATATGGGTTGTGGCGACCAAAGCTGATAACAGGTTTAGCTAGCAAGGCTGCTTCCAAACCACCAGTGCCTGCAATGGTTGCAACTCCAATCGCACGTTTGATAGCCTCGGGACCTGGCACTGCAATATTCAGAACAACTACATTCTTAAATCGAAACAACTGGTCATAAAAGTTATCTGGCCGTCGGCCACAAGCCATAGGCACATCTTTCACCGCAAGCTTTACACCCACTGGCAGATCTCGTGACAGCGCTGCAATTGCCGCAAGCTGAAAGAAAAACTCTGGTGAAATCTGCCCCAGCGATTGCTCCGGCTCAGTATGCAATGGATAATAAACAAATGGTGTATCAGCAAGCTGCTCTAGACCGACCGTCTCTGACCCCAGCATACGCTGAATATCGCGTCTTTGTCGGAAAAGCTGTTTGACCTGATCATTGATATAGTACCCCTTAGCCTTTTCATAGCCCTTGATTAGCCACCAAATCTGCCGTAAATACAGATAGCCAATTCGTTTATAGATATTAAAGCGGTTAGCACGCTTCATCGCCCGCTTAATAATCTCCCTGCCAGCCATATAAGGCGGTAATGATCTTGTTTGACCCTCATCTTTGATTTGGCAAGGTGGTATTTTGTGGAACGCTTGCTGTATTGACTTTGCTTCACGGGTTTCCGCTTCTTCCCAGTAGTGGTAATTTTTGTAACGTGCTCGAGCCATACTGCGATAAACCACACCCATATGACTGGCAACCAGTGCAATTTCTTTGTTATCCGCAAGCACGAGGGTTATGCCCTTATCACAAAATTCTCTCTCCCAAAATTCAAGCTGTACGTTATATGCATGAACCATCTGTAAATAGCTTGCTTCAGAATAGCGTGAACCAGGATGATGGAACCCACCTAATGCATAGCCACGTCCAATGTGACGATTGGAAACAGCTAGAGTATTATAAGTAATACTAAAACGTTCTTCGCGATCTTGGGCCGCCTTAAACTCTTTTGTCTCATTTAACCCAGCATCACGCAGCGCCATTGGAAAAAGCATAAAATTACTTACGCTGGCAAATAGCCTGGCATGTGGCCCGGAACGGTAGTTAGTCACAAGAATGTCCGACTTACAATAAAGATGCACGTCGCAGTCATGGTGATCTTTGATGATTTGGGCCAACTGCATCATAAAAGGCCCAAAGTATGAATTTACTACAATAGCTACTGATTTCAGGGAATCGGACATAGAAAGGCTTATAATAAAAAACTCAGATAATTAAGCGGCATACCAGCCTGAACAAGAAATTTCTTGAAAGAGACTATCCTTTGACCAACGAGGCATTGAGCCACCCGGCAAGTCATTGGGCGCACAACGGGGTAAGCACATTGGTCTCGCATGCTCATCTATCCGCGCCCGCTCCATTGTAAAACCCATCTTAATTCCAAGCTTTCGAGCTATATGGCCAGTGGCTTCAGTGCAAGCAGCCAAAGAGCCATAAGGATAAGCAATCGCATCTGGCCGCCTCTTTGTCCAATATTCCAACAGATCCAAAGAGGTACGAATATCTGTCTCAATCTCTGCCTCGCTCAAGGTACCAAGAGGCCGATGAGTGTGTGCATGCGTACCCAGGTAACCACGCACTGCCAGTTCGCGAAGCTGACTCTTATCCATATATAATGAGCTAACCAATTCATCGACATCCCAATCGAGCAACCGGGAGAAGCAAAGTCCAATGACATCATCACGCGCCTCACAAGGAAGCGCAAAATTTAGCAGGTATTTAATTTCAGCAACCTCGGGCGTATCATAAAAATACTGACTCACAGCCCGCTCATGGTCAACGGTTCCGATCTTGATACCTAGCTCTTCAGCGATGTTGTAAACCGTATCCACAAGTCTTGATGGCTCAATCTGAGACCTCAGCAAATGAACAACGTGCACCATAAGTGGTTCCCGCTTATACAATGGGCGAGTTGACGCAAAAAACACTGCTGGGATACAAAGATCATCAAGTACCGGCAAAGCATGCTCGTACTGCTCACGTAAACCATCATCAAAAGTTACCAACCAAGCCCGTTCGGGTAGACTTTTGCCTTCAAACAACCAACTCCTAATATCACTCAAGCCAATGTATTCACCGTATCGGCCTAGCAATTCTAATTGAGCACGGAACTCTTCCACAGTAACACCAAAAATACCCGGGTAGGGCTGCTTAAAATTTGGCCGCACATAGTGGAATCCGATGCCAACTGCCATACTCAACACAACAATGCCTCAATCATATTCAACACTACTCTCCACTACTCACTGGCTGCACTGCACTATGCAACCATTCTCCAAATTGATAATCTGACCTGCAACTCGTTGGATTTCCTGCTGATGAGAAATCGCGAGAACCAAAATGTTAGCTGCCACTACATTGAGCATGTTACACACTGTACGTTCGGTTGCTGGATCCAATGACGTTGTGACTTCATCAAGAATCAATATACGGGGACGATGAATCAGTGCCCGGGCAATTGCTAGTCGCTGGCGCTGCCCGCCAGAGAGGCGAGCTCCTTGTTCACCTAGCATAGTATCTAATCCCTCTGGCAATGCTTTAATGACATCAAGAAGCCCAGCCTGATCGATCACCTTCCAAATATCCTTATCAGTAAAACCTTCGTCACCGAGCAATACATTGTTTCGAATCGAATCATGAAACAGTACCATTTCCTGTGGCACATAGCCGATAGTGTGACGCCATTGAGTTAAGTCAACCTTATCAAGCGGCACACCATCAATCCGAATTTCTCCACCTGTCGGTTGAATCAAACCAGTGAGCAGGTCAATTAATGTGGTTTTGCCAGCTCCCGAGGGCCCAGTTAGCACCACCAAGCCTTGCCTTGGAAGCATCAGCGACAGGCCGTTGAGCACTCGGTGCTCACCAAAGTCCATTGTGACACTATCAAATTCAATGCCGCTCTTTAGCGCCACATGTGCACTACCACCAGCGCATTCTCGTCGTGCCTCAGCTTCCGCTGCAAGTGAATCAAGAGCCCAATACGCACTTTGGTTGATCACCAGAGTCTGATATCGCTTCTGCATACCAGCAAACTTGCCTATCAGGCGATAAAACAGAATGGCCAGAACCAACAGTGAAGAGAATGGCATGCCACCAATTGTTACCATCGCATATAAGCCAGCCGCCAACCCAACAATAATCACCGGTTCTTGTTGTGTCTTAAGGGCTTGAACTGCAAAGGTCTGTTTGCGCAAAGCACTATTAAGAGACTGCACATCGCGTTCTAGCACAGGCCCAACAAAGCTGACACGCCCCATAGCCTTGATTGGTTTAATACCTTGGAGTCCGTGGGTAACCCACTCAAGGATGCTGCGCTGCAATTCCGTCTGTTTATTGCCCGCATGCTTAGCACTACGCACCAGCGGGGCAAAAAGCAGGAAAATCAATGGCGCTAAGGCTATAGAAATAACCGTAACCAAAGGCGAGATAGATAAAGCAATACCTGCATAAACCATCACCTGCACCGACTCTGCCATCATCAGGCAGGCAGCATAATAAGCCTTGGACGCCCGCTGTGACTCGGTAGCAATCGAGTTACTAACCATACCTATTGAGTTATCTATAAAATAACGCCACTCCGCCGCCAATACTGTCCTTATCACACGGGTACGTAAATCAGTAGTAACCTGAGCCACAGTGTAGCCAGCCTGCAGCATAGCAACCAGCAACAGTGCAGCCTTGACAACCATTGCTATAGACAGCAACACTAGTAGCGACCCTATGGATGGCGTTACTCCAATTGAACCCAAGGCATTCTGTACTGCGCTACCAATAGGTGACGAAACTGAGCCAGGCGCTTCATTCATAGCCTCGATTACTGGCAATAGTGTTATCACACCCACACCCTCAGCAAAGCCTGATAACACTAAGCACGTCAGCATAATGATAGTGCGCCAACGATAGGCATTCATAAATGCCCAAATTAGCCCCAAAGTGCCCCTGTTTTTCACGCGAATCGGAATGCTGTTTCCCTCACTATTGAGCTATTTCCCGCAGGCTGATGCTCGACTGCTTGATGTAAGGCATTCCAATCAATCTGCAGCCGGTTACTCTCATCAGCCCACCCCTCCACCAAGGAGCAATTTTCTTCAACCAATGCCTGCATTTCTGGCGCAAACAACTGAAAGTGGAAATCTATAAGCACAACTGGCAAACCTGTACTGATCGCAGTACTAAATGCAGTTGTGCTTTTCCAATCAAACAAAAAAATATCGGCTTGGTTCCAAACATGCTCAAAGGGCTGGTTAATCTCACGCACGCCCAGTTTTTCAACAAAGCCACGTGGTGGTCTTTGCTCACCTTCTGGATGCGGCTTGAACAACACATCAAACCCCCAATCTCTCAACTTTGCAAACAGGCGAGCCTGCCAATCAATCAATAGAATATCAGAGTTGTGATTATTTGGCCGAGGAGAGAACCCTACATAAATAGGGCCTACATACATGATACGCAAAGGTGCATCAACGGCTTGCCGTTCATTTCGACTCCCACGTAACGGACGCCCAGCATATCGAACAAGATCTTTTCTATAATCAGGAACCAGCGTTTCTGGACGCTCTCGCGGCACTAGAAATCGCTCATCAATAGTATCTTCCAACCACCGCCGCTGATTAGAATTGAACAAGACGAATCTATCTACAGACTCCAGATCACTAAACGTCTTTGTATTGAAATAACGTACAATACTCTCACCAGTACCATGCTCATGCCCGGTCACTTCACCACCAAGGCGGCGTACTGCATGTCGTAGCAAGCGCACCCAAATATAGCCGCCACTACCAGTCCAAAGTTGGCGGGGAACCTTATCTGGTTTACTCAAAATCCGATCAATGTGGACTCGTGCAAGGCGCGCTCCCCGTGTGACACATGTTTCAAAGTACTTGGCAAGTATTTCAGGTAAAGTTTCATCTATGGCGGCAAACGCATTTTGCAATACCGCTACGATATCTGAAGTTAACTCAGGTGCCAGAGGTGTTGCATCATATACTTCGGCAGAATCTTCATCCAATGCCGTAAACCATTCACCCAAGAGCGTGTATTTAACCGTTACAGGTACACTGCGGGCGTGCTCTTCCAAAACATCTGTTGTATGGCAAGCAACCACATCACGATCAGCACGTAACAGGCGAAAAGAACTCCAACCCCATCCATTATATTTTAAATCTCTGCGCAAACGGACTGGGTATCGACGCCACTTTGGATGGCAGGCAGGCCCTTTGCGTAGGGCGCGCAAAATAACTGAATCATTAACAGATGGTGCCTCCCCAGCCCCAATTGCCATACATTGCCGATTTCCAGCAGGCCATATTACATGATGGCCTTTCTCCTTGGCGCGCCGCCCAATACTGTAAATCATCAACAGCGCCAACCCTTCTCGCATTAACAACTGAAGCATCGCCGCAAGTAAATCGCGCTCTACATCTAGCTCATCACCTCGCGCACGTGCAACCGACACCAAACCACTAAGCAATGCATCCCGGGAGGCTTCATGTTCAGAGCGAGTTAGAGGCCAAAAAACATTCTCCACGCCTTGTTCACTGACATGCATTTCTGAAGCATCGTAAGTCACCTTCAATTTAAATATCCTCAAGTGTATAACAGTGACTCAAAAAAGTATCAGGGCAGGACTACTGTATGTATATATCTGCTAGAGAATTGGATCCCAAGGTGCCAAATCAGGGCGTAGCGCCTTGACTGGTTCCGTGCAACCATGGATGCAATTGTTACAAATAGTACCTTTGAGATTATCTTCTAGATGCCGTCGGCGAAATTCTCGTGCACTCAACCCAGCCCATGCATCCTTGAGCGAGACCTTCGTAAGATCTTCGGTAACCAACATATTCTGGTAGTCATTGCAGCAGCCACGCAGATAGCCTTCTCGAGTGATATTCACTTGGTTGAATGGAATATGGCATATCTCGGGAATAGTAAGCTTAGTCTGTAACTCCGGCATTTGACCAGATTGATTTCCAGCAACAGAATGGAATACCTCATCGACCAATGGTTCAACCAGCGCCTTAAGCTTATCAAAGGTACCTTTGTTCTCCGCTACCTCAACGAACGACACAGCCATGTAGAGTTGTCGCCCGATGGTTTTACGATATTCACTAACAAAACGAACGCTATCCAATGCTTTTTGGAACTCGTCACACCCATGAATTTTTTCATACGTTTTAGCATCACCGGCATTGATCGAGAATTTCACTGAATGCAGCCCAGCATCAATATATGAACGCCATTTCTCTGGGGTACCGAGTGTGCCATTTGTGGTGAAATAAACATACTCAAAACCAATATCAATACAAGTTTTGATGTGGTCTGCAAGCTTCTTACAGGTAAGGGGCTCAGATGCTCCATGCAAACCAATTTCACGTGCGCCCAGCTCATAGCCTTCAGTAACGATAGCATTAAAAACTTCTGGCTCAATAAAGCGACTTGGGCGACTCATCTTTCCGTAAGCACAGAACGAGCAGCTATGGTTACAAATATTCGCAACCTCAATCAACATCGCCCGAGGAAATGGGGGCACCTCACTCAAGACAGAGCTTTCGATCATATTGGCGTAGCGTGTCCACAATTTCTCTTTGCCAGCATCACGCCGTTCCTGCTCAATATATTCAGGAACACTTAAATGATCAGGTATGCTTCGTTCAGACATCATAATAACCAAAAATTAACATAATATAAGCCTAACCCAGGTTGGGCCGTTCAGTACGACCTTTGGGATATATATTAGAAAAAACAGAGAAACTGGTGTTAGCGGAATACATAAACTCGCTATTTAGCCCTATTCAGGACTTGCCAGCATATCCAGTGAAAGAGGTTGGCCTCTTTCAATATCGCGACTCGCCTTCCTACCCAGCACATCAAAATAATGCTTTGGTTTGAGCCCAACTTCTGGTCGAATCGAGCGCACGTTCTGCGAAGTAAATTCCTCACCTTTTTTTATAGCCTCTACCACGTATAGTGAACGGCGTTTACCAACACTTGTCTTCTCACTAGGCTGAATAGCGCGCGTCGCCACACCAAGTGCATTGAAAACATTTTGGCAATCGCGCACTAATACTGACATCTCTTCTGGCTCAATGGAGAATTCTGCATCCAGCCCACCTTCAGAGCGATCCAGAATGAAGTGCTTTTCAATTACTGCTGCGCCTAGTGCGGTTGCACCCACTGAAGTAACTGTGGTGAGAGTATGGTCTGAGAGCCCTGTAAGCACTCCATACTTCTCTTGCAGGGTTGGCATTACACGGAGATTCACATCCTCAACTGCAGTTGGGTAGCCGCTGACGCAGTGAAATAATACTAAGTCCTCACATCCTGCTTCACGAGCAGTAGTCACAGCCTCATCAATTTCTTCATCGCTAGACATGCCGGTAGACATAAATAATGGCTTGCCTGTCGCAGCTGCCTTTTGAATTAATGGGAGGTCAATCATCTCGAATGAAGCAATCTTATAGGCAGGTGGATCAAAATTATTTTCCAGGAAATCTATCGCCGTCAGGTCAAACGGCGAACTGAAAGCAGTTAGCCCAACTTCGCGTGCTTTCGCAAATAACGCTTCGTGCCATTCCCATGGGGTGTGGGCTTCATCGTAGAGATCATAGAGCGTGCGTCCATCCCACAAGCCGCCATGAATTTGGAACTCAGGGCGATCAGAATTGAACGAAATGGTATCTGCAGTGTAGGTCTGAAACTTGATTGCATCTACACCAGCCCGCTTCGCCTTTTCGATAAGCAGCAAGCCTCGCTCTAGATCGTTATTATGATTACAAGACAGCTCTGCAATAATATATGGCGGATAACCGCTCCCTATTTTGCGACCCTCAATTTCGAATTCCACGCGCTTACCCCTCACCTTGAATTTTTTGCATCAATCAGCTCTGAGAATAAAAGAGAATAATATAGCATGGAATGGGCATCTATCAGCAGACTCTTAAGTTGCCGTCAATGCTGCTAGGAACCCTCTATTCTTGTGTACGCAGATACTTGAGTGCATCCACCATCCGTAGCGCGCCTCGACCATCCACCATCGCACGCGCACGCGCTGCACAATCAGTTCGCAACTCAGCGCTTCCCAATATACGCGTTGCAACTGCTAAAAATGACTCTGGCGTAATATCTTCAGCCATGCCTCCATCAAGTGCGGCACCACGGCGTACAAACTCACGATAGGCCGGTTCCTGATTGTCGGCTATACACACTATGATCACTGGGGTAGCTATACACGCAGCCTCACTCATTGTGCCGCCAGCCGCCAACACCGCCATATCACTCTTAAACAGCCTTTCAGCAAAATTTGTTACGGTTGCAATAAATTTAATTTGGTGCCGCATACCTGCGGAAAAGCTCTCCAATTCACTTAGATTTCCTGCACCGACCAAAACATCAATTTGCAGCTGGTCATCAGAAACACGATCCAAACCCATCAAAACATGCTTCAGTGTTTCAGTTGTATCACTCAAGCCCAATGACACCAACACCTTTCCAGCCTTTGAATATTTACGAGGATGCTTGCGTAACTCTAAGAACTCAGGCCGTAGTGAGGCATATTCTGCCCCCATTAACAAGGTACTATTTGGCGCACGAGGAATATAATACTCAGCTAGTGCAGAGACATTCTGATTGACCAACACATCACAATCAAAAGCTTCCTCCTTGCTCTGATCGTCGTAAAGAACAAGCGCAAACGGCTCAGAACGTAACGCAGATTGGTATGTCAGCTTAAAACAATAGCCGTCGAGTACAACGACATCAGCACCCCAACCACTAGCAAGATCACGAGTTGAATCCGCATCCTCACGACTGCCTCGAGCGGCATTGATAACATGAAAACAATGGCCTTCCTTTGCGATCTGTTGCTTCAATCCCTCTGTAATTTCTGCACTTACAAACATCACTTGATATTGGGGCTCATCTAAAGCACCACCCTGCGCAACCCAAGCCTTAGCAAGAGCAAGACATCGCATGACATGTCCAGCACCAATAGTTTCAGAGGCATCAGAACGAATGATTAGACGGCAAGACATGATCACTGAGCAGGCTTACTATTGCGCCACTCTTCAACCAGTTTGGAGACAGTCTCAGCCAATCCTGGTAATCGGTAACCTAACAGTGCCTCGGCTTTACCAATAGCCAAACCCATGCTGTCGGCACGTAACGGCTTAAGGCTTTTTCCTGAACCGGTTGTTGCCCAATCTAGGTCAATACCCATCTGCTCCGCCAGCATGAGCATAAATGCTTGCTTACTTGAAACCTCACTTGACGCCAAATTGTATACTCCAGCAGCCTCTTTTTGCACAAGATCGAACATCGCTGAAGCGAAGGCATCTACATGAATCGATGAAGTATATACATCATCGAACAGTGTAAGCTGTTCGCGCTGAATCAACGCGGATATGGCCCACTCAGCAAAGGTTGGTGCATTCTTACGCCCACGGTGGCCAACAATATTAGTACGAAGAACCAACCCATTGGAAACCAGGCTGGTAAAAGCCTCACCAACATACTTAGTGCGTGCATATTCGTTGAGCAATGTTATTGGTGCATGCTCATCATGAGCCACCGCACCATTTCCATCCCCTTGATAATAATGGTCTGTTGAAATATACACAGGAATAAAGCCAATGCGTTTTGATGCTTCCGCAATAATTGACGCTGGGCGGGCGTTCACCTGATATGCCATACCAGGTTCGCGTTCACATTCGGCCAAATTGACAATGGCAGCGCAGTTAACAACAACATCCGGACGAATAGCCTCAATGGATTTCAATAATTGATCGGACTCGGTAACATCAACCAGCCATTCAGTGCTACTTCGGGCCATCTCTACTATTTCAATACCGCGTACGCATCCGACACGTACAATTGCCTGCCCAAGTAATCCAGTTGCCCCAATCACTAAAGCCTTCACTCAGGCCTTCCTTTGCTCAAGTAGGAACTCAGCCCAATTGAGGTCGATTTCATTGTCGATATCCACTGAACGTTCAGGCGGCATAATATAGGGGTGCATAGGTTCCACATAGAGATTTGAAGCGTTTTTGAGTACTTCTCCACTCATCAGAAAAATCCCCCCATTCGGGCGATAGGCAATCGGTAACTCTTGAGTTTTTTTCCCAAAAAAACCAGTGATTATTGGTTTGAGATTATTCTTGTCATTGGCAGCAAGCGCGTTATACGGCGTATGCGAATACTCAGCAACAGAGAGCACCGTACCATTTTGATTCAATTCCGCCATAGCCACTGCAGCACAAATATCCTCTGAACTACGAAACGGGCAGGTAGGCATCAGAATTGCGACTCGCTTATAGTGTTTACCTTCCTGTTCTAGTTTAGCCTGCACATACTGCGCAACATGAATGCAGCCGGCAGGATCAACCGCTAGCTCAGAGGGCCGTAGGCATGTTTTCACCGGCCACTGCGAAGCAACAGCAAGTATCTCTTTGTCCTCGCTGGAGACCACAATATCAGAAAACACCCCGGAAGCGAGCGCTGACTCAATAGTCCAGCCCATCAGTGGCTTCCCACCTAATGCTCTGACGTTTTTACGAGGCAGCCGGGTTGAAGCGCCCTTCGCAGGAATTATAGCGAGCATCTCAGCGGCACACATAGCAAATAGTTTCAGTATCTAGGCAAGACAACCAAATTCAAACATCAATATCCACAATCCTTACCATCTCACCCCCACCAATGGGCTTTGTGCATATCTTACCAAGCACCTTTGCAAGCTCAGATGGAGGTATTCCGTAGCCCGGACGCCGATAATCAAGCATGTCTTCAGTAATCATTTCCCCCACTGCAATACCGCGCTTTGTAAATATACTTCGACGCATAGACATGGATTTTTCTAGCTCAGCATCACCCATAAGGCGCCGACGATTACCAAAAGCCACAGGTAAATCACGCATTAACTGCACAAAGCTAGCCATCTCTGGAGGCTCCAGCGACATGATATGCTCGACACTTCGGGTAGTACGGTCTAGCGTAATGGTTTTTTCAACCAAGTTGGCACCCAGCGCAACCGCAGCTATATCCATGTCCGCGCCCGGAGAGTGATCTGAAAACGCAATAGGGAATTCAAACATTTCTTTAAGAGTGCGCACAATATTCAGATTAATCCCAGTCAGTTTAGCTGGATAATCAGTTGGGCAGTGATGAATGATAATATTTTCGTTACCTTCCTTGCGTATCACTTCCACAGCCGCTTCCACCTCACCCAGGGTGGAATTGCCGGTGTCAATCTGCACACACATTCCTGTACGTGCGGCAGCGCGAATTAGAGGAAAGTGCGTAATATCTGCCGAAGCAATCTTAATCGAATCACAGGAAAAACGCTCCATCATATCGACTTCTTCTGGAAACCCAATAGTTGCAAAAAATGCAATCCCCCGAGAGTCCGCATGCTTCTTCACCTCCAACCATTCACTCTCCGACAATGCGCGACGACACATAATGTCATACAAGGGCTCACTAACAGTCTCCTGTTTGCCAGTTTCAGAATCAACCAATACCTGATAGGTAAACAGTTGCTTCTTATCAGCAATCAGGCGATCGGGATCAAGGATCTGGAATTTAACCGCATCTGCACCCGCATCGGCAGCATGGTCGACAAGCTGTTTGGCTGTGATAACACCATCATGCGTTGGACCAACTTCAAAGGTAACGAAAATGGGGTATCCATCTCCAACAGTTCGCTTCCCAAATTTAATCATATTCTTTCTCCAATGGTCTGGTTAACAGCAATCACAGATACGACTCAACAGTCATTACTCTTTACGCAGTGAGGTCGCCGAATCGACCAGTCACAAAAAAGCCGTCAGGGACTTCTGCAGGATCTATAGCCCGCCCTGCATCAAGCTCAGAAAGAGCCATTGCAAACAGCACCCGGTGAATCTGCTCAACCTCTTCGAATGTTGGGTCAGTTGGCCTTCCTTCTGTAATAAAGGCAGAAAGATTCATAAACGCCTGTTGAGTGCCACTGGTAGTATCATCAAACGGCAAGCTACGAGGCTCTGACTCATAAGATCGCCCAGCTTCTTTTTTACGCAACTCGACGGCCAACCCACTGCCTCTAACCACAATTGAGCCATTTGCCCCCAATAGGCGCACACTTTTGCCAATTCCAGAAGTGATCATTGCACTGATGCCATGGTCAAATTCCATATAAGCCATATCAAGCTGCGGATCACAATCCACGACATGACCCGACACTGCCTGCGGGTCAATACGCAAACGAGCCTGAACACGTGTTACACTATGCCCGCTACAAAAAAAGCTTGCCAGATCAACGCTATGTGGATGTCCCCAGAGCAACATGTCCGCACCATGATCAATCACAATCTGGCGTAACTCACCAATCTCACCCGCAGCAACCAGATCCTTTGCCAACCTGTATGGCGCCATGTAGCGGCGTATAGCTCCAAACGTGAAACCTATATTGTGTGTACGCATCGCATCGAGAGCAATCCTTGCCTCAGTAATTGAACGCGCCAAAGGTTTTTCAGAGTGGATACCCCGAACGCCAAATTCAGTGCAATCACGGATAATCTCACACCGGCCGACAGTACGGGTGGCAATACCGACAATATCAGGGCGTACATCTTCTAGCATTTTCAGATGATCAGTATATGCAATAGAACCCGGGTACGCATTTGCAGTTTTTCCTGCATGATCTGCTGAAATATCACAAACTGCCACCAACTCCATATTATCAATGCTGGCAATTGCGTCCGTATGGCTAAGCGGCAGCCATATGGGAGGTACCAATTTGCGTGTACGCTCCGTAGTCTGCGCCCCCATACGCCCGCAGCCAATCACTGCAGCGCGCAGTGGCTTATCAATTTCCAGATTCACTGCCACTGCAAGGCTGCTGTTAGTAGGTTTGGCTCGCGGTTTGCCATGCGTTGATAAAGCGCATCAAGCTCCTTCCAATCAACTGTGTCGTTAACAATATCCAACGCAGGCAGCCGCCTCTCGCGGATTAACTTCCCTATGTATTTGTAGTTACGGAGGCGAGTAAACCGCACATCGCGAGCTGACACATTACAGGAGGGAGGTGTGCCGCATCCGATAATAGATAGCTCTTTATCATATATATATTGTGAATCCAGTGGATTAAAGTCAGGCAAAGGCAGCCCGCGACCAGGGAAACCAACCACCGATATGGTTCCTCCATTACGAGCAATTTCCAATGCCACCTTCCAGTCATGCCAATTGTTTGAGGTGGAGATTACTAGGTCAACCCCAGTTGGTTCAAATTCCGCCTTAGCCCAGTTCTTTACATCTTCTACATGAGTAAGCCCAAAGGTCGCTTTAGCCCCAAATTTACAAGCCATTTCTTGGGCTTCTGTTCGATGCGACAACGCAATAACATTGCACCCAGCCACACATGCAGCAGCAACTGCAGTAAGCCCAAGCGTACCAAGTCCAATTACCGCAACATTTGTGCCCGCAACTGCTTTTGCTCGCAGTAATGGATAGTAGCCCAGGTGCCAAAGATACAAGGTCGCCTGTTCAATGGGGTCATCATTTGGCTCAAGTACCGCATTAACAGCCGATTGGTCACATTTGAATGCGCTTCTATGGGATTGATGCGTTGAGATTCTATCGCCAGCTTGAATATCCGTCACATTTTGCCCAACTGCTACTACTTCAGCGACATTACAGTAGCCATTTACTCGCGGATACACATTCATGGGCCTCAATGGTGGCGCACCAGTGTATGCAGCAATCTCGGTTCCCGGTGATATCACGCTAACTATAGTTCGTCCGACAACCTCCGTCGGCCCAAGTGCATCAATGTCTATTGCTTCCTGGCGGAGATGCAACTTATGCGGTCCAAGCATCTCGTAAATGTCAGCATTGATAACATTCACAAACCTGAACCTGGAATATTACTGATCAGCTCACGTAGCTCATCATCACTTAACCAGTCTGTATTCTTATCGCTGGTGTAGCTAAAACCATCACTTACCGGTTTGCCAAATTCTTCTAATGGCTTACTTTTACGCCAGTATGTCAATTCTGGCTCGATAACAAAACGATCCTTAAACTCTACCGTGTTTCGGGCATCATCTTCAGTAATCATGACTTCATGTAATTTTTCGCCTGGGCGGATACCAATTATACGATGCTCTAAATTTGGTGCCATCACAGAAGCGAGATCAGTCATTTTGGTGCTTGGAATTTTAGGGACAAAAATCTCACCACCGACCATGTCATTTAAACACGACACCACAAATTCAACAGCTTTTTCCATTGTTATCCAGAATCGCGTCATGCGTGGGTCAGTGATCGGCAAATGGTCACTATTCTTCTCGATTAGCTTCTTAAAATACGGCACTACGCTACCGCGTGAACCCAACACATTGCCATATCGAACTGCGCAAAAACGTGCCGACCTACCACCCGTAAGGTTATTAGCCGCAACGAAAATTTTATCAGAGGCAAGCTTGCTAGCCCCATACAAGTTGATCGGGCTAGCAGCCTTATCTGTAGAAAGTGCAACAACTTTTTTAACACCACCGTCTAAAGCCGCAGAAACTACATTTTCAGCGCCATAAACATTTGTACGAATACACTCAAATGGATTGTATTCAGCAATTGTCACATGCTTTAAGGCTGCCGCATGAACCACATAATCAACCCCCCGCATAGCCATACGTAAGCGTTCACGGTCTCTAACATCACCAATAAAAAAACGTAAGGACGGCTCATCCATAAAATCAGGGTCATGCTGCATTTCATACTGTTTGAGTTCATCTCTCGAAAAAATGATCAAACGTTGCGGCTTAGATTTCCTTAAGACTTCACGTACAAAGCTACGCCCAAAAGACCCTGTCCCGCCAGTTATCAAGATGTTTTTACCATCCAGTTCCTCAAAGCGAGCCGAATAGGTTCTCAGCACCATGTTTTTAACCTTCTTGGTTTATCGCAAGGCATAATGCCTCAACAATTGTTGTTTGTTGATCAGAATCAAGATAGGGGTGCATTGGCAAGCTAATAACCTCTGCCGCCGCCTCTTCCGCATTTGGAAGGCATTCATAGCGACAACAATCAACATAGGCTGGCTGATGATGCAAAGGCCGTGGATAATGCACCGCAGTGGGAATACACTCTTCTTTAAGATCTGCTTGGATCCTGTCACGATCTGCAACACGCACAGTATACTGCGCATATGCGCTATTGCGATCGCCCCGTATTACAGGCAACTGTACTTCAGCATTAGCAAGCATAGCATTATAGCGAGCAGCAACTTCTGTGCGAGTTCGAAACTCATCATCAAATATTTCTAACTTGGCCAAAACCACTGCACATTGAATCGTATCCATACGCCCACCAACGCCGATACGGCCGTGAATGTAGCGCTGTTCCTGGCCATGCACTCGAATCTGCCGACAAATTTTCGCTAGCTCAGAATCAGAGGTAAAAATCGCTCCGCCATCTCCATAGCAGCCTAAGGGTTTACTGGGGAAAAAACTGGTGCATCCAACTGTTGATAAGCTGCCACTTTTCCGCCCTTTATAGCTTGCCCCAAAACTTTGTGCACCATCTTCTACCACTGGGATACCATGCCTTGCTGCAATCTCATTGATTTCATCCATGTCAGCTGGCTGTCCATACAGCGAGACCGGCATTATTGCACGAGTACGCGGCGTAATCGCATCCTCAAGCTGCCGCCAATCAATGTTGTAGGTTTCAGGTTCAATGTCCACCAAAACAGGAGTCGCCCCCGCTAGCACAATGGTCTCTACTGTAGCCACAAAAGTAAAAGGAGTTGTAATTACCTCATCACCAGAGCCGACTCCCAATGCTAACAAGGAAATAAATAAGGCTTCAGTTCCAGAAGCCACACTAATGCAATAATCAGCACCAGTATACGCAGCCAGTCGCCCCTCCATTTCTGCTACTTCCGGCCCCATAATAAAGGCACCATGAGCTAGTACCCCGGCAATACGAGAATCAACTTCATTGGCAATACGCAAACGCTGCGTTTTGAGATCAATAAAATCCATCGCGCTATGGCACCTGAGAATGCAATGTCTTGGGTTGCTTCATCACTCGCTCTCCATTCTCATTCATCCAGCCAATTTGCCTTGCAGGCACACCCGCCATAAGCGCGTATGGCTCTACATCTTTCGTAACCACCGCACCAGCACCAACAAAACAGTGCTCACCCAGTGTAACACCACAAACGATAGTGGCATTAGCACCAATAGTGGTCCCTCTTTTAACTAAAGTACGGCGGTACTCATTTTTGCGTGCAACGGCAGATCTAGGATTATGGACATTAGTAAACACCATGCTGGGACCGCAGAACACGTTATCTTCAAGAGTCACCGCATCATACAAACTAACATTATTCTGCACTTTGCAATTAGCGCCTATCACCACATCGTTGCCAATAAAAACATTCTGACCGAAAGAACAGCGTTCTCCAATCCTAGCCCCAGAACTAACATGCACCCAATGCCAGATACGTGAGCCATCACCAATTATTGCACCATCATCAATAATCGCCGTTTCGTGCGCAAAATAAGCCAACTTTAATACTCCAAAGGCAACGATACAGTTTTTCCATCACGAGCTGAAAGATATGCAGCAATAAGCAGTTCAAGCGATTTAAGACCTTCACGCCCATCAGTTTCGGGGGCAGCCTCACCTCTCAATACGTCTATTACATTTTTGTAATAAAGCGGGTGACCAAATCCATACACGGAAGTAGTTTGGTAGTTTGCTTTCTGGATTTGCTGGTCATAATCACATGATTCATCAAACTCCCAGTGTTGGATATCATTTACCGCAACACCACCAACTCTTGCCGTACCGTTTTCCCCAAGGATAGTAATGCTTCCTTCCAAGTTCTTTGGATAAGCAAGCATAGTAACACTCATCGAGCCGAGCGCACCGTTGCGCCAACTCACATTTAATACACCAGTATCCTCTACTTCAATATCCCGTGTAGTACTCATCATAGCCTGCACCTTCTCTACCGGACCAATAAGCCACTCCAGCAAATCTACGTAGTGGCTAGCCTGGTTCATAAATGCTCCACCATCAAATTCCCAAGTGCCTCGCCACTTTGCCTGATCATAATAAGCTTGTGGGCGCGACCAAAAAACATTCAGCTGAACCATGTGAATCTTGCCAAAACGCTTTTCATCAATTGCGCGCTTCAGTAATTGGAGAGTGGTATTGCGGCGATTTTGTTTAACCACAAAGAGTCGAACGCCTGCATCATCACATGCCTTAACCATGCGCACGCCATCTTGCCAGCGAGTTGCCATAGGTTTTTCTGTCATGACATGGAGGCCCGATTCAGCAGCCATGATCGTTTGCGCTGGATGAATTCCACTGGGAGTGCAAATCACAATTAAATCTTGATCTTCACGCTCAAGCATCTCTTCTAATTTTAGATACCCGTTAACTCGATACTTCTCTTCACACGATCTAAGCGTCATAGCATTAGTATCGCAAACCGCCACAAGCTCGAGATTTTCGTGATGTTTTTCTACCGACTCAAAGTGTTTTTTTGAAATGCGCCCACAGCCAACTATAGAGAGGCGAATTTTTCTGCTTGTTATAGTTTTCATTTACAAAAATGCATCATATGCAAACCCATTTTCTAGTAACCCCACAAGCAGTTATATAACTGCATTAACCCAAATGGCAGCAGTATAAAACCCATATACCTTATTGATTTTTATCTCGTATAACAGCAAAGCAAGTCTAATTCAGCCTATTGGGATCTGCAAGCGATCACTGACCAAAACTCCGTCCTTGGTCACTTTAGCACCTTAACCAAAGCACACTCATTGATTCAGCAGAAAACAAGCATAAGATCATTTTTGGGAGGCTTTTGGCAATCTTCAGCATACGAATGCAGAGCTCATCGGCCATAGAGCCTTGATTTGATATTCCATTAATTGCAGGATGGGATACAGGCAAGCGGCAGCAACCTACCATTACCAATCTGTGCAATAGCACACGATGTACTGCACGCAGTGGATAGTAACCATTAAAACCCATGAGCTCAACACTAGGTTCAGTAATTTCTCAGCCACAGCAAAAATCACAGCAATCAACACTATTATCATCTATGCTTAGTGGTTACACTGAAAGGAGGCGGGCTGTGACTTACGCATGCTCTACCCCATCAAATGAGCAGATACCCTAGCTTAATTTTATAAATAACTATTTATAATTTATGCACTAAAACATATAGAGAGCAGCCTATCTGATTGGACGCAACATCCATACAAAACAGGTTCAGTTGACTAACGCACACTTGCCACTAAATGATATGCAACCACCTTGCACGCCTGTAGACGCTTAATTCTAAACATTCACACTGACAAAACCCTACAATTATGCTACTAAAAACCTTGTTTTGACTAAAACAACAGGCTTAATAATTTAACAGCTAAGTCAGCTTTCACTTTAAAATCACTAAATGATCACCTCAATTTTACTTATATTTCTAACTTCATTTGGACTTACAGGGGCGCTCCGCACCTATGCCCTGAAACAAGGCATTATTGATAGCCCAAACGAGCGCAGCTCTCATACCATACCAACACCGCGTGGAGGCGGATTATCATTTGTTATCACCTTTCTTGCCACATTTGCATTTTCATTCTTTTTTGAAATTTCTGATATTACACTTCAACCTGAAGCATTTTGGGCTATATTTTTCTGCGGCCTGCTGATAGCAGGCATTGGCTTCTGGGATGACCACACCCATATCCGCATAAGATGGCGACTCTTTGTCCACCTCATTGCAGCGCTGATTGGGCTGTTTTTATTAGGTGTACCTGAAATCCCATTACCTGGCTCAAGTATCAATCTGGGCATTATCGGCTATCCCCTGGGTATTATTGCCCTAGTTTGGCTTCTAAATCTCTTCAACTTTATGGACGGCATCGATGGTCTTGCCGGGACTGAAGCACTCTTTGTCGGCATTGGAGCCATACTAATCATGCAGTTTGCATCAACCGGTGATAATGCTGCACCCACATTCTGGCTTTCCATTTTAATGGCTGGAGTTGCCAGTTTTTTAGTCTGGAACTGGCCGCCCGCCAAAATCTTTATGGGGGATACAGGGAGCGGTTTTCTTGGATTAATGCTTGGATTATTTGCAATTTGGAGCAGCAATCTTGGAACATCCATCTGGAGTTGGATCATACTTTTAGCCCTATTCATTACCGATACAACAGTTACTCTCCTCCGTCGCATGCTAAACGGTAAAGACTGGTTTGAACCGCATTGCTCTCACCTTTACCAGCAACTATCCAGAAAGTGGGGAAATCATCACTCAGTTACTATAGTTTTCCTCTTTATAAATATAGCCTGGTTGTTCCCTTGGGCATGGATGGCTGCAATCAAGCCAGCAGCAGGCTTTTTTGCCGCACTTGCGGCATACCTTCCACTAGTTTTTTTAGCCATGAAGTTGGGAGCCGGAAGAAATGATTCACAAGAGTAAGCTTTAACCCTCTAAATCATTCAGCAATAAATTACTTCACAAACAATTAACAGCATCTACAAATAGCCGCACTATCTGTGCCAACTATACTTATTGCTGACTTCGTTGATAAATTACAATGCTATCATTGCCCCTGTTCTCGAACCTTTGCACTTCAGCAAAATGCGCCTGTTCAAGAGCATCTACCCAAGCAGCTGGCGCCTCCGTCCCTTTTTTTGCATAGAACAAAAAATAATCATGCATCATATTACGTTGAGGAGTAACGCCATGCTGGCATATGTAGCTGTGATCAAATGGCACATCCCGATTGATGTAATAACAGAAGCGCAATGACTCTGTTGTTGCGATTTTATTGCCCGCTTTAGCATTAGCTTGCACCCACTCAGCAGCATCTCGTAGATACTGCTTTGAATCGCCACCAAAAGAAATCAACCCATCAGCCCCCATTAGCATAACAACTACCATCGTAGCTGGAAATAAACGAGGGCGCAGACCTTCATCTTTCTTTTGTTGCCAAAAACTGCATGCCTCATTCAAGAGAAAAGGCACTAACAATAGAGTCGTCAACACTAGCGGCATGGTAAAGCGTGCTTGAAGAAAAAATGCGGGTACAACAAATACAATCAGCACAGCTAAATTTACAAAAATCGCCCAAACAATAAACAGCCAGAACCCTTGTGGCAATACAAGATGGGAATACAGTCGTGGCAGAAATAACATAACACCATAAATCGGTGTCAAAACAGTGAGTATTTTAAGGGTAAGGAGCAATACTAGAATTAGAATCACACTCTGTAATGCGAATTTTTCTGATGATGTGGGTAAAACTCCCTGACGAATTACCTCAGCCTTCTGCTCCAAACCAATTGTTAGCGCACCCCAAAACTCAACAAGCCGACCGACAAGCTCTGTCAAGCGCCCCAAATTGTCTCCGATCCATGGAAGAAGTAGAAGACCAGCAAGCAACAATAGCAGAGTAATCAAATTTGCTTGGGCAAATGCAACAAAGCGCTGCTTAAGCATTAATTCTTTTTTTATCAAAAGAACTAATGGCAGCATTGCCATCATGACAAAGCCTTCCATGCGAAAAAAACATGACATCAAGATAGCAACATTCCAGGCTAGACCCCACTTTAAACTGGGAGCCTGATAATGCTGAAACAAAAATCGCAACCCCACCAAATATAAAAGCCAGTATCCATGATCACGCAGAATTTCATCACGGCTTTCATTAAAGTAAGGTAAACACAAGATCACCAAACCTGCCAACATCTGGGTTCTTACATCACCACCCAGCAAACGAATAAAATCAATGAAGCAGACCACTACCAGCGTCAAAAAAAACATGCTTAGCAAGTAAGCTATGTACTCTGGAATTAAGCCTGTAACTTGACTAGCAAAGCTGATAAGAATGGGGAAAAACGGCCAAGGATAAAGAGTATAAGCTGCCTGCCACTCACCTTGACTTATTAAATCAGCAACAACAAGATAGATTGCACCATCCTTATTGACGACTTCATCCTGCGCAATTATCAGCAGAGAGAAGATAAGGCTAAGAAATATGGCAATCCAGCGAACTTGCTGCCCAGTAAGCTTTGTTTTGTGCAATAAGAACAAGATGTTACCCAGTCTAAAAATAAATTTACATAACGTACTAAAAGAGCTTACTCAAACAACCAGCTATTGGAGTTTATTGTGAACAAAATAAAATAGCACGGCCCTAATGTTATAGTGGTATCAAGCAGTTTAATTATCCCTTATTGTGTTACCTTGTCCAATATTGAGATAGTACAAAGCATGATGCTATCCAAATAAATAATTGACCTAAAAATAAACGATTGTTGCATCTTATTCACACATTTCTAAACAACAAAGGAAATAAAGTGCATACCTACACATTACGCGTGAGCCAAAAGTAAAACCATGGAAGGAAAAATACTTTTTCTTTCTAAGGGGGCCAACGCATCTTCCACTCGCTACAGAGCATATGATTTTTTCCCTCTTTTTAAAGAAGCTGGATGGCAGCCAACACATCTTAAAATCCAAAACTCTTTGAGCGGGAGAATCCAGCTCTTACAGGCAGCCCAAAAGGTTGACACAGTAGTTATTGTACGTAGCACCTTTAGCTTTCTGTTTGCCAGGCTGCTACGATACTTTTCCCGGCAGCTGGTCTTTACCTTTGATGATGCGATTTTCACCAAGAGCAGTGGTGAACGATCCAAGGGGAGAGAACGGCGTTTTGCCGCTACCCTCCCATTCTGTGACCAGATATGGGCAGGTAATAACTATCTGGCTGATCAGGCATGCCAATTCAATCCTCATGTAACGATCATTCCAACAGCGCTGGATATGGAAAGATATAGCATTCAGGCAAATAAATCTAACACCCACCTAGACCTTGTCTGGATAGGCAGTCAATCCACAAAAAAACACCTCGTTACCGTAATTCCTGCACTTGAAGCCGCCACCGCCTTGATACCCACGCTGCGACTCAAGATCATCGCAGATTTTACTTTGGAATCAAATCAGCTAGAGATCATACCTATCCAGTGGTCTCCAGAATCTGAGGTGCAGGAGTTAGCATCAGCACATATCGGCATCGCCCCTCTACCAGACAATACTTTTACCCGCGGTAAATGTGGCCTAAAGATACTGCAATATATGGCTGCAGGCCTACCTGTTATCTCATCACCTACCGGCGTTAATAAAGATATAGTGGCAAATGGTAGCAGCGGACTACTTGCTGCTAATAAACAAGAATGGGTAGAGTCCATCCAACGACTTGCTCAAGATATAAACCTACGAAGCAGCATGGGAGCAGCAGGACAAAAACGGTGTCGTGAGCACTTTACTTTAACCGCCACTTTCAAGAAAATGCTTTCCACACTTGGCGCACAATCTTGTAATACCTAAATAATTATCAACTCAATGTCTAAGCATATCCCAAGCATCACCCAACCCTGCCCTATCTGCGGAGAAACAGGGAAATTTTCCTATACCGGGAAAGACTTATTGATGGGGCTTCCTGGAGACTTTAACTACGCCACATGCAATACATGTGAAACAGTTTATCAAACCCCAACACCAGACCCAGAAACTATCTCCTCTTTTTATCCAGATGGATATGATCCATACCAACCTGGCCAAGCAAAGGAGCGTAATGCCTTGCAAAAGGCCGTCCTACATACAATATATGGCTACAAACACCTCTCTAGCCGCCTTCCAGACTGGATAGGTCAATTGGCTGGCACAATAGCCTACCGGAACAGCATTCCCTACAAAACAGATGGTCATTTACTGGATGTTGGCTGTGGAGGTGGAAAGTTTTTACTTTCAATGCAACGACTTGGCTGGCGAGTAGAAGGAGTTGAATTTAACTCAAGCGCCACACAAACTTGTAGAGAATTAGGCCTTGAAGTCTTTCAAGGCGAGCTTTCCGCCGCTAACTTTCCTGATAACCATTTTGACGTGGTAACCGCACGCCATGTTATAGAGCATATTGCAACCCCCAAGCCCTTCATCACTGAAATATTTCGCATCCTTAAGCCTGGTGGTGTAATGGTTTTGATAACACCCAATAGTAAAGCGCTTGGGCGCAATTGGTTTGGCACCAACTGGTATGCTAATGAAGTGCCACGTCATCTATTTCTCTTTGCTTCCAATAATCTACAACTTCTCACCACCCAGATTGGCTTTCAGAAGATAGCCATACGCACCTCCTCATCCCCCAAAATTTTTCTAAATAGCTGGGACTATCTAACACACAATAAAGGAACACCATCAAAAAGAAGAAAAATTCGGCGTTTTTTTGCTCGTGGTTACGTGCTTGCTGCTGCACTTTGCCGATCTGGTGATGAAATTTTCTCCATCTTTCAAAAGCCTTAAGCGCCCAAAAGCCTTGAGCGCCGCTAAAAGGCACTGTTATAAATCCGGGAGACTCTATTTTACTTACACGCAAGCCAAGATACTTAAATGCTCTGAATAAAAATACAAAAAAGATTAGAATTATCCACAAATGCAGATAACTACTTAAATTAATATGAGCACTGAACAACACGAGACAACAGAGTTAGAGTTTTCCGAAAAATACGACGAGGCTCACGCCCGTTACTATTTCGAAAAGCATGAGCAGGAGTTCTGGCGACGCCTCTCCAATTGGCGTGACCATCAAATCTGCGCCAAGGCGCTCAAGATTGCAGGCAACCCCAAGAGCATTCTGGATATGCCTTGCGGTACAGGGCGTTTTTGGGAGCTGCTGGTCAAGGATCCCGAGTGTAAACTGTGGGCCTCCGATAACAGTCAGAATATGATTGATGCCGGGCTTAAGTTCCGGCCTCCCGAAGTCGCCAGCCGCTTTGAAACCTTTCAAGGCTCCGCCTTTGATCTGCCGGTAGAGGATAACTTTGTCGAATCCATCTTCTGTATGCGCCTGATGCACCATATCGGTGAACACGAAGATCGCATGAAGCTATTGAGTGAGCTGGCTCGGGTCGCCTCTGACAGTATTCTCATCTCACTCTGGGTTGATGGCAACCTGACTGCCTGGAAACGCAAGCGACGTGAGGCCAAACGTAAAGAAAAACGTTTCCAAAACCGTTTTGTTATCCCACAGGCAGTAATCGAAGAGGAGTTCAGAGAGAGCGGCCTGACCATTGAAGCAAGGCTGGATTTCATTCCACACTATGCCATGTGGCGCACCTATGTACTAAAGGTTCAGTAGCCGTGAATTTTTTTGGCGAAGGCTGGCAGAAGATCCTGCAGCAGAATGGATTGGACAGCTTTGACGCCCTGTGGGATCTGGATGTGGAATGGTTTGAGGCGCCCAATGAACGGCGCGGCGGCTGGAGCGGTGTCGCCCGTATTCAGCTGAAATCATCCGAAGGGAAGGAGATTGGTCTCTTTCTTAAGCGACAGCAGAACCACATGTGCAGGTCCCCACTGCACCCAATCCGGGGGGTTCTGACATTCGCCCGTGAATTCAAGAATATCCGCCGCTTTCAACAGATCAATGTCCCTGCCCTGGAGCCGGTTTTTTTTGGTGAGCGGCAAGTGGATGGCAACCATCAGGGCATACTAATAACCCGCGAGCTGGAAGGTTTCAGCCCGATGGATGAGCCTCAGTTCCTACCGGGCAAGGCAGGACTATTGGCTTCAATCAAGGCACGCAAAGCCCTATTTGAAAAACTGGCTGAACTGCTGCGCCGGTTGCATGCCGACAAACGTCAGCACAGCTGCCTCTACTTCAAGCATATCTTTGTGAAACCAGTGAATGAGACCGAGTTTGAGGTACGTCTGATTGACCTGGAAAAGGCACGTTGGCAGCCTTTGCAGCAACGAGCCGCCTTCCGAGATCTCTATACCCTCTCCCGTCATGCCGACAACTGGCCACTCACAGACTACATGCGCTTCTTTCTGATCTATCGCCAGGAGAGACACCTAACCCCTGAATCAAAGAAACTATGGCGCGCCATTGCTGCCAAGCACGCATCCAAGGGTAAACAAAAAACGGCAACTCAAAGCCACTAGTCCGACTGACGAGCTGGTAGAGGGATAGATTTAGGCGGTCGTCGGCTCAAATTAGCCGCCACTTCTCGGTAAAGTTTCTTTGCATCACCCGGTTTACGATCGCCCTCCAGATATTTCCAGATAAACCGCATGCGGTCGTAGCTGCTTAATAAGCTAATCGCAATACGCGCCAATCCAGAAAGATCGACAACAGCGCCACGGCGCTCACGAAGTGGCATTGTTGAGGCGCGTGGGGCATCAATCCAAACTGTGGAGTAGTGATCATCCTCTTTTCGAACCAAGATATTCCGCCACTTTAGATCATGGTGAAAAAACCGCCCCTTATGCGCCTTCCTTACTTGCTCCACCAACTGGCGTGATATTTTCCGATAGACCTCTCCTCGCAGGGGTTCCGGCATCTGATACCAGCTCTCTAGTGCAAAGCGATCCAGATCCTGGCTATCCGGCACAGCACGAGTGATCAAAAAATTTGACTTCAAGATACCCATAACACGATGTTCGCCAAAGGCCACGACGTCTAACGTTGGAATCCCTAACTTTGCCAACTGCCGGTAGGCCCAAACCTCAACCGCCGCCTTACCAGGGCGCATCCAAAACTGAACTCCACGCTGGAGCGGGCAGATATAACGTTTGTAATAAAAGGCGCTACCATCCGCTGTCGTCATGCGATAGCAACGAGTAGTTGGCGAATCAGAGATCAACTCTCCATCAGAAAAATCGACCCAGTCCATCTGCGCATGGATACCCATATCACGCAACTGCATCTCATAGGCCGACTCAATCAGAAACTTCCGACCATGGAAAAGCTGTATGCGTCGTGCCAGATGGAGCATTGTTCTACGGCTAATGGCTATTTCGTGACCAACACATCTTCCATGATCAGATACTCCAGATCTGATCCGAAAAACATATTGAGGGCATCGGTAGGTGAACAGACCATCGGCTCCCCCCGGCGGTTGAGGGAGGTGTTAAGGATCACACCGTTACCGGTATGCTTTTCCAGCTCTTCAATCAGTTCGTAGTAGCGGGGATTGCTCTCCGGTGTCACCACCTGGGCACGGGCGGTGCCATCTTCGTGCACCACCTCTGGCACCCGCTCACTCCACCCCTCATTTACATCAAAGGTGAAGGTCATGTAGGGAGCAGGATGATCCGTCTTTAGCATCTGAGGGGCGACCCGATCCAGCATGCTGGGACAGAAGGGGCGCCATCGCTCACGGTATTTGATCTGCTCATTGATACGGTCAGCAATTCCTTCTGTATTTGGCGCACCAAGGATAGAGCGGTTACCCAGCGCACGTGGGCCAAACTCCATGCGCCCCTGAAGCCAGGCTACTGGGTTGCCATCAGCCAGGAGTTTTGCCGCCCGTTGGGGCACCTGATCAATGCGTTCCCATTTGGGTTTCACCTCATGCTGCTCACAAGCCTCAATGCACTGCTCGGTGGTGTAGCTAGGGCCGAGGTAGGCATGCGCCATCGGCTCAATGCTATCTCCCAGCTCATTGGCCACATAGGAGGCGGCACCAATGGCAGTTCCTGCATCGGAGGCAGCAGGCTGTACAAAAAGCTCTTTTACATCAGGCCGGGCGATGATGCGTTGATTCAGTTTCACATTGAGCGCCACACCGCCAGCAAAGCAGATCTTGCCGGTTTCTTTCAGGATATCACCGAGATAATGCTCGATCAGGCCGAGAGAGACCTCTTCCAGAATGTTTTGGATACTGGCTGCATAATCAATGTAGGGATCATCAATTGCATCTCCCTCACGCTTTGGCCCCAGCCAATCGATTAGTTTTGGGCTGAAGAAATAGCCTTTTCCTTTACTATCTTTGTAACGTCGCAGGCCAATCACATTGACCAGCTCGGTATTGACCTTAAAACCCTGTTTATCGAATTCAATCAGTTTGGAAAAATCAAACCGCTTGGGATCACCGTAAGGTGCCATCCCCATCACTTTGAATTCACCATCCAGCATCTCGAAGCCGAGGTACTCAGTTAGTGCCCCATAGAGCCCACCGAGCGAATCTGGATCGTAAAACTCTTTTATCTTATGGATGCGCCCATTTTCGCCATAGCCAAAAAAGGTGGTGGCGTACTCACCTTTGCCATCAATACCGAGAATAGCCGTCTTCTCTTTAAAACCACTCAGATGATAGGCACTGCTGGCATGCGCTAGATGGTGCTCTACCGCCTCAATCCGCACCTTGCCGCCACCGATATTGAGATCGGTAACCAGCTTATTGAGCTGAACCATATTGCGGTGATGACGACGGTTACCATTAAACAGTGCCGTCAGCGCCCGATCCGGGGCGTACCAGTGACGGGCAGCGTAGTGCCAGCGGGCGGGGCTGCTGAGGGGGATCTCCGCATGGGGAAAAGCAACCACATCAACATCTTCCGGGCGGATACCGGCAAACTCCAGACAGAAGCGGGTCGCCTCATAGGGAAAGCGTCCTTTAGCATGCTTATCGCGGATAAAGCGCTCTTCTTCCGCTGCAGCAACCAGTTTGCCATCGATAAAAAGTGCGGCAGAAGGATCATGACTGACCGCGCCGGATATGCCCAAAACTATCATTGAGTGAATTCTTTAATTAATGGATTGAAATACAATCGCTAATTTTGCCAGCGATTAGGGTTTGGTGCGAGTTTTAATCCGCTAGGGATATATTTTTAAAGGCTGCCACAAACAGCTGTTCTATCTCTGGGAGATCCTTCCAGTTGCGCATAAAACGTTCCAGGTCACATTTCCAGCTCTTTCTGAATGCAGCCTCATCCCCATGCTGCTGCATGGCATCCAGATCAATCAGCAGCGGTTTTGCATCCGCGATCAAGATATTATTGGCCTTCAGATCACCATGGCTTATACGCTGAGCTTCCAACTGCGCAAAGAGAGTAGCAATATTTGCAGCCATATCTCTCTTTTCATCCATTGATACAGGCTCTTGCTGAAACCAACATAAGGCATCAACCCCATCTACCTTCTCTGTCAGAAAATAGGCAATAGGCTTTAGCGCCCCCTGCTTTATTTTTGCTACTGCAATCGGCTTGGGGGTAGCAATGCCATAGAAGAGGAGTCGATGGGCATTCTCCCAAGAGACTATAGCCCGGCCTTGGCGGGTGCTGAGTTTGATGCCATGCAGTAATCCTTTGACGTTATAGCGCTTGATCACCAGATCAAGTGTACCTGCGGTTGCCACCCAGACAGTGCAGGTATTGCCATTTTTCAGCGCCTGTTCCTGACCAGGAAAGGAGGCATCCAGATCAGCCAACAGCGCATCCAGCTCTGGCCCGGAGGCATCACGGGAGATCATCTCAAACCGCTGGGTTGTTTTATGGCAGATAAAGGCGGTGCACTCACGGAAGAGTTTGTTCTGATATTCAGCCCAGCGCCGTTGGCGGGCATTTCTGACGTGTTGCAGCAAGTCATCACTATCTGGGGATTGAGGCCATCCCCGCTCACTCAGATAGAGCTCGTATACCTCAGGAATCTGTGACTCCCATTCAGGGAAGAGCTGAGCAATGAAGAGTGCCAGATTATCCAGCGAGACTGACTGCTCCTGCCCTGCCGGCAGCCTCTTTACACCATCACCATCCAGGCTAAAGATATTGTCGCCCGATAATATGAAGTTACCCAGATGAAGATCCGTCTGGCAGATGCCTGCACGGTGGTGGCTGGCCAGCAGGATAACCATCTTCCGCAGCAGCAGCTTACGGTCAATCTCTCCCTTCTGCCAGAGATCATTTAGGCCAACCGCCTCTGGGATCTGTGCTGTAATAATTACTGGCCAGCCATGTACCTGCTCACTCCCCGAATAGAGCAACTCTGGAGTCAGAATGTCATGCTGCTGAAAGGCGCAGATCCCATCCAGCTCACGTTGCCAGTGCACCTTTGCTCGCTTCACACTGAGATAGAATTTAGCAAAAACAGGCTGCCCCTCCAGCTCAGCCTGCCAGACCTCCCGTCGCCCTGGCAGTAACCGCACCAGCCGCTGGCCAATGAGCTGCCGACCATCCTCCAGCTGGAATTGTTTACCATCATTGCTCATGTCATTCAGCAGCTTCTTCAGGTAGCGGGCGAGTAGCGTAGAGGGCATCACCTCGTTGCTGCACAGCCTTCAGGAATGCCGTTTCATCGGCCAGAATCTGCCGTAGTGGCTGTCTGAAATAGACTCGCAGAAACCGCAGCAGATCACGCTGTGTCAGCCCGATCTCCATGGATGAAAAATGCAGCGAGCCGACATCCTTCACCACCCAGCGTTGAGGGGTCTGCTTACGAATCTGCACTCGGTGCAGATCGATCAGATGCAGATGCAGCGACTCTTCATCGCCAGCCCACGGCAGTTGCAGCAGGAAATGGCAGATGTAGAGATCCCTGTGATTTATTCCATGCTCATGCAAACGGTGGGTCATCTCCGCCACTCGTTCAATCAGCCGTTTTTTTTGTGCGAAGCGTGGCGGCTTTTCCGGCCAATCACGACAGTAATCTTCAAGACTAACACAACCTGCCAGCTCTTCAGTGATGACGAAAGATCTCTGTTGGGCGGGGTTCAAACCCGCATGCCCGTAACCCGCCAGCTGCATGGTCTCTACACCCAGCTGTTCCAGTTTCTGAATGGCTTGCCACTCGTTCTTTGCCCCCAGTACTGGCAGACGCAGGCTGGTGAGATTTTTGATAATCTCCCGCCAACCGACCCCCCAGTGCAGCTTGAGGTAAAAGCCCTGCCCCTCACGCTCAAAGCGCAGAGTACGACGATTGGCACCGGGCGGTTCCCGGTAGATCTCACCCGTGATATTGAATATCTCAGTCATGCTGGGAACAACCCTTCCCCATGCCGCTAGAAATTCAGGAGAAAACCAGATCACTTGTCATACACCTGTTTCAGGATAATCCCTGCTGCCAGCTCCGGCATGCTGTAGAGATCTTCTGTCTGACCATAGTGAATGCCATTATTTCGCCACTGTTCACGCTGGGGAGAATCCAGCATCTCTGCCAGATCACGGTTGAGCTGCCCCTGGTCAAAAGGCGATGGCACCACACGGCCGCCACCACTCTGCTCTACATGGAAGGCGTAGCCGCAGGTGGCTGTAGTCAACACAGGTAGACCTGCCACCAATGCCTCCAGCAATACCGTACCCGTATTTTCAGTGTAGGCAGGGTGGATCAGCAGGTCACCGCCCTGCAGAAAACGGGGCACATCATCACGACCTGACATAATCTCAAACTGTTGTTCCAGTCCCAACTGTTTAGCCATTTTGATGAAGGGCTTCGGATTATCACTGCCCATAGCAATCAGGCGGGTACGTGATTTTTGCTGCTCTGGCAGCGCCTTAATGCCCTCTAAAGTTCGATCCAACCCTTTGGTTTTGAAGCCGGAGCCAATCGCCAGCAACAACCGATCATCCTCTGCCAAGCCAAACTCTTCGCGGAATTCCCGTCTGATCTCAACCGCATCCGGCGGCACCATTCGGTCTCTGGCAATACCTGGAGGCAGCAGATGCAACCGCTCCGGTGGCGTATTGTAGTGACGCAGAAAATCTTCCCGTTGTGTGGGTGATATCAATAGCGCATGCGTCTTAGAATCGGGGCCAAAGACCGCTGCTTCAAAATCCAGAAAATGTCGGTAACGCGGGCTAAATTGAATCAATTTGCTGCGATGTGACATTTTCTCCTTAAAACAGCTGTCCGCTGCGTAATAGAGATCCAGCCCCGGCATACGGTTGAAACCGATGACATAATCAATTCCTTCATCAACAAATCGACTCTGCAATGCCTGATAGAATGCCTGATACTTTGCATAGTTAGACAGGCGTTTCACCTCTGCCTGGTGCACCGAAAAACCATCCGGTATCTCGCCCTCCCAGGTCAGGCAATAAACATGGATTTCATGTCCCCAGGATTGGCACTCCTGCGCAATACGGCACATATCACGCTGCAGACCGCCAAATGGGAAATATTTAAACAGGACAAAAGCCAGCTTCATGCTGCCACCCACTCAGCCTGTTTTTTGAAGCACTCCCAGACCACAGCTGGTGTAAGCTGCTCATAACAGGCAGGCTGCACTTGGGATTTACCCGTATAGCTGCAAACCCGTTTGAGGCAGGGGGCACATGGGAATTTTACAACCTGATTTTGATGGCGAGAGCCCATCACGCCCGTCAGATCCTCGCGTGTTGAACCATAGATAGTCACCCCTGGAACCGCCAGGGCAGCAGCCAGATGACTGAGACCACTATCCAGCCCAATGACACCCACTGCACCTCGCAGCTCCTGCATCAGTTCTGTCAGATTCATTTGGGGCAGAATCTGAACAGCCGGATGGTCTGCAGTCAATCGTTCAGCACGTGATCTCTCTTCATCCCCACCCCAGGGTAGATGAATGACCAACCCCTGCTGAGTGGCGAGCGTGATCAAGTCTGCCCAATAAGCTTCAGGCCAATGCTTACTGGGCCAGGTAGTGCCATGCAGGAGCACCAGATAGGGAGAGCCTTCTGTTTGAATCGGCTCTTCCTGAGCCAAACCGTATTCCGGTGAGATTTCCGGTAGTTTGTAATTCAAGGCTTGAGCAAACAGTTGCCGCACACGAGCAATGGCATGTTGTTCACGGGAGATGGTAAAACGCCGTTTGTAGGTTGGCGCCACCCAAGGATCACGTGCTGAACTGCGGTCATAACCAGCTCGCGGCCCTTTGGCCAGCATTGCCACCAGTGCACTTTTAAACATCAGACCTTGAGCATCAATGATCAGGTCATAACTACTCTGGCGAAGGTTCTGTGAAAAGGCCTGGATATCTCCGCTACTGAAAGCTGCCCTCCACCCTTTTCGCCAACGGCGTAGCGCAATAGGAATAACGCGCCCAACCGCTGGGTGGCATGCCGGGATCTCTGCAAAGGCCTCTTCCACCACCCAGTCAAACCGGATACCAGGGATAGCAGCGGCAGCATCGGTCACAGCTGGCAGGGCATGAATGACATCACCCAACGAGGAGGTTTTGACGATGAGCACCCTCACTCAAGTACTCCGGCTAAAGCCTCCTCTACCTGATCCACTGCCAACTCTTCCAAACATTTGAGATGTCCTTTTGGGCACTCGCGCTTGAAGCAGGGACTGCAATCAAGACCCAAAGTCACCACTTGCGAGCGTTTATTCAACGGAGGAGTGAAACCCGGATCAGAGGAGCCATAGATTGCTACCAGCGGCCTATCCAGCGCGGCAGCAACGTGCATCAGACCAGAATCATTACTCACCACAGCATCCGCCAGTGAGAGCAGGTCGACCGCCTGTGCCAGCGAGGTGCGTCCACTGAGATCAGTCCCACCTCCGGCACGTTCGATGATCTCCGCGCAGACGGGCTGATCTTTAGCCGAGCCAAACAACCAAACATCCCAGCCCTGTTTCATCTTGTGAGATGCCAGCTCAGCATAATATTTTTCCGGCCAGCGTTTGGCCGGGCCATATTCAGCACCGGGGCAGAGCGCCAGCACAGGTTTTTGCTTTTCCCCCAGCCCCAACTCCTGCATCGCCTGATCAGCCGCTGCCTGATCAACCTGCAATCTGGGTATCGGTATCTGAGGTATCTCTCGATTATCAGGGGGCAATCCCAAGGCCACAAAGCGTTGGACTGTCATGGTGAGGTGTGATTTATCCAGCTTGCGGGCATCGTTCAACAGGCCGTAGCGCATTTCGCCCACCCAGCCGGTGCGGCGTGGAATCTTGGCCCAGAACGGAGTGAGTGCTGACTTCAAGGAGTTAGGCAGCAAAATGACCTGGTCATAATGTCGGTCACGCAGATCCCGACCCAGTCGCCAGCGGGTTTTGAGATCGAGTTTACCGTGACCCAACGGCATATCGATGGCATCAGTAACCTCCGGCATGCGTTCCAACAGAGGACGACTCCAGCCGGGGGCCAATACATCTATTTGTGGCGCAGGGTCTCGCTGTTTGAGGGTTATAAACAGGCTTTGAGCCATCACCATGTCGCCAACCCAGGAGGGGCCGACGACGAGGATTTTGGGGGAGAGGTTCAATCAGTCAGTTCGTAGCGGGCACCGCAGTACTTGCAGGTCGCTTTGCCCGTCTTTTTGATATCCAGAAAGACAACCGGGTGTTCACTCCAGTCATTAGCATCTTTTGGCGGACAACTCAGCGGCAAATCTTTACGGCTTACTTTGGTTACGTCTTGGGTTTGTTCGGTCATCTTTTTCTCCTGATTGAGAGATCAGAGTATCTTGTAACTTAAAACGGGTTAAACCAGTGACAGCCATTCCGGCCGTTCATCACGGCGACCATGCACTTGATCAAAATAGAGGCTTTGCAACCGCTCCGTAATCGGGCCGCGTCCCCCATTGCCAATAGTGCGATTATCAACTTCACGAATCGGGGTCACTTCAGCGGCTGTACCGGTAAAAAACAGCTCATCAGCAATGTAGACTTCATCGCGGGTGATGCGCTTCTCTTTAACGGGGATACCCAACTCAGCAGCCAATTGGAAAATGGTATTACGAGTGATGCCATCCAGCGCTGAGGTAAGATCCGGGGTAACCAGCGCACCATCCTGAACCAGGAAGATATTCTCGCCACTGCCTTCGGCCACATAGCCTTCCGTATCCAGCAACATCGCTTCGTCATAGCCGTTGTTAATCGCCTCCTGCAGTGCCAACATGGAGTTCATGTAGTTGCCGTTAGCCTTGGCCTTGCACATGGTGACATTGACATGGTGTCGACTGTAGGAGGAGGTATGGATGCGGATACCCTTCTGCATATTCTCTTCACCCAGATAGGCTCCCCACTCCCAAGCGGCAACCATGGTATGCACCTTGAGATTGTCAGCACGCAGGCCCATGCCTTCAGAGCCATAGAAACACATGGGGCGAATGTAGGCAGAATCCAGATTGTTCTCACGTACTACGGCCTTCTGTACCTCATCCAAGGTTTTAGCATCATAGGTCATCGGCATGCTCAGGATATGAGCAGAACGCAGCAGCCGTGTCGTGTGATCCCGCAGGCGAAAGATGGCAGCCCCTTTATCAGTCTTGTAAGCACGTACGCCTTCAAAGACGCCCATACCATAGTGCAGGGTATGCGTGAGGACATGGGTCTTCGCCTCACGCCAGGGCACCATTTCACCGTCGAGCCAGATGACTCCATCACGATCAGCCATTGTTGACATTGGGTTTTTCTCCAAAGCAGTTACAAATTAAATTAAGAAACAAGAGGCAAGTTTCTTAACAACTTGCAACTCAAATACTTATTTTTGACCAGCCTCCATAGTGGCTCGCCAGATATCCTGTACCAGTTTGCGCTCTTCAACCAACTCATCATCAGGCACTATGGCCGGTGAGTCTTGCAGACTTTTACGATGTGAGGCAGTGCGCAAGGTGCGATAGGCATCAGCCAATTTATCTGCCGCCTCTCCTGCCATCAGTTGATGACGGGAAAGCGACTCAAGCAGGCGGATATTATCGCTCCACTCCAGCAGATCCGGGCATTTATGCGCCCATCGCAGAACCGCGTATTGAACCATAAATTCAATATCTGCGATACCGCCTGAACCCTGCTTCAGATCAAATTGTCCTGGCTTGGTTTTATCGAGGGACTGCCGCATCTTTTCGCGCATCTCAGCCACATCTTTGCGCAACGGTTCAGAATCACGCTCACGAGAGAGAATCTTGTTGCGGATACGATTAAATTCCGCAATCACTTTTTTATCACCAGCAACTGCACGCGCCCGCAATAGAGCCTGATGTTCCCAGGTCCAGGCATCATCATCCTGATAAATCTCAAAGGCCTTTAGAGAACTGGCCAACATGCCCGAATTACCATTGGGACGCAGCCGCATGTCGGCCTCATACAGCATGCCAGAAGGTGTGCGTGTAGTGAACATATGCACCATGCGCTGCCCGAGGCGAATGTAGAAGACATCAGTGCCAACAGAGCGTTTGCCATCTGTCATGGCATTGGCATTCTGGCCACCGTGCAGAAAGACCATGTCCAAATCTGAGCCATAGCCCAGTTCAACGCCACCTAGTTTGCCGTAGCCAATCACAGCAAAGCCTGTATCTTCTCCCAAAATATCTGTCGGCCTACCGTTGACCAACACCAGACTGTCCCATGCCAACTTCAGTACCCGGGCGGTTATCACCTCAGCAATCTCAGTCAGGTAATCACTCACCACCATCAGCGGAATCGCATCAGTCACATCGGCCGCGGCCACTCGCAGCATATTACTCTGGGCAAACTGGCGTAGCGATTCCATCTGCTGCTCTAAGTCATCTGCATCCAAGGAAGCCAGCAGACTGTCCAGCTCCTTCTCCAGATCCTGCCTGTGCAATGGCTCGTAGAGGCGCCGGGGGTCCAGCAACTCATCCAACAATACGGGATGCCGTGTTAATTGATGACTGATCCAGAGGCTTTGCGCACTGAGGCGTACCAGCTGTGATAGCGCCAATGGCCGCTCTACCAGCAGCGCAATATAGGCGGTGCGCCGGGCAATGGCCTCCATTAGTGGAACCAAGCGCTCCAACACCTGATCAGCCACACTGGTCTGACCAATCGCCTCCAACAACAGAGGCATCAACTGCTCCAGGCGCTGTCCGCCTTTGGCCCCCAGAGCGCGACAGGCATGAGAGTGTCGAAGCTGCTGTAATCGACCCAGGGTTTTGGCGGGGTGATTAAAGCCAATCCCATGCAGAATCTCATGAGCCTCATCATCCTCCAGCTTCCCTTGCCACAAGGCAATCAAGGCCCGCTGCTCATCCTCAGCCTCGGCCTGGGGAGCCGCAAATACCTGATTGAACTGCCCCTGCACCCGCTGGCGATGTTGTTCCAATTCACGATAAAAACTGCCCCAATTGTCAAAATCCATAGAGCGAGCCAGTCGCAACCGACCCAACTCATCCTCAGGCAGAGAGTGCGTCTGCTGATCCTGCCAAGCCTGAAGGCGATTCTCCGCCAGACGCAGAAAAACGTAGGCTTCTGTCAATTCTCGCACTACAAAGGCTGGCAGCAGATCTTTCTCTCCCAATAGCTGCAGCACCTTGAGGATGGGACGAATCTGCAACTCAGGATCACGTCCCCCGCGAACCAACTGGAAGGCCTGGCCGATGAACTCAATCTCACGAATCCCCCCAGGACCGAGCTTGATATTATCCGCCATGCTTTTGCGCTTCAGCTCCTGGCTAATAAGTCCCTTCATGTCCCGGATGGATTCAATCACCCCAAAGTCAAGATAGCGGCGATAGACAAAGGGCTTGAGCATCTCCATCAACTCAGCACCCATTTCCTGGTCACCAGCCACCACTCGCGCCTTGATCATGGCGTAGCGTTCCCACTCCCGGGCTTGTGTCTGGTAGTAATCCTCCATCGCAGCAAAGCTCATCGCCAATGGGCCAGAATCGCCAAAAGGACGCAGACGCACATCCACCCGAAAGACAAAACCGTTGGCATCCTGCTGATTTAGCGCCTGAACCAGACGTTGGCAGAGACGGAGGAAAAACTGTTCATTACTAATGGAGCGGCGACCGCCCTCCACTTCACCATGTGCGGGAAAGGTGAAGATAAGATCGATATCGGAAGAGAGATTCAGCTCGCGAGCGCCCAGTTTGCCCATGCCCAGCACCACCAGATATTGCTGCACACCCTCCTTGTCACGGGGCACACCCTGTTCGGCACAAGCCCAGCCGTAGAGTTTATTTAGCGCCTCATCGATACAGGCATCCGCCAGGACGCTCAGATCCTCCAGCGTCTCATCAAGCGAGGCAAGCTGGGCCAGATCCCGCCAGATAATGCGCACCATCTGATAGCAGCGAAACTGGCGCAGCGCTTTAGCCAGCGCCGCCTCACTTGTTACTTCAGCAAGCCGCTCTTGTAGCTGCTTGGCCATACCGTCAACCGGACATGATTTAAGCAGCTCACCATTTCCCACAAAAGTGGTTAGCAGAGCAGGATTACGCAGACAGCTCTGAGCAACATAATCGCTCCCCTCCCAAACCAGCTTGAGAGTACGAATAAAGTCCGCATCGTCTGGGATAGGCAAACCATCTGCCTGCGCAGCCTCACACCAGGATTGCCACAGCTTTTCGCTTCGATCTACTAAACTGTCGATTGAGTTGGAATTCATGCAGAGAGCTTAACCGCCCATGCCTGGACTGGCAATGCAGGAAGGCATATCTATTCGCTTTTCAGCAGACAATAAAAAGCCCTGGCTAAGCTCCATTTAACCAGGGCAAATTTCTACATGGGGGAGAAAGCAATCCTTGCTGTTACTGCTTCCGGTGACTTATCGAAAGTCCATTTTTAAGTCGCAGGCATTGTGGCACCACCCTAGAAAAACTGGCGTAGGCATTTCCAAGCTATCCATGTAAGATTTTTCTCATAAATCAGGCAAGCACTTAAACAGGCACTCCTCGTGAATTACGATCTTGTACTCTCTGAACTACAGCAGGCATCATCATTTGAGCTCTTCCGCCTTCAGGCAGCTATCAGTACGCTGTTGGACGAACCCAGCCAGTTGGAAGCTATCAAACGCCAGCTCCAGCCAGGAATGAAGATCAGTTATTTCCATGCACAGGAGAATCGCCTGATACCCGCCATACTATTAGAGGTGCGAAAGACCCGTGCCTCCATTCAGGATTGCAATACTGGCAACCGCTGGGACATTCCCTTCTATCAACTTAATCTGGAAGAGAGCAATACAACCCTCAGCCCGCAAAGACAAAGGGTTGATCGGCTATCACTGCGCATTGACGACCGGGTTGGGTTTAAGGGCAAAAACAGCGAAGAACACTTTGGCACCGTAATCAAACTCAATCCAAAACGGGCCAAAATCAAAGTAAGCGATACCATCTGGAGCGTACCCTACAGCATGTTGTTCAGCATCATTGATGGCGAACAGGGTGCTGATCTTTTTATACCAGCGGGTTCCTCAGATTGGTAAACTCCCTTTAATCAACAAATCACCGCCCGGAAACAAAATGAAATACAAAGACCTGCGTGACTTCATCAAAAAGCTGGAGGCTGAAGGCGAACTCAAACGAATCAGCATGCCAGTTGATCCTAATCTGGAGATCACCGAGATCTGTGATCGCACCCTGCGTGCCGGCGGCCCTGCTCTGCTGTTTGAAAAGGTTAAAGGTTCAGATTTCCCGCTGCTGGGCAATCTATTCGGCACACCCCGGCGGGTTGCAATGGGGATGGGCGAGGAAAATGTGGAGTCACTACGAGAGATCGGCAAACTACTCTCTGTATTAAAAGAGCCTGATCCACCCAAAGGGATGAAAGATGCGCTGAGCAAACTCCCTATGTACCGCAAGGTGCTGGATATGGCGCCAAAGGAGCTGAAGCGCGCCCCATGCCAAGAGGTCATTAAAGAAGATGCAGTGGTTGATCTGGGTAAGATCCCAGTGCAAACCTGCTGGCCAGGCGATGGCGGACCACTGATAACCTGGGGACTGGTCATCACCCGCGGGCCAGAGAAGCCACGCCAAAACCTCGGCATCTACCGCATGCAGGTACTCAGCAAAAACCGCGTTATCATGCGCTGGCTCTCACATCGCGGCGGTGCGCTGGATTTCCGTGAGTGGCAGATCAAGCACCCTGGCGAACCCTTCCCTGTAGCTGTAGCACTGGGCGCAGACCCCGCCACCATCCTGGCAGCTGTCACTCCTGTGCCTGATACACTCTCCGAGTATGCCTTCGCTGGACTACTGCGCGGCAGTCGCACCGAAGTGATCAAAGCCCTGACTTCAGACCTGCAAGTGCCTGCCAGTGCCGAATTCATCCTGGAAGGCCACATCTACCCGGATGATATGGCCCCTGAAGGGCCCTTTGGCGACCATACCGGCTACTACAATGAAGTGGATGATTTTCCGGTATTCACAGTCGAACGCCTCACCCACCGGCAAAAACCGATCTATCACAGCACCTACACCGGTCGCCCACCGGATGAACCCGCCATTCTGGGCGTGGCGCTGAATGAAGTATTCGTACCCATCCTGCAAAAACAGTTCCCGGAGATTGTCGATTTCTATCTGCCACCCGAAGGGTGCTCCTACCGCATGGCTGTAGTCAGCATGAAGAAGCAGTACCCCGGTCACGCCAAGCGGGTGATGCTCGGCATCTGGTCTTTCTTACGACAGTTTATGTATACAAAATTTGTGATCGTCACCGATGATGACGTAAACGTACGCGATTGGAACGATGTCATCTGGGCCATGACCACACGCATGGATCCCGCCCGTGACACCACCATGATCGAAAACACTCCCATCGATTACCTCGACTTCGCTTCCCCTGTCTCTGGCCTCGGCTCAAAGATCGGCTTTGATGCCACCAATAAATGGCCAGGCGAGACTACCCGCGAGTGGGGAACACCGATTGAGATGACAGCAGAGGTGAAACAGCGGGTGGATGAGATTTGGGAGCAGCTGGGGATTTAATTATTTCTGACAAGTCAGAGCTGTGACTCTTTAATTTGTGTGCCGTTGGCACAACGAACCTTACTGCATTATTTACTTCTGATGCAGGATAAATTCAGCTTCTAATTCTTTCAGCAGCTCAAAAGTATTAATGAAGGGCACATCAAAGTCACGGCAGATGTTGGGTAACTTAATTTTCTTGCGGATATTAGGATCAAAGGTTTCATGGGTAACCACGGTAATACCAGGCAGAGCCATTGCTTTTGCCACTAACCAAGGATCAGCACAATCTAAAAACTCCTCATGCGTACCCGGGCGCATGTGCTTTAGCGTCATAACATGGGCCGCAACACTCCCAAACTGCGCCTGAGTTTCATCATCACTTATCGCTAGAAAGAACTCATCTCGATATTTAGCCCACTCTGCCAATTTATCTTTGCCATCAGTCAACTCTTTCTGGACAAAATCAATGCTAACCAAGCGCCCTTGAGCACACTGCTGATCTAACCACTCCCAATAGCCGGGGCAAATTTTCATATGGTAATAAGTACGATGCGCCTGAATAAAAGTATTCGCATCCAGCAAATATCTCAAAAACCTAGCTCCTTGGCATAATGATTAAGCATCGCAGGTTTAACGCCCAAAAGACGACTTGCATCTCTATAAAGAGTTCGACCACTCAGAGTTTCTGTTAACACAGCCATAGAAAAACGCTCACTGACCTTTCCTTTTAAGCCTCGATAGAAGCTACCTCCCCCATCTTTCTTGTCCCTGTATTTATCCAATATTTCCTTTGTATACTGACCATATTGCTCTGCGGAAATCAGCTTATTATCTAACGCTTTGCGAGCAACCACCCACTGACTCACGTGGAATTGAGCAGCAATAGGAGCTAAGTTATCGCGCCAGCTACCTAACTTAGGGTTCCATATAGCCAGGAATGCTTCTGTGGGCACTAGAAATTCAGCTGCCACCATGTTGCATACCTTTTCCTCTTGACGATGACTATTGTGCTTGCCATCAGAAACCCCGCTAATTCCAAGCCAAATATGCGCAAGCTCATGAATTAAAGTAAACAAGCGGGCCTGCGGAGCATCAGCAGCATTAATAAAAATAACTGGAGCCATTCGATCACTGATAGCAAAACCACGAAATTCGCGAACAGAGAGAGGTCGGTGGGTATTATTGCCCACAACCCCACTACGCATCACCAAGATGCCTTGTGCTTCAATACATTGAATCAGCTGTCGGGCATACTTTTCCCAATTTCCTGTAGCTGGCACTACAGGAACCCCCAACACCTGCCGCATATCAGCAACAATATCTTGCGTAGATGCACTTAAAGCCAGTCGTCCAACCACTGGCTTAGCATCATCATAGTGAGCTTTTACATAGTCTTGATACCAAGCCTGCCGAAACATCACCTGCCGCACAACTTCAAGCAGCTCTGCACTTGGATGCTCTAAAGGCTCACTACCAACGGTACGCAAATCTGGAATTGGCAGTATTTCCTCAGGAGGCTCTGGCAAAAAAAGATAGCCAAAAGGTATATGCGTGGCTTTAGCAAAACTTTGCGCTTGCTTGAAAGTAGGCTGTAGCGAACCATTCTCCCACGCGATAATTTTTTCTTCCTTAGGCAACCCAGAACATTTCGCCAGTACAGCCGTGCTCAACTGTGCTCGTTCACGAGCCCAGCTCAATAGATCTGAATTTACTTTAGCGGTGGCTGTTGGCATTTTCCTGCATATCTGGTTGCTTTGCAGCAGTACAGCTTAAATTATAAGAGATTAAACATAATATTGCTGCTGTAGCTATATGAATAAGCACAGCGACACAACAATCAAGCCAAAAGAGTAAATAGCCTAATTGAGTACACAAAGAAAGCATATTGCACACTATCCCCCTTTATCCCGTCAGACGCAGCCGAGCATCGCAGCCACAGGCGGGTTAAGCGAGGAGTGTTTGAGCAGCGTTTTTCAGCTGCGAGTCCCGAGCGCCGTCTGTGGTGAGAAGCGCACGACTGCAGGGATGCAGGAGGTAGAGCAACGCAGGGAGCAGTTGCCGAGGGAACCCGGTGTTTTTTACCGGGCAAGCTGTCGGGCACCCTTTTTTGGGTTCCGTTTTTTTGGGTGAACAAAAAATGGAACTCGTCGAAGGGGGGCGAAACCCCCATCTAAATAAAAGCCGTGCCAACGGCACACATTAAACTAATAACTAAATAAAGGCGCTACCGAACCAACCCCTCTTCCACCTCATCCCGCTTCTCACGACCAACTAAAGATTCAATCAACTGCAACGCAAAATCCATGGCGGCACCAGGGCCGCGACCAGTAATCACCTGCCCATCAACCACCACTGGCTCATCCTTTACACCCACCAGTGGAAACACCATTCGATCCAATACGCCCGGATAACAAGTGGCTCGCCTGCCATTCAGCAGACCGGCACGGGCCAGTACTTTGGGGGCAGCACAGATCGCAGCGACAAAGCCGCCTTGGTCAGCTGTTCGTTTCAGCAGTTCTCGAATACGGGGATCATTATCAAAATGGTCAGAACCAGGTAGGCCACCAGGCAGGGCAATCATGTCAAAATCCTGGGTCATTACTGCATCCAGTGTGGTATCCGGCAATAGCGTTACGCCACGTGAGGCTTTAATCGGGCCATCTGTCAGGCCAGCGGTCGTTACCTCAATACCGGCTCTTCGTAACAGATCGACTATGGTGACGGCTTCGAGTTCTTCACTGCCTTCGGCGAGGGGGACAAGGACGCTTGCCATGGGATATTCCTTCTTTCAGCTGCAATAATTTCTGAGGTGAAGACCAGTTTAACGCCACTGTCATCCAATTTTTCCAGCTCTTCAGACAGAGTAGCAATAGTCTCTGGAAAGGGATGGCCAATGCCAATCGCCTTGCCACGAACCTTTGCTCGACGAATCAATTGTTGAAACTGTTCACGGATATATTCAGGATCACGAACGTTGTCCAAAAAGATATCTCGGCCTGCCACAGGTACCTCGTGCTCGCGGGCAAGCGTTTCGGCCACTGTTAGCGATGTGGTACGACTATCGATAAAAAAGAGATCGCCACGCTGCTGCACCTCTTCCATCAACCACTCCATAGCCCCGGGATGCCGGGTCAACAGGCTTCCCATGTGGTTGTTCAATCCCACGACATGGGGCACGGAGGCCAAGCTACTGGCCAGCGTATCCTGGAATTTCTGTTGGGTCATGTGCAGTGAGAGGCCGCCCGGCCCCAGTTTTTGGCCGCTATGGGCATCCATGGGCAGATGCAGCATCACCTCTTTACCTGATGCATGCGCCCGTTCAGCCATTACGCGTGCATAAGGAGTATGCGGAAGAAAAGCGTAAGTTACGGCACCTGGCAATGCCAATGCACTGTTTCCATCCTGAAGTCGGTGACCCATATCATCGATAATAATAGAGATAATAGGTGGCGCTTCTTCTGGCAGCACGCTATCAGACTTTTCAGCTAGTGCATTCCAGCTGGTGAACAGCAGAAACAGACCCAGTGTAAGAAGCAATATGTGGCTTCTCTGACAGATATTCATAAATTTATCAGTCACGTCGGTTCAGAATCTCCAAACCCTTAAGCAGGTTAAGCGCTTCGTTCAATTGATAATCACGCTCAGCCAGTGGTTTATCTTTAGACCCGTTATTACCCTTTTTAGGGGTCACTTTTTTACCGTTGCCCTGATCAAGATGCCCTTTTAAATTCGCCTCTTTCAGGTGATTAATCCCTGATTTTTTTCTAGCCGCAACCTTTACATCATCGAGCACAATATCCGGCATGATGCCTTCCGCCTGAATGGATCGACCAGAAGGCGTATAGTAGCGCGCTGTTGTTAGCTTAACCGCCCGTTTCTGGGAGATAGGGATGACGGTTTGGACAGACCCCTTGCCAAAGGTCTCCGACCCCATAATGATGGCGCGCTTACGATCCTGCAAAGCACCCGCTACGATTTCACTGGCAGAAGCTGAGCCACCATTCACCAACACTACGATAGGCGCACCCTCTAAGATGTCATCTGGTGCCGCATTGAATTTGAGCTGAGAATCATCGATCCTCCCCTCTGTATAAACAATCAGGCCCTCTTCCAGAAACGCATCGCTAACTGCCACTGCACCATTTAGAACACCGCCCGGATTATTACGCAGATCCAAAATCAACCCGTTAAGGACTCCATCACTCTCTTTTTTGAGTCGTTGGATATTTTTCAGCATATCCTCACTGGTATGCGCCTGAAAATGAGAGATGCGGATATAGCCAAATTTATCTTCCAGAATACGCCCTTTGACACTGGTGGTTTTGATGATATCGCGGATTATTTCTATCTGAAAAGGGGCATCCCGCCCTTCACGCACCACCATGATGACAATCTTACTGCCAGGTTTGCCACGCATAATTTTGACAGCATCATTGAGGCTCATGCCTTTTACAGGTTTATCATCCAGGCGAATAATCAGGTCACCCGCCTCAACTCCAGCCCGTTGCGCCGGGGTGTCATCAATGGGAGAGATGACCTTTACAAAACCATTCTCCATGCCCACTTCAATACCCAGGCCACCAAACTCGCCTGTCGTACCTACCTTTAGCTCTTTAAACTCATCCTCACCTAGATAGGCAGAGTGTGGATCCAACCCAGAGAGCATGCCGCGAATCGCATGCTCCAGCAGCACCCGGTCTTCCACCGGCTCCACATAATCCCGTTTAATACGACCAAAGATTTCAGCAAAAGCGCGCAGTTCCTCCAGCGGCATATCTGCAACTGCTGAGGCGGCATCCTGGCTCTCTTCAGCAACAGCGACACGGTCTGGCAGGAAGACCTCACCCACCATCAAACCCAGCGCTAGTACCAGAACGACTCTCAACCTTTGATTCATCTTTGGATCCAAAACCTGTTTAATATCTAAATAGTATAGAACTCAACAGCATAAGCTGATATTTAAAATTTTTCCTTAACTTTCTGCCAAAACTGTTTGGCTCCTTATCTCTATTAGGGTCACGTTACCCTGTTACCTTTAATTTTTTTACACCAGCGCTTGGGATTAACTGGCTTGCCTTTTTTACGAATACTAAAGTAGACGCCTGATTTCAATCGCCCGCCACTACTACCCACCAAGGCGATAGTTTCACCCGCTTCCACCCAGTCGCCGGCCTCTTTAAACAAGCTTTGATTATGCCCATAGAGGCTCATGTAACCATTACCGTGATCAATAATCATCAACAGACCAAACCCGCGCAACCATTCCGCAAACGCTACTCGCCCATGATGTACTGCCTGCACTTCCTGACCCTCTCGGCCAGCAATCACCACGCCGTCCCAACGTAGACCAGCCCCTTTTGAGGTACCAAAGCGAGCAATAAGCTTGCCCTTTGATGGCCAGGGCATACGCCCCCTTAAGGCACCAAAAGGCTTATGTGACACAGCTTCAGCCGGTGGCGACAGCTCCTGTTGCAGCCGTTGCATGAGTGATTTCAGCTGGCTCTCATTCTTCTTCAGTCCACCCAGCTCCTGATCTTTGCTGCTGATCTTTGCTGTCAGCGCCTTAACCACTTCATAACGAGCCACCTGTGCTTGTTTCAATGCATCCTGCTGTTGCAGCTCTTTAGCCTGTAACTCTTCCAGTCTATTGGTCTCACTAACGAGGTCGGCTTCAGTCTCCTGTAATTTATTTATCAATCCTTGTATCAATGCCAACTGCTCCATTCTGGCCTGATTAAAATAGTCATAGTAAGCCATAACCCGGCTGATGGTGGCAGGATCTTGCTGATTAAGAAGAATCTTTATGCGCTCCTGGCGACCCATGGCATAGGCGGTACGAATCTGCTGTGACAAGAGCCCGCGATGAGTATCCAGCTCTTGCTCCTGCTTAGCCCGTTTTTTCTGCAACTGCTTGAGCTGCTGCTGCTGACGAACTAAGCTCCCCGCCAGCACTCGCAAGCGGCGCGCCAACTTCCCAATCTTCTGCTCTACCTCTTGTAGATTTTTATTCAGTTCAGCTTGGTGATCCTTGGCTGATTCCAACTCTGATTGAAGATTACTAATCCGCCCGCGGATCTGCTGCAGCTCTTCTTGTTTTGCATCCAGCGGCTCTTTCGCTTGAGCGAACGCCGCTATGCCCAGCAATAGTATGCCAGCGCTACATAGCAGCAAAAAATATGCTCTAGAGAGTTGCAACATAATGCAGTGAACAGATATTTTTAGCTGTAATTCACCAGTGGTTGCCCTTCCATTTCGGGTGGCTGTTCCAAATCCAACAGTTTCAGCATCGTAGGCGACAGATCGCAGAGCGACCCCCGCTCTGCCAGCGCCGCAGGCAATCCAACGTAGACCAGCGGCACCTGATTGTGAGTGTGCGCAGTGTGCGGCTGTCCAGTTTCTGGATCCTGCATCTGCTCAACATTACCGTGATCTGCAGTTATTAGCATCTGACCACCCGCAGCCTCAAGTGCCGCAACGATTCTGCCCAGATTCTGATCTACGGCTTCAACAGCCTGAACTGCCGCTTCGTAGATACCGGTATGCCCCACCATATCCGGGTTAGCCAGATTGCAGATAATGACATCATGCTGCCCCGCTGCAATCGCCTCGACCAACCTATCGGTAACTTCGCCAACACTCATCTCAGGTTGCAGGTCATAGGTTGCCACCTTGGGCGACGGGATCAAAATACGGTCTTCATTAGCAAACGGTTCTTCCCGTCCACCATTAAAAAAGAAGGTGACATGGGCATACTTTTCAGTTTCAGCCAGCCGCAACTGCCGCAGACCATGATTGGCAATCACCTCGCCGAAGACGTTATGCAGATCATTGGGAGGAAAAACAACCGGCGTATCAAAGGCCTGATTGTATTGGGTGAGAGTCACAAACCCCGCCAGCTTTGGCGTGGCCTGCCGATCAAAACCACTGAAGTCAGACTCGATAAAGGCCTGGGTGATTTCGCGCGCTCGATCAGAACGGTAGTTCATGAAGATCACGGCATCGCCATCTTCAATCAATGCCGGCTCATCATCAGCCCCCTGGATTCGGGTGGGCTCAACAAACTCATCGTTTTCACCCCGTTCATAGGCCTGGTGCAGCGCCGTTACCGCATCAGCTGCTTCATATTCTGCCCGGCCCTCTGTCATAACGGCGTAGCCCTTCTCAACCCGCTCCCAGCGTTGATCACGATCCATGGTGTGGTAGCGCCCCGTAATACTGGCGATACGACCTACTCCCAATTCGGCAAACACCTTATCCATCGCCTGCAACGAAGGCTCAGCACTTTTGGGAGGGACATCTCGGCCATCCAGCAGGGCGTGCATATAGATTTTGGTGGCACCCCGTTTTGCTGCCATTCGTGCCATGGCATGGATATGCTCTTCATGACTGTGCACTCCACCGGGCGAGAGCAAGCCCATGATATGCACCGCTTTACCGTTGGTTACCGCACGATCTACAACTTGCACAAGCGTAGGGTTGGAATAGAAATCCCCAGAGTCAATTGATCGGGTGATACGAGAGAGTTCCTGATAAACCACTCGCCCCGCCCCCAGATTGAGATGTCCTACCTCTGAATTTCCCATCTGCCCATCCGGCAGGCCAACCGCCTCGCCCGAGGTGCCAATCAGGGTATGAGGGTACTGTTGCCAAAGCCGATCCCATACCGGGGTTTGGGCGCCATTAATAGCGTTATCATCGCCCCCGTCTCTATATCCCCAACCATCCAGAATAAGCAGTACTACCGGTTTGCCTCTATGCGTCATCAGTTTTAATCTTCATTGTTAGTAATCCAGCTATTGAATCATGTTAGGCCAAACTCTGGCAAAACCATTAGCTCTTATTTTCATCCAGCTATGGAATTTTGATTGCTATTTTAGCGAGAGATACGCGTAATGCTTCTCAATCGCTATACAAACAGAGTATGATTCTGTTCTGTTTTGCGAATGCAGCCACCAAAATCAGAGCGCCTCCATGAAACCACCTATAATAAATGACGACGACATTGCCCGCGCCTCGCTCTCCCTCAAAGCCATGTCTCATCCACTGCGGCTGAAAATCCTGTGTGTGCTGGGTAATGCAGAAATCAGTGTTCAAGATATCGTTGAGCATGTTGGCACTTCACAAAGCAATATCTCCCAACACCTTGCCATTCTGCGGGACAAGGGTATCCTAGCGTGCCGAAAAGACGCCAACCGCGTCTATTACCGGATCAGCGACAACCGCACATTACGTCTTATCAAAATGATGCGGGAAATCTTTTGTACCCAGAGCCACTAATTTAATGGGATAACACGGGGGGCACCTTCCGCACCATAACTCTGGGTGTTTTTACCAATCAGGCAATATGAAATATGGAACAATTTAACGAATTTGTTGGGAACAACTTTCCACTCTTCCTAGGCTTAGCTGTTGTTTTAGGCCTGCTGGTGCAGAACCTCTGGGCAGGCTTCACCAATAAAGCAGCTGTTGATCCAGCCCGCGTAACAGAGCTGATCAACCGGGAAGATGCGCTGGTAGTTGATGTCCGAGCAATGGCTGATTATGCAAAAGGCCACATCATTAACGCTATCAACATCCCCAGCAACGGTTTCAAAGATCAACTCCACCAGCTAAAAAGCAAAGAGCAACCCATTGTTATAATTTGCAACACGGGTGCAACATCCGGCAGTATCTGCAAGCTGTTACGTACTAACGACTTTGAAAATGTCTACGAACTAAAAGGTGGCATGACGGCCTGGACAGGCGTCAATCTGCCCATCAGTAAAAATAAAAAAGGCTAGCCCGGAGTTCTCAACCCCCGGCAATCAAAGCAAGGGAGAATCATTGGAACTCAGATTTTTCTGACCGATTGAGATGAATAGACTCATATTTAACGCAATCGGTCAGAAAATCTGGCCAAAATAGTTTTTCCCCCGTAGATTCGCTCTACTCTTGCAGACTCCTAAAAACCTATGAACCTGACCATTGGACACTAAAAATGACAGACAACGATCAAGAACAAACAGCTGAAACTCCACGCGAGTTTGCCATCCAGCGCATCTACATTAAAGACATCTCCTTTGAAGCGCCAAATGTCCCTCAAATCTTCAACACAGAGTGGAAGCCAGAATCCAACCTTAACCTCAATAGCGAAGCCAAACAGGTGGGTGATGACAGTTACGAGGTCGTCCTCTCTGTCACCGTCACCACCAAGGTTGATGGCAAGGTCGCCTTCCTGGTTGAAGCACAGCAAGCCGGTATCTTCAGACTGGTTGGTTTTGCAGACGAAGAGAAGGGACACATGCTGGGCAGCTACTGCCCCAACACCCTGTTCCCCTATCTGCGCGAAGTCGTCTCTGATCTGGTCATGAAAGGCAGCTTCCCACAACTTGTGCTCACCCCTGTTAACTTTGATGCCCTCTATGCGCAGCACCTGGCTGAGCGCACAGCCAAAGAAAAGGCAGAGAGCAGCGCCACAACCCACTAATCACGGCTGAGGCCCTCGCTATGTCGGCAACACCAACCATCGCTGTGCTCGGTGCAGGTTCCTGGGGGACCGCCCTGGCTATCCTGCTTAGCCGCAATGGCAACAACGTACGGTTGTGGGGACACCTCAAAGAGGAGATCGAACCGCTACAGCAGGATCGGGAGAACACGCAATATCTACCCGGCATCCCACTGCCTGAGCTATTGCAGCCGGTTTCTGATTTGCGCGAGGCTGTGACAGGCGCTGATGAGCTGCTCATCGTGGTTCCCAGCCATGCCTTTCGTCAGGCGCTGGAAGCAGTCAATCCACTGATTGCAGCCGATACTCCTGTCAGCTGGGCCACTAAAGGACTGGAACCCAAAACCCGCAAACTGCTGCATCAGGTTGCCATCGAAGTATTAGGCGAACGCGACATTGCCGTGGTTTCTGGCCCAACCTTCGCCAAAGAGGTTGCCGCCGGTCTGCCCACCGCCATCACCGTGGCCTCACCCTCAGAAGAGCATGCCCAACGCTTTGCCGGCTATCTCAACTCCGACTGTTTTCGTGCCTACACCAGCAGCGACATCATTGGCGTACAGATCGGCGGTGGCGCTAAAAATGTACTCGCCATTGCCGCAGGCATTGCCGATGGTCTTGGTTTTGGGGCCAACACCCGTGCAGCGCTGATCACGCGCGGACTGGCCGAAATCATGCGCCTGGGAGAGGCCGTTGGCGGCAAGCCTGAAACCTTCATGGGGCTGGCTGGCCTGGGCGATCTGGCACTCACCTGCACCGATAATCAATCACGTAACCGGCGCATGGGGCTGGCACTGGCCAAGGGATTAACCATCGAACAGGCGCGCAAAGAGATTGGACAAGAGGTGGAAGGTGTCGGCACCGCCCAAGAGGTTTTCGACAAAGCCAAAGAATTAGGCGTGGAGATGCCGATCACCGAACAGGTCTATCGAATACTCTACGAAGGGCTGGATCCAAAAGAGGCCGTGCACAGACTATTGGCACGAAGCATCAAACCCGAGTACTAACAGCCTCCCGCAAAACCCTGTTGTCGCCAGGCCTCATAAAGAATAACAGCCGCAGCATTCGACAGGTTCATGCTCCGGTTCTCCGGCAGCATCGGGATGCGAATCAACTGCTCCGGCGGCAACTCATCCAACAATGATTGCGGCAAGCCCCGTGTCTCTGGCCCAAACAGCAGCGCATCACCCGCTTCATAGCTTGCATCAGAATGATATTGAGTCGCCCTCGTGGTGCAGGCAAAGAGTCGGGCAGGCTGGCATGTCGAAATAAAGGCTTCCAGATTTTCATGCTCCTGCACCCCAACCCATTCGCGGTAATCCAGCCCGGCCCGGCGCAAACGTTTATCATCCAAAGTAAAACCTAATGGATGAATTAAATGCAAAGTGCTGCCAGTATTGGCACACAGGCGTATGATATTACCCGTATTAGGCGGTATCTCCGGCTCAAATAAAACAATGTGAAACATAAATAGGCTTTTCCGATGACATCAAATTCAGACACATCTCTGGCTGTAGATTTTTGTGGACTCCATTTCAACACACCGCTGGTACTGCTCTCCGGCTGTGTCGGCTTTGGCGAAGAGTATACGCGGGTAAAGGGTTTTTCCAACCGGGATACCGGGGCTATCTGCCTAAAAGGCACCACAGGAGAGGCTCGTCCCGGCAATCCACCGCATCGGGTCTACGAAACACCCAACGGCATGCTCAACGCCATCGGATTGCAGAACCCAGGGGTTGATAAAGTGGTGGATGAAATCCTGCCAACACTCGATTTTGATGAAACCCGTTTTATCGCCAACGTCTCCGGCTCCAGCATCGAGGAGTACCGAGCAGTTACCGAACGATTCAACGACTCCCCCATCGACGCCATCGAGGTCAACATCTCCTGCCCCAATGTGAAAGAAGGCGGTGTCACCTTTGGTAACGATCCTGCCATGTCAGCTAAAGTGGTAGAGGCCTGTCGCAAGGCAACCGATAAACCACTGATCATCAAACTCTCACCCAACCAGACCGATATCGCCAGCAACGCCAAAGGCTGCATCGAAGCAGGTGCCGATGCCTTTGCCGTCATCAACACCCTGATGGGCATGGCTATCGACATCGAGAGCCGCACGCCCGTCATCGGCAACAACCAGGGCGGGCTTTCTGGCCCGGCCATCAAACCGGTGGCGCTACTCAAGGTGCATCAGGTTTATCAGGTCTGCCGGGATCACAACATCCCCATCATCGGCCAGGGCGGCATCTGCAATGCAGAAGATGCTATCGAATTTCTGATCGCCGGAGCTACAGCTGTCGGCATCGGCACTGCCCTCTTTTACGATCCACTGGTCTGCCAGAAGATAAACCAGGGCATCCAAGAATATCTTGAACGGCACGAACTACAATCAACTGCACACCTCACCGGCACCCTGCAACTGCACAGCCGATAACCAATAGGGCAGACTTTTCCTGCCTCTCCCCCCAAAAGCTATTTCTTGGTGGGCATGTTGTTTATGCCCACCAATTATCACCTGTTACAAATCGTTACACAGCGTTACCTCAGTGAGAGGCTTTTCATCCGCAGAAGGCCCAGACTTTAAGTGAGCCCAATCAACACTGAGGAACCACATCATGAAAAGCTCAATCATTATCACACTGGCCATCTTTGGCATCCTATTGTTAGCAGGCGCGGCTATCGCAAAACAGCATCATCAGGACGGTAAAAATCACAGCGCCCGCATGATGGAGAGAATTAGCGAGCAGCTGAATCTGAATGAACAGCAACAGACCAAACTGTCACAGTTTTCAGATAAGTGGCAAGCCATGCGCAAAGAGAAACGGGGGGGACGCAAAGAGGGGCGACAGGAGCTCATGAGTCTATTGGACAGTGCCACCCTTGATCGGGATAAAGCTCTGACCCTGCTCGATGAGCGCCACCAAACTTTTAAACATCATATGCAAGGCATGGTGGATAGCTTTGCTGAATTCAGCGACAGTCTGGATGCCACTCAACGTGAAGGGCTAAAGGAGATTTTTGCCAAACGCATGAAACGTCATAAAGGCGGCCCCCGCTGGGCCAAATGATGCCCGCACTCAGCCACCCGGCCATGGACGGCCCGGCTTTTAGCGCCTACAGTAAGCAACAAACCAACTGGCACGCTATAAAGGCAATGAGCAAGATCCTGCTGATCGATGATGACAAAGCGTTGGCTCCCCCGTTACGGGAGTACTTCAGCCGCTACGGTCTGGAACTGGTCAACGCCACCCACCCACAACAGGGACTTGCACTGCTCGAAAAAGAGCAACCGGATCTCATCATCCTCGACATCATGTTGCCCGACATGGACGGTTTTGAAGTCTGCCGCACCATTCGACGCGATAAAACCGTCCCTATCATCATGCTCACCGCACGCGGCGAAGTGATGGATCGGGTTGTTGGATTGGAGCTGGGCGCAGATGATTACCTGCCCAAACCCTTCGAACCCCGCGAGCTGGTCGCGCGCATCAACAATATTTTGAAACGCACCCATAGCCAGCCAGAAACAGCCGAAAGACTCTGCTTTGAACAGCTGGAGATCGATCTGGAACGACAGGCCGTCACCCTCAATGGCGAGCCAGTAACACTCACCAACATGGAGTATCGGCTGCTGTTATTATTGGCGCAAAAACCCGGAAAACCCTACAGCCGTGACGAGATACTCAACGCCCTCAAAGGAGTAGAGACCGAGCTATACACCCGCTCGGTCGATATTCTGATCAGTCGCCTGCGGCAAAAGATCAAGCCCGCCAACTACATCAAAACTGTGCGCGGTTCTGGCTACAGCTTCGTGGCACCCAAATCATGAAGTGGGCACGGAACCGCTCCATTTCAGTACGGCTGATCGGCCTCTTCCTGCTCACCGCCCTGCTGCTAATTATCGTGGTGCGCACCGGCTTTCACTTTGCATTCAAAAATGACTTGCGTGACCTGACCCGGCCACACATTGCCGAATATATACAGCACCTGATCGACAGGATCGGTGATCCACCCGACATTCAACGGGCTGAAGCACTCGCAAAGAGGCTGCCGGTGGATATTTACATTCGGGGACCTAATCAGCAGTGGTCATCAACTGGCAAACTGCCCGACCGGGTAAAACCTGAACGCTGGCATCGGCACCGCCTGCCCAGTGGTCGCACAGTGCATGTCATTAGAGCCGGTAGAGAGTTCCGGCTGCGCACCCGCATTGGCAAGCATCGCCTTGTGTTAGTGCCTCGCGACATGCAGTCTGGTGAATGGGCGCCCCTGTATGGCATTGCCACCATTATTGCGATACTGGCTGTCATCGCCTTCGCCTACCATGCCATCCGGCGGCTTTTCAGGCCAGTGCAGGAGATCAGCAACGGGGTTAATCGCATTGGCGCTGGCGACCTGAAACACCGCATTCCCATCACCCGGCAGGATGAGCTGGGAACACTGGCAGGCAACATCAATACCATGACCGATGATATCGAGCAGATGCTCGAAGCCAAGCGCCAACTGTTGCTCGCCATCAGCCACGAATTGCGCTCGCCTCTCACCCGCGCCAAGGTCAATCTGGAACTGCTTGATCCATCAGAAAAAACCAAAGCGCTGGAACATGACTTGCGGGAGATGGAGACGCTACTCAACGAACTGCTGGAGACAGAACGCCTCAACAGCCGACACACTCCTTTGAACCTGACAGCCTGCGACCCCGCCATGCTAATTCAGGAAGTGATCAACGAACAGTTCCCGGAGAGCAACATCCAGCAGGATCTACAGCAGCCGGAGACCTTCATCCCGCTCGATCCCGTGCGGATAAAACTGCTGGTCAAAAATCTACTGGAAAACGCCCAGCGCCACACCCCGGCAGATACCCATCCGCCAAAGATCAGCAGCCACTTTTATGAACACCAGTGGCAACTGGAAGTGCAAGACCACGGCCACGGCATACCAGCCGAGCACCTGCAGCACATCACCGAACCCTTCTACCGGGCCGACAGCGCCAGGCAACGCGAAACCGGGGGATACGGGCTGGGACTCTACCTCTGCCGAGTGATTGCAGAGGCACACGGCGGCCAACTAACGGTAGAGAGCCAAGAGAGCAGAGGCACCAAAATTAAAATTACACTACCGTTAGGGCATGCTTAACATTTAAACCCAGCCTCACCAACTACCCCCGCAATCCATATTTTCTTTTTCCTGATAAGTAACAAATAACGCTATTAATGGCGCTATTTATAAAATAAATGGTTAAAGATAAAAAATATCTGCCGAAACAAGACTTATATTAGTCAGTCGTAAAAATAATATACGTCAACTAAGCAGGCCTCCTAAAGGCATGGTTTTCTGCACGGATGGCACATTTATTTCAGAAACAAGGGGAGAGGGACCATGCTTTTAAGGCAAAAAATGATTATTGGCGCAGCCATGCTGGCAGCCATACCCATCATTATCTCAAGTTTTGCGATTCAATCCGTAGCGACCAATTCAAGCCAAGAGGCTCTCCAAGAGGCTGCAAGAGAACGCCTGGTTGCAGTGCGTGACGCCACCAAAGAGGGAATTGAAGATTACTTTGGTGTCATCCATGATCAGGTTATCACGCTCTCAGAAAACCTCATGGTGGTCGAAGCAACGCGCGGGTTCAAAGATAGCTTTCAACACTATCAGGGTGATGCCTTCATCACAGAGACCAGCGACCTTCGCACAGAGCTGGAGAGTTACTACTCCAATGAGTTCTCACCAGAATACCAGCGGCGAAATGCTGGAGGCCAATCCTCCAGCGCCTCTCAATGGCTGGCACAGCTGGACGATGAGTCTGTAGTGCTTCAGCACCGTTTTATTACAGCAAACCCCAACCCTCTGGGAGAGAAACACAAACTGACTGACACCCACGATGATACCGTCTACAGCCAACAGCATGCCCTTTTTCACCCGGTGATCCGTAGCTATCTGGAGAAATTTGGTTATTACGATATCTTTCTGGTGGATTCCGAAACAGGCGATATCATCTACTCAGTATTCAAAGAGTTAGACTTCACCACCTCTCTGAAGGATGGCCCTTTCGCCAACACCGGTATTGGCGAAGTCTTTCGCAAAGCAAACCAGGCAAACTCTCCTGACTTTATTGCACTCTCTGATTTTGCACCCTACCCCCCCTCCTATCAGGATCCTGCAGCCTTTATTGCCTCCCCTATTTTTGATGGTGAGAACAAAATTGGCGTACTGATTTTCCAGATGCCTATCGACCGCATCAACTCAATGATGACTCATGATGGCGAGTGGAAAAATGCAGGGCTGGGAGATTCAGGCGAAACCTATCTGGTGGGACCAGACAACCACCTGCGCAGCATGAGCCGTTTCCTTATTGAAGATAAAGCAGGCTATGTTGAGGCACTTAAAAACGGCGGTATATCCCCTGATCTTTTACAGATGATTGAAGCAAAAGGAACCAGCATCGGATTGCAGCCGGTGGAATCGCCTGGCAGCAAAGCGGCATTGGCAAGCACTACCGGTTTTGACATCTTTCCTGATTACCGGAATGTGCCCGTCCTTTCTGCTTATGCCCCCATTCATATCGAGGGGTTGAGCTGGGCCATTATGAGTGAGATCGATGAAGCTGAGGCCTTTGCCGCAGCAGATGCATTGGCCACTGAAATCCTAACCCTCTCTTCAGGCATTGCCATTGTGCTTATCGTGCTTGCAGTTGGCGTAGGCTTCTGGTTTGCAGCTCTGATCACCAAACCAATCATTCAGTTAAGCAAGACAATTGGGGAGATAGAGCAGAATTCCGATCTTACCCAGAGTATTAATGTCAGCTCTAAAGATGAGATCGGTGCAATGGCCAACGCCCTCAATACAATGCTGACAAAATTCCGCACCAGCCTGCAACAGGTTTCCAGCGCAACAGATCAGCTGGCCACTGCGGCAGAAGAGACCTCTGTCGTCACTCAACAAACCACTGAGGCTGTCCAGCAGCAGCTGACCGAGACTACGCAGGTAGCCACAGCGATGAATGAGATGAGTGCCACTGTGCAAGAAGTAGCTACAAATACAACCCATAGCGCAGATGCCTCGCGGGAGGCCAATCAAGAATCCGTCGAAGGGCAACGCGTTGTAGACAATACCATTTCACAGATTAATGAGTTGGCCAACCAGGTTGAAAACGCAGCCTCTGTGATCAACGAAGTGAAGCGGGATAGTGAGAATATTAGTACCGTACTGGACGTTATCCGAGGTATCGCAGAGCAAACCAACCTGCTGGCACTCAATGCAGCTATCGAGGCAGCTCGCGCAGGCGAACAAGGTCGAGGGTTTGCAGTAGTAGCAGATGAGGTGCGCACCCTTGCAAGCCGCACACAGGCATCCACAGAAGAGATCAATGAGATGATCATAAAGCTGGAGAGTGGATCACAGAAGGCTGTATCAGCAATGGAGCAAAGTCGGACTCAAGCTCAATCAGCTGTGGAGCAAGCTACAAAAGCCGGCAGCTCATTGACAGCTATTACGGAAGCGGTGCAGCGCATCAATGATATGACCACTCAAATTGCCAGTGCCGCAGAAGAGCAGAACTCCGTGGCTGAAGAGATCAACCGCAATGTCGTCAGCATCAACACCATGGCTGAGCAAACCTCCAATGGAACGCAAAGCACAGCTGAGGCAAGCACAGAACTTTCACGGCTTGCTGCAGAACTTCAGGGATTGGTGGGCCAGTTTAAAACCTAAGATTAAGATAGTTATGCACACATTGTGTGTTGCATAAAATTCAAAGTGGGGCGGTTCCTTGGCAAGTGCAACCCGCCCCGCTTTCAATTTACTTGAAGGTTTAGCGCCTTAAGGCTCAACAGAAAACTGCTTCCGCCGCTCGTCTGTAGGCGGATGGGTTGAGAGGTAGCTACTCATACCTGCTTCACTCAACTCTTGTTCGCACTCTAGTGCTTCACGTTTCTCTTTATCTCCGCATTGGCCTATCTTTTCCATACGACCCAAAATATCGGGGAATTTGTGTAGAGGAACTCCCAACTCTTGCATAACCTGTATGGCAAAACGATCTGCTTCACGTTCAAACTCTCTTGAGTAGCCCAGCTCAGTCAATATGAGAGGGATGGCGGTTATGAGTGAAGAGACTGATGAGATATCACCAGTAATCGTAACTATTAATACGGTGAGCGCAGAACTCTGTATTCCCTGGCGTAAGCCATGCTTTTTTACTACATGCCCGATCTCATGGGCCAGTACCGCAACGAGCTCTTCATCCTGCTTTGCTAGCTCTACCAGCTCATCAGTAAAGATAACTGTACCTGAGGGGAGGGCCATGGCATTGGGGCCTACCTTTCCACCTTTGCGGAACAGTATCTCTATATCAATATTGTTGGCATATTTCTGACTCACTGGGATGAATGCATCAAGCACTCGTTGTTGCGTAGCGGCTGGGAGTTCAGAGGGAGCGAAGAGTTGTTTATCCAGCAGCTCAAGTACACCTTGGTCGATATGCTGACTGGCGGAGTCAGGGAGGGCAAAAGCGATTTTGTAGGCCAGAGTGGGAATGCCCCATATAACTCCACCCCAGACAGAGGTGATAACTACAACGATGGCTATAAAGATGTAGCGTTTACCACTCTCAAGCCGATGGGCAAGACCCGCATGAGCGGAGTTACTGCTCTGCTTAAGCAACTGGTCAATAGCATCATTATCATTGCACTCGAAAGAGGCATTGTGAGGAAAGGCTAAGTGGCGAGGTATATTGCCGACGCGCGAAGAGATCTGCACATCTTCCAGGGCGCATGCGCCCTGGAGTGTGACACTGTCTGCCTGCACAGAGAGCATGCCAAGCTCTTCATGCAATTCCGCCGTTATGCGATGGGAATTCTTGCCATCGTAGTAGTATCCCTGGGCAATCTTCACATGCCAAATTCCATATCAAAAACATCACCAATCTCTTGCCCAAGGGCGCTAACTTTCTCCTGCTCGGCAGCAGCAAAGCCACTTAAGTCATCTTCCGCAATGAACTCCAGATGATCTGCAAGGTACTGGGCTGAACGCACTTTAGCCCATGGAATATAGATCCCCAGAGTCAGCGCGGTGAATAGACTATTGGTAATGAGCAGTAAAGCGTAGGACTTCCACTCATAGCTGCATTTAAAACCGTGCTCTGCCAGCAAGCTATTATTATATGCCATGTTCATAAGGGTAATGTTCAAATAGAGAATGGCGTAGAGGTAGAGCGGTACCATAACTATTGGCGTAAGGATCGGTGCAATCTCCGGAGCCATTACTGATACCGCTACAACCAGTATCACTCCAACTATAACTATTCCGATAAGTTTGATAAAGGCATTAAAGTAGTCACGGCCAGTCGCTTTAAAACTGAACTTACTGCTGCCGTAACGACTATTTTCAGTAAAGAATTTTTGCTGTCGTTGAAATGCGGTCGGCATCAACAGGCCAAAAGTTAAGGTGCCTAATAGAGGCCAGACCAGAATAGCCATGAACGCTTCTCCATATTTTCCATCAAAGCCGAACCGCACATTGCGATAGGCACTGTTGTTGGCATTAAAGGCAAGAGAACGAACGACCAGCCAGGGGAAGGCCACCATCAAAAGCAGCGTGAGGCCAACAGATACCAGTGGCATGAGATTTTGCACTGCAACAAAAATAGCAAATAGGACAAAGGCAATGAGCCGTCCTTTTAAAATAGTGAGAGGCTTGGCCAAGTAGGCAAAACTGCTACCATCAAGCTGTGTGTTCCCGTAAAAATATTGCCTATTGCGCACCTTGGCCCAGGCTGAGTAGATGCCAAGAGTGATGATGGTGAGCAGGATATTGACGATCCAGATCTTAAAATATTCATTGCCTGACCCGTTGAAGGCGAAGGGCAGCGTTTTACCGCTTTCAGCTTTTTCAAGATCAAGCGGTGTTTGTTTTGATGGGATGTCTATTGCTATTTCCGTCTCTGTGTTGGCATGTGCCATTATTATCTATCCTTTATCTGATTTATTGATTAGTTCTAACTGAGTTTGTCAGCTTGCTTTAATGCCCTAAATCTGACTGCTTCACAGTTATTTCACACTGTAGCGACCGGGGGTTTTTATTCTGAATATTGTTATAAGTAGTGGCAGAAAATTGTAACTAGATGATGTCGCTCTGATCTCGGAATGTCTATAGGACTCTTCCTACATGTTGGCTCTTTAAATGGCCGTTTAACGTAGTAATCCAGCCCCCTTTCGGGGCTAGCGGACTCTAGGAAACAAAAGAGATAACTTTCCTGAAATGAAAAAACGCCCCTTTGTTGTACACGACTACGCTGTATGTCACTTTTGCTTTAAACTCTGCCTCCATGTTGACCTATCCCGATATTGATCCTGTTCTTGCTTCGCTTGGCCCGCTGAAGGTGCATTGGTATGGCGTGATGTATTTAATCGCCTTTGCCAGTGCCTGGTGGCTGGGTAGGTTGCGCGCTGTGCGGCCCAATTCAGGTTGGAAGCCTGAAGCTGTCGATGATTTGATCTTTTACGGCGCTATTGGTGTGGTGCTGGGGGGACGCATTGGTTATGTGCTGTTTTATGATTTCTCCCGTTTTGTTGATGACCCACTGATCCTCATCTCTATCTGGAAAGGCGGCATGTCCTTTCATGGCGGCTTTCTGGGCGTGCTGGCCGCCATGTGGTTTTTTGCCCGCCGTCAGCAGATGGGATTTTTCCAGATGATGGATTTTGTCGCACCACTGGTACCTATCGGTTTGGGCGCAGGACGCATGGGTAACTTCATTAATGGCGAGTTGTGGGGTGCGCCCAGTGATGTATCTTGGGCGATGCGCGTGCCCTGCAAAGATTTTGTTGAGCTCTGTTCTTATAAACTGCAGCTGCCATTTGGCACTGTGTTCACACCACCGCTGCACCCTAATCAGCTCTATGAAGCAGCGCTGGAAGGGTTGGCGCTGTTTCTTCTACTGTGGATTTTTTCTGCCAAACCACGGCCGGTAATGTCTGTCTCTGCACTCTTTCTACTGGGGTATGGGGTATTTCGGTTTGCCGTTGAGTTTGTGCGGATGCCAGATGCACACCTGGGATATCTGGCCTTTAACTGGGTGACAATGGGGCAGATTCTCTCTTTGCCGATGATTGTGGGTGGCATTGTTCTATTTGTTTTAGCCTATCGAAAAAAAGAGGCGGTGTAGCTATGCAGCAATATCTAGATTTGATGCGTCATGTGCGGGATAACGGGGTTCGCAAAGAGGACCGCACCGGCACTGGCACGGTCAGCGTTTTTGGTCATCAGATGCGATTCAACCTGGCCGATGGCTTTCCCGCTGTCACTACCAAGAAGCTGCATCTGCGCTCTATCATCCATGAGTTGCTGTGGTTTTTGCAGGGCGACACCAATATCAAGTACCTGAAGGATAACGGTGTCAGCATTTGGGACGACTGGGCCGATGAGAATGGCGACTTGGGGCCCGTTTATGGCTACCAGTGGCGTTCCTGGCCTGCGCCAAATGGTGGCTCCATCGATCAGATTAGCAATTTGGTGGCGCAGATTCGCAGCAACCCGGACTCCCGTCGATTGATGGTCAGCGCATGGAACCCCGCCTATGTCGATCAGATGGCGCTACCCCCCTGCCACTGCCTGTTTCAATTCTATGTGGCTGAAGGCAAACTCTCCTGCCAGCTCTACCAGCGCAGTGCCGATATCTTCCTCGGTGTGCCTTTCAATATTGCCTCATACGCCGTGCTGACTTTGATGATCGCACAGATTACCGGCCTGCAACCCGGTGAGTTTATCCACACCTTTGGCGATGCCCATCTCTACCTCAACCATTTGGAACAGGTGGAGTTGCAGCTCTCGCGGGAGCCCTATCCTCTGCCCACCATGAAATTGAACCCTGCAATCAATTCACTGTTTGATTTCACCTATGACGATTTCGAGCTGGTGGATTATCAGTCGCACCCTCACATCAAAGCACCAGTAGCAGTTTGAGCACCATTTATTTACCCCGCGATGCTATTTATTTGCAGTGTGCTGGTGAGTAGATCAATCAGGTGCTGACTATTAACAGGCTTGATTATGTAATCCAAAAAGCCCTCTGCTTTCCCTTGTGCCACGCTCCCTTCCATAGCATGAGCGCTGACAGCGATAACGGGTATTGCAGAGGTTTCGGGTGTGCTTTTCAATATTTTTAGTGCTGTGATGCCACTCATACCCGGTAGCTC